>Ga0209488_10000043_pt1 | contig 86503 bp, 74 predicted proteins | sample Rivendell_Oct201_8_FD_188349 | JGI IMG/M metagenome (GOLD analysis project Ga0209488, IMG submission 188349) | Vadose zone soil microbial communities from the Eel River Critical Zone Observatory, Northern California, USA -... | ecosystem: Environmental > Terrestrial > Soil > Vadose zone >...
GCGAGCGGGGAGGCAACGCTCCGGGGGCTGTTCTCGGAACTGCTCTGCAAGCAGAGCAGTTCCTGCGAAGGCCCCCTCCGCGTTCCTCCCCGCTCGTCCTACAAACGGGTCAGCGCCCAGTCTACCCAGTCCCCTCCCCAAAGAATCGCCGACCTCAAAAGCCGTCAGCTCTTGTTGGAGATGGTTAGCTTGAATCCGTCGGGGTCGGTTACGGTGATGCCCATGGGGCCCCATGCGAGGGGTGCGGGGCCTTCGAGCAGGGTGATTCCCGCCGCCTTCGCTTGCTGGGCGATCGCGTTGATATCCTGATCGGTCTCGAGGTACAGACGCATTCCCACGCCCTTGACGCGATCCCTGCCCTTCGCGAAATCATCCTGCGCGATCCCCAGATTGAACCCCCCGGCGTCGAGCATCACGCCCTTGACCTCACCGCCGTCCTTCATTTCTTCGCTCACCGCGAAGCCCAGTCCATCCCTGTAGAACTTGAGGCTCCGCTTGAGATCGTTGACGGTCAGGGTCGGTACCAGACTGCGGATCTGGAGCGCTGTCGTTGTCATCGGTTCCTCCGTGTGCCAAGGGTTACTTCCATGCCGCGAGAGCTTCTTCGAATCCCGCGGGGAAGAAGGATACGTTGTGGAACGCCTCGTTGGCCAGGGCCTCGGCCACGGCGCGCGCGTCGTGGGCGTCGGCTCCCACGACGATGATTCGCGTATTCTGGTCCTCCATCGAAAGGCGGCCGTCGTTCTTTGCCTCCTTCACCACCCACCTCCGGACGTTGAATGAATGCGGGACGCAACCCGTTCGTGGACGAGTGGGGAGGAACGCGTAGGGGGCCTTCGCAGGAACCGCTCTGTTCACAGAGCGGTTCCGAGAACAGCCCCCGGAGCGTTGCCTCCCCACTCGCCAAACCCGCGTAGCGCCCGGCAGCCATGCCCACCGCCGCGCGCAGGGGAGGTCTACTCCGGCAAAGCCTCGATCATCCCCCGAAGCACCACCGGATCCGCCGGCTTCACCAGATGGCGGGCGAATCCAGCTTCCCGCGAGCGCACGCGGTCATCTTCCTGACCGTATCCCGTCATCGCGATGAGAACCGTGTTACGGAGGCCGGGCATGTCGTGCATCCGGCGCGCGACCTCGTAGCCATCCATTCCGGGCAGCCCGATGTCCAGGAGCACGACTTCCGGCTGAAAGTCGGCGGCAATGCCCAGGGCCTCGGGGCCGTTGCGGGCGCTCCGGGCGTCATGGCCCCACACGGAGAGGAGCATGGCCATGCTGTCAGTCGCATCCCGGTTGTCGTCCACGACCAGGATCCGGCGACACAGCCGGCCGGCCGGCCGCTCGGCGGCCGCGGATTCGGGGGGGGCCGCCGGGCGAGGATCGGTGGCGGGGAGCGTCACGATGAACTCGCTCCCCCGGTTCGGGCCATCGCTCTTGGCCTCCACGGAACCGCCGTGGAGGGCCACCAACCGTTCCACGAGCGTGAGGCCGATCCCCAAGCCCCCCTCGGCTCGGTCGAGCGACCGCGTTCCCTGGGCGAAAAGATCGAAGATCTTGCTCCGAAGATCGGGCGCGATCCCCATCCCGGAGTCGCGCACCCGGATCAATGCGAGGCCGTCTTCCATTTCGCCGCTCAGCCAGATGCGCCCATTCTCCGGGGTGTATTTCGCCGCGTTGTTCAAGAGATTCAGGACGACCTGGGACAGCCGGATCAGATCTCCATCGACCCAGATCGAATGCTCGGGCAAGCGAAATTCCAGGGTCTGGCGGCGCGCTTCGATCAGGGGACGGCTCGATTCCACGGCACGGTCGAATACCACGGCCAAGTCCAGCCGCTCCCGCTGGAGGGTCAGCCGGCCGCTGGTGATCCGGCTCACGTCGAGGAGATCGTCCACCAGCCGCCCGAGATGCGCCGTCTGGCGCTCGATGACGTCCCGCGCCCACAGCAGCGTGGGATCCTCGATCCGCTTGGAGTGCATCAGCCCCACCGCGTTCCGGATTGGCGCGAGCGGGTTTCGGAGCTCGTGGGCCAGCATCGCGAGGAACTCGTTCACCCGGCGGGTCGTCTCCTCCAGGATCTCGATCCGGCGGCGCTGCGTCAGGTCCTGCGTGATCTTGGCATAGCCGCGCAGCACTCCGTCCCGGTCGTGCAGGGAGGTGATCGCGACGTTGGCCCAGAATCGCGTACCGCCCTTCCGCACGCGCCATCCGTCATCCGCCACCCGTCCTTGGACGCGCGCCTCCTCGAGGAACCTCTGCGGCTTTCCGGCGCTCACGGCCTCTGGCGGGTAGAAGACCGAGAAATGGCGCCCCACGATCTCCGCGCTCTCGTACCCGTGGATGCGTCGGACGCCGATGTTCCAGCTGCTCACCTGCCCCTGTGGGTTAAGCAGGATGATCGAGTAGTCGCTGACTCCCTCGATCAGGAGCCGGAATCGCTCCTCGCTTTCGCGCAGCGATTCCTCGTGGCGCCGCCGCTCCGTGAGGTCGCGTGTGATCTTCGAGAACCCGAGCAAAGTGCCGTTTGAGTCGCGGAGGGCGGTGATGATCACGTTGGCCCAGAACCGGGAGCCGTCCTTCCGGATCCGCCACCCCTCGTCCTCGAAGCGTCCCTCGGCCCTTGCCTGCTCCAGCTCCCGATCGGGCCAGCGGCTGGCGATCGACTCTTGCGGGTAGAAACGTGAGAAGTGCTGCCCGATGATCTCCGAGGGCCGGTAACCCTTGATGCGCTCCGCGCCGAGGTTCCAGCTCCGTACGATTCCGGCGGGATCGAGGAGGAAGATCGCGTAGTCGTTGACTCCGGCGACCAGGAGGCGGAACGCCTCGTCGCTGGAAATGCCGATCGTCGGGGGTGGACTCCCGGGAGTCCCGGAGCGTGGCGGTTCGGGCGCGATCATGGCCAAAAAAGTCTACGCCACCTTCCCGCCCGGGCTCAGTGAATCTTGGAGCGCCTCCGGGCCGAGTCGACGCTCAGGGGACCCGAGCCCCGGGCCGCCATGTACAGGAAGAGGAAGCAGTAGACGACCGCCAGCTCGCCGTGGTTCACGATCGGGATGGGCGAATGGGGAGCGTGGGCCATGAAGTAGGCCGCAGCCATCTCGCCGCTGGCCAGGAAGGCGGCGATCGAGGTGAAGAAGCCGATGGCGATGAGGAGGCCTCCGCCAAACTCGATGGCTCCGGCCACCATCATCAGCGGCTCGGTGACCTTGTCGCCCCCGAACCACCCGAAAAGCTTCTGCCCTCCATGGCAGAGGAACAGCAATCCCGCCACGATACGGAGCACCGCGTATAGAGCGTCCGCGTACTTTCCGAGAAAGCGCATCCCGGCCTCCCTAGAAGACCACCGACAATTGTGCGGCCATGAAGGCATCCACGCGCCGCGGGGCGGTTGCGATGTGCGTTTCCTGATGCACCAGTTTGGCGAGGAGCATCTTCGAAGGCTTGAATCCGATTCCGATTTCCCGGCGCCAGAGCGGAGCGTCCCAGGAGGCCAGGCCGCCACCGCTCAGCCGGAGATCGTCGAAGATCATACGGCTATAGCGTCCGGCGACATACCACCCCGGGATCAGGGTCACCTTCCCCTCGGCGTACCACGATCTCAAATCCAGGTTGCCGACGTACGGCTGCTGGAAGCGGTTCCAGACATACTCGCCGGTCACGACGGCGCGATCGTAGGAGACCTCGAGGTCCCCGCCGGCGAATATCTGGTTGTAATCGTCGATCTTCCGGCCGGCCGGGAGCTCGTCGTCGAGCTGCCGGATCAGGTAAGGGCCGCGAGCCGCGGAGACGCCCGCGCGGAGCCAGGGCGCGGGCACGATCCCGATCCGCCCCAGGACCTGCTTCCCATCGTTGGTGTCGGTGCCCACCATGGATCCGACGGTCCCGTTGGTCACGCCGGCCGCGAACTCGAACGGGCTCGAGGTTCCCACGACGACGGCTCCGAAGTCCCAGCAATTCTCGTAGAGCACCGAGAGCGCCTGGCCCGAACCGTTGTAGCCGGTGCCGGGCGCGTAATTCGTGAAATAGCCGCGCCCCCGGTTGGCAACGATCTGGTCGGTCTGGGTCGGGATCTGATCGTCGCGAACGTCCACGTGATACTGGTAGACGATCGGCGAGCCGATGAGGCTGTTCCGCGACGCGTCCGAGCGGTTCGGGAACGCTCCGACGTGGAGCGGGATTTTCCCCAGCTCCAGATTGATGTCGCGCCCCTTCGGGTCGGAGAGCCGCACGAAGCCGCCGAACAGACGGGGCGCGTGTCCGTCGTCGGACAGGAGCTCGGCGAAGGCGGTGATGTGCTCGTGGATACGGCCGTTCGCCAGGAGACGGAGACGGACCGCGTGGAACGGATTTTCGCCGAAGCTGAAGAAGTCGGAATTGATCTCGTCCGATTGGGTGACCTCGGTCAGGTCGAGGTGCGCCTCCCAGTCAATCGGCGATTCCGGCGCCCCCCAAGCAATGCGGGGCGCACCCGCGAGCGGGCACGCCCCGATGACCCACAGAACGACGGCTACGACGCCGCGTCGGTTCAGACCTTGTCCTTCTCCTTGCGCGGGCTGGCGACGGATCCCTTGTCGCCGGCCGACATGGCCTTCGCGAACTCGGCCTCGACCTTGGCACCCTCGCCCTTGAAGCGGTTCTTGAAGCCCGCGGTCTGGATCGTCTTCGCGACGGTCTTCTTGTCGACCGAGCGGTCAGCGATCACGTAGGCCGTGCGGCTTTGGAGATCGACGTGGGCGCAGGTGACGCCCTTCTGAGCCATCAGGGCCGTCTGGATCGCATTAACGCAATGACCGCATTCGACGGCGGGCACCGCGAACGAGTAGATATTCTGTCCGGTCTTCACCGTGGGACACGCCTGGGTCATGGAGGCCGAGCCCGAGCCGGCGTCGCAGTGGTGGCCGGCGGACGTCGTACGCTCCGCCCCGGTCCCGCACGAAGCGCCGCCCGCGAATGCGGACCCCGCGACCAGCAGGGCGATCGCGGCTACGGGTAGAGCGAATTTCAGGATGCGAGCCATGGAAGTTCTCCTTCGAGAGATCGGGATGTCCGGCCGGGTACGATCTCCAGGGTACACCGGTCGTTACGGCTGTCCAGTCAATTCGAGGTGCTCGACGGCGCGCCAGCTCCCGCACGGTCGCGCATGGCCTTGTAGTTCTGGATCCCCTCCGCGAGAAGCCCCGCGAACTTCGTCTGAAACTGCGTGTCCTTCATGATCGAGGCTTCCCTCGGGTTCGTGATGAACGCCGTCTCCACCAGCACCGACGGAATCTCCGGCGCTTTGAGCACGGTGAAGCCCGCCTGTTTCACGCCGCGGGTGGACAGCCGCGTGTCCTCCCCCACGGAGTCCATCAGAATCTCGGCCAGCTCGCTCGAGCGTCGGATGGTGTCGTTCTGGCGCAGGTCGAACAGGATCGAGAGGAGGTCGTCCCCCGACTCCGGGGTGATGCCTCCCACGAGGTCGGCCGAGTTCTCCTTCTCGGCAACGGAGCGGGCCGCCTCGTCGGTGGCACCCGTCAGGGAAAGGAAGTAGACCTCCGTCCCCGTGGCATCCCGATTCCGGCTGGCGTTGCAGTGGATGCTGACGAAGAGGTCCGCCTGGTACTTGCGCGCCAGGTCGATCCGCTTCCGCAGCGGAATGAAGTAGTCGCCGGCACGGGTCAGCACCGCGCTCACGCCTGGGATCTGGTCGAGCTGGTTTTTCAGTTTTTTCGCGATCGCCAAGGTGACGTCCGACTCTTGGAGCCGGCGGTACCCGATCGCGCCCGCGTCCTCGCCTCCGTGGCCCGCGTCGATCGCCACGACGAACTTCGTCGAGGCCTTCGTCTCGGACCCGCCCTGCTGGACCGCCTGGTCGGCGTCCGGGGTCACGGGCATCGGCACGTCCACCACGACGCGGTCCGGCACGCCGTCGGCCGCCGCGAGAACGAACCCGAGCGGCGTCACCATCTTTTTCAGGTGCACGCGGATCGACGTCCCCGAATCGGACGTGGCGGGGAAAATGTCAGCCACCAGGCTGTCGCCCACGAACTCGGTCGTGACCGCCGGCGATTTCCGGACCCCCGGCAAGGTGATCTCGAAGGTCAGCGAGTCCACGAGGCGGAACCGGGTCTGGGCGGGAGCCGCCCCGGTCAGGTCGAAGACGAGCCGCGTGTGCTCGGGGGCGGTCCAGTAGCGGAGGCGCACCAGCTCCGGCGCCGGCGCCGCGGGACGGGCCGGCGGGTCGGCGAACCGCGCGGGCCCCGCCGCGCTCGCGCCCGCCGGAGGCAGGAGGAGGAGAAGCCACAGCGGCAACAAGAGGGCGAGGCCCGCCCGCGCGCCCGTTGTGGGGCGCGGAACGGGCCTCGCCAAGAGCTCGCGCGAGGGCGTCAGTCTCCCGCCGCTAGTCCTGGGACGGCTCGACCGCCACGAATTGAGTCGCATCGCCTCGCTTGATGAGGAAGACAACCGGCTTCGCCGGATTCTTGCGGTGTGCGCCATCGACCGCGCGGTTGTACTCCACCATATCCTTAACCGGGGTGTCGTTCACCTCTTTGATCACGTCTCCCGGGCGGAGGCCCGAGTCGTCGGCGCCGCTCCCCTCGGTGACGTCGGTGATCACCACGCCCTGCTTCTCCTTGAGGTTGAACTCACCGGCCGCGTCGCTTCCCAGAGCCTGGACCTGCACGCCCAGCCAGTCCGAGGCGGCGGGCGGCGTTTCCGCCTTGGCAACCTGGTCCTCGGGCGGGCGCTCGGCCAGCGTTACATCGAGGTCGCGCGGATGGCCGCCCCGGAGCACCTTCACCTGCACGTGCTTGTTCACCGGCGTCTCCGCGACGAGGAGCCGGAAGCGCTGTACGTCATCGACTGACTTGCCGTCGAAGGAGGTGATCACGTCCTTGACCTGGAACCCGGCCTGCGAAGCCGGCGTGTTGGCGCTCACGCTGCCCACGAGGACGCCGTGCGAGCCGCGAAGTCCCCAGCTGTCGGCCAGCTCGGGCGTCAGCTCCTGCGGCATGATGCCCAGGTATCCACGCGTCACCTTGCCGGTCGCGATCAGCTGCCGCGCGATGCTCTTCGCGATGTTGATCGGGATGGCGAAGCCGATCCCCTCGCCGGACGGATTGACCGCGGTATTGATCCCGATCGCCTCACCCCGGATGTTCAGCAGCGGTCCGCCGCTGTTGCCGAAATTGATCGAGGCGTCGGTCTGAATGAAGTTCTGGTAGCTGGGGGCGCCGCCGGCGATCGCCAGATTGGTGCGGCCCTTGGCGCTGATCACGCCCACCGTGAGCGTGCCGTCCAGCTCTCCCAGCGCGTTTCCGATCGCGACCGCCCAGTCGCCGATCCGGATCTCGTCCGAGTCGCCGAGAGGAACGGCCGGCAGGTCGCCGCCGCCGGTGATCTTGATGACCGCCACGTCGGTGCCCGGATCCGTGCCCACGACGCGCGCCTTGAACTTGCGGTGGTCGTTCAGCGTGACGTTGATTTCCTCAGCGTCCCGCACCACGTGGTTGTTCGTCAGGATGTAGCCGCTCCGATCGATGATGAAGCCGGAGCCGCTGCTGGGGACGCGCATGTTGCGCTGCGGCGTCTGCTGCTGGGGCGCCTGCTGCGGAGACTCGGGGAAAAGGCGCCGGAAGAAATCTCCATAGGGGCCCTCGAACTGCGAGTACGGTCCCCCCTGGCCGGTAACGGTGCGCTTGGTCTCGATGCTGACGACCCCGGGGAGCGTCCGCTCCGCGATCGAGGTAAAGGGGCTCTCGAGGGCGGCGGTGGCTGCGATGCTCTCTTTCGCCTGGAGCCCCGGAGAGGAGCCGGATCCGCCGGCCAGGATGAACCCGACGACAACACCGATGAGCAGGAGCCCGCCCGCGACCAAGAGCGCTTTCGCGGCGCGAACCGTTTCACGAGATTCCATTCGTACCCTCCGTCTGAGGCGGCCTCTGGCCGCCGGAATCCGATTCTGAAAACCTGGTCTCTTCATTTCTCAGCTGTTCCAGCTCTGTTTCCTTGGAGCGGATGCACCGCTCGATCCCTTCGACGAGCGACCGAAGCCGAATCGCTTCCGGATCATCGTCGAAGGTCGCCAGCGATCCCTCGTTCCACCGAGAGAAGGCGCGCTCGCCGAACTGGGCCATGGCTCGGGTGCGGTCCCGCCGAAGCGAGAGGAGATCGACCCGTAAAATGCCGATCCGCATCGCGCGAGCCGTTGTCCGGCGCGTTCGCTCATAGCCGGTCCGCACCTGATCCTGCATCCGGTCCCAAAATCCCGTCTGCGGGGCCATAACCCTCCTTCTGCCAACAGCTTTTAGGATTGGAGCCTGAGGTCCCGAAGACCCTCTGTCAAGCCGGTAGTACCCGTGCCTAAGCGGAGGAGTTCCCGCGGCCTACCCGCGCGCGGGGGAAGCGAGAACAAGCTGACGCACGAATCTGATTATACTGACGCTCCATGCCCGATCCCGGTTGCGCCTATTTCCTCGCCGACGCCCATTTAGGGCAGGGATCGGAAGAATCGAACCGCGCGCGGGAGCGGGACCTGCTCGCCTTCTTCGACCGTGTTGGCACTGACCAGGCCGCGCTTTACGTCGTCGGGGACCTCTTCGACTTCTGGTTCGAATACAGCCACGCCATTCCCAAGCGGTTCGTGCGCGTGCTCACGGCGCTGGGCGGCCTGGCGCGAGGCGGAACCCCCTTACTCTATGTCGGCGGAAATCACGATTTCTGGATCGGCGATTTTCTCCGCCGGGAGCTCGGGGTGGCCTTCACGGACGAGCCCCTTCCGCTGGCGATCCAGGGTCGCCGCATCTTCCTGGCCCACGGAGACGGTCTGGGCCCGGGCGACCACGGTTACAAGCTGCTGAAGAAGGTCCTCCGGAATCCCGCCGCGCGATTCCTCTTCCGCTGGATCCATCCCGACCTCGGCATCCCGATCGCGAGCGCCGCGTCGCACACCAGCCGGAGCCACGCGCCGCGCGCCCACCAGAGCGAGCAGGAGCTGGCCGCCCGCCTCGCCGACCCGCTCTTCAAGGAGGGCTACGACGCGGTGGTGCTGGCTCATCTTCATCGGCCCATTCACTGGAAGGGCGGGGGGCGGGACTTCATTGTGCTCGGCGACTGGATTGAGAGGCGGACGGTTTTGAAGCTGATGGATGGGCGTTTCGAGATGTTTGAGTTCAAGGGTTAGAGACGGGCGCACTTGGCTGGCGTCTCCATGATCAACCGAGCGCTACGCGTTTTTGGCGAGCGGGGATGGCAACGCTCCGGGGGCTGTTCTCGGAACTGCTCTGCAAGCAGAGCAGTTCCTGCGAAGGCCCCCTACGCGTTCCTCCCCGCTCGTCCATAACCCCCTAACACTGGGTCATATTCACCCCCCCCTTATTTTTGGGTGGGAGATATCAGCGCAGAAACCTACTGCTGATTCAATCAACACCCAGAGAAGATTGGGGGGTGTGACCGGATGAGAACCCGACGCCATCGTCTTTGGACGTGAGGGGAGGAACGCGGAGGGGGCCTTCGCAGGAACTGCTCTGCTCGCAGAGCAGTTCCGAGAACAGCCCCCGGAGCGTTGCCTCCCCTCGCGCCCAAAAACGCGTAGCGCCCGGCTGCCATGCAGCCGAACGCCCGCATCGGCTTCTTCTACAGCCGCGCCGTCAAAGAAAAGAAATGCGCCGTTCCCAAATTCAACGAAAGCGGCACCAGCGCGTAGTCGAATCGGTACCGGCTCTGCGTGAGCCCGATCCCGAAAGAGACGTCTTCCCCGTCATAGCCGAACTTTCCGCCCACCCGGAGCGCCACGCGCTCGTGATACAGGAACTCGCCTCCGACGTGGAACCGGAGGTCTTCCGAGCGCGACTTCCGGACCTCGGTGGTGATCGTTCCCTGGGAGTGCATGCTCGATAGCGATCGGGACCAGGCCGCGCCCGCTCGGACCGTGGTCGGCAGATTGAAGGACTCCTGTACGAATTGCGGCTTCCCGCCGACGTTCTGAACGGCCGCGCCCAGGGACACGCCGGTGCCGCTCAGGCGATAACGCGCCCCAAGGTCGAACGCCAGGGCCGTGGCGTTCTGATCGGCGATCATCTCCCGCACGTAGCGGACCACGCCGCCCGCGTCCAGCCCCGCGGCGACAGGCAGGCCGTAACCGGCCGTCATCGCGACGTCGTTGAAGCCGAAATTCTGCGTGACGTTGCCCACGTCGTCGCGCCCCTCGAGCTCCGAGGTGTAGAACCCGGAGAACGAAACGCCGAGCGCGCCCTTCCCGAGCGGTGACGCGACCGCGGCGTACTCCTGGCGAAAATCCTGGATCCACTCGTTGTGCATGGCGGTGACCTGGGTGGAGCGGAGTCCCGCCAGTCCCGCGGCATTCCAGTAGGTCGCGGTGGGGTCGTCCGCCAGGGCCACGTACGCGCTGCCCAGACCCATCGGCCGCGCGCCGACTCCCAGCTTGAGGAACGCGAACCCGGTCGACCCGGCGGCGGCGGACGCGGGGCGCGGCGACAGGGCAACGAGAAGGCTCGAGGCTAGGGCGACGGCGCATGCGATGTGGCGCATTCGGATCTCCATGGGACTGCTCAACGGAGGATGGCCAGGTTCGTGAAGCGGACCTCGCTCCGACCGTCCGAGTGTACCTCGACGCGGCAGACGTAAACGCCGCTCGCGATCGAGCGATTGTTCCAGATCACGGCGTGCTCCGAGGAGCCCAGCCGGTCCGCGGAGTTCGTGGGCAGGTCTGCGACCAGGGAGCCTGAGACGTCGTAGATACGGATCGAGACCGATGCGGCCTCCGCACCCAGCCGATAGTGGACCCGGCTCGTGCCGTCCCGGGAAGGGTTCGGATAGACATACACGTCCGTAAGCCCCTGGGTCCCGGGTACCGGCGGCCCGGCGGGAGTCACGACGGCGTTCCGGGTCGGGTGCAGCCGGTACTGGCCCCAGGCGATCGAGGACGCGGCCACAGGCAGGGCCGGCGCCTTGACCGAGATCTGGGTTTCGGCGGTGGACGTGGCGTCGTATGTCTCGATCCACTCCGCGATGCCGTCCCCGTCCAGGTCGGCCAGGATCGGGGGCGCACCGAGGCCGGTGTTTCCCAGCTCGGTGAACCCGGAAATCGGACTTCCGTCGCCGCGGTAGGCCGGCCTGCGGCCGTCCGGAAGAACCGCGATCACGTCCCTCTTGCCGTCGCCGTCCACGTCCGCCACGAGCGGCGACCAGAACCCGGCGGAATCAGCGGGAGCGAGCGCCGTCCCGGCCTTGACCGGAAACCCGGACCGGGGCGCGCCAGACCAATAGATGCCCGCCAGGCGCGAATCCTCCCCCGTCTGGAAGACCTCGGGATGCCCGTCACCTTCCAGATCGGCGACCGCGACATCGGCTGTGCGGCCCTGAGGCGCTCCCGGAAACGGCGCGGGCCAGCCGGGAAGCTCGGTCGCCGTCACGTACGCTTCCGGCGGATCCCCGTCGATGTGAGGGGCGATGGCGAAGTGATACGCGTGGAAGCCCCCGTCGGCGTCGGCCGTCACGATCTCGGGCAGCCCGTCGCGATCCAGATCGACGGCGACCGGAGACGAAAACGGTCCGCCCCCCACGACGCGGAACAGCCCGACGTTGTCGGGGTCGTCGAGGGGAAGGATCGGATCGTTCCAGACCTTCCAGCTCGCGAAGTAGAGCCCGGGAACCGAGAACTCGGACCCGACCACGCCCTTGACCGCCGCGATCACCTCGTTGACGCCGTCCCCGTCCAGATCGGCCACGACCGGCGGGGCTTCGCTGTTGCCGCCCACGAGCAGGGTGAGCTGGCGCACCGTTCCGCCCCCGAGCGAGATCGCGCGAAGAAGTGAGGTGCCTCCCGTGCCCGCGGGTCCGCCGATCACGATCTCCAGCCCCGGGGTTCCGTCCAGCTCGGCCAGCACCGGCTGGGCCCTCACCCCGATCGCGGAGCCCGCGACGACCACTCCGTTCGTCAGCGGGTTCGCGTCGCCGTCGATGACCTCCGTCCCGACCTGAGGCCCGTCCGCGTGGAACGCGTAGATCGTCCCGTTCGCGGTGGAGAAGACCACCTCGTTTCCCGGCACGCCGTCCACGTCGCCGACGCACGGGCTGGTGACCAGCCCCGAGGAGGCGGTGGCGAACGGAGTGGGCGTGGCGTCGCCGTCCACGTAATCGGTCCCGTCCGAGCGGAACGCGTACAGGGCACCCGTGTTGTTGAGCCGCTGAACGGGGACGAGCAGCTCCTGCGTGAACGGGGGCCCCACCCCGTCCAGATCCGCCACGACCGAGGGCGCTCCCCGGACGCGCCCGACGAGCAGCTTCGGCCACCCGGGCTTGTCGCGCTCGAACATCAGCGCGAACGTCATGACGCTGTCGGCCGCGCTGATGCCGGTGATCGAGATCCCGGTGCGCACGTTGCCGTACGCAGCGGTCGAGGGCGTGGTGTCCGGGGTCAAATGGTCGCGCCAGCCGGCGCGGAAGACATCGTCCGGGCTACCCCCGCTGAAGCTGGTGGGGGGGCCGTCCAGGTCCTCGATTCCGTTCGCCTCGACCACGTCGATTCCCTTTCGCGCGACGTTGGTGTTGATCACGTTGTCTTTGAGTCCCGCGTCGATCACGCTTTCATCCACGTGGTAGACGGTGATCCCCGAGCCCTGCCCGTTCCCCGGCAGGTAGTAGTCATACTCGGCGCCGGCGTAGGAATCGGTGTAGAAATCGAAGATGAGGTTGCCGTTGGGATCTCGATTCCCGGCCACGTCGTCGAAATCAAACTCGCCGTTGCCGTTGATGTCCTGGCGGCGGTTCTCGATGAGGAGATACTCGGTCGCGGTCATCGGGATCTGGACGGCGCGGGGCAGCGCGTCCACCTGGCGCTCGAGCATGGAGAGCGACAGCGCCTGGGGCGTGACGATGCGCTGGGGTGCCAGGACGCCCAGGAACATTCGCGACCACGCGCTCAAGGCGGACGGGACGTAACCGTTCCCGTTCCAGACTCCGGTCCCCATGATGTCCCACGACGCCACGCCCTGCGAATCGCCCCCCTCGGCTCCGTTCGTGTCGTAGAGGTCAGGCAGTCCCAGCTGGTGTCCGAACTCGTGGCAGACCACGCCGGTCATCCCGAACTGGTAGTTGTCCTGGCTCTCCGACTCCGGCAATTCCACGGCTTCGGACACGTACGCGAACGACGAGCCGACCGGGTCGTTGGTGCGGATCCCGACCGCGCCCGTCGAGTCGGGGAGGATGGCCTTGAAATCCTCCTTCGTCACGAAGGCCGACCAGATCTGGTCCCGGCTGTTGTCCAGCACGTCGGCTTCCTGCCCTTTTCCGGCGTGGAAGATGACCAGGCTCTGATAAGGGCGGAAGTCGACCGTGGAGTCGGCTAGCCGGACCAGGTCGCGTACCAGGAAGACCAGCCGCTCCTGGAAGCGGGCGTCGTCACCGTAGTAGGCCATCGGGTGCGGCAGAGTGAAGACTGAATCGAGGAGCGTGGGCGTGAGCGTCCGGGACCCCTCGGTCATCTGCTCCCAGTATTGCTTCTGGAAGAAGAGGAGCCGGCTGAAGTAGGCGGTGGAAGAATCGATCGGGGTGTCGCTGAAGGCTACGCGGATCGCCAGGATGTTGATGGTCTGCTTGGCGCCGAGCGGAGCCCTGGCGCCCTCCCCTACGTGCCCCGGCGGCGGCAGGATCAAGCGATCGCGGGAGAACCCCTCCCGCGGCCCGGGCGGCCCTTGCTTGTTCGGGACCGGCGGGACGGCATGCGCCGCCCTGGCCTCGGAAGGCGCGTTTGCGATAAGTAGCGAAAATACGAGGAGGTGCGGGAGAGCGAAAAGACGCACGCCATCAGTGTACCGGCCCCCGGCGCGGGGGGTCAACGACCCGGGTCGCCTATTTCAGCGGCCCGGGTCGCTCGTTGGGTCATCGGTTGCGGTCGCGCCCGCGTCCGCCGCCACGGTCGCCGTTGTCCCGGTGGCCATTGTCGTTCCCGCGGCCCCGGTCATCGCGTGAGCCCCGGTCGGCCGGGCGGTCTTGGGAGCGCTCGCGCGTCTGCCGGTCGCCGTCCGGGGGACGCTCGTCGCGCCGCTCCCGCGTCTGGCGGTCGGCCTGCCCCCGGTCCCGCTGCTGGCGCTCCACCTGGCCCTGGTCCCGCTGCTGGCGCTCCACCTGGCCCTGGTCCCGCTGCTGGCGCTGTTCGCGAATCTGACGCTCTTCGATCTGGCGCTGTTCGCGGATCTGGCGCTGTTCTTCCTGGCGGTTCCGCACCGTGTTGTCGCGGCGGAAGTCGTCGCGGTTCCGCATGTCACGCTGGCGCTGCACCCCCGAGCGGTCGGGCGAGTCCGGCCGAACGCGCCGGTCCTCGACCTGCTGGCGATCCCGCCGGCGCAGCACCTCGTCCGGCGCGCTCCAGATCTTTCCGGAGCGCGGACGCCGGAGATCGCGGAACTCCTGCGGCGTTCGCTGCTCCACGGTCTGCCGGCGGGAGCGGAACTTGTCCTGCCCCTCCACCTGGAACCGCGTGCGCAACGTGGCCCTGCCATCCACCGAAGACCACCGCTCCTTCCACTGGCGGTACCGATCCGGGGCTGAGGAGCGCACCATGTAGAAGAACCGGGGCCGGATGACCCGCGAGCGAAGTGGACGGAACCGCGCCCACGACGCGTCGATCCGCACGTCGACCACGCTGCAGATGTCCGTGTAGGGGTCGTACCAGCCGCCGTACGAGTGGCAGTCGGCGCAGACGTACCGAGGGTAGTCGACCTTTCGCTCGATGTAGAAGTAGGTGTCGGCCGTCGCGACGTCGTCTTCGCGGCCCGGCGGAACGACGCGCCGGACCACGCGGTCCATGCCGATGTAGGGATCGCCCACGATGACCCCCGAGTCGCCGTCGTCGCTGTTGTCGCCGTTGTCGTCGTACTCGGACCGCGTCGCGTCGGAGCCCCCGGTCAGGTACCACGGAAGATTCCGGAACGGAAACGGCGATGCGATCGCCACCACGTACTCGATTCCCGTCGGACCGTCGGCCACCAGCTCATAGGGATCGTGGCGGGAAGGAACCTGGTGCGTGACGCCGCCCTGCACGCGGTCCTCGTCGTCGGGCCCGTACGGGTACACGAGGTGGATATACCCCTCGGTGTCGATGTTGTAGATCAGGACGAACGCATCCGTGGTGGTCCGGAAGAGGACGCGGAGCGGCTCTCCCTGCCGGTAGACGCCGCCCTCTTCCTTGTTCATCCACACCTCGACCTCGGGCCGCGGCATTCTTGCGGCCTGCTCGGCCTCGATCGAAGCGTCCACGTGGACGGCCGCGCGGGAAGTCCCCGGCAGCATCGCGGCAAGGATCGCCGCGGCGCCCGCCACGAACAGGCGGCCCGTCATTCGAGCGCGGTTCATGACTTCCTCGCCACCTTCGGCGCGAGCTCCGGATTGTTGGGATCGATCTGGTACGCCCAGTTGATCACGATGTTCCCCGTGCCGCGCGAGGCCACTTCGAACTTCGCGTAGTTGGTGCCGTTGATGAGCACGATGTAGCTGTGCCCGGGAATCGCCTCCACGATGCCGTCGCTGGACCAGCCTGCGTTAGCGGGAGGGCCGAAGTCGACGTCGACCAGGGCGACATAACCCGCGTCCTGGATTTTCACTCCGGTCGCCGCGTAGATGAGCGATCCGCTGGTGGCGTCGTAGTAGATGTCGGCCAGGGGGTCGGTGGAGGAGATGCGCGACATCGCCGAGAAGTCCCAGCCGCTGGTCGCCGAGACCGTTCCGGCGTCGGTGAGCGTCACGTTGGACCCCGCGGGTCGAGGGGTGTCGAATACGTTCTCAAAGCTGAGATCCGCGCTTTCCTGACCCGACCGATCCACTGCCGCCACCGCGTAGTAATAAGTGACCCCATTGGTCACCTGCGTGTCGATGAACGGCGGGTGCGAGGCGGTGCCTATCAACGTGAACGAGCCGGTGGCCGCGTTGTTCCGGTACACCTTGTAGTAGTCGATGTCGCTTTCCTGGTTCTCCCTCCACGAGACCGTCACTTGATGGTCGCCGGTCACGCTGTAAACCCCTTCCACTCGGAAAGGCGGATTGTTCACGGCAATGATCTTGTCCTGATTGTTGCAACCTACCGTCAGCGCGACGGTCGCCAGCCCGAGAGCCAGGAGCCATGTGCGAGCCACGAGCCACCTCCTACGCGGGAACTATCGCCGGAGCGCCGCGGACGGCGCCATTTGCCGCTCCCTAGAAACGCAATCGATATGCCACCCGGAGACGGCTGAGGGCGGGGCGTGCAACAGCCGCTTTTCCAGATAGTTGCGCGGATGAGCGATTTGGCGCGACGGGCGTTGTTCGGGGGGATTCCGAGTACAGTGTGACTGCGGCGCGACAACAAGGGCGGCGCGCAACTTGGCGGGTTTGCCGAGGGCAAAAATTGAGCCCCGGTCGTGCCAGCTCATTTCGGGCTACATCACGTCCACCGAGGCCGGTGCTCGGTCTGGCGACTAGTCCATGGTCAAACGCTGGCTCGACCTAAGGGCTCGTTGGAGGTCCCCCCCTCCAGTCACCATGCAAATGCAGCCGTCGTGCCAAATATGTTATATTCCGTCCCCGGCCGTAAGATTCTGTAAGCTATTGCAGAGTAGCTACTTATAGAAGCGCCCGAGCCCGGGTACGAGCAGGACGGGGTGTCGGATTGGAAAGGAATTTGAGAGTGATTTAATAGCGCTGGGAGGGTCTCGGGATAACTTGGCGGACTGGCGGGGTTTGCGGCTATTAAATTCGTTTATAACGAAAATTTAAGCTCTTTGCCGGGCGGTGCCCCGCCGGTCCAGGTGGAACAGCTTGATCTTCTGGAGAAGAGTGGGATAGGAGAGGCTCAGCTCGCGGGCAGCCTGCAGCTTGTTCCAGTTGTGTCGCTCCAGGGCCTGCGCAATGAGCCGCCGCTCCACCTTGGCGACTTCGGAGCGGAGCGTCGCGGGACCATCGGCGGCGTCGTCCTCCTTGCGGAGGATCTCGCGCGGAACCAGGCGCAGGGAGAGGGTCTCCCCTTCATTGGCCATCACGACCATCCGCTTCACGATCTTCTCCAGCTCCCGCACGTTGCCCCTCCATGGGAGGGATGCGAACGTGCTCACCAGCTCGGGATCGACGGCGGGGATGCCCTTCCCCATCTCTCCCGCGAATCGACGCACATAGTGATCGATCAGGATCGGAACGTCCTCGGGGCGCTCGCGAAGAGGTGGCACCCGGAAGCAGATGTCGTTGAGCCGGTAATACAGGTCCTCGAGGAATTCGCCGCGGGCGATGCGGGCGCGGAGGTTCACGTTGGTGGCGCAGAGGACGCGAACGTCCACCTTCGAGGAGCGATTGCCGCCGACGGGCCTGACCTCCCGGTTGTCGAGGACCTGGAGAAGCTTGCCCTGGATCGTGATCGTGGTCTTGTCCACCTCGTCCAGGAAGAGGGTCCCGCCGTTCGCCTCGAGGAAAAGGCCCGACTTGTCGCGCACGGCGCCCGTGAAGGCCCCCTGCACGTGGCCGAACAGCTCGCTTTCCAGCAATTGCTCGGGCAGGGCGGCGCAGTTCACCTGGATCAGCGGTTTGGTCGTGCGGGCGCTGGAGGCGTGAATCGCGCGCGCCAGAAGGCCCTTTCCGCTTCCGGTCTCCCCTTCGATCAGGATGGTGGCGTCGGTGGGACCGACCCGTTCCAGGAGCGAGAGGATCTCGAGCAGCTCGGGGCTCCGCGTCACGATGCCGTGATCGTTGGCCGAGCCCAGGAGCCGGCCGCGCAGCGCGCTGTTTTCGTGGGCGAGGCGCTGGCGCTGCAGCTCGAGGATGGCCACCGCCACGTAATTCGCGAGCACCGCGATCAGGTTGATCTCGCGCTGCTTGAACGCTCCCTGCGGGCCTTCCTCCGGACGATCGAGGTAGAGGTAGCCCGGAAGGCCCGACGGGAGCGTGAGTGGGATGATGGCAGCCGTGGTTCGCGGTCCGATGTGGAAGGCCGCGGGAAGGTCGCGGAAGCGTTCGTCGGCTCCGGCCCGGCTGGTGACCACGGGAGCCGACGCGAGGCGCGCCGGACCGATCCTGCGCTCCAGCTCGCGGATCAGGTCGTGCGCCAGGCGGTGCGCCATCCCGATTGTTGCGACGGCTTCGATACCGCCCGCGACGGCGGGGGCGGCGACGAAGCCGCGGCTGGCGCCGGTGCGGCGGGCCACGATCGAGAGGATCTCCTGGAGCGCCGATTCGGCGTCGGCTTCGCGCAGGGCGCCCCGGATCTCGTCGAAGGCTGCGAATTCGTTGCTTTGGGACGAGCTCCCCTCGATCAGCCCCCGCTCGACCTCGCTCCGGAATTCCTCGATCTCACGGGCCAGGGCGGGCTCGTCCTCGGGGGTAAGAAGCGACGTGGCGGTATCGACGTGAATGACCGCCTCGTCCATGAGTCCGCGGCTCAGCTCGCTCCGCGCCAGCTCGAGCAACGCGCGCGCCGTCAGCACGGTCAGGGCCAGACTTTCGAATCCGGCCACCGCCCGGCGCAGGAACGACACCGACTCGTCCAGAACGCCGCGAGAACGGCCCTTCCGGCCGCGCTTTCTCCAGACGACTCCGATGGCCAGATTCAGCTTGGCCAGCTCGTAGCGCTTGCCGATGCCCGAAAGGATGCGCGTCGCCTCCTCCACGAAGCCGCGCGCCTCCTCCCATTCGCCGGCCTCGGCTGCCCGAAGACCCAAAAGCCGCAGGGAGCACGCTTCCTCGATCCGGTCGCCCAGGCGCCGCGCGATCGACAGCGCGCGCTCGCCGCTTCGCCGGGCCGCGTCCAGCTCGCCGATGCGGAGCTGGACGTCGCCGATCCGGCGCCACAGCTCGACCTGGAGGTCGGAATCGGTGGCCAGCTGATCGGCGAGGACCAGGGCGGTGTCGTATTCGCCACGAGCCTCTTCCACGCGTCCCAGGTCGGCGAGCCAGTCGCCCAGGGCCTCGCGCGCCAGCACGACCTCGCGGCGGCAAGCGCGCTCGGTCGCGAGCGCGAGGGCTTCGCGGATCATGCTCTCGGCCGCGCCATAGTCGCGGCGCTTGCGGCGCAGGATGCCCAGGTGAATCAGGGAGCGCGCCTTCCCCGCCGCGAACCCGGTCTCGGTGTAGATCTGAAGGGCGCGGCGGTACTGCTCCTCGGCCAGATCCCACTCCCCCATCTTTTCGTGGACGATGCCGAGGTTGTGGAGGTAGGTGCCGGAGTCCTGATAGAGCCCGGAGCGCTCGGCGATCCGGAGCGCCTGCTCCAGGAAGCGCGCGGCCTCTTTGAAACGGCACTGATTCTTGTGGACCAGGGCGAGGCTGTTGTACGCGGAGGCCATGCCGGCCTGGAAATCGGCGCGGCGATAGGTGGCGATCGCGCTCTCGAAGTAATCGCGCGACGACGACCAGCTTCCCGTGCGGAGCGCGATCCACCCCAGCGTCATCTCCGCCCGGCCGATGTCGAAGTTCAGGGTGGTTTCGCGGAGGAGGCGATAGGCGAGGACAGAGGCGCGCTGCGCGGTGCGATAGCGGGCGCGATCGAACAGGAGGATGCCCAAGCTGCCCGCGAGACGCCCGATCTGCTCCGGCGTGACATGCGGGCGAAGGCGGTGATGGAGATCGTGAAGCGCGTCGACGGCTTCGTCGAGATCACCCCGATAGCGGAGGCAATCGACGATGCGAGCGCCCAGCCGGAACAGGGCGTCGCGATCGACCGAGCCGTCCCGCCCCACCGCGTCGAGGGCGCGGCGGTAGTACTCCAGCGCGACGGCGTAGTTGTCCGCGGCGAAATAGAGATCGCCGAGCTCTTGAGCGCGGTGTTCTTCCCCGGCGGAGACGGACGGCGTCACGCCCGCCCCCTCGGGGCTGGTTCCGCGGCTCTCAAGATCTGGTCGGTCCTTGGGGACTAGTCCGTCCATTCCGGCCCTCTACTACCGTGGGGATCGGGGGACGCTCGAGACCGATTGGCGCGCCCGCGTGCGTCAGCGGGCGCGCGCGCGGTCTACCAAATCCAGCGCCACCCGTATCCCAGACGCAGCGCAGTCAGATATGCCTTCCACATGCTGCTCACCGTCGTCACTGCCTTGGTGGTCCGTACCGTCGTCGTCGAGCTGTACGCGAACGACGCGGCTGTCGTCGGGGCCTTCACCACGGGGCCATCTCCATCACCGGAGACCGGCAGCGGTCCGTCTTCCACGTTCCATGGAATTGGCTTGGCCTGCGAGGACTGCGGGACCGAGGCTGCGAAGGTGAGCGAGCAGAGGAGGATACCCAGCAACAAGAAGCGTCGTGGAATCCGGATCCTCATGCCTGCTCCCAGCACGAGAGGCGTCCGGCATAGCGGCCACCCGTGCGCTATTGGCGGCAGTTCGTCGAAAGGTGCCGAACGGTCCGGAAGCGTGACCCGACCGCCTTGAGGGACGTCCCGAGATGGGACGGACACCCGTCAACGAATGCTACCGCTTAATAAGTAACGATAACGATTGGAGTTGGAAACGTCAAGCGGAAATGGCTGAATCCAGCCTACAAAACGGCCTTGGTGGTCCCTTTTTTGACGCGACGGGCCTCGCTGAGGACGAGTCCGTAGCGAAGGCCGCGGGTCGACACGGTCACGCCTGCGATTGGGAACCGGTTCACGAACTCGGATAGAATGACCGCACCCGCCGGAATGATGTCGGCGCGGCCCCGGCTGACCCCCGCGAGGTCCCTTCTGTTGGCCAGCGGGATGGAGCAGAGCTGCTTTTCGATCGCCGCGATCCGGTCTCGGGACAGGAGGTGGTTCTCGATCCGGGTCGGGTCGTACTTGGTGAGATTCAGGTCCAGGGCCCCGAACGCGGTCACGGTGCCCCCGACGCCCACCGCGCGGTCCAGGCCGTCCGCGACGAACGCTCCAAGCTTCTCCCGGAAAACACCCTGCACGAATTCCCGCACCACCCCCAGCTCGGTCTGCGTCGGGGGATCGCTCCGGACGAAGCGCTCGGTCAGCCGGACGCATCCCAGCTCCAGGCTGATCACCTGCTGACCCTCCTGACCCACGCCGGAGATGATCTCGGTGCTGCCGCCGCCGATGTCGACCACCACCGAGCGCTTGGGCTGGGGGTTCAGGCCGGAGAGGACCGCGAGGAAGACGAGACGGGCTTCTTCTTCGCCCGTGAGGATTTCGACGGGATAGCCAATCCGCTCGGAAAATCGGCCGGCGAGTTCGGGGCCGTTCCGCGCCACGCGGAACGCGTTGGTCCCGGCGACCCGGATCCGGCTGGCGCCGCTGTATTCCGCCTCGTGGACGAACCGCTCCAGACACTCGAGGGTCCGGGCCGAGGCGACATCGTCGATCAGCCCCGTACGGTCCAGGCCCTCGCCGAGGCGGGAGATCTCTCCCATCCGATGCGAGGTGCGCAGCCTCTCCTCTTCGTCCACGTCGGCCACGAGCAGACGCACGGAGTTCGTGCCGATATCGACCGCTCCGATTCTCATGTCGCCGGGGTACTGCTGGGTTGCAATAGGGTCTCCACGACAGGGGAGCGGCCAATGGCTGCCCGCGATCGTTGACTCCGAGGGTGCCGAAACTCTACCATAGCCAATCATGGCTGTAAAGTCGGAAACCATTATCAGAACACGAAATGACGGGATATCCGTGACCTCTCCGGAGCGCCCCGACCTGCTTGGATTGATTCCGGAGGAGCTGGCCCGTGTGGCTCTGGGCCTGGACCAGCCCGCCTACAGGGGCCGCCAACTCGCGGAATGGATGTACCGAAGGGGGGCGTTCGATTTCGAGGCGATGACTAATCTCCCGGCCGCGTTCCGGGCCCGGCTGGCCGCCACGCATCGCGTCGGCTCCCTGGCCGAGAGCGGAAGGAGGGAAACCCCGGACCGAAAGACCCGCAAGGTCGCCTTCGCCCTCCCCGAGGGAGGGGTCATCGAGTCGGTCTTCATGTCGACCCCCACCCGATTCACGTTCTGCCTCTCGTCCCAGCACGGGTGCGGCTTCGCCTGCCGCTTCTGCGCCACCGGGCGGATGGGCCGCGGACGGAATCTCACGGCGGGCGAGATCGTCGAGCAGGCGCTCCGGTTGAAGCGGGAGCTTCCTCCGGGCGCGACCGAGTACAACGTCGTTCTCATGGGGATGGGGGAGCCGCTCGAAAACTACGACGCGGTGCTGCGGGCCCTGGCGCTCCTCTCCGACCCCCTGCTGGGCGCGGTGCCGGCCAAGCGGATCACCCTCTCCACGGTCGGGCTGGTCCCCCAGATCTACCGCCTGGCCGACGAGGCTCCGCGCTACCGGCTGGCGATCTCGCTCCACGCCGCCACCGACGCGCAGCGCTCGAAGCTGATGCCGGTGAACCACACGTTTCCGCTGGAGCAACTGATGCGCGCGGTGCGCTACCACGTGGATCGGACGGGGCGGCGCGTCACGTTCGAGTACATCCTGATCGAGGAGCTGAACGACACGATCGGCGACGCGGCCAAACTGGTGAAGCTGGTCGCGCAGCTCCCCTGCAAGATCAACCTGATCCCCTACAACCCGATCGGTCCGGGAAAATTCAAGCGCCCCGGCCCCGACCGGATCCAACGCTTCGTGGAACATCTGAGGCCCAGGGTTCCCGCGGTGACCGTCCGCTACAGCCAGGGCGTCGAGATCGGCGCCGCCTGCGGGCAGCTCGCGGGCGAAGCCGAAGGCGGGGCGCGGCGCTAGCGCCGCCTCCCCCCATGCTCGGCACGCTCCGCCAGAGGCTGCTCGCACTCTTCTTTCTGGTCGCGCTCGTCCCGTCTCTGGGGCTCACCCTGTTCGTCACCCAGTACCTGGCCAAGAGCCTGGCCGCGCTCCGGAATCCCGAGACCGAGCGGGCGCTGGGACAGTCGCTGGAGGTGATCCGCCAGGGAATCGAGCGCCTGGGGAGCGACGCGCAGCATCACGCGACCTCCATGGCCACCGACGACTCGGCGAGCCGGCTCATTTCCGCGGGGCGGCTGGCCGATGCGGAGCGATGGCTCCGCGACGAGGCGCGGGAGCGCGGGCTGGATTACGTGGCGCTGTATCCCGCCGACGGGGGGAAGCGCGTGTTCGCCGCGCGCTTCGGTCCGCGGATCACCATCCCCACCCCCGAGCGGGAATCGCTCAAGGCCGCGTTGAACGAGGGGGGCCTGGTCTCCGGAGGCGACGTGCCGCGCCAGGTCAGCGGCGTGGCCAACTTCGGAAAGAATCACCTCATCCTCGTCGGCTACCAGCTCGATCCCGAGATCTCCTCGGAGATCGAGGCGCTCCAGAAGAACCTCACGATGTACAGGCGCCTCGGCGTGTACACCTGGCTCTCGGAGCGGAGCCTGTGGGTCTTCGCATCACTCTGGTCTCTGGTCCTGGGCGCGGTGAGCTTCTTCCTGGCCGTGGTGGTCTCGCGCGGCATCACGAAGCCAATCCTAGAGCTGGAGAGCGGGATGGAGCGCGTGTCGGGCGGGGACCTGGCCCACCGGGTCGCCCCGCAGGGAACGCGCGAGGTCCGCTTCCTGGGAAGCGCGTTCAACCGGATGGTCGAAGAGATCCAGGGCTCGCGCCGCGCGCTGCTCCGCGCCGAGCGGCTGGCCGCCTGGCGCGAGGTGGCCCGCGCGGTGGCTCACGAGATCCGGAATCCGCTCACGCCGATCCAGTTCGCGCTGCAGCGGCTTCAGGACGAGGCGCGCCGCCCGGACCGGCCGCGTCCCGAAGTGGTCGCCGAAAGCGCGGACGCGATCCTGCGCGAGGTGCTCTCGCTCCAGGAGTTCGTCACCGCCTTCTCGGCGGTGGCACAGCTGCCCGAGCCCAAGCCCGCTCCCTGCGACCTGGCGGCGCTGGTCGAGGACGTCGCCCGGTTGTACGGCGGCTCGTCTCCCGTGGAATTCCGCGTTGAGGTGGAGCGTCCGGTTCCCTTAGCCTGGGCCGATTCCGGTCAGATCCAGCGCGTGCTCGCGAACCTGATCAAGAACGGCGTCGAGGCGATGGATCAGCGGGGAGCCGTCACACTCCGCGTGCGCCGCGACACGAAGAGCGACCCTCCGGGCGTGGCGATCGAGGTGGAGGACACCGGTCCCGGAATGGACCCCGCCACGCTCGAGCGCGCGGCGCATCCCGGATTCACCACCAAATCGAGCGGAAGCGGATTGGGGCTGACCCTGGTGCAGCGCATCGTGGAACAGCACGGAGGGCGATTCGAGCTGGATTCCAGCCCCGGCGTCGGCACGCGCGCCATCGTCACCATTCCCTCCACCCCGGACGGGGCGGAGCCGGACGCGGCGCGCGCCGTGGCCACGGGGGCCGCGTGAGCGCGCCCCGGGTCCGCGTGCTGATCGTGGACGACGAGCCTTCCGTGCTCCTCGAGACTTCCGCCAGCCTGAAACGCCATTACGAAGTGCTCACCGCGTCGCGCGCGGAAGACGCCGAGAAGATGCTGGCCGAGCTGCGCGTCGATCTCATCCTCACCGACCTCCGGCTGCCGGGCAAGGACGGCATCGCTCTCCTCGAGAGCGTGAAGAGCGCGTACCCCGACATCCCGGTCGTCCTCATGTCGGGCCACGGGACGATCGAGGAGGCGGTGAAGGCGATCCGGCTGGGGGCCGCCGATTTCGTGGAGAAGCCGTTCGGCCCCGAGCGGCTGCAGGTCACGGTGGAGCGCGCCCTGGAGCTGAAAGCGCTGCAGCGCGAGAACGAGCGGCTCCGCTCGTTGGCCGGCGCCGCCGATGAGATGGTCGGGAAAAGCCGCGCGCTGGACCAGATCCGGGCCGACGTCGCGAAGGTGGCGAAGACCGACGCTAAGGTGCTGGTGAGCGGCGAGAGCGGCACGGGGAAGGAGTTGGTCGCGCGCGCGATCCACCGCCAGAGCGCGCGGTCGCGCGGGCCGTTCGAGAAGCTGAATTGCGCGGCGCTGCCCAAGGACCTGGTGGAGAGCGAGCTGTTCGGGTACGAGAAGGGGGCCTTTACCGGCGCGGCGCAGATGAAGCGGGGACGGCTGGAGGCCGCGCACCAGGGCACGCTCTTCCTCGACGAGGTTGGAGACATGAGCCTGGACACGCAGGCCAAGTTCCTCCGAGCCATCGAGACGGGGGAGATCGAGCGCCTGGGCGGAACCCGCACCATCGCCGTGGACGCGCGCATCCTGGCCGCGACCAACAAGGACCTTTCCTCGGAGATCCAGGCCGGCCGCTTTCGCGAGGACCTCTTCTACCGCCTGAACGTGGTCCCCATCCACATCCCGCCGCTCCGCGCCCGCCGCGAAGACGTGCCGCTGTTGGTCGCGCATTTCGCCGGACATTTCGGCGCCGAGCACGCCCGCGGCCCCCGGACGGTGACGAAAGAGGCGATCGAGCGCCTGGCCCAGTACTCCTGGCCGGGCAACATCCGTGAGCTGAAGAACCTGATCGAGCGGCTCCTCATCATGACCGACAGCGGCTCGATCGGCCTGTCCGACGTCGAGGACGCGCTCCCCGCAAACGCGGGCGACGAGCCGCCCAGCGAGATCCGCGTGGCGCGGGACAAGGCGGAGCGCGACACAATTCTAGCGATGCTCCGCGAATGCCATTGGAACGTCAGCGAGACGTCGCGGCGGCTGGGGATGGACCGCGGCTACCTCCATCGGAAGATCAAGCGATATGGGCTGGCGCGCGACGGCGCGGCCTAGCGCCGCCGCGGCGCTCTGCGCGGCGTGGCTGGCGTTCGCCGCGGCGACGGCGTGCGCCGCGGCGACGGCGACCGCCGACTCTTCCGCGGTCGTGCTCCCCCTCGCCGACCCGGTTGCGGCGCCTCCCTCGACGGTGCCCCGCGCGCCGGCGGGGTGGGAGACGTTGTCCACCGGCCTTCCCGAAGAGGCGCGGCTCAAGCTCTTGCCCGCGTTCCGCTACAACCGCGTCGACGGCGCGACCCCCGGCGTCGGAATCGCGTTCCAGAGCGAGCGGGACCCCGCGCCTTACGTCTACGCCGGAGGAAGCTACGCCACGGGGCGTGACCGCTTCCTCGGCGCGGCGGGCTTCGAGGCGCCGATCGGCGACCCGACGTGGCTTCGGGCGGGCGCGGACGTCTTTCGACGGACCCAGAGCGAGGACCTCTGGATCGTCGGCGAGATGGAGAACTCGATCTTCGCGCTGGTCGCGCGCACGGATTACCTCGACCACTACGAGGCGACGGGCTTCGCGGGGCACCTCGTGTTCGAGCCCGGCCGGGACGTCGCGCTCCGGGCGGCCATCCGGATCCAGGACGAGTCGTCGCTCCCGACCCGCGTTCGATTCTCCGTCTTCGGAAAGGAGGACCGGTTCCGCCAGAACCCGCCGGTCGAGGCGGGCGACGAAGGGCTTGTCTCGGTTTCCGCGCGCATCGGACCGGCGCGCATTCCCCGCGGCGGCGGAACGACCGGCACGCTCGGCTACGAGCGCGCCGGCGGGTTCATGGGCCGCGACTTCGACTACGGACGCCTCCGCGGCGAGGGGCGCGCGCTGCACCGCTTCTCGCCGCGACGCGCGCTGCGCGCGCGCGTCTTCGCCGGCTCCACGCGCGAGGGGCGGCTTCCGCAACAGAAGATATGGCACGTGGGCGGTATCGGGACCCTGCGCGGACACGACTACAAGGCGTTCTCGGGGGACCAGTTCTTCCTGATGAACTCGGAGTACCGGAGCCGCGTCCGAAAGAACCTCTTCCCCTTCGCGTTCCTCGACTGGGGCGCCGCGTGGTTCGGCGCCGGAAACCTGGGCCGCCAGCGTCCGGGGCTGGACGGCGGCGTCGGACTGTCGGTGGGTGAGGACGCGCTCGCCGTCACCGTCGCGCGCGACTTGCGCCGCGCGGGCGCACCGTTCCTGGTGGGCGTGCGCGTGGGCGGAAGCTTCTGAGCGCCTTCCGGACCGCTGCGGCGGCGATTCTTCTCTTTGGATCGCTGGGGGGATCGGTGGGCGGATCGCCCGGCGCGCCCGCGGTTGCGCGCGCCGCGAGCGACATGGGTCTCTTCATCGACCCGGTGGAAACCGCGGCGGGCGTGATCACCGTCTCCTATCGCGTGGAACGGCCCTTCACGCCCCGCCTCACCGAGACGCTGCTCCAGGGGATGCCCGCGACGGTCACCTACGAAGTCGGGCTCTGGAAGCGGAAGGCCTTCTGGTTCGACAAGCTGATCACGGCCTTGAAGAGCGAGCACAAGGTGGTGTTCGATCCGTGGCGGAAGGCGTTCCGCATCCGGTCGGGCGGGGCGAGCGCTCGCACGTGGGGCGCGGCGTCTCTGGACTCGCTTTTGGCCTCGCTTTTCGTCGTGCGGCACGTGCCCGTCGCGCTGGTGACCGCTCTGGAGCCGGATGCGACCTACTACGTGACCGTGCGGGTGCTGATCCGGCCGGTCACGGAAGAAGACCTGGGTGAGATCGAGGACTGGCTCTCGGGCGAGGTCAAGGAGCCGGAAGGGGCGGCACGCGGGCTGCCGCGCTATCTCTTCGGCATCACCGCGAATCTGACGGGTCTGGGGGACCGCACGGCGGTGGAGAAGAGCGACCCCTTCACGCCGGCGCGGCTCCTGTCGGCCGCGCCGGGCGTGGGGGGTCTCTAGGGGGCGTCGGAGCTTCCGCTCCCAGGAGCCGTGGGGGGAGCCGTGGGAGGCCGGTCCTCGGCGCGGGCGCCCGACCCGGGCGCGCCGGCGTGAGACTCGGGCTTGGCTCGACGCGGACCCCAGTTGTAGCTGCTCCACGAGAGCCCGCCGCCCTGGACGAAGCTGAGCCACACCGCTCCCAGGCCGGCCACGGTCAGGATGAAGGAGAGGGCGCGCGCCGCGATCCCGAACGCGATGCTGAACGGGTGGAAGATGATCACGCCCACGAACTCCGCCAGGTGACCCAAGAGCCCGAGCGCCAGGACCACCGCCATGCCGACGGCGATCGCCCAGAGGGGCGACGCGTACCGGTCGCTGCGGGCGCCCAGGATCCTCCGCCCCAGGTAGTGCGCGCCGTTCAAGTAGCCCAGGAAGACCGCGAAGATCACCCCGACGATCAGTCCCACGATCGCGAGCACCAGGGCAATGACCAGGAGCAGCGCGACCGGGATCCCGATGATCGTGATGCAGAGGATCACGACCGCGATCACGCAGAGGAGCACGAGCGCGATGATGCCGACCGGGATCGCGACCACCAGGCCCGCCATGGTCAGGAGACCCCACAGGAACGACTTCCCGAACTGCTCGTGCAGTTTTGAGGAGGCGCGCAGGATCCCGGCCTTCCAGAGGAGGAGCGCGATCCACGCGAAGAAGAGGGTCAGGGCCAGCTTCAAGACCGTCGTGGCGAGCCACGCGCCGAAGCTGACGGCCCCGATCATCCCGAGCATGGGGAGCATTCCCGCTCCGTGCCAGAAGCGCATCGTGCCGATCGAGACGTTGCTCCCGGCCACGGAAGCGCTGTCGCTGGTGGATACGCCGCCGCCCAGGCTGACCGCGTCACCTTCGACCGCTCCGCCTCCGCGCACCTCGACGGCGCCTCCGACCGAGAGGACGTCGCCTTTCACGCGCCCGAGGACCGTCACGTCGCCGCCGATGGCGACGACGTCACCCTCGACCACCTTGCCGGCGGGGATCGTGATGTCCTCGCCGAAGCGGACCAGGTCGTTGCTGTCCGAGTCCACCTGCAAGGTGTCGGGCTTGTCCGGGACATCGGGCACGTCCGGCGGCTCGGGAACGGCACTGGGCACGCCGGCCTCGCCCGGAACGGGGACGGCGGGGATCCGCGTGGCGCGCTTCCCTTTCGATTCCTCGACGACGCGCACCTTGAATCCGGATTCGTCCCGCGTCGTGTCGGCGGCGGGACGGGCGACTTTCTTCGCGGCCGGGGCGGCCGGCTTCGCGGCGGCGGCCGCGAACGCCGCCCCCACGTGCCAGCTCGCGGGGATCAGGACGGCGAGGAGGGCGAGCAAGTAAAAGCAGCGCGGAGAGCGGAGGCTCGATGCAGTCCGCGCCCGAGAATCAGAGCGCCAGGCACGCATGGCCGATACCCCTTTCGTGGCTGCGGGACGGTCGCAGGATCCAGTAGATCGCGACTCCCAGGGTGAGGAGAAGGACGCCCGCCGTCCGAACGTCCGGCGACTGGAGCACAACGAGCGCCGCCCGCGGCACCGCCGCGAGCGTATGGAAGGCGAGCCAGATCTGGCGCGCCATGGGTCCGTAGAATGTGGCCTCGTCCGCAACGTGCTTCGGAACCGCGACGAGAAGGTCGATGACGCCGCCCACCGAGCGCGCGAGGGCCGACCCCGCCGAGGGGAGGCCGAAGTGCGCGGCGAGGCGCGGGTAGAGCGCGAGGAGCCCGACCGTGGCCGCGAAAGACGCCGCCAGCGCGGCCGCGCCGCCCCGGCGCGCCAGGGCCCGCAAACGAGCCGGACGCGTGACGGCCGCGACGACCCGGCCTTCCAGCCAGGCCGGCGCCTCGATCGCCGGGAGGCGCCGCGCGAAGGCCGCGATCGCGCGGTGCTCCTCGAGGCGGGCGCGGCAGCCCGCGCACTCCTCGACGTGGCTCAGGAGAGCGCGCGCCACGGCCGGATGGATGGCTCCATCGACAAGGGCGGTCAGCTCCCGCCGGCAGTCGTCGCAGCCCAGGTTGGTTTTCACGGTTTCGTTCCTCTCGCGTTCAGCTTGCGTCTCAGATTCTCGTGCGCCCGGTGGAGCCTGACCTTCACGGTTCCGAGCGGAATGTCGAGCGTCTCCGCGATCTCCTCGTAGGAGAGCGCCTCCCGATACCGGAGATGAAGGATCGCGCGGTAGTGCTCGGGCAGCTCCCCCACCAACGTCTGGAACCGCTCCTCGGCCCACTCCACGCGAAGCCCCTCGTCCGGCGCGGGGCCCGTGTCCACCGCCTCCAGCGCCGGCCCGTCCTCGTCGGACAGGTCCTCCAGGGCCAGGGGGCGCCGCTTCCTCCGGCGGATCAGATCCAGCGCCAGGTTGGACGCGATCTTGAAGAGCCAGGACTTGAGCGGACGATCCGGGTCGTAGGTGTGAAGGGACCGGAGCACCCGGATGAAGGTCTCCTGAGCCACCTCCGCGGCGTCGTCCGCGTTCCCGGTGATCCGCCAGGCCAGGTTCACGACCGGCGTCTGGTACGCCCGAACCAGCTCGCGATAGGCGCGCTCGTCCCTGGCCAGGCACCGCCGGACCAGTTCCCGGTCGTCGCCGGCCACTAGCGTCGGCTCATCGCGGGACCGTCACGTTCTCTACGGATCGTGGCACCGCCAAGTTTCGTCGAAACAGGGTCATCGGGGATTCCAGGGGCCCCCACGGGCGGGCCGGGAGCCCGGCGGCGGACCGTAGGCGGCGCCTCCAAGGCCCGTCAAGGCTTTTCCCTTGATCGCATGCTCCCGCCACCGTAGCGTCCGAGCACGATGACCGAGATCGAATCCGTTTTCGCGCGCGAAATCCTCGACTCCCGGGGGCAACCGACCCTGGAGGTGGACGTGGCCCTTACCGGAGGGGCGGTCGGCCGCGCCGCCGTCCCGTCGGGAGCGTCCACCGGCTCGCGGGAGGCCCTGGAGCTCCGGGACGGCGACCCCAAGCGCTACCTCGGCAAGGGGGTCTCCCGGGCGGTCCTGAACGTGAACGAGACCATCGCCCCGCACATCGTGGGCGAGGACGCGGCCGATCAGGCGGGGATCGACTCCATCCTGATCGAGCTGGACGGAACCCCCATGAAGAAGAACCTGGGGGCCAACGCGATCCTGGGCGTGTCGCTGGCCTGCGCCCGGGCCGCGGCCGACGCGCATCTCTTGCCCCTGTACCGCTACCTCGGCGGGGCCGGCGCCCGCACCCTCCCCGTGCCGCTGATGAACGTGATCAACGGCGGCGCGCACGCGGACAACAACCTCGACATCCAGGAGTTCATGATCGTCCCCGTGGGCGCGTCCTCGTTCCGCGAGGCGCTCCGGTACGGCTCGGAGGTGTTCCACACGCTGAAGAAGCTGTTGCATGAAAAGGGGCTCGTCACCGCCGTGGGCGACGAAGGCGGCTTCGCGCCCAATCTGAAGAGCAACGCCGAGGCGCTCGATTTCCTGGTCACGGCGATCCAGAAGGCGGGATACCGGCCGGGCGCCGACGTGGCGCTGGCGCTGGACGTGGCCGCGTCGGAGCTGTACGAAAAGGGCTCGTACTCGCTGGACGGCAAGCGCGGCCTGGATTCGGCGGGGATGATCGCGTACCTGAAAGGATTGGCCGACCGCTATCCCATCGTGTCCATCGAAGACGGGCTGGCCGAGGGCGACTGGGAAGGCTGGCGCCGTCTGACGCGGGAGCTGGGCGGGAGCATGCAGGTGGTGGGCGACGACGTCTTCGTCACCAATCCAGAGATTCTCCGGCGGGGCATCGACGACGACGTGGCCAACTCGATCCTGGTCAAGCTGAACCAGATCGGGACCGTGACCGAGACTCTGGACGCGATCGAGATGGCGAAGCGGGCCGCGTACACCACGGTCATCTCGCACCGCTCGGGCGAAACCGAGGACACCACGATCGCCGATCTGGCGGTGGCGGTGAACGCCGGCCAGATCAAGACCGGCTCCCTGTCGCGGAGCGACCGCGTCGCCAAGTACAACCAGCTTCTCCGCATCGAAGAGCAGCTTGCGGACGCCGCTCGCTACCCTGGAGCCGAAGCGTTCCGGCGCGCGGGCTCGGGCGCGGGCGCCGTCGCGGCCCAGGCCTAGCGCGTGCTCCGCTCGCCGTATCGCAGTCCCGACCGGCCGCCGCCGCGGGAGCGCGCCAAGAAGTTCCTCCGCCTGCCGCCGCCCGAAAGCAGGAAGATCCACCCCGGCCTCTGGATCCTCGCGCTCGTCCTCCTCGGCTGTCTCGTCTGGTCGTTCGTGGGCAGCGACACGGGGGTGATCCGCGCGGCGGCGTTGAAGCGGGAAAACAGCGCGCTCGAAAAGCGGAAGCTGGAGCTGGCGAGCCGCGTGGAGACGATGGAGCAAAGGCGGAAGGAGCAGGCGCGCGACCCCCTCCTGGAGGAGCGCGTGGCGCGCGAGCGCTTCCACCTGGTCAAGAAGGACGAGGTAATCTACCGCTACAAGGACGCCGAAGCCGACTCCGCCCGCTAGGGCGCGCCGGGAGGGCCGTCCAGGCCCATCGCCTTCAAGAGCGCGCGAAAGCGGGGCTCGTCCCGCAGCCGATCGAAGCGCGGCGCCACCCTGAGCCAGATCATCGCCCGGTCTCTCGCGCCGTGGCCCTGTTCCAGCAGATCCAACGCCGTCTCCCGCTCCCCCAGCCCCAGATGGATGGCCGCGAGCCGATAGCGCGACACGTAGCGCCGGCCCGCTTCGGCGTGGAGCTCGTCCAGAATCTGGCGCGCTTCGCGCTCGCGCCCGGAGACCGCGTAGGCGTGGGCGAGGAGCGACGTGGCGGAAAGCTCCGAAGGGAGGAGCGCCTGGGCCCGCCGGTAGCTTTCGATCGCGTCGTCGTAGCGGCGAAGCTCCTCGTACGCGCCCCCCAGGCTGCGGAGCGCCGGAGCGAAGGTCGGGTCCAGCTCCAGCGTGCGCAGCTGCTGCTCCGCCGCCTCCTCGTACCGTCGCGCGTAGAAGAGGTGAATCCCCACTCCCGAGCTGACGATGAGAGACAGCGGGTCCAGCTCGCGCGCGCGCCGCGACTGGGCGAGCGCCTGATCGTGACGCGCGGTGAGCGAGAGGAGATCGGCGTGCCAGTGGTGCGCCGACGCGCTGTTCGGATCCAGGTCGAGCGCGCGGCTGAAGGCGGCGTCGGCTCCGGCCCAGTCCCACTGGGCGGACGTCCGGAGTGCGCCCAGGGAGACGAACGCGTCGGCCAGCATGTCGTCCAGCTCCAGCGCTCGCGCGACGGCCGCCTCGGCCCGGGGAAACGCCTCCAGCGGCGGCACGTAGTCGTAGGTCGCCAGGGTCAGGTACGCGTCGGCGATCCCGGAATGAGCGGGCGCGTAGCCGGGGTCCAAGGCGATCGAGCGCTCGAAGCACTCGATGGCGCGCCGCGCGGCCGCTTCGTTCCTTCGGTTCCAGAGGAAGCGGCCGCGGAGGTATTCCTCGTAGGCCCGCGGGTCCACCCGCTTCGGGTTGACCAGCCGCGCGCGCTCCTCGTGCGTGACCTGCACCCGGATCTCGTCGGCGATGGCGCGCGCCACCTCGGATTGCAGGGCGAGCACGTCGTGGGCATCGCGCTCGTAGCTCCGCGCCCAGAGATGATGGTCGGTGCGCGCGTCGATGAGCTGGGCCGTCACGCGCACGCGGTCCTCGGAGCGGGTGACCGAGCCCTCCACTACCGCGTCCACGTCCAGCGCGCGCGCGATCTCGGGCAGCGGGACCGTCGTCCCCTTGTACCGCATGATCGACGTGCGCGAGATGACGCGCAAGGCGCGCAACTGGGCAAGGGTCGAGATCAGGGCCTCGGTCATGCCGTCGACGAAGAACTCCTGCTCGGGAAGGCCGGTGAGGTTGGCCAGCGGGAGCACGGCGATCGAGGCGATCACACCCCCTTGGGCGCGGGGCTCGCCCGCGGACGGCGTGCCCACGGGCGCGCGCCCGGTCCGGAGCGAGGCGGCAACCTGGCCGGCCGAGGCCGGCCGGCTCCCGGGGTCGCGCTCGAGCAGCGCCTGGATCAGGCGCGAGCAGTCCTCGGACAACGACGGCGCCCACTCGCGCGCCGGCCGGACCGGCGCGTTCAGGATCTCGTTGATCAACGCCGTCGCGGGCTCGGCGTTGAAGGGCCTCCGCCCGGTGGTCATCTCGTACAGCACCACCCCCAGGGAATAGAGGTCGGCGCGCGCGTCCAGCGCGCGCCCCAGGAGCTGCTCCGGCGCCATGTAGGGGAGCGTGCCCACGATCGCGCCGCTCAGTGCGTCGGCCGTGGTATCGGTGCTGGCGGCGGCCGAAGGGCGGTAGAGCGCCAGGCCGAAATCGAGCAGCTTCAAACGTCCGTGCTCGTCGATCATGACGTTGCCGGGCTTCAGGTCGCGGTGGATGACGCCGCGCTCGTGTGCCGCCGCGAGCGCGTCCGCCATTTCGGCGCCGTAACCGCGCGCGACCTCCTCGGTCAGGCTTCCGCGCGCGAGGCGCGAGGCCAGGGTTTCGCCGGCGACCAGCTCCATCACGATGAAGTCGACCCCCTCTGCCGACTCCACGTCGTAGATCGTGCTGATGCCCGGATGCTGGAGCTGGGAGAGGGTCCGGGCCTCGCGACGCAGGCGATCCCGGGCATCGGGATCCCGCCCGTCGCCGGTGCGAAAAATCTTGAGCGCCACGTCGCGCCCCAGGCGCTCGTCGCGCGCGCGGAACACCTCTCCGATGCCGCCCGCACCGAGCGGCCCGAGAATCCTGTAGCGCTGCGGGGCGCGCCCGACGGCTGGATCGCCCGCTTTGCCCGGTAGCTCCACGAACCCCCCGATCGTTCTTCTTGGATGCCACCGGGATGCCGCCCGGCGCCCGCGAGGAAAGCACTTTACACGAGCGCGTCCTTCGAGGAATATTGCCCCGCGGGGTGGAGCAGCCTGGTAGCTCGTCGGGCTCATAACCCGAAGGTCAGAGGTTCAAATCCTCTCCCCGCAACCAATTGCGACGGGGTCGAGGGTGCGCATCCCTCGACCCCGTTTCGCGTCCCCGCCGCCCGCGCGCCCCGGCCGGCGCGGTTACGGCGCCTGCGACAGGTCCGTCAGCACGCGCGTGACCGCTTCCCCCTCCCGGCCGCGAAGGCCCACGCAGTCGCGGGTGGCCTCCGCCATCTTCGCGAGCGAGCCCTCGGTTCCCGGCGGGCTGTGCTTGGGATCGGCGAAAAAGGCCTCGGCCGACTTGAGGCGCGATTCCGAGCAGCCCCGCGCCATGAAGGGCACGAAGGCCGCGTATTCCGGCGGCATCCGCTTCGCCAACTGGTCGTAGTGCTCTTCCCACCAGGCCCAGACCTCGTCCTTTTGGCGCGGGACGTCGGCCATGGCTGCGGGAATCCAGAACAACTCCTGGGGCCGGAGCGGTCCAGTCAAATCGTACGCGAGAGCACGGCGCCGAAGCTCCGGCGCCCGGAAGGTGCCCAGCGCCATCAGGAAGGGCTGGCGGTCGGTCGGCGCGGTCGCCGATTCGAACCGCCGCCGGTACTCCTCGAAGAGAGTCGAGTCCCCGCGGATGGCCGAGAGTTCCAGCGCCGGCTCGACCATGGACGGGTCGATCGAGCCGCGATCCTTGAGAAACGAGCGGGCCATGGATTCGGCGCGCGCGAGCACTTCCTCGTCCTTCCCCTCGTTCGCCAGCCAGCCGAAGAGTGTCGGACGCGCCAGGGAGATCGATTCATCTTCCCCGGGCTTCCGGTCGAGGCCGTAGCGGCGGAGGGCCGGCCCCAGAACTCTCCGGACATAGGCCGCGAACGCGGTTTCGTTCTCGTCCGTCAGGAAGGACTCTTTGGCCGCGGCGAGCCCGGCGGCAAGGGCCGAGATCACGAGCGGATTCGAATCGCCGGAGAACCCGGCGAGGATGTGGAGATACTCGTCGCCGTGAATCGCGCCCGACCGCAAGAGCGCGCCCGCGTTCTGGACGAAGCCGATCCGCTCGCGCGCGGTGAGCGCCGTGGGAGCCACGGCGATCAGGCGGCGGAGCGTCGCGGGGTCGACGCTCCAGCGGTAGTAGCCCGCTTCGTCGGCGTTGGGGTGAACCCACTCCGGCCGTCCGCCCCCCGGGAGGCGAACCGTCATGCGCTCCTTGTCGAGCACCACGGTGAGAGACCGGGGCTTCCCCTTCGATACCCACGTGAGCGTGACCGGGATCTTCCAGAGCACGGGAGCCGCCGTGACTCCGTAGTTCAGGAAGCGCCGCTGCGAAAGCTCTATCGAGCCGTCCGGCTTCATCTCCTCGTGCACCAGCGGAACGCCCCCCTGGTCGAGGAAGCTGCCCAGGACGCCGGGCACGTCTTTCCCGGACGCCTTGCCCAGGGCGTTCCAGAGGTCGCTCCCCTCCGCGCTCCCGAAAGCGTGGGCGTCGAGGTACGCGATCACGCCCTTCCGGAACGCCTCCGGGCCGATCCACCGCTCGGTCATGCCCAGGACCGCCTCCCCTTTCTGGTAGGCCAGCACGTCGGCCGCCTCGAAGAGGCTCTCCATGGTCAGGACCGGGCGCCGGATCGCGCGCGTCGAAAGCTGGGCGTCGATCGCGAACGCCTGGTTCGCGTCCGTCAACGCGTGCAACCGGACCAGGTACTCGGGAAAGACCTCGTCCGCGATCTTGTCCCCCATCCACTCCGCGAACGACTCGTTGAGCCAGAGGTCATCCCACCACTTCATCGTGACGTAGTCGCCGAACCACATGTGCGAGATCTCGTGCGCGGTGAAGATCGCGAACGTCCGGCGCTGCTCCGCGCTCATCGTCTTCTCGTCGAAGAGGAGGTAGCGGTCCCCGTAGGTGATGGCGCCCGGATTCTCCATCGCGCCGGGCGCGAATTCCGGGATCGCGATCAGGTCCAGCTTCTCGTAGGGATACGGGATCCCGAAGTAGCGCTCGAGCGCCGCGAAGAGGGGCGGCGTCATCGCCACCGCCGTCTTCGTCAGCTCCTTCGATCCGCGCGGGACCACCACCCGTCCCGGCACGCGGAGGCCCGGGATGGGAACGAACTCGAGGGGCCCGGTCGCCAGGGCCAGGAGATAGGAGGGAAGCGGCTTCGTCGCCGCGAAGACGAGCGTCTTCTGACTCCCCTCGGCCGTCTCCTTCTCGACCGGCGTATTGGAGACGGCCTCGTGCGCGGCCGGGATCGTCAGCGTCAGCCGGTAGGGAAACTTGAAGGCGGGCTCGTCCCAGCACGGGAAGGCGCGGCGCGCATCGACCGCCTCGAACTGGGTGAAGGCGTACCACCGGCCGCCGGTTTCCAGGCGGTAGAGGGAAGAGGCGCGGCGGTCGAAGTCGTTCGTGAAATCGATCGTGAGCGTGTACGCCCCGGGCTCGATCGGTCCCTTCGAGGTCGCGGTGACGATGCCCTTCACGTCGGGGCCCGCGACGAGCGACACCGTGCCGGCGGCTCCCTTCAGCTCAACGCGCTTCAAGTCCATCTCCTGCGCGTGGAACCGGATCGCGTCCGTGCGCTTCTGGACGGTGATCTGGATCTGCACCGTGCCCGAATAGTCGGGCTTGTCCGCGTCCAGATTCAGGTGGATCGCCTCGAACGTCGGGATGACGTCCGTCGGAAGCCGCGCCTCGTCCGCGAACGCAGGCGGCGCCAGTGCCACGGCGAGCAGGAACGTGCGAACGGAGGAGCGGACCAGCGTGCCGCGGGGGGCTAAAGCGCTGAATTTCATGGGATTTCTCCGGGGCCGTTAAGGATCGGGCGAGTATCTCATGGGACACTCGGGACCTTGAAAGCCAAACTGTGGTGTTATAATGGTACAAACCTCAGACACGGAGGTCTCGGGGGCGCCGGGCCGACACGACAGCGTGGGGTAGGAGAACGACGCCGTGAACCAGGACCATTCGAGCCGCATCCAGGCAGTTTCCACGTTCCGCCGCTTCCCAGGCCGAACCGCTCTCTCCGCCGTCCTCTTGAGCCTGCCGCTCGTTATGGGCGCCTTCCTGGGGTGCGGCAGCGGGAAAACAGCCGGCCCCCAGCGCGTCCCCTTGACGCTCGAAGCCCGGGGCGTCGGCGGAGCCGTCCAGCGGCTTGCGGCCGCGACCCCCGCTCCCGCCCTGGCACAGGACACGATCCCGGTGACCTTCACGCGCGCGCTTCTAGTGGTGCGTGACATCCGTTTCGTGCTGCCGGGCGCCGGCGGAGACGACGGCGAGGAGGATACGCTGGGCGTCGACGAAGGCGAGGGCGATTCGACCGGCACGGACGTCGAGCATGAGGACGACGGCGAAGACGGCGCCGGCCAGGTCCGCTTCGCCGGGCCCTTCGTCATCGATCTTCTCGCGGGATCAAACCAGAACCTGGGAACGCAAATGGTTCCCGCGGGCGTCTACACGAAGATCATGGGACACCTCCAGCCCCTCCACCAGGGGGATGCGCCCGCCGGTCTCTATCCCGACCTGGTTGGAAGCACGGTGCTCCTGGAAGGCAACATCGCGGGCGAGGGGGGCGGCCATTTCCTGTACTCCTCGCGGATCGACACCGAGTTCGTCATCCACGGGTCCTTCGACGTGGCCGGAAGCACCCCCGTGACCTCCTTCGTGGTCTTCGATCTCTCCGCCTTCCTGCGCGGCAACGACGGGCACTTCCTCGATCCGCGCGTCGCGGAGAACGACCAGCTGATCCGGCAGGCCATCCGCAATGCGGTCAAGGTGGGACTGGATGGGAATCACGACGGCGAGCCGGATGACGATCTCGCCGGGTCGAACGACTGAGATCAGCCGGACCTAGGGGAGGAAGGCCATGACCCCTCGCGACCTGATCTGCCGCTTCATCGGAGCCGGGCTCCTGGCCCTCGCGCCCGCCGCGCAGGCCACGGTCACCTCCGTCTCCGAGGCACCGCGCTCCCCCACGGTGTGCGATTCGGTGACGCTCCACGCCGAAGGAGTCATCCCGAACAGCTGCCTGAATCTCGAGAGCGCCGTGGTTTCCGGGCCCGAGCCGTTCCCCGAGTGGGTCGGGCCCCTCCCCGCCTACCGGACCAGCATCGTGATCACGTTGCGGCAGCAGAGCACGTACGAACCGTGCGTGCTGGTTCCGACGCCCTATGCGCGCGACTTTTCCATGGGCCGCATGCCCGCGGGGCAGCACTTTGTCAGCGCCGTCGAGCGGGTGCTCGCCCCGGACGGAACCACGTACGATTCCAGCAGGGTCTTCACTTCCTTCGTCGTTTCGGCAGGCGACACGTGCACCGCCACCCGGTGCGTCCTCCTCTCCTTCTCGCCGCCGCCCGGCCCCGTCGCGGGGCTCCTGTGCACCGCATCGGGGCAGCCCGCCGGAGAGGGCTGCTTCGACGTGGACCTGGCGAACGGCGTCCCCGTTGGAGGCGCACAGCTTCGCATCCGCATCACCGATGCGCAGGGCGCGCCGGTGCCGGCATCCTTTCTCTCACCGAAGTCGGTCACGACCACGCCGAGATCCGCGGCCCTCCAGGCGACGTGGGAATCGGACGGGTCGACCCTGTCGCTGCTCCTCTTCTCGCCGACGGACGCGGTGATCCTTCCCGGCCGCGGACCGATCCTCCACCTCTGCTATGCCGTCGGCCAGGGCGCCCTCCCCGGCGTCGATCGGATCGCGTTCGACCAGCCGCTGGTGGCCGATCCCGAGGGGCGGGAGCTGCCGCTGTGCCCGACGTTCCGCGAGGAGGTCGGGAGATTTTGCATTGGATCTACCCAGGGCTGCGACCTGAACGGGGACGGCGTTTCGGACATCCGGGACATCATCCGGCTGGTGAGATGCGCTCTCGCCGGCGCCGCTTGCCCGGACACCATCGCCGCGCGGGCCGACTGCAACGGCGACGGAGCCGTGGACGTGCGGGACGTGATCTGCTGCGTCCGGAAGCTCCTCTTCATCCAGCCGCAGGGGCTCCAGGCGCCCGCCACGCAAACGGGGACCCTCGAGACGCGGATCGGTTTCACGGGCTCGACCACGTGGTCCTCGCCGCTCTCCGGACGCGCCGTGATCGAGGTCGCGCCCGGCACCGGATTCGGCGGGATCCTGTTCCGAATCGAGCCTCCGGCGGGCGTGCGCATCACAGATCTGGAGTTGGCGAGCGATGCGGGACTGCGCCTCATCTGGGTGCCCGACGTCGACGGCCGCGTCCTCGCTCTCCTGCTCCGGCAATCCGACGAAGCCCCGGCGGGCAGCGTCCGGCTCACGTTGTCTGTCGAGCCGCTCTCGGCCGAAGGCGTTGTCGCCGGATCGCTTCGCCTGGGCAGCGTGGCCAACGCTTCCTGGGACGGGTCGATCTCCGCGGCCGATGTCACCGCCGACACCGCTCCCGTGGCCGCAGCGCCGATCGCGGCGCCCGCGGTCTACGGTGCGCGGCCGAATCCGTTCGACGGCGCCACCGAGATTCCCTTCGCTCTGCCCGCGCAGACTCGCGCGTCGATCCGTGTGTACGACGTGGCTGGCCGGCTGGTCCGGACGCTGGCGGACGGCGACCGGCCGGCCGGGGTGCATCGCGTCTCATGGGATGGAAAGGACGCGCGCGGACGCGCGGCGCCGGCGGGAATCTACTTCGTGAAGCTGGATGCTGCGGGTACCGAGCGGACGTCGCGAATCGTCAAGTTGAGGTGAGCCCGCACAACCCGATTATCCTTTTCCTGCTCTTCGTGCTCTTGATGCTCGCGCCGTTCTGGCTCCTCGGCTGCTGAGCGCGGCCCGCTCACCCCTCGACCGTGGTCCAGGTCCCCGACTGGTCGCTGAGCCGGGCCGCGTCCAGCGCCTTCTGGGTCTCGATCGCCTCCGCGAAGGTGGGGCCGGCCGGCGCTCCGCCCAGAATGGCGTCGCGCAGCCTCGCCACCATGACGCGGAACGGCGCGAGGAGCGGCATCTCGGGGGTCTCGGGAACGTCCAGATCGGCCGGAATCGGAATCGCGTCGAACCCGCGCTCCCCGCTCCAACGCCCGATGGTCCGCGCCCCCTGAATCGCGAACGCGTCGTCCGAGCCGTACGCCTCGATGCTCTCGCGCCGCACGCGGCTCCCACCGTAGAGGTCGATCACCGCGGTCGCGCCCCCTTCCAGATCCAGGAGAAGCGTAAAGCAGTCGTCGGCGGTGATCGCCTGATGGGCGGGGGTCACGCCCGGCGCGGTCGCCGCCAGCGTGCGCAAGTGGCAGAATACGCGCCGCACCGGCCCGCCCCAGTGGGTCACGGCGTCAACGTGGTGCGATCCCAAGGCGCCCAGGAATCCGCCGCCGCGCTGGCGATCGGCGAGCCACGTGATCCGGCGGGCCGGATCGCGCGCCCACCCGGGCAACCGGTCCTGGATGGCGATGTGCTCCAGGCGGCCCAGCTTCCCCTCCTGGACCATGCGGCTCAACGTGGCCCGTGCCGGCATGTAGCGGAATTCGTGATTCACCACGTTCACGACACCCTGCGTCTTCGCCAGGGCCGCGAGCTCCTTCGCCTGCGGCACGTTCATCGCGAACGGCTTCTCGCAGAGCACGTGGCGCTTCCGCTCGAGGGCGGCGCGGGCGATCGGGTAGTGGAGGTCGACCGGCGTGGCGATACTCACCAGGTCGGCCTCCACCTCGTCGAGCATCTTCTTCCAGTCGTCGGTGGCGTACGCGACGCCGTGCGCCGCGGCCGCCTCGCGCGCGGTCGCCGCGTGTCCGCTCGCGATCCCCACGATCCGAAAATCGGGGTTGGAAGCGAATCCAGGCGCGTGCACCTTGGCGCCGAAGCCGGCGCCGGCGATCAGGACCCGGATGGGTACGGAGGTCGCGGGCATGGCCGGGCATTGTAGCGCGAGCCGGCGGCGGGTTAAAGCCCGGCGCGGGCCCTCCAACTTCTCGCTTGCGCCGGAGCCGGGGCGCGTTACAACGTGGCGGTCGCATGCTCGCCAACCCTAGTCCGGCTGACGCAGTCGCCGGCGTTCCGCCGCGGCTCATGGCTCCGGGCTTCCTGTGGGGGGCGGCGACTTCGGCGCACCAGATCGAGGGAGGAAACGAGTACAACGACTGGTGGGACTGGGAGCAGATACCGGGAAAGATCCGCGGCGGCGCCCGCTCGGGGTCGGCCTGCAAGAGTTGGGAACGGTACGAGGAGGACCTCGATCTCCTCCGGGCCCTCGGCCTGAACGCCTATCGCTTCTCCGTGGAGTGGAGCCGGATCGAGCGGGAGCCGGGCCGCTACGACGACCAGGCCCTGGCGCACTACCGGCGAGTCCTGGAAGCGTGCCGGACGCGCGGCGTCGTCCCGATGGTCACGCTGCATCACTTCACGAATCCGCGGTGGTTCGCTGCTCTCGGCGGTTGGGAAGAGCGGAAGAACCTGGCTCACTTCGAGCGCTTCGCGCGGCTGATGGGCGAGAGCTACGGCGACCTCGTCGATACGTGGATCACCGTGAACGAGCCGGAAGTCTACGGCTTCTACGCCTACGACAGCGGGATGTGGCCGCCGGGCGCCACCGACCGATCCCGCGCGCTCCAGGTGATCGCGAACATGCTCGAAGGCCACGCCCTCGCCGCGCATGCGCTCCGCGACACCGACCGGACGGACGCCGACGGCGACGGGCGCGCCACGTGGATCGGCGTCGCGAAGCACTGGGCCCTCCTCGATCCCAAGCGCCGGTGGTGGCCGCCCGACATCCTGGCGGCGGCCCTGCAGCACGGGGTGTTCAACGTGGCAGTCGCGCGGGCGCTCGCCGGCCGGCCGATCGAGCTGAGCATCCCCGGCTCGAAACCGGCGCGCTTGACCGGCGAGCTGATGCGCGGGTCCTCCGACTTCCTGGGGCTGAACTACTACACGCGCTGGCTCGTGACGCTGACAGGCAAGGACCCGCGATGCGCGCGCCGTGGGGCCCCGCTGAGCGACGTGGGATGGGAAATCTACCCGGAGGGCCTGGAACGGGCGCTGCGCGAGCTCGGGCAGTTCGGCCTACCGGTCATCGTCACGGAGAACGGCATCGCCGACTCCGTCGACCGCTGGCGGCCGGAGTTCATTCGCCAGAGTCTCGCGGCGATCGAGCGGTCTCGCCGGGCGGGCGTGGACGTGCGCGGCTACTTCCACTGGTCTTTGCTCGACAACTTCGAATGGGCGGACGGATTCGAGGGACGCTTCGGGCTGTACGCCGTGGACTTCGAAGATCCGGAGAGGCCCCGCGTGAAGCGTGGGAGCGCCGAGGTGTACCGGGAAGAAATCTCCCGATACGGACGCGCGGAATAGCGAGAGGGGCCGTGGCACAGGCGATGCATTCTCCCGTGCGCAGGGCCGGCAAGGTGCCGTCCCATCCATGGAAAGGGATCCCGAAATGAGACGATTGATGATTCTGGCGGCGTTTCTGACGCCGCTTCTGGTAGGCGCCGCACCCAGCCGCAGCCAGGCCGCGGATGTCGGCGTTTCGCTTCGAATCGGCGATCGATATCAGGGCGACCAGCTGGTCTTCAGAGAGCGCCCCCAGATGGAGGTCGTGCCGAGAACGCATGTCTATTACATCAACAACGGGAACGCGGACGTCTACCGCTACGGTGGCTTCTACTACGCGAACGATAGCGGACGCTGGTACCGCGCTCGTAACTATCGCGGACCGTGGATCTACGTTCGCGCGCGTGCCGTACCTCGCGCCATCTATGCGGTCCCCACGGATTACCGCAGGGGCTGGCATGGCGACTACCAGTATTGGCGCAATCGCGACTACGACAACAAGTGGAACGACCCCAATTGGGACCAGAAGCGGAACTAGGTTCTCGAGCGCTTTCAGAGCAGTGGTCGCGGGGCTCCATACGGGGCCCCGCTTCTTTTGGTGGCAGTTCAAGCCGCGCGGCGCCCAACCGCGATCCGTACCCGCCTGTGTAAAGCAGGGTGCTTCCGAGACCCCCATAACGACATTTACCGGCGCCGGGGTTGGGCGCCATCGGCGTCCCGCATTTTTTTACCCGGCCCGGGTGGGACCCTGGGTTTTCACTGTGCATCTGAGGCGCCTTGTTTCGCTCGGATTCGATCCCCCTGCCGACGCGCCCTACGTCCGCATTCCCTCTAAGTTACGCCTGCCAAACGGATTGCCAATGGGCACCCTGCGCTGCCTTGGCATGGGCATTGCTTTAGGCCCTTGGTGATCGGGGTGAGGACATGCCCCGCGATAGGACAGGGAGGATTCGATGAAACGACTCCTGGTCATGGTTGCCGCAGTGGCGTCGCTTTGGCTCATCGCCCTGCCGGCCTCGAGCATGGCTTCCACGAGAGTGGGCGTGTCGATCAACATCGGCGACCCCTACCGTGGAGCCGCCCTTCACTTCCGATCGGAGCCCGATGTCGTCCTGGTGCCGGAGACGCGCGTCTACTACGTGCGCAACTACGACTATGACGTCTATCGGTACGGCAGCTACTGGTACTTCATCGACGACGGCCGCTGGTACCGCGCCCGCAGCTATCGCGGTCCGTTCCTCTATGTGCATGAGACGTCGGTGCCTCGCTCCATCGAGCGGGTGCCGGTTCGCTATCGCAGGCACTGGGGGGGACCGCCGCCTCACGCGGTCGCTCGCGGGTACCGGAGCCAGCGCGACATCCGCGATGGCATGTGGGTCGAGAAGGGGCGCGACAAGCGGCAGGACGCTCGCGACAACCGCGGAGTCGAGCGCGGCAACGGAAAGCACCAAGGCAAGGGTCATAAGTAGACCGCGATCCCGCGATCCAAAGGGGGCGTCGCGGGAGCGGGGCTCCTTCGAGGGAGCCCGCGCTCCTTTACGACGAAGATGGACGGGGTGTCCGTGTGTGACAAGTTTGGGCAACTGTGTGGCAGAGGCAATCCCGACGTGAACCTCGGTGTCTAAGGGAGCACAGGCTGGAGGCACCGTGCCCAGCCCCGCAATTCGGGACTTTCAGTTGGACAACGAGAGGAGTCATCACATGAAGCGAATTCTCATGATCGCCGCCGCGCTGGCCTCGCTGGCCTTCGCCGTGGCACCGAGTACCACGCAGGCGGCGACCAGCGTGGGTTTCTCGGTCCGCATTGGTGATCCGTATCGCGGGACGTCGATCCGGTTCCAGTCCGAGCCGGACCTGGTCCTTGTTCCGAGATCGCACGTCTATTACGTCCGCGACTATGACCGCGACATCTACCGCTACGGCGGAGCATGGTACTTCGTCGAGGACGGCTATTGGTATCGGGCACGCTCCTACCGCGGCCCATTCTACCGGGTTGATTTCCGCTTCGTGCCCCGCGAGGTCTACATGGTGCCGACGGGTTATCGCCGGCACTGGGGCGGATCGTACGGCTACTACGGCGGCCGTCAGACCTGGTACCGCGACAGCGAGTATCGGGGCTACAGGATGCGCGATCGCTACGGCAACTACCGGGATCGCTCGAACCAGGATTCCTACAACCGGGATCCCTACAACCGGGATCGGGTCTACCAGAACCAGGACCCGCGCTACCAGAACCAGGACCCGCGCTACCGGAACCAGGACCCTCGCTACCAGGGACAGGATCCGCGCGACCGCAACCAGGACCCGCGCTACCGTGACAACGGCGCCGGGAGCGGAAGCCGCGACCAGACCCAGGATCGGAATCGGAGCGACGTGCGGAACAGCTTCCCCGACCAGAACAACAACGGGGTCGACGACCGCACCGAGAACCAGAACCAGGACCGGGGGCAGGGCCGGTCACACGGCAATAACGGCCGGCACAACGGACATGGCAACCGGCAGGACAACGGCAACGGCAACGGCCGGGGCAACGGCGGCAATTAGCCGGATGTCGTAATCGAAAGCGCGCCGCGCGAGCGACGCGAAACTACGAGGCGGGGCTCCCCGACGGGAGCCCCGTTTTCGTGCGCGCGCCGGAATCGATGTTGGCGCGTGCGAGGGCCCGGGCCGGCACGTAGCGCTCGGCCGTCTTCTCCCACCAGCGCTCCAGACGGGGCCCCGCCCACAGCGAGGCGAACGTCAGGACGAACCCCGCGAGGATGTCCACCACCCAGTGATGCCGCAGGTAGACGGTGCCGATGATCAGCCCCGTAGCCAGGACAAGCTGGATCGGAAAGAACCAGCGAAGGTGTCTCCATGCCAGGATCACCGCGAGGAGCGCCACCGCGCAGTGCAGCGACGGGAAGGCGCCGCGGGCGGTGAGCGGGATGGCCCTGGTCGCCGCCCGCGTCTGATCGAGCAGGGGCCATAGGCCGTGAAGCGGCGCGCCGTACTGGTCGCCGATGATCAGCCGCGGCGCCGACGCGGGCCAGGCCACATACCCGATGTATCCCAGATAGAGGCAGAGAACGATGCTGAGCAGGGTGTACCGGAACGCCGTGCGCTTCCCTTTGCGGTAGAGAAGCAGCCCCAGGAGCGGCGGCGTCACGTAGAAGAGCCAGTAGCATATCGTCAACACGTCGGTCAGGAGCGGCTGCGCGAAACGCTGCGCCCACACCGTGGGCTCCACGCCGAACAGCGCGACGTCCCAGCGATAGAGCGCCCGCGTGACGTCCGAAAAGGCGTAGAAGCGGATCACGTCGTGGAGGCTGACGTAGATGTTCGCGCAGAAGAGAAACGGCAGGGAGTCGCGGATCAGCTCCCAGCGGGGCTCCACGCGCGCGATCCACAGCATGATCACCACGGTGGCCGCGAGGGCGATCAGCCGCGGGAGCGCGCCCGGGTAGCCCGCCGCGGCCGGGTCCACGGGGTAGAGGGACGGATTCGCCGCGATGACCGCCAGCGCATAGGCCACGGGCACGAACAGGATCAGCGTCATCACCTCTTCGGGGCGCAGCGTGAACAGGAGTCTCCGGATGGTCCGGAGAGGGCCCCAGTCGCCCGTGGCCCGGTGCGGCGCGCCGGAGAATTTCGCCCTCATGCCCCCGCCGCGGCCGGCACGCGCGCACCGGCGGGCTTGGCCAGTTTGAGCCGCGCGTCGAGGACGATGGCCGGCTCGTCCCCGGGGAGGGCAAGCACGGGGTTCAGGTCCAGCTCGCTGATCTCGGGGTGATCCAGCGCCAGCTGCGACACCCGATGAAGGAGATCGAGGAGCGCGGCCTGATTGACCGGCAAGGACCCGCGATAGCCTTCCAGGAGCGGATAGCCGCGGATCTCGCGCAGCATTTCCTCGGCATCGCGGTCGGTCAGGGGCGCGACCCGCAACGAGACGTCGTGCAACAGCTCCACCGACACGCCTCCCAGTCCGAACAGCACCACCGGACCGAACGACGGATCCCGCGTCATGCCGATGATCGTCTCGAGCCCGCCGCTGACCATTCGCTCCACGGTCACACCTTCGAACCTGGCCTTCGCGTCCGCCTCGCGCAGCGCCATCGCGATTTCGTCGAACGCCCGCGCGGCCTCTTCTTCGCTCCGGATACGGAGCCGCACGCCCCCCACGTCGGTCTTGTGGACCACGTCGGGCGACCGCACCTTCATGACCGTGGGAAATCCGACTATTTTCGCCATGCCCGCGGCCTCGCCGCGCGTCGTCGCCGCCTTGATGGGATTGGTCCGGATGCCGTAGGCGGTCAAGAGCTCGGGCAGGAGGGGCGCCTGGAGCCAGCCGCCGCGCTCGGCGCGCGCGATCACGTCGCGCGCCTTCGCCGGGTCCACATTCGTCAGGGAGGGCGTCTTCCCCGGCGGAGCGTTCCGCCATACCCCGTACCTGACAGCGCGGGCCAGCGTGCGCGCCGCGGCCTCGGGGAACGAGTAGGACGGGATGTGCCCCTCGTTCAGCGAGCGGAGGCTCTCGGGGACGCCGTGCGAGCCCATGAAACAGGAGAGCACGGGCTTCTTGTTCCCCGCCGCGCCCGCGAGGATCGCGCGCGCCACGTCCTGCGCGCCGGTAACCAGGGGCGGAACGAAGATGACGATGACGGAGTCCACGTTCCTGTCCTGCAGAAGGAGCTTGAGCGCCATCTCGTAGGACTCGGAGTTGGCCGAGGCGATCATATCGACGGGGTTCTTGGTGCTGGCCTCGGCCGGCAGGAACGCGCGCATCCCCTTCACGGTCTTGGTCTCCAGCGCTGTCAGCGTGAGCCCCGCGCTCTCGCAGGCGTCGGCCGCCATGATCCCCGGGCCACCCGCGTTCGTCAGGATCGCGACCCTCGGACCGGTGGGAATGGGCTGTGATCCCAGGAGGAGCGCCGTGTCGAACAGTTCCTCGATCGTGTCCGTGCGGATCACGCCGCTCTGGTGGAACAGCGCCTCGACCGCGGCGTCGGACCCCGCGAGCGCCCCCGTGTGCGACGAGGCGGCGCGGGACCCTCCGGGCGTGCGCCCGCTCTTCACGGCCACGATCGGCTTCTTCCGCGCGACGCGGCGCGCGATCTGCGTGAACTTGCCCGGATTTCCGAACGACTCGAGGTAGAACAGCACCATGTCCGTCCCCGGGTCCTTCTCCCAGAACTCGAGCAGGTCGTTGCCCGAGACGTCCGCCTTGTTCCCCACGCTCACGAACTGGGAGATGCCCAGGTTCAGGGCGCGCGCGTAGTCGAGGATCGCGAGGCCCAGGGCGCCGCTCTGCGATGAAAACGCGATCCTCCCCGACGGCGGCTGGACCGGCGCGAAGGTCGCGTTCAGGGCGACGACGGGATCGGTGTTCAGGATGCCCAGGCAGTTGGGGCCGACCAGGCGCATGTCGTGGCGCCGGACGATGTCGAGAAGGGCGGCCTCGAGCTTCACGCCGGCGCCGCCGACTTCCTTGAAGCCCGCGGAGATGACGACCAGCGCCTTCACGCCTTTTTTGCCGCAAGCCTCCGCGATCTCCAGCACCAGCGCGGCGGGCACGACGATCACCGCCAGGTCCACCTCACCGGGGATCGCTTCGATCGAGGGGTACGCCGGGACGGACTGCACGTGCGACGCGTTCGGATTGACTGGGTAGACGGGGCCCTGGAACGGCTGCTGGAGGAGATTGTGGAGGACGGCGCCGCCGATGGAATCGCGGCGGCGCGAGGCGCCGATCACCGCGATCGAGTGGGGCCGGAGAAGCGGTACCAGGGAAGCGCTCACGCGCGGGATCCTATCAAATCAGGGCGAGCCCATCTTCCGCCGCGCCCCCTCCACCTCCTTGGCCAGCGCCACGTCCTTCGCGGTGATGCCGCCGGAGTCGTGGGTAGTAAGACGGAGCGTGATCGTGGAGTAGCGGATGTCGGTGTCGGGGTGATGATTCGCCAGCTCGGCCAGCTGAGCGACCGCGCTCACGAAGACGATGGCCTCGGGAAAAGTGGCGTGCTTGTAGCTCTTCTGCAGCATTCCCTTTTCCAGCGTCCAGCCGGGGAGATCGCGCAGCGCGGCCTGGATCTCGGCGTCACTCAGCTTCTTCGCGGGCACGGCCGGCGCCCTACCAGCGGCCCAGGAGCCCCGGATCGGACATCATCTCCGGGGACCAGGCATCGGGCATGATCTCGACCTCGGTCTCCTTCCCCGTGACGCGGGTCGTCACCTCTTTCACCTGGGCGACGATCTGCGGCGCGTAGGGGCAGAACGGAGTGGTGAGAAGCATCCGCACCACGTGTGGCTCCACGCTCTGGTCGATTTCCCGCACCAGCCCCAGGTCAATGATGCTCAGGTGGATCTCGGGATCCACCACCTCCTCCAGGGCGCTTCGGATTTCCTCGTCGGATGCCATGGCCTATTCCTCCGGAACCCCTAACAGTAGATCTTCCCCATCGACCCGCACCGGGAAGGTTTCCACCGGCACGAATGCCGGCAGCGAAAGCGCCGCGCCGGTGCGGATGCTGAACCGCGCGCCGTGGCGGGGACAGACGACGACGTCGTCCTCGACTTCGCCCTCCGCGAGAGGCCCGCCGTCGTGCGTGCAGATGTCCTCGATCGCGTAAAACCCGTCGTCCAGGCGGAAGACGGCGATGTGCCGGCCGTCCACTTCGAACGTCTCCCGGCCGCCTGAGGGCACGTCCGCGGCCCGGCCCACCTTGACGAACCGGATCGCCTGCTGGGTCATTCGTCTTCCTCCGCCTGCCAGCTCTGGAGCCCGTAGACGCCGACTTTCAGCGTTTTCAGGGCCAGGAGGGCGCACTTCAGGCGAACCGGGCCCAGCTCGATCCCGAGCATCTCCAGAACTTCGTCCCGCCCGATCCGCTTCACCTCTTCCAGCGTCTTCCCTTTGATCTCTTCCGTCAACATGGACGCGGCGGCCCGGCTGATGGAGCAGCCGACGCCCGTGAAGCGCACATCCTCGATGGCGCCGTCCTTCACCCGGATGTCGATGCGGATCCTGTCCCCGCACAGGGGGTTCGAATCCTCGGCGCTCAGGTCGGGATGATCCAGCGTGCCGAAATTGCGGGGATTCTGGGAGTGGTCGAGGATGTCCTGCCGGTAGAAGTCGTCGAGGCTCATCCGCGAAAGACCTGTTTCACCTTCCGCACGCCCGCCACCAGCCGGTGGATCTCCTCCGGCACGTTGTAGACGTAGAAGCTGGCGCGGGTCGAGGCGGGAATGCCGAGCTTCGCGTGGAGCGGCATCGCGCAGTGGTGCCCCGCGCGCACGGCAATCCCCTCGCGGTCCAGCACGCTGGCGACATCGTGCGCGTGGACCCCGTCGAGCGTGAAGGAGACGATGCCGCCGCGCTCCGACGCGGGCGGGCCGTAGATGGTCACGCCCGGAACTGCGCCCAGCCCTTCCATGGCCAGGGCGGTCAGCTCGGCGTCGTGCCGGCGCACGGCGTCCATCCCCAGGCCCTCGAGATAGTCGATGGCGGCTCCGAACGCGATCGCGTCCGCGATGTTCATGGTGCCCGCCTCGAACTTGAACGGGACGTCGTTCCACGTGGATCCGGCGAGGGTGACCTCCCGGATCATCTCGCCGCCCCCGAAGAACGGCGGCATGGCCTCGAGGTGCTCGCGCTTGGCGTAGAGCGCGCCGATGCCGGTGGGCGCGAGCATCTTGTGCCCCGAGAAGGCGAGGAAGTCGGCGTCCAGGGCGCGCACGTCCACGCCCAGGTGCGGGACGCTCTGGGCGCCGTCCACCAGCACGACCGCGCCGGCCGCGTGCGCGCGGCGGATCAGCTCCGCGACCGGGTTGATCGTCCCGAGCGCATTCGACATGTGGGTCACCGCGAGGATCTTGACCGGCCCATCGAGCAGCGCGTCCAGACCCGAGAGATCCAGCAGGCCCGAGCGGTCGATCGGGATGTATCGAAGCTCGGCGCCCTTCTCCTCGGCCAGAAGCTGCCACGGGACCAGGTTCGAGTGGTGCTCCATCTCGGTGGTCACGATCACGTCGCCGGGGCCGACGTTCTTCCGGCCCCAGGAATTCGAGACGAGATTCACCGATTCGGTGGTGCCGCGCGTGAAGACGATTTCCTTGGAGGAGCGCGCGTTCACCAGCCGGGCGACGGTGGCGCGCGCGGCCTCGTACGCCTGGGTGGCCTCTTCGGCCATGAGGTAGATGCCGCGGTGCACGTTCGCGTTCGAGGTCCGGTAGTAGTGGTCCAGAGCGCGCAGGACCTGGAGCGGCTTCTGGGTGGTAGCGGTGTTGTCCAGGTAGGCGAGCGGCTTCCCATAGATTTCCCGGGTCAGGATCGGGAAGTCCTTCCGGATCAAGGCGGTGTCCAGCCGCCGCGAAGCGGTACCGGGGGCCGCGGTTTTCTCTGCCGTTTTCACCTCAGTTGCCCGCCTTCCGATCCATCGCCTCCGTGACGAGGGCGCGCAGCGTCGGAGAAGGGATGCGCTCGAGAACCGGCTCGAAGAAGCCTGAGATGATCAGCCGCTCGGCGTCGTGCTTGTTCATCCCGCGCGCCATGAGATAGAAGAGCTGCTCCGAGTCCACCTGTCCGACCGTGGCGCCGTGCGTGCAGCGCACGTCGTTCGCCTCGATCTCGAGGCTGGGGATGGAGTCGGCCCGCGCCTTGTCGGAGAGGATCAGGTTCCGGTTCGCCTGGTAGGCGTCGGAGCTCTGCGCGTTCTTGTTCACGCGGATCAGTCCCTGGTAGACGGTGCGGGCGCGATCCCGGAGCGCTCCCTTGAAGAGGAGGTCGCTGGTGGTGTGCCCCACCACGTGGTTCTGGAAGGTGTGGAAATCGAAGTGCTGGGACTCGTTCCCGAAGTAACAGCCCGAGAATTTGCCCTCGGCCCCTTCCCCTTCCAGGTGCATCTCCATGTCGGCCTTGATCAACTTTCCGCCCAACGCCGCGAGGGTCCAGTGGAAGCGCCCCTCCCGGTCGATGCGCGCGCGCTCCACGCCGAAGTGGTAGACGTTCCCCGCCCAGCGGAACAGCGTCGCCACGTGCAGGTCGGCGCGCTCTCCCACGGTGATCTCGGTGACCGGCACGACCACCGCCGTGCCCGGCTCGCCCGAGGAGACGTACTCCTCGATCACGGTGGCGCGGGCTCCCGATTCCAGGGCCACCACCAGGTGCGGGAAGAGCATGAGATCCGGGGTGCTCCGCGCGACCAGGACGCGGATCGGCTTTTCCAGCGCGACTTCGGCGGGGACGTGGACCAGCACCCCGTCGGAGCCCAGAGCGGCGTTCAAGCCGGTGAAGCGGCTTTCGTCGTGCCGGACCGTGGCGCCGAGGATCCGCTCGACCAGTGCCGGCTTCTCCCGAGCGGCCTTCGCGATCGGGAGCACCGTGACGCCGGCGCGGATCAGAGCCTCATCGCGTTCCAGGAAAACAACGCCCGTGTCCAGAACCACCACCAGCGCCGAGCGTTCCTCCGCGGGCCCGATCTCCGAGCGAAGCTCGGCCGGGAGCTCGGCCACGGAGCGCGCCGCCGGATGCGGGTCCCGCTCCACCAGGAGCGAGTCCCACTTGAGCCCGGAGATGTCGGTGCGCCGCCACAGCTCTTCGAGGCGGGTCGGGAACGGCGTCTTCTCGCAGTAAGCCCAGGCGCGCGAGCGTCGAGCCGCCATGAACGCCGGCTCCCCGGCGCAGGCAGCGAGATCGGCGACAGCCTCGGCGTTGACGCCGCCCAGCCGCGCGGGCAGATCCGCGCGCGGGGCGGCTACGGTTTCGGAACGGGTCATCCGACGGAGCCCTCCATCTGCAATTGAATGAGCCGATTCATCTCGACCGCGTATTCCATCGGAAGCTCCTTGGTGATCGGCTCGATGAAGCCGCTCACGATCATCCCGGCCGCTTCCGCCTCCGGAATGCCGCGGCTCATCAGGTAGAAGAGCTGCTCGTCGCCGATCTTCGAGACCGTGGCCTCGTGGCCCACCGACACGCGATCCTCTTCGATCTCCATGTACGGATAGGTGTCCGAGCGGGAGTCCTCGTCCAGGAGCAGCGCGTCGCAGCGCACCGTCGACTTGCAGTCCACCGCGCCCTTAGCGACCTTGACCAGCCCGCGGTAGCCCGCGCGCCCACCGTCCTTGCTGATCGACTTGGAGACGACGTTGGACGTGGTGTTCGACGCGACGTGGACCACCTTGCCGCCCGCATCTTGGTGCTGTCCCTTCCCGGCGAACGCGATGGAAAGAATCTCGGCGTGGGCACCCGGCTCCATCATGTAGACGCTGGGATACTTCATCGTCAGCTTGGAGCCCAGGTTCGCGTCCACCCATTCCATGGTGGCGTCCTGGTAGGCGGCCGCGCGCTTCGTGACCAGGTTGTAGACGTTGTTCGACCAGTTCTGGATGGTCGTGTAGCGGCAGCGGGCCCCCTTCTTCACGATGATCTCGACGACCGCCGAATGCAGCGAGTCGCTCGCGTAGATCGGAGCAGTGCAGCCTTCCACGTAGTGCACGTAGGCGCCCTCGTCCACGATGATCAGCGTCCGCTCGAACTGGCCCATGTTCTGGGCGTTGATGCGGAAGTAGGCCTGCAGCGGAAGATCCACCTTCACGCCCTTCGGAACGTAGATGAACGAGCCGCCGCTCCAGACCGCGCTGTTCAGTGCGGCGAATTTGTTATCCGAGGGCGGAATGATCGTTCCGAAATACTGACGGAAAAGCTCGGGGTGCTGCTCCAAGGCCGAGCCCGTGTCCAGGAAGATCACGCCCTTGTTGGCGAGGTCTTCCTTGATCTTGTGATAGACGGTCTCCGAGTCGTACTGGGCGCCCACGCCGGAGAGGAATTTCTGCTCGGCTTCGGGGATGCCCAGCTTGTCGAAGGTCCGCTTGATGTCGGCGGGCACGTCGTCCCAGCTCTTCCCTTGCTCGTCCGTCGGCTTCAGGTAGTAGAAGATGTTCTGGAAGTCGATTTCCGCGACGTTACCGCCCCAGGTGGGCAGCGGCTTCCTCTCGAAATGCTCCAGAGCTTTGAGCCGGAAGGCGAGCATCCACTCCGGCTCCTTCTTCATCGCCGAGATCTCCCGGACCACGTCCTGGTCCAGGCCGCGGCGCGACTTGAAAACCGGTGCGATGTCGTCGTGGAAGCCGAATTTCTCCCTGTATCCTTCGCGGATATCGAGTGTGTCGGTATTTTCTTTCATGGTCGCTCCCTATCTCCGGGCGCTAGGCCGCCTGGGTGTCGCGCACCCAGTCGTACCCTTGCGCTTCCAGCTCGTGCGCCAACTCCGCTCCGCCCGACTTGACGATGCGGCCGTCGACGAGCACGTGGACGAAGTCGGGCTTGATGTAATTCAGTATCCGCTGATAGTGCGTGATCAACAGCACGCCAAGCTCGGGACCGGAGAGGGCGTTCACCCCTTCCGCCACGATGCGGAGCGCGTCGATGTCCAGGCCGGAATCGGTCTCGTCCAGCACCGCGATCTCGGGTTTGAGCACCGCCATCTGGAGGATCTCGGCGCGCTTCTTCTCGCCGCCCGAGAAGCCGTCGTTGATGTAGCGCCCCGCGAACGAGTCGTCCATCTGGAGCAGCGCCATCTTCTCCTTCATGAGGGCGCGGAATTCCTTGGGCGGAAGCGGCTTCTCCAGTCCCAGCTCCTTCCGGCGGGCCTGCAGCGCCATGCGCAGGAAGTTGGCGACGCTCACGCCCGGGATAGCGGTCGGATACTGGAACGCGAGGAAGAGCCCGCGGCGGGCGCGCTCGTCCGCGCTCCATTCGCCGATGTCGTCGCCCTTGAACCGGATCGTGCCCTGGGTGACCTCGTACTTCGGATGGCCCAGGAGCGCGTTCGCCAGGGTGCTCTTGCCCGAGCCGTTCGGCCCCATGATGGCGTGGATCTGGCCCTTCTCGACCGTCAGGTTCAGCCCCTTCAAGATGGCCTTTCCTTCGACGGCGACGTGGAGATTTTCGATCTGAAGCGTCGGCGTGCCGCTCTCCATGTGCTCCCTTCCTTTTATGGTCGTGCGCGCGTCCGCGCGCGGTGTCGGCGGGTCGCTTGGCCCGCTACAGACTGAAACTGTCTCCGCAACCGCACGAGCGCTTCACGCGCGGGTTCTTGAACTGGATGCCGGTGCCCAAGAGGCCCCGCTCGTAATCCACCACGGTGCCGTCCAGGATTTCCAGCGACCGCGGATCCACCAGCACGGTCAGCCCCTCGTACTCGAGCACGAGATCGTTGGCCCGCCGCGCGGTCGTGAACCCCATGAAATACGAGTAGCCGGAGCAGCCGCCGGCCTTGACCCCCAGGCGCAGATCCTCGCCCCTCTTCCCTTCCTTGTCGCGCACGCGCTTTACCCACTCCACCGCAGCGGCGGTCACCGTGATGGTGCCGCGCGGGGCGGGGGCGGTCTGGTTCGATGACGTCGATTCGCTCATGCCGTCTCCGTCGCCGTTCGAAGCTCCGCGGCGCGCAAGGGAAGGGTCGGGGTCGGGTGCTGCCCCGCACCGACCTGGAAGCCCGCGACCAGGGCGGGCGGCTCCAGCATCCCGTGGTCCACCGGGCAGTGCGGGCAGTCGTCCTGCGTCGTCCGGGGCGGCCGGCACGACTCGCAGGTGTTCAGATACCGAAGCGAGCCCAACAGTTCCTGCTCCAGGGTCGCGTAGCGGCCGATCGCCTGGCGCGTCTCCGCCAGGCGTTTCTCGAACGTCTCGCGCACGACCTTCATCGCGTCGGGGCCGTAGTGGGTGGATTGCCATGCTTTCAGGAGATCTTGAATCTGATGCAGCGTGAAACCGCTTTCCTGAAGTAGCTCGATCCACCGAATCCGGGTAAGGGCGCTCTCGTCGTACAACCGAAAGCCTCCCAGGGAGCGCGCCGTCGGATTGAGGAGTCCCAACTCCTCATACAGATGGAGCGCCCGGACCGATTTCCCGGTCTTCCGGGCCATGTCCCCTACCTTGAGCAGCTTGCCAGCTTCGCTTTCGTCCATAGGATCTCCTGGTTCGACCTTCACGCATCATACCCTTACGTACACGTTAGATTCCACCCCAAAAGCGCGGATACCGCATTTCAATAGAGTTAAGGCTTTGCGGGTTCGGGTTTTGGGGGGAAAATCCCCTCACGGGCAGGAGGCCCGGCTGCTGCCGGTCTAGGCTATATAAGGAGGACACACCCTTGAATCGACTCCCCGCGGTCATCCTGACAGCGCTGATACTCCTGGGTCTCTACATCGTCGGCTGCAGCGGGAGCAAGAAGAACCCCGTGAATCCGGGCGGCGCCGCCGACGTCACGATCAACATCGTGGGGCAGAACGGCTCCAACTCGTACAACCCCAGCCCGGACACCGTCAGCATGGGGACAACGGTTTCGTGGCACAACAGCGACACCATTGGCCACACCGCGACCAGCACCAGCACGAACGCCTTCGGAACCGGCACGCTGTCGCCGGGCGCCACCAGCCCCAAGGTCGCGCTGAATACCCCGGGGACCATCCACTACCAGTGCACGATTCACCCCGCGATGGTCGGCACCATCGTCGTGAGGTGAGGTGAGGGCAGCCCTCCTCTACCTGCATGTCGCGAGCGCGGTCACGCTGATCGGGGAGCTCTTGTTCGCTTCCCTGTGGCTCCGCTCCGCGCTGGCCCGCGGCGGAGGGTCGGCGATCACCCGCTACACCCTCGCGACCATGGCGTGGACCAGCAAATCGGTCGCGCTCCCCTCGCTCCTCGTGAACCTGGTGACCGGGTTGGGGCTGCTCCACGTGGAGCACGTGCGCCTGAGCGAGGCCAGGTGGATCGTCGTTTCGCTGATCCTCTACGTCCTGCTCATGGGGATCTGGCACGGGATGCTGACCCCGATGCGAAGGAAGATGCAGAAGCTGGTCGAGGCTGCTCCGTCGGCCGGTTATCCCACCGAGGAGCGGGAAGCGTCGTCGGAATTCCACTCGATGGCGAGCCGGTGGGTCAGCGCGAGCGTCGGCGCGGCCGCGCTCTTGTTTTTGATCCTTTTCTTGATGGTCGCGAAGCCTTTTTGACGGGCGCGCGCGGCGACGCGCCAGCGCCTTTGCTCCGTTCCACCGTCGACCAGGTCACAAAGGGCGAAAGCCGCCGCACGCCGCCGTGGGTCCCGAGCGGCGAAGGCCGCTGCAGCGCCCCGGCCGAAGCGATCCGCGGAATCCCCAACCCCGCGAAGCGCGCCGCGAGCGCCGCGCGGCGCGGGCCGCGCTCTTCCACCGCGAGCGCCTCCACGAACCGGATGGAGGGCCCGACCGCGCGCTCGAATTCCTCCGCCCCCGCGATCGAATGCACCCGGACCGCCCGCTGCGCGGGACCCGGCTCGAAGCGCGCTCCGCTCTCGCAGATCACGGTCCAGCTGGTCCCGCTGCCGGACGCGAGCACCCGGTTTTTCGGATCGCCCGACGCCTCGAAGCGGGCCTGGGCGCGGTAGAGCTGGACCGACGCCGCTTCCGACGCGGTCGGCTCGCGCCGGGGCAAGGAGGTCGACGCCGCCTCCAGCGCCTCGCCCAACGCGGCGGCGAAATCCACGGGGGTCACCGGCGCGCCGCGCTCCACGTAGACCGCGTGCGGCGAGAGGCACCCCTGCTGATCGTACAGCGCGACGTCCTGCGCGACCTGGCGGGCGAGCCCCGGGAGCGCCGCGCGGCCCAAGGCACCCCGTCCGATGTAGGCCAGGCTCACCTTGGGCCCGTGCAGCACCACCTTGGCGTCCGGCCGGAGCTGGCGGGCGATGCTCGCGATGGCGTGGTCGCCGCCGAACGCGAGCACCGCGGGCGCCGCGGCCAGCGCCGCGCGCTCCAGCTCCGCGGTGCCCCCCTTCCACCAGACGACCGCGACGCAGGCGCCCAGCTCGGCATCCTCCTCGGCGATCGCGCGCGCGAGGAGCGGCGCCAACAGCGGCTCCTGCGCCGACGTCTTGGCGAAGAGCGCGGACTTCAGTAGCAGCGCCGAGAAGAGCGGCCAAACCGGCACCGTCGGCACGTTCCCGGCGTAGATCTGGAGCATCCACTCGGGCCCGGTGGCCCGCCGGAGAACGCCCTCGCGCGTGGCGGCCGGCTCGTCCAGCGCCGAGACCGCTCCCAGCTCGGAGGCGATCCACTTGCGAAACCCGCCGCGCGCGAGGGGCTCGAACGCGTCGTCAAGGGCGCGCTCCACCATCGGCGCCGAGAAGCGGCCGCACACGGCGACGGTCTGGACCAAAAGGCGGCGCGCGCGGTCCTTGGGATCGAGGAAGCGCGCCACGACGCGCTCGAGCGGGCGGAGGATGGACGCGATGGGACGCTGGGCCAGGTGTTCGGCGCGGGCCTGCCGGAGAGCCGCGATCCAGCGCGTCACATCCTGGGGCGCGACGATCGGCAGCCGGATCTCCACCGCGTCGTGCGGCGGACCGAAGCGCTGGACGGCGGTCTCCACTCCGGCCTCGAGCGCCGGCGGAAGATAGAACCCGTCGACGGGCGCGGGGCTCACGGCGCCCCGGCCTTCAGGAATTCCTCGAACGGGAGCGAGCAGCCGCGTGCCTCGGCGCCGAGAAGGCGCCCTTCGAGAAACAGCCGATCCCCTTCGCGGCGCCCGATGTCCTCGGTCTGGATCGCGAGAGGGACATTGAGATTTGCGAGGTCGTAGTGGACCAGAATTCCCGCCTCTCCGTCCCGCCGCTCGTTCATGGTCTCCGGGTCGAGGACTCGGGTACGAACCCATGGGGGAATTTCCTTCCCGGGCATCGGGGCGCGCCGCTCGTGGGCGGCGATGAGACCGTCGTCGTAGAACTGGCTCCCCATCTCGGCCATCCCGTACTCGTTGATCAGGCTGCCTGTGGGAATGCCCAGGCGCTGCTCGAAACCCCGCTCAACTTCGGCGCGCGTGAACTCGGCGATCTGTCCCTTCGCGCCGCCCGTGTCCATAGCCCGACTCCCGGCCGGCAAACGGAAGGAAGCGTCCTTGATCCGGAGGCGTTCGAAATACGCCATGAAGAGGAGGGTCGTGCCGAGGAGGAGGAGCGGCTCGCCCGTATCCGCTGCCATGCGGAAGGCGTCGTCCGCCGCCTTCCAGCGCGGGTCGCCGTGGTGGACCAGGTAGAGAGTCTCCCCCGCGTACTCGCGCACCACGCGGTCCACCATGAACCAGAGTGACGAGGTCGGGGCATCGGCGGCCGAAGGTCCGAGCACGACGGCGCGGAGCTTGGCTCCGTCGGGAAGCAGGTGGCGCTGAAAATTCCGGAGCAGCGACGCCTCGTAGAGCTTCGTCGAGGACAGCCGCACGCGTCCCGGCTGGGAGATCGTGGTGCCGCTGGTCTCGAACGTGACCGCACCGGACGCGCCCTCCGTGGGCGCAGCGCTCAAATCGTGGCTCTTGAACGCCGACGCGGGCGCCGGCGGAATCTCGCGCCAGTCCTTGACGCGCGCGGGATCGACGCCGAGATGCCGCACGTATGCGCCGTACGCGGGAATCGAGGCGGCCTGGTGGCGGAAGGAGCGGAGCATCAATTCTTCTGTTTTGCGGGAGCCGCCGCCATCCGGAGCCCAGGGAACACGCTGGATCCACTTCAGTACTTCCGAATCGACCGATCCCTTTTGCCATGGCAACGGCATCAGTCGATCTTCTTCGCGGCGAGAATTTCGAGCCAGGGGTCGTGGAGGTTGATTCGACCGGCATTCGCTTGCCACCAGCCATAGAAATTCGCGTAATTCGAGAACGGCTCGGTGTCGTCCGTCGAATACTCCGGATTCCAATCGTTGGGGAGTGCAACCCCATTCGTGGCGGCTGAATTCGAAATTAGCTCCATGATGCGCTTTTGCAAGTTCTTGTGAGGTACCCCGGCCATTTCATAGGGTCCCCTCTCGGCGAGGACCTGCAGAGCTCGAGGCATCGCGGTTTTGTCCCCTCTTCGCGCGAGCGTCAGCGCGGCCCACGCTCCTGCATCACCCGGTAAGGCCATCAACTCGATCAGCGCCTGCTTCCCGTGGGATGCGTCCTCAAAGCAGAGATAGACGGCTGCCGCTACTCGCACATAGGGATCGTGAGCTTTGAGCAGCTCCGTGAGATGTTTCCTCCGATCCTTTCCGCAGCGGTAGGCAAAGTAGGATCCGATGTTATAGCCTGCCCCACTGTCGGCCCAAGTGCGGCTGGGTGCCGTCCAGTGCAATAGAAACTGAACAACCGGCCGGGGGTCATGAATTGTCAGGCGTTCGAATGCCTCCCGGAATTGGAGACGTCTGCCTGGACCAGAGTTCAGCGCAAGTACCAGACGTACCGTCGTCGTATCGGAGTACCCGAGCTTTTCGTATGGGTCGGGCTCAATTGGTGTCTCGAGGCCAAGTCGCACACGGATTCTTCGCTTGGTGAGTTCCAGCATTTCGGGTGAAAACCTGCCGGAATTCTTGGGTAACAACTCCAGCTGCCGAAGGCTCTCCCAACGCCCGCCATCGGCCAGCACTCCAGGAAAACCACCTGGAAGAGAGATGTTGATGAGTTTGGACACGACCTGCGGTAGGGAATCGGACTGTACCGCAAGGCAAACAGACGTCGTACAGGGTTCGGCCACTCTCTGCGGGTCGGCATGCGCAGATGTGACATGGGTCCATTGTGCGCCGGCGCGAAGAACCTCGAGTTCCAGGGATTTCTCGTCTCGGTCGAGCAGGTGGAGCACATCCATTCTAAAAGAATCGAGCGATGCTCCCTGGCCATCGCGAGCCAGGGCCAGTATGCCTCGTGCCCACCCAGGCTTCGGGGGTGGGGTCCTTGAGGGACCCCACCGGTCGAAGTACTGAGGAGGGATTTGCCTCCACCATAGGGGCACAGACCCTAGACGTGCCGATGGAGGTAGGGACCACGATCCTTGAGCGCTGTTTGCTGCTACAAAGTAGGTTTCACCGACGAGAGCGAGAGGATATTGTGGTTCCCACTCGTCGACTTGGCGGCCGATCAAGAGTTGCGAGCCATTCGGCGGGCCCTTCCAAGAATCCAGAACGCGATACCGGGCGACGATTCCTCCGGCGATCTCGCACTTCACGACTCCGACGAAGCCGGCTTCCGCCAATATGCTTTGCCATGAAGGAACCACTCGACTGGTGGCATTCGCCTTTGAACCCACGAGGACGGAAAGGAGACCTACCGTCAGAAGTGCGACGGCCGCTGACCTCTTCACCATCACTCCCCCCACGCGATCGTGGCCGCTTCCTCTGGGTTGCTCGCCACGCGGACCAGCGCGCGCAGCTCCGGGCCGAACTCGAACCGCCTTCCCAGAAGATCCAGCAGCTCTTCCCAGTGGTCGCCCAGGAGCACCAGCGAGTCGGGCCCGTCCTCGCGGTCGTGCGTGAGCAGCGTCCAAACCCAGAACAACTCGTTGAACGTGCCGACGCCGCCGGGGAGGACGATCGCGCCGCGCGTCCCGAGGAGGAGGTTTTCGATCCGCGCGGACAGGTCCTCGGCTTCGCGGATTTCACTCAGCTGGGAGGAGGGCCGACGGGAGCCGGCGTACCACGCTAGGGTGCAGCCGACCACCTTGCCGCCCTCCGCGCGCACCCCTTCCGCGACGCCGGCCATGACGCCGTCGTAGCCGCCGCATCGGACCGAGGCACCTCGACGTGCCAGGGCAGCGCCGACGTCGCGCGCGAGCAGGTAGTGGGTGGAATCGCGCGGCGCCTGGCTGCTGCCGAAGACCGCGACGGAAGTCTTTGTCATCGCGTCGAATATATCAGAGCGGCGGAAGGACGAAATTGAACATCCGGACAGATTGCGAGTGTGCTCTGCCGGCCATCCCAAAGGCGATTCCACGTGGTAGCATAGTCTTATGAGTCCCACCCACGCCCCGCGTTCCGGCCGCCGCGAGAGTCGCATCGTCCGGATCGCCCTGGCCCAGATGAATTCGGTGGTCGGGGATCTGCCCGGAAACGCCCGCCGCGTGATCGAGTTCATCGGCCACGCACGGGAGATGGGCGCCGAGCTGGTCGCCTTCCCCGAGTTGGTGCTGACCGGCTATCCGCCCGAGGACCTCCTCCTCCGCCCCGAGTTCATCGATCAGAACCAGGCGGCGCTCGAGGAGGTGACCCGCGCCACGCGCGGAATCACCGCCATCGTCGGCTTCGCCCAGCGCGCGGAGGACGTCTTCAACGCGGCGGCGATCGCGCACGACGGCCAGGTGGTCGGCGTCTACCACAAGAGCCATCTCCCGAATTACGCCGTATTCGACGAGGTGCGTTACTTCCGTCCCGGACGGAACCCGTTCGTCGTGAAGCGCGGCGCGCTCACCTTCGGCGTCAACATCTGCGAGGACATCTGGCTCCCGTCCAACATGAACCAGCTCGCGGTCTACGGCGACGCGGATCTCGTGTTCAACCTGTCGTCGTCTCCCTTCCACATGGGAAAGAGCGTGGCGCGCGACCGCATGCTCGCGACGCGGGCCCAGGACGCGGTCTCGATCGTGGCGTTCGTGAACTCGGTGGGGGGTCAGGACGAGTTGGTCTTCGACGGCAACAGCCGCGTGTTCGGCCCGCGGGGCGAGACGCTCGCACTGGCGAAATCGTTCGAGGAGGACCTGGTCGTCCTGGACATCGACCTGGACGAGGTCTTCTCGGCCCGGCTGAAGGATCCGCGGAGCCGGGAGGCCCAGCGCGAGGAGCCCGCAGAGCCGATTCCGACCGTGGAGTTGGCGCCGGTCGCCGAGCCCTCGCGGCCGCCGCTTCAATCGCGCAAGGTGCAGACGCCGTCCGCCGAGGCCGAGGTGTACGAGGCGCTGATCGTCGGCACTCGCGACTACGTCCGGAAGAATCGCTTCGAGCGCGTGGTGCTGGGCGTGTCGGGCGGCATCGACTCGGCGCTGACCGCCTCGGTGGCGGTGGACTCGCTGGGGCCCGAGAACGTGACCGCGGTGTTCATGCCCTCCCCCTTCACGATTCCCGAGAGCGAGGAAGACGCGCTGGCGCTTGCCGAGAATCTGGGCATCAAGATCCTCACGCTGCCGATCGCGGCCGAGATGGAGGCCTACAAGAAGTCGCTCCAGACGGTATTCGAAGGGCACCCCGACGACGTGACCGAGGAGAACATCCAGTCGCGCATCCGCGGCAATTTCCTGATGGCGCTGTCGAACAAGTTCGGCTGGCTTGTGCTCACCACGGGGAACAAGAGCGAATACGCGACCGGTTACACGACCCTCTACGGCGACATGGCGGGAGGGTTCGCGGTGCTGAAGGACGTGCAGAAGACGCTGGTCTACGAGCTGGCGCGCTATCGGAACGTCCGCGCCGGCCGCGCCGCGTGGATTCCCGACCGCACGATCCGCCGCCCGCCGACGGCGGAGCTGCGCTCCGGCCAGCTCGACACGGACGCGCTCCCGCCCTACGACGTGCTCGATCCCATCCTGCGCGCCTACGTCGAGGAGGACTGGGAGGTGGATCGCATCGTCGCGATGGGGCACGACCGCGCCCTGGTCCAGCGCATCATTCGCATGGTGGACCGCGCCGAGTACAAGCGCCGCCAGGCCCCGCCCGGCATCCGCATCACGCCGCGCGCGCTGGGCAAGGACCGGCGCCTGCCCATCACCAACCGCCACCAGGCGTGGCGGGACTGAGACGGGGCTCTTGGATTTAGCCTCGCCAGACGTTCCGGGCCGGCTGTAGGCAGTAGGAGGCAAAGGTGCGTTCCGCCTCGTTGCTCCTGGTGGTAGCCATCCTCGCTATGGTCTCCTGCGGAAAGGATCGAATCCCCCTCAAACCCGCGAACCGCACTGGGCCCGACTTTGTCTTCTGGAGCACCCGTACGAATGGCCTTGCGGACCTCTTCGCGATGAATTCCGACGGTACCGGACTGCACCAACTGACCAGCGACACGCTCGAGGACCGCGAGCCCCGGTGGTCCCCCGACGGCACGAAGATTGTATACGTCCACCGGTACGACCCGAACAGCGACTCAGCCGATGTGACGGTGATGAGCGCCGACGGAACGAACCGTATTCGACTAACTAGAGATTATGCGGATGCAAACCCGACCTGGTCCCCCGATGGCCACAAGATCGCCTATCTACACGATCCCGCCTACGTGACGAACCAATTGTGGGTGATGAACGCCGACGGCACATCACCCCAGCTTCTGATTGATTCGGATAGCCTGAACGGCGTGAACCAGATCACGTGGACCTCACAGAATACGTTCCTCGGAGCCGATTGGTTCGGCTTGGTGAAATTCAACGCGGACGGAACCGGTCGCACCCGAGTCCTTTCGCTGACAAACGTCCTATATGCATACCCCCGGCCTTCGCCAGATGGGACGAAGATCGTGTTTGCCTGGGCAGGACCTCTGCCGGCTTCAGGGTCCGACATCTACACGATAAGCGCGGACGGCACGAACCTAAGGCAACTGACCACGTCCGGCGGCGCTACGCTCCCGGTGTGGTCCCCGGACGGAACCAGGATCGGGTACATCGGCGATGACTTCGGAATGTGGACGATGAACGTCGATGGCACGAACAAGGTCCGAGTGCCCGTGAGTAGTCCATCCCCAGGAGGAGACTACCTCGGTGACTGGCGCTAGCAGTTCGGAACGCCTGCACATTCTGTAGCCGTCGAGCGCGCCGGAGTCCCTCCAGCCTAGACGAACTTCCCGCGCAGCCACTCCCGCGCGGCGTCCACGTCCTCCTGCCCCAGTGCGTGGCCCATCGCCGACCACTGCAGCGTGACGTCGGCACCCGCGGCGCGGAGAATCGCGGCCCAGCGCTCGGCCTCGGCGGGGCGCACGAGCGGATCGGCCCTCCCCGCTCCCAGGAACACGGCCTTGCCGCCTAGAGGCGGCGGAGTGTCCGGCGTGAACGGGACCATCCCGCGAAAGAGGATCGCCCCGTCGAGCAGCTCCGGCCGGACGAGGAGCAGGCCCCCTCCGATGTTCGCGCCGTTCGAGAAGCCCACCGCCACGAGACGGCGGTCCTCGAGCGCGTATTCCTTCCGGGCCTCGCGCACGAACTCCGCCAGCTCTTGGGTTCGGAGCTTCAAGTCCTCTTCATCGAAAACACCTTCGGCGATGCGGCGGAAGAATCGAGGCGCGCCGTTTTCCAGGACGCGACCCCGGGGGCTCAGGAGCGCCGCGCCGGGTGCGAGGTAGGGCCCGAGGGGAAGGAGATCATCCTCGTCGCCGCCGGTTCCGTGCAGGAGGAGAAGCGTGAGCGGAGGTCCGACGGAATCGCCGGGGACATACCTATGGTGGAAGAGCGAAAGCGCTTTGTTTGGATTCATGGCGGTGGAGCGAAGCGAAAGCTCTAGCGGATGAGTGTAATCGAAGCGGCTGGCGCGCGCTTCCCCCGTGTGGCCCCGCTGGCGCCGGCACCGTCCCCTTCCCGGTCCTGAGTCGCCCAGTAGCGGCCCGACGCGACCGCCCGCCCGCGATCATCGCGGCCGTCCCAGAAGGCCTGGACCCGCTGGCCGGTGGCCGCGATCCGCAGCGTGCGGACCAGCCGCCCGCGCGCATCGATGATGCGGACGGTGATCGGGGTGACCCGCGACGCGGCGCCGGCTCGCGAGATCTCCAGCCACAGCTCGCCCGCGGTAGGGTTGGGCCTAGCGCGGATCCGCGCGGGCGCGGGCGGTGCCGGCCCCGCTTCGACGGCGGTGATGGCCGCCGTGCCGGGCCGCAACACCAACAGGCGCGCCCCGTCGCTCACCATGAGATCGGGGATCGGACCGGCAGAATCGCGGAAGCGGAGGGATGTCGCGGCGGCGGTCCATCCCTGATGCCGCGCGCGCTCCAGCCCTCCCGACGCGCCCCACGACTGTCCGCGCGCCAGATTCACCGGCCACGTGTACGGCGCTGGCGCGCCGGGCTGGATCTTGTCCAGCTCGCTCACGCCCGGCGCGTGAAGAAGCTCCACCCCTCCGCTGCCCATGGCCACGCCCAGCGTTCCGGTCCAGGCTCCCGCGATGCCGATGGCGGGCGCCGCCGTCTGCTGCGCGAGCACCAGCGTTGGCGCCCCTACCCCGCGCGGCACGCGCACGATCTGCACTCCGCCCGCGGCGGCCGCGAGCGCGACGTAGGAGCTGTCGCTGGAGTTCGAGATCCACGCGAGATCCCGCGCATCGGGCGCTCCCCACATGCCCGATAGCGGCACCTCTCCGCGGGGAGTGAACGTGACCGTCGCGGGCGCCCCGGTGCCCACCGATAAGTTGTACAGCGCCACGCCGCCGCTCCCGTCCGCCAACACCATCTCGGGCGTCGTGCCGCCTCGCAGCTCCAGGTCCAGCGCGCTCCCCTGCGTCGGGAGCGTCCCCGCCGCGTAGGGCACCGGCCCGAGCGAGTCGATGGCCGCGTCCACGTCCACCGCAACGATCCCCGCTCCGGTTCCCGCCACGACGAGCGAAGGATCGTAGTCGGCCGCGACCGGATTCGATCCCACGTCGGCGTCCGCGACCAGCGCGACGGTGCGGCCGGACACGAACGAGCGGACCCACGCGGCATCGGTCGCAAACCCGGGCGTGGGAATGGTGCGAAGGATGCGGTCGTCGATCCCATTTCCGTCCGTGTCGAAGAAGTCGCTCCAATCGCCGAACGGCGGATCCTCCACCACGCGCAGGTCGAGGAGCATGAGCCCGCCGCGCCCCGCCGCGAGGAGCCCCACGTCCAGCGTCTCGCCGAGGGCGGTCACGAATCCGGGGATGATCGCGAGGGCCGCGGCGAAGGCGGGGATGCGGATCGTCCCCACGACGCGGTCGTCGGCGCCGTCCCCGTTTAAGTCGATCGGCCCGATGGAATCGGTCGACGAGTTCCGGATCACGCGCACGCCGCCCGCGCCGGACGGAACCAGCCAGAGGCCCCGGGAGGCGAGATACGCGGGGCCGTCCCGGCCGGTCGCGGCATCGCTCAGGGGCGTGACCCCGACCGGGACGAAAGCGGTGGGTAGCGAGTCGGGCAGCGAGGCGCTCGCCATCGCCATGCCGACCGCGGTGGACGTCCCGCCAATACTGCTGACGCTGAGCTGCGCCGCGTTCGAGTTACCGGCGTAGGCCGTCGCGGGAATGGTGGTCGGGAAATTCACCGTGAGCGTGGCTCCGGCAGGAAGAGTCACGCCGGCCGGCGGCCCGCCGCCGGTGAACTGTCCGCCGAAATTGTTGGGGTCCGGATTGAAGCGCCCCCCGGTCACGACGACGTCCTCGGTGCCGCCCAGGCTGTGCACCTGAAACGCCACCGATCCGCTCGTTCCCGCGGGCGCTGTCCACGTAGAAGGAACCGGGATCACCTCCGGCCGCCCGTCGGTGGCCGCCAGGATCGTGGCGCCAACCTTGACGACGCGCCCTCCGCCTGGATCGTCGACCAGCTCGACCGACAAGGACGAGGTCCCGACCGCGAGGCTGGGAACCGTCACGGTCAGGTTTACCGTGGCGACGGAGTTGGCCGGGACGGAGACCAGCCCGCTGGCGGGCGCGATTCCCGCGACGAACGTGCCTCCGCTCGAGGCGCTCCAGGCCAGATTCGCCCCGGCGCCGTTCGCGCGAATCGTGAGCGCGAGGGTGTGCGCGGTGCCTGGCGCGAGCGTCGCACCGGGGAGAAGCGCGGTCACCCGCGGCGGCGGGATCCAGTTCGCCGCCAGCGCGAAGGGCACAGCGAAGACCCCGCCGAACGCGAGCGCCGAGAGAAGAAGAAGGGGGCCGGCGGTCGACGCCGGCCCCCCGGTGTGGCGACGGATCATGAGAATCGGACCCGATTCACACGATCACTTCAAGACGGTGATCCGCGCATCCTGCGTGACCTTCCCCGCTTCCATCCGGGCGAAATAGTTGCCCGAGGCGACGGTGCGGCCCGCGCGGTCCTTGCCATCCCACAGCATCGTGTACGGCCCCGCCTGGAGGTTCCGATCGACCAGGGTCCTGACGAGGCGGCCGTTCACGCTGAAGATATTGACGCGAACCGCGGCGTTCCCCGCGTTCCGCGGAATCACGAGCAGGAGCTTTGCGACCGGATTCGCCGGATTCGGCCCGCTGTTCGCGAAATAGAACTCGTCCGGATTGATCGCCCGGTTGCCGATCCGCGCCGCCAGAGCCGCGGGCGTCGTCACATTGGCGTTCAGGTTGTAGGTCGCCGGAACGCGAACCTGCGGCACCGGGTTGGTGAGCGGCGAGCTGCGGAAGTCGGTCACCTGGATGCGGTACTTCTTCGCCGACTTCGGCCCCTTGTCGTTGGGCACGGTGAAGATGACCCGCGGATTCAGCCCGCTGAAGTCGTCGTTGAAGGCGACCAAAGTTCCGGTGTTGTCAAAGAGGAACATGACCAGGTCGGTGTTGTTCTGGCCGTCCTGGCCCGTCGCCGTCGCCCTCGCGTCGATCACGTCGCCCGGCGAGGCCATGACCTGGAAGCAATCCTGGTCGCCGGCCGGCGCGTACGTCTCCGGACGGTTGGTGACCGGCGTCGTGAGGATCGTCGCCTCGCTGATCTTGCCGTTCGGCTCATCCGCGTCCTCGGTCAAGCCGAGGATGGTGACCGCCGACGTGAGGCTCCGATGCCCGTTCGTATCCACGGCCTGCAGCGCCCAGATGGACGGCGGCGTGTTGGGCGGAGGCGGCGAGACATGGACCGCCGAGGCTCCGGCGCCCGCCGTGTCCTGATCGGCGTAGGAGAACGGATTGCGTTTCACCAGAATCTCCGAATCCAGCGAGTGGGCCGGCATGGCGAAGCCGTCCGCGCGCTTGTCCGGCGGTGCCGTGAAGGAGAAGTCCGTCTGAATCACACGGCGATTCGCACCCAGGCCCGTCGGCGCCACGATCGGCGCGTCGGCGGCATTCGGCAGCTGGCACGTCATGTCGATGGCCACGTTCCGGTCGATCAGCGTCGAGACCGCCCCCGCCAGGGTGATGCGGTAGGAGTTGGCGAACAGTCCCTTGTCGAGCGCCGTGAAGTCCATGCGCAAGAACGGGAAGTTGTTCGGGAACCCGGGCTGCGATTGCGACGGGAACTGAAGGACCCAGAAGAAGGTCTGGTTCGCCGTGCTCACCGGGATGTTCAACGGAACGATGTTGTTCCCGTTCGGATTCCCCGCGTACGGCGCCTGATTGTAGAGCGGGTTCGCGATGTCCGGGCCGCCTGTCGCCGGGTTCATGAGGCAGAGCTTGGCGCTCAGGAAGGTGGCCGGCACGCCGTTGAACGTGAACGACGGGAAGTTGACGCTGGAGATGGTGTACGGGCCCTCGAACGGCGGGTCGAAACGGACCGCCAGGTAGCCCGTGTTCCCGAACGTCACGAAGTTCTCGAACTCGCCGTGCTGCGCCATGATGACGCGGCCCGGGAAGGTGTTCGTGATGAAGTTGATGCCGCCGCTGGTCGCTCCCGCGCTGACCGCCACGGGATCGAAGTTGTTCGCATTATCGGTAAAGCCATTGGCGCTTTCGTTCGCGCCGTTCCAGAACTCCGGCTCGTAGCCGATGTCGATGCCGTTGAACACGCCGCCGACGTTCGCGTCGGCGCACGTGGTGTTCACGCCGTCCATCGGCACGATGCGCACGGCGTAAGTGCCAGGCGGAAGGCCGCGGATCACGTAGTCACCCTGGCCGTTCCGCAGCGTCAGCTCACCCGAGACGTTGGCGATCGAATGGGCCGCATCGGGAGCCGCCAGGTTGTACGCCTCGACGTGCGCGCCGAAAATGGCCGAGCTGTTGAAGCCGTTCAGCACGGTGCCGCTGATCTTGCCGGTCGTGGCGAAGAAGTCGACGCCGTCCGCCGAAAGGCCGCGTGCGGCCGATTCGGGGTAGATGTCCGAGATGCCCGCCCGGTCGTCCAACTCCAGCGAGCGCTGGCTGATGTCGTTGGAGATGAACGGGATCATGGTCGCGCCGGTCACGCTGCTGTGGTCCAGGCCGAAGTAGTGGCCGTACTCGTGGGTGACCGTCGCCTGCAGGTCGATGCTGATTTGCCCGGCCGGCGCCGGCGTGAGATTCGGCGTCGAGACCGAAGCGTAGAAATCGCGGTCGTTGAAGACCAAATCCGCGTCCAGCGTGTGCCCCGTCGAGAGATCAATGACCGAGCGCACGAACGCGATTACGGTGCCGCCCGGCGCGAAGTTCACGCCGGCGGTGTCAAAGATCATGCTGTTCTGGCCGTCGAACGCGAGCGCCGGCTGCAGCTGGGGCGGACCCGTGAACGGCACCGGATTGACGGTGAGGAAGGAGGTGTTGACGTTCTCCCAGGCCTTCGCACAATTCTGAACTGTCATCAGGGCGGTCGCCGTGGGGATGTCCGCGTTCGTGGGATCAATGACGCTCAAGAGTGGAAGCTCGGAGTCCAGCCAATGAGCCTGGACCACGGGCGAGGATGCGTCGAACTGCCGGGTCAGTCGGATGAACGCCACGGCCGGATTCGCCAGCGTGAGCGCAAGCGCTCCGCAGAGCAGCACGGCGGCGGCGATGCGAAATCGAGCTGAATTCATGGCTTCGCGTCCTCCGCGTTACTCGGTCTGGGGTGTGGGATCGACCTGCGTCTTGCCGGCCTCGTTGAGGTCGGTGCGGATCCCGTCGAGGAAGCCCTGGAGCGGCATGTCCGGGGTGAACTTGGCGCCGTCGAGGGCGGATCCGTTCGGATCCATCAGCCTCAGGCCTTCCAGCTCGTTCCGAACCTTCTTCATGCCGTTCTCATCCTGGCTGACCGAGAACTTGCCCTGCTGAAGTCCCATGACCCACGGATATCCGGCCACGTCGTTCCGGGACAGGAACACGACGACCTCTTCCCCGTTCTTGAAGGTCGGCGTGCCGGGGACGATCGACGCGATGTGGCCGACGATCCCGCCGAGCTGCCGGATGGTGATGACTTCGTCCTTGTTCGACCCCTTCACGGGCTCGAGCACGCGAAGCGTGATGTACGTGTAGATTTCCTTGTTCGTGTCGTAGCGCGCGACCTGGTCTTCGACCTTGGCGCGGACGATCGAGGCTGAGTTCTTGGCGAGGTCTTTGAGGGAGAGTCTCTGAACTGTGGTGGCGCTGGCCGTGCTCGCCGCCGCAAGTACAACTGTGGCGAACGCGACCGTGGCAAATCGGCTTGCGCGATTCATCGCCTTTTCTCCTACGGTGACTCCGTGCGCCGGCGGGATGGATGCGGCTCCCGCGCGTCGCGTGAGATGAGGCGCATCGTGACGATGGACGGGAATAGCGGCGGTCGAGGTGTCTGGGGCGCTCTCACCTCCTTGCAACCGACCCGGGAGGGCCGGTATCGCTGCACGTCCTGGTTGTGGAGGCGCGCGTTCCATGACGAGTGGCATCAACGAGGCGCACCCGGCTGTGCGTGAAGAGCGGTAATTATACCATTTTGAATGGCTTAAGTCAATCGGAGGCGGTGTGGGGCACGCCACCCAGTGACCTTAACCACGGGCTGAGACGCTGTTACAGGGGCCAGGGTTGGAGCGAAATTGGTGTAGCGAAGTCCGGGTGGATCAAATGGAGTTCGAGGCCCGCGGTCGCTGAATCGGTCAAGACGTAGCCCATCCCCAGCCACTCGGCCGATCCTGGCTCCGGCGCCGCGCTCGTGAGGAAGCCCGCGGGCGCGTCGCCGGCGCGGATCTCGGACTTCGCGGCGGGGGGCGTCGTCCCCGGCCAGCGGAAGCGGAAGCCGACCCGGCGGCGCCGCACCTGGCCGCGGTTCGAGGTCCGCGCCACGACCTCCTGCCCCACGTAGCATCCCTTCGTGAACGAGATCGCTCCGGGCAAGTCCAGCTCGGTCGCTATGCGATCGGCGTCGAAGTCCACCCCGGCGTGTGGCAGCCCCACCGCGAGTCGCCACGCTTCGGCGGCGTCGGCGGGGGCGCAGGGCGGAAGAGGCACGGTTTCGGGAGGCGCGAGAAGGAACGAGAGCGGCTCGCCCGGAATCGCGCGCGAGCCCGGGATTTTTTGGGCGAGCGCCGCGAGCACGGACGCGCGCTCCGGGCCCGCGACGCCGATCACGCGCGGCATCGCGTCGGGCCCCTCGAATTCGACGTCCTCCATGATGCGGAAGCGCTCAAAGTGGGGACGCAGGGTTTGGCGCGCACCCGAGTCGGTGAGGATCCACGCCTCGCTTCCCGAAGGCTCGATGAGGACCCACGCGAGCGCCACGGGGCGGCCCTTTTCGGTGAGGAACAGCGTTTGCGCCGCCCGGTCGGGCGCCACCGCAGGCGTCGCAGGAGCGGGCGTAGCCGTCAGCTCCTGCGTCGCTGTCCCCTGGAGGAATTCGCGGACGTCGGAGCCTGTCAGGCGAAGGACCCCCCACGAGCCAAGGTCGAGCGCGGCAGCGTCCTGGCGGAGTGCCTGATAGGCGTCGATTCCGGTGATCGGCATACCCGAAGAATACCATCTTCTCAATTTTGGGCTTGACGAGGGCTCCCTAAAATTGTATATTTACGATTAACGATCCGTTAGAGGAGGGCCGATGATTCCATTGAAAGTGGCGCCCGCGAAGCGCCGGCCGCTGCCGCGCGCGCGCCGGACCGGCCAACCCGCCGACGTGGAGCTGGCGCGGCTCGCCAAGGCGCTCGGACACCCCGCGCGGGTGGCCATCGTGCGCCTGCTGCTGGGAAAAGGAGAGTGCATCTGCGGCGACATCGTCGGCCGCCTGCCGCTGGCCCAGGCCACGGTGTCGCAGCACTTGAAGGTGTTACAGGACGCGGGCTGGATCCAGGGAGCCATCGACGGGCCCCGCGTCTGCTACTGCGCCCGCCGCGAGACGGGCCGGAAATTCCTGGAGCTCGCGCGTGAGCTGACGAGCCGGGAAGAAGGAGACAAACCATGAGCGACATCCGTGACACCGTGCGCGAGAAATACGGTGCCTTGGCCGAGGGAAGCGACTGCGGATGCGGATGCGCCACCGGAGCCGCCTCGTGCTGCAGCACCGATGAGTCCTCGATGACAGAGATGGGATACAGCGCGGAGCAGCTCGCCACGATTCCCGATGGAGCGAATCTCGGGCTGGGCTGCGGCAATCCGCTCGCGCACGCCGGGGTGAAGCAGGGCGAGACCGTGCTCGATCTGGGATCGGGCGCCGGAATCGACGCGTTCCTCGCGGCCCGCGAAGTGGGTCCCACCGGCCGCGTCATCGGTGTGGACATGACCGCCTCGATGATCCGCCGCGCGCGCGAGAACGCCGCCAAGGGAGGCTACACGAACGTCGAGTTCCGCCTGGGCGAGATCGAGAATCTCCCCGTGGCCGACGGCTCGGTGGACGTGATCATCTCGAACTGCGTGATCAACCTGTCTCCCGAGAAGCCGCGAGTATTCGCCGAGGCGCAGCGGGCGCTCAAGCCGGGCGGCCGGCTGGTGGTGAGCGACCTGGTGCTGACCAAGCCGATTCCCGACGCGGTCCGGAAGTCGATCGAGGCGTACGTGGGCTGCGTCGCCGGCGCGTCGCTCCGAGACGACTACTTGCGTCAGATTCGCGACGCGGGGTTCCAGGATGTCGCGGTGCTCGAGGAGCGGAGCTACGGCGCGGACGGTCCCCTGCCGGCCGTGGTGGTCGAGCAGAAGGCGTGGGACGCGGTCGCGTCGGTCAAAGTGCGAGCGGTGAAGCCGGCGAAGTAACCCGGCGGGGGCGCGGTCACCTCATGTGCCCTTTCGCGCCCACAGCGCCTTGTTTCCGACCACCAGCCTAATCTGAAAAATAGCTGAAGCGATTCCCTCAAGGTGCTCCTGCGGCGCGTCGGTTACAAACCCGGACATCTTGTCCTGCGTCACTATGTATCCAGCGCCAAGATCGAGTGCGACGGGGCCGCCCAGCGGAATCCACACTCCGCCCCGTCCAAGAGCTCCAAGCAGGACGTGGGACTCAGTCGTGGACTGGCTCAGTTGCCATCTTGCGATTACTAGCGCCGGCCCAGCCTCGACATATATTGCGCCTGGCCCACCCCCCGGTAGGCCGTACACAGCGCGTAGCGTGGCAATGATCGGAACGAACCGCGTACGTCCGGACGTCCCGTACCGGATGTAAGCCGCGGTCACAGCAGCGTACGTCTCACTTCCAAGAGGCGCGCTCAGTGCGACCATCGGCATGAAGGTTTTGGCCCTAGCACCTTCAAACCTGCTCGGCAGGTATGCCCAGCCAGCTTCAAGGGTCACTGCATCGGCAGGTTTTCCGAGGCCGATTACCACAATCGCAAATGCGACCAGTATGTACCGTGCAAGGGTATCGCTGCCCAACCCCAGCTTGAGCCCTGTAAGTCGGTACATAGCCACCCCCAGTTAAGCCTCTTCCAGACGAACTGCTCGCCCCATACCTTGCGCCGGCGGACAAGTCACACAGAGAGAAATCTAGTCTCGCACCAACTACGCCGGACCGGCAACCGGATCCGCGATGGCCGCCCCCGGCGCACCCACCTCGTCTCGCACGGCCACCCGCTTGTGCGCCCCCGCGACGAGCATGTAGATCGAGGGGACCACGAAGAGTGTGAAACAGGTGCCGATGATCATGCCGCTCACCAGCATGATGCCGATGCTGTTTCGGGCTCCCGCCCCCGGCCCATGGGCGAAAACGAGCGGTAGGTGGCCGAACACCGTGGCCGCCGTCGTCATCAGAATGGGCCGCAGCCGCGTCCCCGCCGCCTCGATGACCGCGGGCAGCTTCTCCAATCCCGTCTCGCGCAGATGGTTCGCGAACTGGACGATGAGGATCCCGTTCTTCGCCACCAGCCCGACCAGCGTGATCAGCCCTACCTGGCTGTATATGTTCAACGTCGTGAAGCCCAGGAACGAGAAGAACAGCGCGCCGCAAATCGCGAGTGGCGCGGAGCCCGCGAGGATGACGAACGGATCACGGAAGCTCTCGAACTGAGCCGCGAGCACCAGGAAGATCAGGACCGCCGAGAGGAGGAAGATGCTGAGGAACCGGCTGCCTTCCGTGCGGAGCTGGCGCGACTCGCCCGCGTAGTCGATGGTGAAGCCCTGCGGAAGGATCCCCTTGGCCTCGCCCTCCAGAAAGCTCAGCGCCTGGTCCAGGGACACTCCCGGCGGGATCACGCCCTGGATGCGCACCGCGTTCAGTTGCTGGAACCGCTTCAGCTCCCGCGGCTCGGTGGTGGTTTTGAGAGACGCGAAGGTCGACAGCGGCACCAGCGTGCCCTTCGCCCCGGTGACGTAGATGTCCTTGAGCTGATCCGGAGTGAGGCGCTCGCTGCGCTTCACCTGGGGGATCACCTTGTAGCTGCGGCCTTGAATGCTGAACCGGTTCACATAGTTTCCGCCGAGAAGGGTCGAGAGATCGCGTCCCGCCTCGCTCATCGCAACGCCCTGGGCCCGCACCTTGTCCCGGTTGAATACCACTTGCACCTGGGGCTGATCGAACTTCACGTCGGCGTCGGCGTACATGAACATCCCGCTCTGGAACGCCTTTCCGACAAGCTGGTTGGCGAACGCGACAAGCTGCTCCGGCTCGGCCGTGGAGGCGATGACGAAGTCCACCGGGAAGTCCCCGCCGCCCGGAAGCGCGGGCGGGACCAGCGAAATGACCCGGATCCCCGGGATCTGCGAGAGTCCCGCGGCCGCCTGCATCTGGATCTGTTGTGCGGTCCTCTTCCGCTCGTCCCAGGGCTTGGTGACCATTCCGCCAAACCCCCCGCCCGGAGTCACCAGCTGGAAGGTGTTCTTGTACTCGGGAAACGACCGATAGACGCGCTCCACCTGCGACGAGTAGAGCTTGGTCTGGTCCAGGGTGGAGTTCGGCGCGGCCTGGATGACGCCGAAGACCACGCTCTGGTCCTCCTTGGGCGCCAGCTCGCGCTGCGAGAACATGTAGAAGGGCACGATCAACAGCACGACGATCGCCCACAAGAGGTAAACGACCGGCCGGTACTGGAGCGTTCCGGACAGGGCCCGCTTGTAGCCCTCGCGAATGCCGTCGAACCTGCGATTCACCCAGCCCGCGAAGCCGCGCTCGGTATCGCCGGCGCGGAGCAGTTTCGATCCCATCATCGGTGACAGCGTGAGCGCCACGATTCCGGACACGATCACGGCGCCGGCCAGCGTGAACGCGAATTCGCGGAACAACGACCCCGTCAGGCCGCCTTGGATCGCGACCGGCGTGTAGACCGCCGCCAGCGTGATGGTCATGGCAATGATCGGGCCGATCAGCTCGCGCGCCGCGTCGATCGCGGCGCGGAAGGGACTCGCGCCCGTTCGCAGGTGCCGCTCGATGTTCTCGACCATCACGATCGCGTCGTCGACCACCAACCCCACCGAGAGCACGATGGCGAGCAACGTGAGCAGGTTGATGGTGAAGCCGGCCGCCATCATGAGGAATACCGCGCCGATCAGCGAGACCGGGATCGCCACCACCGGGATGATCACCGCCCGGAGCGAGCCGAGGAACAGGAAGATGACGAGAATCACGATGAGCAGAGTCTCGGTGAGCGTCTTCAAGACTTCGCGGATGGCGCTCTGGATGTACTCGGTGGAGTCGTACGGAACTCCAAGCTTCATCCCCACCGGGAGTTGCGCCTGGATTCCGGGCAGCGCCTCGCGCACCCTGCGGATCACCTCCAGCGAATTCGCGGAGGGAAGCACCCAGATGCCCATGAACGTGGCGCCCTGGCCGTCGAACCGGACGTCTTGCTCGTAGTTTTCGGCGCCCAGCGAGACGTCGGCGACATCACCCAGGCGAACGACGACGCCCTTGTCTTCCTTGACCACCAGTTTCCGGAATTCGTCGGCGGTCTGGAGAGCCGTGTTGGCCACCAGATTCACCGAGACCATCGATCCCTTCGTCTGGCCCAGCGTGGAGAGATAGTTGTTCTGCGCCAGGGCGTCGCTGACCTGGGACGGCGAGATGCCCATGGCCGCCATCTTCTCGGGCTTGAGCCAGACGCGCATGGCGAAGGTGCGGCCGCCCAGGATATCGGCCCTCTGAACGCCCTGGATCGCGCTCAGCTTGGGCTGCACGACGCGCGTCAGGTAATCGGTGATCTGGTTCTGATCCAGATCCTTCGATGAAAATCCGATGTACATCGCCGCGAACCGGTTGTCCGCGGTCGCTATCTCGATGACCGGCGCCTGGGCCTCCGGCGGAAGGTCGTTCCTCACCTGCGCCACCTTGGCCTGAAGCTGGGTGAGGGCGGCGTTGGTGTCGTAGTTGAGCTTCAGATGCACCGTGATCGTGCTGACGCCCTGGGCGCTGGACGACTCGATGTAGTCGATGCCGTCCGCGCTGGCGATCACCCGCTCCAGGGGCGTCGTGATGAACCCGCGCACCAGATCGGCATTGGCGCCGACGTAAGCCGTCGTCACCGTCACGACCGCGATGTCGCTGCGGGGATACTGGCGAACGCTCAGCGAGCGGATCGACTGAAGCCCGGCGATCAGAATCACCAGGCTGACGACCATCGCCAGGACTGGCCGTCGGATGAAGAGATCGGTGAATTTCATCAGCTGTCCTCCGGCTTCGGCGCGGGATCATTGCCCGGTCGAATCTTGTTGTTGACCAGGACCGAGGCGCCGTTGCGCAGCTTGAACACGCCGGAGGTCACGACCTCTTCCCCGGGCTTCAACCCGGTCAGGACAGCGACCTGGTCGCCGCGTCCGCCTCCCAGCTTGACGAACCGCTGCATCACTCCTCGGTAGCTCTTTCCATTCGGAGCCTTGAGGTCGCTCACGACGAAAACCGAGTTGCCATAGGGCGCATAGCTGACCGCCGACGCCGGCAGCGCGACAACCGGCGAGCCCGCGGCGAGCCCGGCTACCACCTCGACGAACATTCCGGGGCGCAGCCTGGAGCGGGGGTTCCGAAATTCGGCCTGGACCTGGACGTTCCGGGTGTCCTCGTCGACCACCGAGTTGATTGCGGTGACCCTGCCGGTCGGCCCTCCGACCGCGACGCTGTCGGCGGACACTCGCACCTCGGATCCGAGTTTCAAGACTCCGGCCTCCTGCTGCGGCACGGAGAAGTTCACGTACACGGGATCCATGGATTGCAGCGGGACCACCGCGGCGCCGCCGTCCAGGTACTGGCCGAGGTTGACCTGACGAATGCCCAGGGTTCCAGCAAACGGGGCGCGGATCTGCTTGCGCTCGATCGTCGCCCGAATCTCCCCGACCCGCGCCTCGGCTTCCTTGGCCTCGGCGGTCAGGCGGTCATACTCCGCTTGCGCGACCACTCCCTTCGCCAGGAGCTGGCTCGCCCTCTCGAGATCCAGGCGCGTCAGATCGCGCTGGGCTTCCGCCGCGGCCAGCTGGGCCCGCTCCTGACGCACGTCCAGCCGCACCAGCACGTCCCCCGTGTTGACCCTCCGGCCCGAATCGAAGGAGATGGTCTCGACAATCCCCGGCAGGTCAGCGCTCACCGTGACCCCGTGAACGGCAGCCACGGTCCCGATGGCGCTGAGAGTGGCCGGCCACTTCTCCTCGCGGGCGACGATGGTGGTGACGGCCTCGGGGGGCGGCTGGTAGGACGCGCTCTGCGCCATGGCCGCGCGGATCTGCAGGAACTTCACCACTCCGATGGCCGCGATGAAGGCGACCATGACTGCGAGCATGACCAGCATTCGTCGTTTCATGACATCCTCCTAGTGCGCCTTGTCGCCAAAATCGATTCCACGCTCGTCAAGCAGCGAGCCCGTCGCCCGGGCCATTTCCGTGCGTGCGGTGCGGTAATCCGTAAGCGCCGAGATCTCGTCCAGACGGGCGCGAGAGAGGTCGTTCTGGCGGGTCAGCACCAGGAAATTCGTGGAGCGCCCGGCGTCGTACCGATCCTTCTCGGCCGAGAGCTGGATCTCGGCGGCTTCGCGGCCGGCCTTCGCCGCATCGATTCTCTGATCGGCCGTCTCCAGGGCCGCGGCGGCGTCCAGCACTTCGGCCTGGATCGTCTTGCGAGTGCGAGCCAGGTCAATCTCGGCCTGTCGCTCCGTGTGGCGCGCGACCTCCGCGTTTCCCCGGGCCGTCCGGTTACCGATCGGGAGTCCCAACACCAGACCGACTCGTGCGGCGTCGAAATCGCCTCTGCCCAGCGACTCGAAGGACTTCCCGAAAGACCCGTCCAGATCCGACGGGAGAGGTCCGCCCGATCCGGCCGGATTCAAAGAGCCCGCCAGGCCGAACTGGTCGAAGGAGACCACCGCGTCGAGGCTCGGCCAGATACCGTCGCGGGCGAAGGCGGACTCGGCGCGGCGCTGCTTCACGACGGCATCCGCGATCTTCAGCTCCGGCCGGGCGGAGAGCGCGCGTTCCAGGGATGCCGCAACGTCTACGGGGACGATCTCCACCGTCGCGTTCTCGACCGGGGCGAGTTGTTCGGTCCAGAGCGCATCCTCCGCTCCGTCCAGAATGAGCAGCTTCAGACCGTTCTCCGCTCGTGAGAGCCCTTCGCTCGAGGCGAGAAGCTCGCCACGCCGACGCTCCAGCTCGGCTCGGGGTTGGGCCAGCTCCGTGCGGGGCACGTCGCCGGTTTCCACCCGGGCTTGCGTCTCTTGCAGCTGCTCCTGGGCAAGGCGGACCGCTTGGTCGCGCACGTCGATCTGGAGGCGAGAGGCCGTCAGCGTCCAGTAGGCCCGCTCGACCGCGGCGACCGTCTCGACGATCGCTCGCCGGAGCGAGGCCGTGGCGCCATCGCGGCCCGCCTGGGCGACACGCACGGACAATCGGGCCGCGTCCGTGGCGCGATTGCGGAGGAGGGGCTGCCGCAGCTCCGCGCCTACACGCGTACTGTAGGCGGGCGACAGAAGAGAAAATGGATCCTCGGTCGTCTCCCGGGCGCCCCGCGCCCGCAGCGAAAGGGCCCCGCCCGTGGGCAGAAGCTGCCGCAGAGTGACGCCGCCTTCCGCCGACTCGAGCTTGGGTCCGATCTGGTCCGGCGACGTGCCCGAGAGCGACGAGTTCACGGGCTCGGACGATCTCCCCCAGGCTCCATCCAGCCCCAGAACCGGGTCGTAGGCTCCCTTGGCCCCGCTCACGGCGGCCTTCGCCGCGGCCAGCGACTCTCGCTCAATCGAGAGCCCCTCGTTTCGCTGCAGGGCCAAACGGACCGCGTCGTCCAGCGTGAGACGATGCTCGGCGCCTGCCGCGGACCCTGCAGAAAGCCCCAGCGTGAAGAGGAGCGCGAGCGCGGTGTTCCAACCCATCGCTGAAAGCCTCACATTGCACCTCGTTGAAGATCGATTTTTTGCAAGCGGGCATCGATTGCCTGGGCGAAGCGCGCCAGCTTTTCCGGGTCCAATCCGGCGAGCGATCTCCGCTCACACCAGTTCAGCTCCATTCCCCCTTCGATCAGCTTCATCAAGGTCGCGGCCGGATCTCGCGTGAACTCCCGGCGAAGAGCTTCGTCCGTCGCCAGGAGTCCGATGACGCGTTCCACGTAGAGTTGGCTCATGTGCCTCTCCTTTCGCTCGTGCTCTATCTCAAGAGGCGTGCCGAACCCACGCGAGCAGGCGGAGGCGGCGCGATTCCCTTCTGCGCGCGAGACTTGTCCTGTCGTGCGAGGAGCGGAGCGGGAACGAGGGTCGTTCGATCCACTGTAGGTAAATCGACAGAGCGTCGATCCACGCGCGAAAGCGGCGGAACGCGCGACTTCTCCTCGCATGGCTCGAGGGGGTCAACGGGTCGGAGCCGAGCCCATGAAGGGCCCGGCTCCAGGGGTGTTGCGGGGGTGAAGCGAGGAACTAGAATTTGTACGAGAGTCCGACCGTGCCGCGCTCCATCCAGATCTGGTCCGCGCCGGTGGAATTGGACAGCCCGGCGGCGCTATTCGATGGGAACGCGACGAACTCGCGAAGGTCCCCGCGCACCGCCAAGCGCTGCGTCAGTCCATAGGTCACGCCGCCTCCGAAGTTGATCGCGAAGGCCGTCTCCGATTTGGCAAGCTGGGGCACGCGATCCGCGTCGGTGTTGGACAGAAACGTGACCGCGCCGGCTCCGGCCGCCAGGTAGGGCGTCAACGCCGCGAGCGGGAAGTCGGCTCGCAGGTTCGCCTGGTAGGCGAGAATGTTGGGCGTCTTCCGATCCTGGGTCGTGCCCGATCCGACATCCACGCTCTGCTTGACCGGAATCATCCATGTGAATTCGCCCTCGGCGGCCAGCCTCGAGGTGAACCGGTACCCCAGGGTCCCGACCGCCGGAACGTTGACGAAGCGATCCGGCAGCGCCGTATCGTTCTTGTTGAGCGCTTGGACCCCGCCCATCAGCGAGACCTCGGTGCGCGGCCCAAAGGTGCTCTCCTCCTCGGCCGAGGCGATGGACGCCCATCCGGCGACGAAGAGCGAGACGGACAATGCTCCGACGGCTGCCCACGTATTCATGCTGCTGGTCTTCATGACTTCCTCCTCGATGATTGGATCCGCGACGGTGCGGCGCGGCTAAGCGCGTGGTGCGTCGTGCCGCGTCGCCCATCGCTGGTCTCTGTTCTGGTCCTATCTCAAAGGGCGTGCCAGGGGCTTGTTGGGAAGGCGTGACGACCGGGACTTGGTGCGCTCGTTGGAGTTGTCGTGTCCAGGGAGCGAGGTGGAGGATGCGGACGTCGTCGCGCACGTTGCGGATGAATCGACAGGCTGTCGGTTTCCGGACGCCGACCGTCTGGGTGCCGCCTGCAGGGTTTCTAGCTGACTCCGTATTTGTCGAGGCGGGAGTAGAGCTGGGCTCGCGTCAGACCCAGGAGGCGCGCGGTTCTGGATTTGTTGCCCTTGGCCTGCACGAGCGCCTTTCGAATCAGGTTCCGCTCCACGTCCTCCAGATTCAAGTCTTCAGCGGGGGAGGCGGGGGTGGCGGGCGCGTGAAAACCGTTCGATGAGCCGTCTGCCTTCGCGGGCGAGCCCGCGCCGTCGCGTGCCGTGTCGGAAGGGAGATGATCGCGCGTGATCAACCCTCCGTCGCAAAGGAGGATCGCCCGCTCGATGGCGTTGCGCAGCTCGCGGACGTTCCCGGGCCAGGAGTAGGCGAGCAGCCACTCGTGCGCGTCCCGGGAAATCCCGGCGGCGGGACGGCCCATCGTCCTGCCCAGGTCCACCAGGAAGGCCTCGGCCAGCGGCAGAATGTCCTCGGGCCGCTCGCGCAGGGGTGCGATGTGAATCTGGAACACGTTGAGGCGGTAAAAGAGATCCTCGCGGAACGAGTGCCGTGCGATTCCCGCAGCGAGATCGCGGTTGGTCGCGGCGATGATACGCACGTCGGCCTTGAGCGTACGCGTCCCGCCGACGCGCTGGAACTCCCGCTCCTCGAGAACCCGGAGAAACTTCGCCTGGACCAAGGGACTCATCTCGGCGATCTCGTCGAGGAAGAGCGTCCCGCCCGCTGCCTGTTCCAGCCTGCCGATCTTGGTCGCGATGGCCCCGGTGAATGCGCCCCTCTCGTGACCGAACAGCTCGGATTCGAGGAGCTGCTCCGGGAGCGCCGCGCAGTTGATCGCGACGAACGGCTTGCCCCCGCGCGGCGAGCCCTGGTGGATGAGATTCGAGATCACCTCTTTGCCCGTCCCCGACTCCCCGGTGATGAGCACGCTGGTTTCGGAGGACGCCACGCGCCCGACCGCGCGCAGATTCTCTTTCCAGGAGCGCGACATTCCGATCACGCGGCCCCGCCCCCGGGTCTCCAGCTCTCGGGCCAGCGATTCCACCGTCGCCTCTAGCCTGTCCGCGCGCTCACGGGACTCCGCGGCGACCTGAGCCTCCTCGGCGAGCCGCTTGTGCGAGAGCACGAGAGCGATCCGATCGGCGAGCCGGATCGCGACCTCCGTGTCCTCCCCCGCGTAGCGCGCCGGCTCGCGGTGGAAGAAGCTGAGACCTCCCCGGACTTCCCCCGCCTGCCAGACGGGGACCCGAAGCCAGGACCTCATGCCCGAGGAGACGATCAGGCGATGGCGCTCGGTGTCTGGAGCGATTTCGGCGGGAATGTCACGGATGATCTCGAAGTCGATCCGCCGGTCCAGCTCAAGATCGGTGAGTGAAACCGTGTCGGACGGCGGTGGGGTGTCGCCATTGCCGGCGGACGCTGTCACCCGGATGGTCCGGGCCCGCACGTCCAGCTCGGTCAGGCACATCATATCGTGGGGTAGGATTGGCTGCGTCGCGTCGGAAATGCGCTGGAAAACCTCGCGCACGTCGAGCGACTCGGCGAGTGTTCCCATCAGGGTCTCGACACGGTCGAGCCGGTCCCGACGCCGGCGCTCGATGTCCCAGAGTCGCCAGTGCTCCACCGCGGACCCCAGCAACGCCGCGATGGGCCGGAGGACTTCCTGGTGTTCTTCGGTGAACGCATGCGGCTGGTAGGCAGCCAGCCAGACGCCGCCCCGGAGGGTGCTGGTGGTGCGGAAGGGCTCCCACATCGCCGAGCGCACGCCGCCTTGGAGCGCCTTCGCGTCGAAGAAGAAGGTGGGGTCGAACTCGGCCTGCGCGTCGTTGATCCGAGGATTCGGTCCGGCGCGCGGCCGCATCCGCGGCGACCACGAAGTCAACGGGATCGGCTCAGTGCACTCCGGACCCTTGCACGGCACGGTGCTCGCGTGGAGCACCGCACGCTCGGCGTCCAGGATCCGAACCACTCCCATGTTGTCGAACGGAATGAGTTCCCGAATGGCGGCCGCTACCCGGTCGAAAACGTCCTGAAGCTCCAAGGTCTCCGACGCGATCTCGGCGATCTCGGAGAGAGCGCTCGCGACAGACTGGGCGTCAATCGGTGAAGCGACCAAAGCCATGGTTCGCCTTTGGATGCGGGTTCACTCCAAACGAATCGTGGATTCTCACTTACCAATATGGACCCGTGAGAAGGGATACCGGTATGGGACTTTGGTCCCAGTCGGGCATCCCATTAGTGTGTTTCGATGCAATACGTTACGTCCGCTTTCCCGACGGAGCCGCGTCGTACCGATCGTGGTGGCGAACCCACGCCATCGTGTGGGTCAAGCCGCCTTCGTCGCGGCCCTTCGGCACCAGGTCGAGGAAGTTGTACGCCCCCACCAGAATGTCGAGCCCGCGCGCGTAGGTCGAGTAGGTGTGGAAGATGTTGCCGCTCGCGTCCTTGGTGAACACGCTGGCGCCGGGGGCCTCCTCGCTCCCGAATTTCTGCATCTCGTAGTTGTAGTCCACCATGCCCTTCGCCATCTCGTCCTTCGTGAACGACACGTGATAGTCGGAGTTGAAATCGGTCCCGTGAGACGAGACCCACTTGAAACGCCACCCCATGCGCTTCTGGAAGGCTTCGATCTGAGCCAGCGGCGCCCGTGATACAACCAGCAGCGTCACGTCCCGCTGCGCGAGGTGGATCACGCTGCCGTCGAAATGATCGGCGAGGAGAGAGCAGCTTGGGCAGCCCTGCTCCCACCCCGGACCCAGCATGAAATGGTAGACAATCAACTGGCTGCGGCCGCCAAAGAGGTCGGCGAGCGTCTCGTTTCCATCGGGTCCGTCAAAGACGTAGTTCTTCTCCACCCTGACCCAGGGCAGCTCGCGGCGTTGCCGGCTCAGCTCATCGCGAAGCCGGCTGAATTCCTTCTCCTTGGTCAAGTACTGCTTGCGCGCGGCCAGCCACTCATCTCGGGCCACGACTTTCGCATGTTCCAGTGCGCTCTTCGTCACGGTGAATTCCTCTTTGGCTTGGGTCGCGGGCGATTCATCCTGGCGATCCTCTTAGCGATCCCCTTTGCGCGAAACCTCGTTACGATGAGCGCGGTCAGCCCGCCCGTCGAGGTAGCTCCGGCGACCGTCAGCGCCATGTTTGCGATGCACACGGGGCACACAGCTCCTCCTCTCCCCTGCTGGATCCAGGGGCCGTCACGACCTCTTCTTGTCGCCCTTTTCCGCCGCTCTCCGGATGCCTTCGAGCATGTGCGCCCAGCCGGTTTGCACGCCGGTCCGGTGCTCATCGGGAATCAGTCCCAGCGCGCTGTGCTTGAAGGTGATGAGGGTGCCGCCGTCCACGGGAGTCAGGCGGTACTGAAGATTCGAGACAGCGGCGAAGGACATGAAGAGCGGGCCGCTGATCTCGAGCAGCGTGGGGCGCTTGATGGCCTGCACGTGCCCCCACAGGTGCCCGTTGTCGTTTCCGAGATCGCGGTACCAGCGTCCGCCGGGCCGGGCTTCGAGCTTCATGGGCATCGGCTTGCCGTCCTCGAACTCATTGTGCGGTCCGATCTGCTCGAGCAGCGCGGCAAACGTCGCGTCGAGCTGGGCGTTGACTCGGATCTCCTGGGTGATGTTCAGGGTCAGATCATTCGCGGTCGAAGCTGGCAGTACCATGCGTTCCTCCTGTGATGTTCGTGGGTGGCTCACCGGCGCTTCGATTCGGCGCGCTCCTTGATCCGGCGGAGCTGGTGCGCCCAGAGACGCTCGAACGTGCTGGCCCACTGGTGCAGGGGTCGTATCGCTTCCGCGTTCGTGCGGTACAGCATCCGGCGGCCGTCACGACGTACGCACACCAGATCGACCTCACGCAGCACCCGCAGATGTTTCGAGACCGACGGTTGGGCCAGCCCAAGCGCCCGGACGACCTCGCCGACCGGGCGTTCCTCGGTCGCCAAGAAGTCGAGGATGGCCCGCCGGTGCGGCTCTGCGACCGCGTTGAAGACGTCGGAGCTGGTGGCGGCTCGTGACATGATTGGATATTATATGCCTATTCGGGAATATGTCAACCCCCAATAATCCTTAAGAGACCCATCCGGACTGCCGATTTACGACAGTGGAATGTCGCCAATCCTTTGATTGATCGCCGCTTACCTGGAGGCAGGCAATGAAGGCTCGAGTCGGCCTCTTTCCCATTCTTGTCGCGGTCATCCTGTGCTCGGCGCCGACGGCCGGCGCGGGAACAGATCCCGAACTCGCCGATCGGGGCACTCTGAAGAAGCTGAGCCTCGAGGAGTTGTTCGACCTGGAGGTCACGTCGGTCTCGAGCAAACCAGAGCCGGTCTCCGAGGCGGCTGCGGCAGTCCGAGTCGTGACGGGCGACGACATCCGGAGGATGGGAGCGCTGAGCATCGCCGAGGCTCTGCGTTACATCCCGGGCATCGAGGTCGCGCGCGTCGACTCGCGCCAGTACGCCATAACGGCTCGCGGGTTCAACGGCACGGTCGCGAACAAGCTCCTGGTCCTCATCGACGGACGCAGCGTGTATACCCCGCTCTTCTCCGGCGTGTTCTGGGAAGCGCAGGACGTGTTCCTGGAGGACGTCGAGCAGATCGAAGTCATCCGGGGTCCGGGTGCCACGGTGTGGGGGGCGAACGCGGTCAACGGAGTCATCAATGTCATCAGCAAGCCCGCCCGCGACACGCAGGGGCTCTTGGTCACCGGAGGCGGCGGCAATGGCGAGCGGGGCTTCGGCGGGCTTCGGTACGGCAGAGCTCTCGGGCAGAACGCCTTCGTCCGAGTCTACGGCAAGGGCTTCCAACGCGACGCTTCGCTCCGGCCGAATGGGCAGAAGGCCGGCGACGAGTTCACGATGGGTCAGGGCGGCTTCCGCGCCGACTGGACGCCCGCAACGGCGAACGCCATCACGCTGCAGGGCGATGTGTACGGCGGGGCGATCGACCAGCCGGCTTCCGACGACCAGGAGATCAGCGGAGGAAACGTCCTGGCGCGCTGGGCGCACCACTTCTCCCCGCTCTCCGATCTCCAGCTCAACGTCTACTACGACCGCACGAACCGGACGATCCCCAACGTCTTCGACGAGGGCCTCGACACATACGACGCGACCCTGCGCCACCGCCTTGCCGTAGGCGGAGCGCACGACATCGTGTGGGGCCTGGGGTACCGCCAGTCCTTGGATGTCATCCGGAACAGCCCCGGCCTCGCGTTCCTCCCCGACCACCTGAAGCGGCGGGTGCTCAGCGGGTTCGTGCAGGACGAGATCACCCTGGCGGAGAATCGACTGGTATGGACGCTCGGCTCCAAGGTCGAGCACAACGACTACACGGGCGTCGAGTACTAGCCCAGCACCCGCCTCGCGTGGACTCCGGCGGCCAAGCAGACGGTTTG
>Ga0209488_10000044_pt1 | contig 86127 bp, 86 predicted proteins | sample Rivendell_Oct201_8_FD_188349 | JGI IMG/M metagenome (GOLD analysis project Ga0209488, IMG submission 188349) | Vadose zone soil microbial communities from the Eel River Critical Zone Observatory, Northern California, USA -... | ecosystem: Environmental > Terrestrial > Soil > Vadose zone >...
CCCTCCCCCACATGGGGGGAGGGAACGCTGTGGCACCGCTCTGCCCATTGGCAAGCCAGCATTCGCGTATGTGCTCGACGATGCGTGCTGCCCTAGCGCTTCCGCGGAGACGAACGGCGAAGACTGAGCCCTTGCATCAAAACACGCGCCAAGCAGCGAGCGTGCTACTCCGCTTCAGCGCGTCGCCACCACGATGGTGTCCGCCTCGGATTTCAGGCCGACGCCGAGCCCGCAGGCGCGCGCCAACAGGCCGGTGTAGAACGGCTGGATCGCGTGCGCATCGACCGTGCCGCTCTCCGAGCTGCCCTCGAGCAGCAAAGGGATGTGCTGGGGAATGCGGGCATTGAGGCCCATCGCCACGATGCGGAAGCCGGTCTCATCGCCCTGACCGACCGCCTCAACCGTGAGCGAGCCGCCGCGCGGGATTGTCTGGGTCGCGATCACCAGCATGTTCAGGAGGAGCTTGACGCGATTCTTGGGCAACAGCGCCCGCGGCACGTTCCAGGTGAGCTTGGTCTTCTCATCCTCCATGAAGCCGCGCGCCATCGTCTCCGCATCACCGGTGTCGACCTGCGCGCCCGCGGAGCCGGCGGCCCCAAACGCAATCCGGCAGAACTGCAGGCGCGCGGAGGCGGTCTTGGCGCTTTTCTTGATCAGGTCGAGGGCGAACTTCTTGGTCTCCTCATCGCCGTCCTCCTCCAGCACTTCGAGGCCGTTCACAATGGCGCCAGCCGGGCTGATCAGGTCGTGACAGACCCGTGAGCATAAGAGCGCGGCGAGTTCAAGCGGTTCGAGCGTAACGGGGCCGGACATGAGGATCTCTCCGGAACAGATGACTGCACCAGCAACGCCCGCTGTGACCAATCAGAAATCACGAATCAACAGCGTGGCGATGGCGCGGTCGTGTGATACACCGCGGCTGCTCGCCCTGCCAAGGCATGTCAAGGCGGGAGAACGGAATGGCCATAGGCGATACGATGGGCGACACTCTACGAGATCAGGCCCTGATCGACGCGCTCACAGGCATCGTCTCGCGCGCGGCTGCCGCCGTTCTCAAAGCCCGTGCGGGCGCGCTTGCGACCCGTCATAAGGCCGACCTCTCTCCGGTCACCGCCGCCGACGAAGCCTCCGAGGCCGTGATCCTCGCAGGGCTCGCGCAGGTGCTGCCGGGCGTTCCGGTCGTGTCGGAGGAGGCCGGCGCGACCGCGGAGCTTGCAGGCGATGCCTATCTGCTGGTCGATCCACTCGATGGAACCCGCGAGCTGGTGGCCGGCCGCGACGAGTTCTGCGTGAACATCGCGCTGGTCTCGGCTGGCACGGCCCGCCTTGGCCTGATCGGCTCGCCGGCGCTGGGCGTGATCTGGCGCACCGGCGCGCAGGGCGCCGAGCGGCTGACGCTTGCACCTGGGGCGGAGCCCAAGAGCGCCACCGAACGCAGCACAATCCGGACACGCCACTGGCCGCAGACAGGGGCCATCGCGGCAATCAGCCGTTCGCATCTCGACGGACGGACACAGGCGTTTCTGGGAAGGCTGCCGCCGGCCGAAAGGGTTGCGAGCGGCTCGGCCCTCAAGCTGTGCCGGGTGGCAGAGGGCCAAGCCGACGTCTATCCGCGATTCTCCTCGGTCTGCCAGTGGGATCTGGCGGCCGGCGACGCGATCGTGAGCGCGGCGGGCGGCCTGGTCACGACGCCCGAGGGTGCGCCCCTCACCTATGACATGACGAGGGAGCGCTTCCTGGTCGACGGCTTCATCGCCTGGGGCGACCCTTCCGCGCCAAAGCTCGTGTCGGCAACTTAAGTGCCTTGTCGGCGATGTGAGCGGCAGAAACAAATGGTCAGGGCGAGAGCGTCGTCTGGACTGCCGGCCAGTTCCGCGCCGCCGCCTCGACGATGGTCTTGAAGTTGTCGGCAAACGCCGTGCGCGCCTCGGGCGAATAGAACAGATAGAGCCGCTGCTCGACGATCAGCCAGAGCCGGGGATTGCCCGGCACTCCGACCTCCCGGGCCACGGCGACCGGGTCATAGCCCCCGAACCGCGGCATGTAGACCTCGGGCTTATCCACAAAAGCGGCGCGGTTGCCCTCATTCCGGAAGCGCCAAACGCTCTCCGCCAGGGCATATTCGAAGTCGCCTTTTCCGAGCACCGCCTCGGCCTCGACAAAATAGGCCACCGGATCGAACCCTCCGATCGCAAGGCCGGTATGGCGGTCGACCACAATGCGCTCGGCCACCGCGCGCTCGGCGGCCGGGCGCGTTAAGGTTAACGGAACCAGGAGCGCCGCAACCACAGGGACATAGAGAGCTTTCCTCAGGTTACGTGCCACCGTCATAGTATTGCCAATCCTATGGCGATTCGATTGCTTTGATGCCGTAAAGTTACGTTACGGGACGTGACGGAGGGGTTAACCCGTCAATGGCTCGGACACGCGAACGCTGAAATACGCCAACGCATGCACGCTGGTACGTGAACGCTGAGAGACGTGAACGTATAGACACGCGAACGCATAAAGCGCGGAGGCGAAACACGCGATGGAGCACACGATGCGCACGGTCCTGCGGACGCTCGCACTGGTCCTGGTCCTCTTTGGCATCGGCACCGGCCCCCTGGCTGCACAGCAGCAGCCACCCGCAACCTATCAGTCGGGCGATCTGGTCTCCGCCGGGCATCACTTCTTCGGCGAAGTGTCGCGCGGGCTCGCCCAGATCATCGAGCAGGCCATCAGCAACTGGGGACAGCCGAACGGCTACATCCTCGGCCAGGAGGCGAGCGGTGCCTTCGTGGCCGGGCTGCGCTACGGCGAAGGCACGCTCTACACGCGCAACGCGGGTGACCTGCGCGTCTACTGGCAGGGCCCCTCGCTCGGCTTCGACCTGGGCGGCGAAGGCGCCCGCACCATGATGCTGGTCTACAATCTGCCGCGCACCGACGCGGTCTACCAGCGTTTCGGAGGCGTCGACGGCTCGGCCTATTTCATTGGCGGCTTCGGCATGACGGCGCTGACGGCGGACAATGTCGTGGTCGTGCCGATTCGCTCCGGCGTGGGCTTAAGGCTCGGCGCCAATGTCGGCTACCTGAAATTCACGCCGTCGGCGACTTGGAACCCGTTCTGATTTGGAGCCCGTTCTGAGAATCTGCGCTGAACCGACCCCGCTACCGGCGTTCACGGCAGCTGCTGCCGGAACCGGGAACCGCCAGTGCCGATCATTCTCTGGATGTAGAGATCGCGTGGGTGCGCGCCGCGCGCGCATGTGGTATGTGCAGTATGATGAATGAATGTTCAGGGGGCACCGCATGATTGAACCGATCATGTATGTCGGGATCGGGTTCCTGTTCGCGGGCCTCCTGGTCATCGGCGTCATCCCGCTGGTGCATGCCCGCGCGGTGCGGCTGACCCGCAAGCGCCTCGAAGCCATGACCCCGATGTCGCTCGCCGAGATCCAGGCTGAGAAGGACCAGCTGCGCGCCGAGTTCGCGATGACGACCCGCCGGCTGGAAATGAGCGTCGAGCAGATGAAGACCAAGAGCAACAACCAGCTTGCCGAACTCGGTAAGAAGAGCGACGCGATTGGGCGGCTGCGGCTCGAGCTCAATGAAAAGACCGAGACCATGTTCGCGCTCGAGGCCAGAGAGAAACAGCTCATCGAGGAGGTGGCGAGCGCGCGCGCGGAGCTTGCCACGCGCACCGAGGCGCTGGCTGCCACCGAACAGTGGCTCACCGGCGCGAGAACGCAGATGGGCGAGATCACCGGCCGGCTCGACGACAGCTCGCGAGCCGCCGACAGCCAGCGGGTCGAGGTGGTCGCGCTGCGCGCCCAGGTCGAGGCGCTGCATGGCCAGATCGAGGCCTATGAGAGGGAGGCCAAGGACCTCAACGCGCGGCTCACCGCCAAGTCTGCCGACGCCGAATCCTCCAGCCGAGTGCTCGCCGAGGAGCGCACCCGCACCGAGGTGCTTGGAAACCGCGTCAACGAGCTCGAGCGCCATCTGCTGGCGCAGACCACTGAAGCCGAGATCCTCGAGCGGCGCGTGCAGGAGCTCAACATGCGGGCCGACGAGCAGGGCCGCCTCCTGGGCGAGCGCGACTATGCGGCGGCGCGGCTACGCTCCGAGACGGAGGCTGCGGCCAGGAACGAGGCCGACATGCGCGCTGAGTTCACCGAGGCGGAGAACATCAACAAGGCCGCGACCGAACGCCTGCGCGCCGAGAAGATCCTGCTCGAAAGCCAGCTCAAACGCGGCGAGGAAGAGCGCGCCAAGCTCCTGCGCGACATCGATGGCATAAGGCGCGAGGCCGAGACGGCGTCCGCGACCGAGCGCATGGAGAACGCGGTGATGCGCGATCGCATCGCCGAGCTCGCCGCCGAGATGGCGCGCATCACCAGCGTGATCGAAGGGCCGGGCAATCCGATCGAAACCATCCTGGCCGAGAGCGCCCGCGGGGCCTCAGGAAACGGTGCGGGCAATGGTGCCAGTGCCGGCGCTAACGCCGGCGACAACGGCTCGCTCACCGACCGCATCCGCGCCCTGCAGACCCGCCCGCGGGTGGCGGCGGCAGGCCAGGTGTAGGCGACGGCGCATGAATGCCGGCGTATCGCCGGCGGAAGTTTTAGCCATGGCAGGGCAGTTGCGCTGGCGACGGTCCTGCCTTAAATCGTGACCTCTGGTTCGGGCGCTTAGCTCAGCGGGAGAGCGTTCCCTTCACACGGGAGAGGTCGTAGGTTCAATCCCTACAGCGCCCACCATCAAATTCCTCACGTCTGCGCTTTGACCTGCCCTTCCCTTGCAAGCGTCACCACGCTCCCATCACTCCGCGTCAGGATCGCCTGCGTTCCCGGATAGGCCGCGAGCAACATCGCCGCGCGCGCCTCGCCCGCCACGCAGATCGCGGTCGAGAGCGCATTCGCCACCGTCGCGCGCGGGCCGATGACGGCGACCTCGACAAAGGCATTCGCGCTCGCGCCGGTGCGTGGATCAAAGATGTGATGAAAGTGCCCGCTCGGCTCGAACGGCGTGCCGTAGCCGCCCGAGACCGCGAGCGCCATGTCAGTGAGCTCGATCGTGCGGCCAGCCTCGCCCGCCGCCTTGCCACCACGGATGCCGAGCCGCCAGGGGCGTCCGTCCGGGTGGCGGCCGAGCGTGCGGAACTCACCGAGGTCGACGACCGCGCTCTCGAAGCCTTCATTGCGCAAGAGGTCGGCGATCACATCGGTGATGTAGCCCTGCGCCAGGCTGTTGAGCGTGATCGCCATGCCATCGCGCGTGAAGCCGATTGAAGCCGCGCCGGCCGCGATGCGGCGGAAATCAACGAGCTCACTCGCAACCCCGCGCGCGCGCGCCGCGATGTCCGCCTGCACGTCGGAGCGCGACCAGAAATGCGCCTCATAGAGCCGCCACAGCGGTTGCACCGAGATGTCGAAGGCGCCGCCGCTCAGCGCCGCCATGCGCTGGCTTTCGTCGATGAGCGCGCGCAGCTCGCCCGACGGCCCTGCGAGCCTGCCGGCCGCATTGAGGCGCGCGATCTCGCTGTCCGGCCGATAGAGACTGAAGATACGCTCGAAGCGGTCTATCTCTTGGCGCACTTTGCGGATCGTGCGCTGTGCAAAGGCAGCGTCGGTGTGCCACAAGGTGAGCTCCGACCAGGCGCCGAGCACATCGCCCTGCCAGGTGTGGAATTGTCCCTTGGGCGCGCTCGCGCGCACCGCCGCGATCAGAAGCGGCACGCCGGCTGCCGCCGCCAGGATGCGGATGGCGCGCCGCCGCGTCGGGTGCGTATGCTGGTCGTCAGGCATGATCCACCATGGCGGCAGCAGGCTTCGCCTCCTTGGCCTCCTTTGCCTCATTGCGCAGCTTGGCGGCCCACACCAGCGGCGGGCAGCGCTTGTCGTCATAGTATTCAACCTGGCAATCGAGGCATTGGAAGCATTCGGAAGTCTTGATCTCGCCGCTCGGCTCGATCGCGCGCACCGGGCATGAGCGCTCGCAGAGGTGACAGGGATTGCCGCATTCGGGACGGCGCTTGAGCAGATTGAGGAGATGCAGACGATCAAGCGCCGCGAGCACGCCGCCGAGCGGACACAGGAAGCGGCAATAGGCGCGCTCGGAGAAGAGCCCGATCGCCAGCAGCGCGCCGGCGTAGATAAGATACGGCCAGGCGCGCGTGAACTTCGAGGTGATCGCGGTCTTGAACGGCTCGATCTCGATGGTGGCGCCCGACGGATCGATCTCGGTCATCACCAAAAGCAGCACGGCGCCGGCCGCAATGTATTTGCCCATCCACAGGCGCTGCTCGAGCGCGGGCGAGGGATTCCATTGCGGCACGCGGAGCGCGCGCGACACCTGGCCAAGCAGCTCCTGCATCGCGCCGAACGGACACAGCCAGCCGCAGAACACGCCACGCCCGATCAGGACCAGCGAAATCAGCGTGTAGGTGGCGATGATGATCATCAGCGGCTCGGCGAGATAGAAGCCGATCTCGAAGTGTTTGAACGGCGCCATGAGATAGTTCATGACGTGCACGATCGAGAGCTGCGCACCGGCGGTCCAGCCGAGCCAGACCAGGACGATCAGCAGGAAGCCGTTGCGCACCAAGCGATGCGCCAGGCGATGACGTGCCAGCGTGGCCTGGAACGCGAAGATCAAGGTCAGCGTGACGAGCAGAACCGCCAGAATGGCAACGTTGAGGCGCGCGTCGCTCCAGGCCTCGACCCAAGGCGCGACCGCCACCGGCTCGGGCTCCGGCTCTGCGGGCTTGAGGACAAGCGCGTCCGGGACCTGGTAGTCGAGCCCGAACGCGACCGTCGCCGGCGTCGCGCCCGTGCCATGGACCACCAGCTCCAGCCGCCAAGGCTTGACCGGGTCGAAGCCCGCCCCGGCCGCTAGCGCGAACACACCGGCATTCTGCTGCCCGCGAAAGCCCGCCGCATACGTGTAGTCGCCCTGCACGAAGCCGAACGTTCGCCCGTCCTGGATGATGCGCAGCCGATCGAAGCGATTGCCCTCGGACGCGCGAAAATATTTGGTGCCGAGAATATCGTACGGCCCGTTGGAGGCGATGAAGATGGCCTGGCCTGGCTGCTCGCGCTTGTAGTCCTCGAATTTCGGCAGGCCGATCAGATTGCCGCCGATCGCGGGAGGCGTGAACAGCCCGGTGATGAATTCGATGTACAGATCGTCGCCCTTGGCCCGCAGCGGCACTTCGAGCCGCGGACTGGACGCGCCGGCCTGAGTGAGCGCCGTCGCAACTTCGGCCGAGGTCACCCGCCGCCGCACCACCGCGCCCTCGGCAAGGAGCTCGTCGAAGGACTTTGCGCTGTAGCTCTCCACGTCGAGCGTCGGCACCGTCACGGCGGCGTGCGCGACGCGCGGGCGCAGCACCAGCGCCGCGGTGGCGAGGACCGCGGCGCGCATGGCGCGCGCACTGATGGTCGCGCCGGCAACGAAGTCCGGCGGCAGCAGGTTCGCGGCCGCGCCGCGGATCGGCCGGCCGGCTTCACGGGCCAGGAAGGTATCCAGCAGGCGCTGGCGCACGCGGTCGTGGACGATGTAGTTCTCGTTGTGAAAGACGACCTTGGCCCCGGTGATGCGGCCCTCGAGATCGACGCCGGCGATCACGTCGAACGGCGTCGTCGAATATCCGGTGGCCGCCACGATATCGAGCGTGGAGAACACGTACGCGACGGGCTTGTCGTCCTTGAGGATCGCGATTGCGGGTGGCGCGCCCTCCTCCGGCCCGAGCCGCTCGGCGCCCGCCGGATAGACCACCGCCATCGCCTCCGGCGTGAGCCGCTCGCGCAGCTTGCCTTTCTCGGCGAGCGCAGGCGCAGCGAAGACAAGCGCCAAGATTCCAATGCTGCTCGCGATGCCGATGATCCCGATGCAGATATGGGCGAGCCATGCGCAGAAGCCGGCACGGCATTGAGTAAAGCGGTTGCGCATAGACATAATCGAGATGCACGCGGCCGCTCTCGCGACCGCGCGCGCTGCTACAAGGAACGACACCTGTGCCACATCTGACCGTCAGCAGCCATCGGCGGAAAACGGCGGTATGTGAAACGGTGCGGTCTGGTGGCCCAGGTGACGGACGATCTGCTTCACAATGAGGTCTTTGCTCTCGCCGGAGGCCTTGGTGACGCAGATCTTCCCTATGGTTCCGACCGGGATATTATCGAACGGCCCCATATTGCCGATGATGGTGCTGGAGTCACCGGGCTTCTCATTACCTTGCGGCGCGCGGTCAGCCCACGCACACTCGCCGGCCCCGGGATTTTCCTTCATCGCCGCCTCTTTGGCCCATTTGAACGGCGTCTTGACGACCTTGCCGCCGTCAGTCCGAAACGTGCTCAGCGGACCGCGGCAATAGATTGCATGGGGTGGCTCAGGCGCTTGCGCGTATGCGACCCAAGCAGGAGCGACGCTGAGGACCGACACCCCCGCAGCTACGAACCACCTCAACTTGACCATGACGCAACCCTCCCTGTGACTTTCAGTTTCATGAGCGGGCTTCTCACGACCGGATTCGTCCCGCTCGACTTTGATCCGATTAGATTGAATCGGATCAAAGTCTGACTTTTTGTTGGAGCATGATCTTTTCCGAAAACCGGTGTCCACTTTTCGGGATCGTGCTCTAAAAGACTTGCGCGAGCCACACCGTCCTTGAGGGACGCCGGGCCCGCGCAAAACGTCTGCATTGGCGAGCACCGCGCGTGGCGGTGCTCGTCAGGCGCTATTCTTGCGTGCCGTCGCGTCCCAGCTCCAGGTCCCCGGTGCGCTGGAGCACAACCACGACGCCGGACTTGTCGAGCGGGGTGGCGCCCAGCTTGAGCAGAAGCTCGGCGACTTCCTTGCGATAGCGGCGCGGGATCTGCAGGCGGCGAGCCCCGATATCCTGCACCAGGACGGCGAGTGAGATGCTCAACGGCGTCTGCCCGAAGGAGTCCATCTCGTTGATGTCGGAGCCCTTGCTGACCAGGTATTCGATCACATCGGTCAGGCCCTGGTAAGACGCCTGGTGCAGCGCGGTCCAGCCGTATTGTCCAGCCGCGTTGATGTCGACCCCTCGCTCGATCAGGAGCTTGACGGTGTTGATGGCCATGGCACGCTCCTCAGGGGCTCTCGCCCGCTGGATGTCGGTGCCGCCGCCTGACGCCATGATCAGCGGGGTCATACCCTGATCGGTGGTGATGTTCGGATCCGCGCCGGCGTCCAACAGGACCCTGACCGCCTCGGTGTTGTTCACTTCCGCAGCCAGGAGGAGCGCTGTGGCGCCGTCGAGCGACACGTCGTTAGTGGTGATCGCCTTCGGCTGCTTGAGGCGGAAATTCGGGTTCGCGCCGTGCGCGAGCAGCGATTTCACGATCGTGACGATCTTGTCCTTGTTCGCGAGGTCGAGGCCGTAGTGCGAATCCCGCACCACCAGCAGCATAGGGGTGTAACCTCGCCAATCGGCCGTGTTGGGATCGGCGCCGTTGTCAAGCATCAGATTGACCGCATCCACGTGGACCATGGCGGCGGCGATGATCAACGGAGTCACCGTCCCAGGCTCGAAATCGTTGAGTTTCGCGCCGGCGCGCAGCAGGGTGCGGATGCTGTCCACGTCACCTTGCTGGGCCGCGAACATCATCGGCGTGAAGCTGCTTTTAGAACCGGCATTGACGTCAGCGCCAGCCCGTATCAGCGCATCGGCCACCGCGGATTGCTTTTGCGACAACGCCCACATCAAGGCGTTCTGGCCGCCGTTCTTTTCCTTCGCATTAGGATCCGCCTTGGCCGCCAGCAACGCCTGCACGACCTCGACGTTGCCGCGGCGGGCCGCCTGCATCAGCGCGGTCTCGCCCGACACCAGGCCTGTGTTGGGATCGGCGCCTGCCGCCAGGAGCTTCTGTGTCATCGGCAGCTCGGCATTCGAGGCAGCCGCATAGAGCGCCGTGGCACCGAATTCATTGACGCTCTTGGCGTCAGCGCCGGCGCGCAACAGCATGTCAGCCATCTCCAAGTCATTGTGAGAGGCCGCCCAGACCAGCGCCGCCGCGCCTTCCGGCCCGGCGATGACTTTCTGCGGGATGCCGTTCAACAAAGTACGCACCGCGGCGCGGTCGCCGGTCTTGGCGGCTGTCACCAGCGGCACATTGGTCGTATCGGCGGCAAGCGCGGCGCCCGCAAGGATCGAAGAGCCCAGCAGTCCTGCCAAAATGGTGGCCCACTTGTTCATCGGCATTCTCCCACTTGAGACCGTTCTGATTGATCGTTCTGTGACCTGATTCCCAGTTCTGAAAACCATCGACCGAGCACAAGTCGGTCATCGCACTTGCCAAGATCCACGCAAATCGTTCAGGCGCGTGCGCCTGGCAACCGGCAACTCATGAAGGTCCCCGCTATACGCGGGGACCTTCTATCAATCACACTTTAGCTCGGCAGAACGAGCGGCTTCGTGCTGTCGCCCAGGCTCGCCACGCCCTGAACACCGGCCTTGTCCAGCATGGTGAGCAGGAGATTGGTCATGGGCGTACGCTTGGGATACTTCACATGCACGCCGCCCTTGATCCCTTGCACGCCGCCGCCTACGAGGAGCAGCGGCAGGTCGGTGTAGAGGTGCAGGTTGGCGTCGCTCAAGGCCGCGCCGTAGAGGATCATCGAGTGATCGAGCAACGAGCCGTCGCCATCCTTCGTGGCGTGCAGCTTGTCGAGATAGTAAGCCAACATCTTGATGTGGAAGGTGTTGATCTTGACGGTCTTCTCGATCTTCTCGGGATCACCCTGGTGGTGCGTGTTGGGATGATGGGCATCGCCAAATCCGACTTCCGGATAGGCGCGGCTGCTCATCTCGTGACCCATCATGAACGTGATCACTCGCGTCATGTCGGTCTGCCAGGCGAGCACCATGAGATCGGCCATCAGCTTGAAGTACTCAGAGAAGACTTCAGGCGCGCCGGCCGGGCCTTCGATCTGCGGCATGTCGCGGCTGCCCTGCTTGTCAGCGAGCTGCATGCGGCGCTCGACATCGCGGATCGCTTCCAGATACTGGTCGATCTTGCCGCGATCGGCTCCGCCGAGCTTGCCACGCAGACGCCGCACGTCTGACAGGATCGCATCGAGAATGCTGCGGTCCTCTGCGCGTAGCGCCATCCGTACCTCGGGACTGGTGGTGCCGGCATCGCCGAACAGCCGCTCGAACAGCGCGCGCGGGCGGTTCTCCATCGGCAGCGGCGAGGTGTCGTTGCGCCACGCGATCGTGTTGTAATAGGCGCAGCCATAAGCGGACTCGCAGGCGCCCACCACTTCCGGCGATTCCAGCCCGACCTCAAGCGAGGCGAGCTGGGTGTACTTGCCGAATTCCCTCGCCGCGATCTGGTCGACCGAGATACCGGCCCGCAGGTCGGCGCCCGAGGTCATCTTGCAGTGCGTGCCGGTGAGCCACGAGGTGCAGGCGCGCGGATGATCGCCGCCCACTTCGAAATTGAGGCCTGCAGCTGTTTGGCTGTCGAGGCCCGACATGACGACCAGGCGGTCCTTGTGGTCAGCGAGCGGCTCCAGAATGCGGGTCATCCCTTCCAGGGGCCCTTCGGCCTTGGGCGCCCACTCGTTCTTGAGATTCATGATCCCGTTCGGCACCTGCATGAACCCCATGCGGATCGGTCGGGGTCCTTCGGCCGACAGGGCCGGAGTCATGGCGTCGAGCACTGGCAAAGCCAATACCGCACCTGCCCCGCGCAAAAAAGTCCGGCGGGGAATGTATTTTTTAGTTATTACCATCGCTTACCCTCCTCATTTGGAACGGGGCGCTGTTGATGATCCCAAGAATGACGGATGACCACCGGTAGTCTTCCGAGGCAGCCTCACGCATGATCTGGCGAAGAACAGGGCGGTCGTACTCTTCCACACCACGACCCAGCGCGTAGGTCAGAAGCCCCTCGGCGAAGGTCTCAACAAACATGTCCCGTCTGCTGTACAGGACATCACGCAAGCCCGCCGGACCTTCGAACTTGGTGCCGTCGGGTAGAACGCCGGAAGCGTCAACCGCACTTCCGAGACCAATTGTGTCACGCCACTGGCCGATGCCGTCAAAGTTCTCGAGCGCGAAGCCGAGCGGATCCATCAGTCGGTGGCAGGCGGCGCAGGTCGGATTGGACCTGTGCAACTCCATGCGCTGACGCATGGTCAGATTCTTCGTGGTCGCATCATCCTTCAGCGACGGCACATTCGGCGGCGGCGGCGGCGGCGGCGTGCCCAGGATCTGCAGCAGCACCCACTTGCCGCGAATCGTCGGCGCCGTCCGGTTGGGATAGGACGTCACCGTCAGGATGCTGGCCTGCCCGAGCAGGCCGTGCCGCCGCGGATCGGTCAGCGCCACACGGCGGAACTCATTGCCGTAGATGCCCTTGATCCCGTAGTGCTCGGCCAGCCGCTGATTGAGGAACGTGTAGTCCGTCTTCAAGAGATCGGCGACGCTGCGATCCTCGCGCAGCGTGCTATCGACGACGAGCTCGGTCTCCTTCGCGAGCGCCTGACGCAGGTTCTCGTCGAAGTTCGGAAACGAGCCGGAGTCCGGCGATATGCGTTCGATGTTGCGCAAATAGAGATACTGGCCGATGAAGTTCTTCACCAGCTCGCTCGAGCGCGGATCCTTGAGCATGCGCTGGAGCTGCGCCGCCATCACGGACTTATCCGAAAGCTTGCCGCTCTCGGCGACCGCGAGCAGTTCGTCGTCAGGCATGCTGCTCCACAGGAAGAAGGAGAGCCGCGAAGCAAGCTCGACGTCGCTGATCCGGTTGACGCTGCCCGGCTTCGCTCCCGGCGGATCATACTCCGCGCGGAAGATGAAATCGGGCGACACCAGGATCTTCTGCAGAGCGAGCCGAACGCCTGCTTCGAAGCCGTTGCCCTGGGCTCCTTGCTGATAGAGCCCCATGAGCTGCGACATGTCCTCGTCGTTCACCGGCCGCCGATAGGCATGGTGGGCGAGGTTCGACAGGAGCTTCTGCGCGCAGGCCTGCTCATCGGCACGCGCGGCCGGCCGGCAGATGAAAATCTTCTCCCGGCTCGCCGTCGTTCCCGGTCCCTGCACATTGTACGGGCCCGCGATTGTGATGGTGCCGACGCCTTCGAAATAGGTCCGCACCTGGTCTTCGCGGACGCGCTCGATGACGCCTTCCGTCAGCACGGTGTCTTTCAGGAAGGTCGCGGCGATTTCGCGCGTGCCCGCCTTTACGGGCAGGCGGACCTTCAGATTGGCGTCAGGAGCGTTGCCGCTACCGAACCGCGCATTCCGATTGGCCGCAATGGTGAACAAGGAAAGTCGCTGGTCATCAAGCCGCAGATCGAGGTTGCGCTCCTTGTTCAAGCCAAGGACTTCTTCGTTTCGGCCTCTCTGCAGGTTGATCGAAATCTCGTATTCCGCGTCCACCGGGAAGCGATGGCGAATGGCGGTGCCGCCACGCGAGCCAACGGGCGCGTTTTCGGTCATGCGCTCGACCTGAATGAGCGCGCGCGGAACGGTGTAGGTCTGATACTGCACCGGCATCGTGGTATCACCCACGGCCGCACGGCTGACCTTGCCCGCCACCGCCAGATAGCGCTCCAAAAGGAATGGCGATACCGACAACACGTCGCCGATGTTGTCGAAGCCGTAGCCAATGTCGTCGGCCGGCAGCAGTTCAGCAACGTCAATCTCCAACGCTAGCAGATCGCGAATGGCGTTGCCGTATTCGGTGCGATTGAGCCGATGCAGCGTGGTGCGCCCTGGATTGGGCTTCGCCACCGCCATCTGATCACGACCGCTCTCGACGTATTTGACCAGCGCTTCGAGCGTGGCGTCATCGGGCCTTGGCATCCCGGCTGGCGGCATCTGGCGCGCGCGCAGCTTGCGAACGAGCTTCTCCCAGATCTCACCATTCGCTTCGAGATTTGCGAAATCCAACGGCTCAAGATTGAGCCCCGCGAACGGCGTTGGACCGCTGTGACAGCCGACACAGTACAGCTGCAGGGTCGTGTGATAGTCGTTCGCAGCAGATGAGTTGGAGTTTGAGTTCTGTGCCTGCAGTGTCGCTGAAGGCAACAAAGACGCCATCGCAACCGCGATGGCGATTGACGCCAGTAATCGCGCTTGAAGCATTCGTCTCCTCCCGAACCGAAGGAATTTTTAGGTCGCTTTACGTGGTAATATGACGAAGTGTCGCACCGTACGCCCGTGCTTAACGCTTTGCAACTTAAGATCACGGAATTTTTTCAGATACCAGCGGATATAACGATCACTTACTGCCCATCAAAAACAAATACAACTGCACTGCAGCGAACTTGCAAATCGGTCTGCTGCAGCGCGTTCAGTGCATGAGTCTCTTGTGCACGAATCTCTTTTTGAAAATCGCCCCAGCGCCATGAAATCATTCGCGCTTCAATAAGGAAGATGGCGCATCGGTCCATATCGCTCCTCGCAGTGCTTGCACAACAAGCGGCCGGATGCGCAATGACGTTGCGGCAAATTTGCAATTGCAGTGACCGCGATCGTTGCGATGCTTTTCGTCCTGGACGACGCGAGCCCGTCGTTGATTTTGCATGGCTGGGCAGCAGCGCATGCGCTGGGCATCGACAGCGCGATAGCCGCTCAGCAATTGCGATGTCAGGCCAACGTCTTATCAGCAATGCGCGGTATCAGGATCGTGTGCGTGCCACTAGATTTTGATCCCGATCGATTCGGATCAAAGTCCAACTCTTTGTTTGAGCATGACCTTTTCCGAAAACCGGTTTTCCAGAGCCCGGACAGGTCCGAGGCAGGCTTTCGGGATCATGCTCTAAAAAACTGTGAAGCCTCGCTTCTCGAAGAACGGCTCGGCCTTCGGCGACAGCAGATACTGCACGTAGACCGGCGCCACGCCGTTGGTCGAGCCGGCGAGAATCGCCATCGGATAGACGATAGGCGGGTGCGATGATTCCGGGAAAGTCCCGATAACCTTGACGTTTTTGTCGGCGGCCGCGTCGGTCTGATAAACAATGCCGAGCGGAGCCTCGCCGCGCGAGACGAGGATCAGCGCCGCCCGCACGTCCTGCGCCGGTGCAATCCTGCCCGCAACCGAGTTCCACACGCCGAGCTTCTCCAGCGCCGCCTTGCCGTATTTGCCGGCCGGAACGGAGGCCGGATCGGCCATCGCCAGCCGGCTGTCGCCCAGCGCCTGCGCGAGCGGGAAGTTCGGGGCGATCGTGAGCGAGAGCTTGCTGCCGGCGTTTGCAATAAGCACGAGTCGGTTGCCGAGAAACTTCGCGCGCGTGTCCGGCATGATCAGCTTGCGCTCGGCCACATAGTCCATCCAATCGAGATCAGCGGAGATGAACACATCAGCCGGCGCGCCGTTCTCGATCTGCTTGGCAAGCGCCGAGCTCGCCGCATACGACACCCGGACGCCGCTGCCGTTCTCGAACAAAAAGAGCGAGTTGGCCTCATCGAGCGCGTCCTTGACGCTTGCAGCAGCGAACACCAGAACATCACGGAACTGGGCCTGTAGCGGCATGGCAGATGCCACAAGCAGGCTCACGACAGCCGCCTGCAGACCCGAGCGCCGCAGGGCGGGCATGATACTGCCGGCCATGCCCATCAAGCCACGAGTCACCGCCAAATACCAACTGCGATCGCAACCTCGAAACCCTGTCGGCATCGAAACGCTCCGTCCTTCCATTGAAGCTGGTAAAGAAACCTCCCCTGTCTCGATACCAGCCCCGGCCACCCGACGCCCGCTCCCGCGGTCAGCTTTCTCGCCCAAAGCTGCTATTGAGAGCAGATCGCTCAAGTGGCGCCGGCAACGGCAGAGAGAGAGGGGACCACAATACAATGACAATGATATCGAATGCAGCCGATCTTGCGCAAATCGTCACCGCGGCCATTGCGTTTCTCGGCGCGATGATCGCAGCAGTCTCCGTCCTCAACCAGCGCAGCATTGCACGTCGGCGGGCCGCCATCGACTTCTTTCATAGGACTCAGATGGATGCGACCGGGATCGAGCTCTACAATGACTTCCGGCGGATTGCCCCCGGCATTGGGGCGATTACCTCGATGGAGAGCTTTGTCGCCACGCCGGAGCATTCGCGGGTGCGCTCGTTCCTGAACGTCTGTGAGCTGATCTCGGTGGCGATCAATGAGAACGTGTTCAGCGAGCGGGTGGCCTACGCCTACTGGGGCGACGTGCTGCCTTGGAGCTTTCAGGCGGCCGAGCCCTTGATCCAATATGTGCGCCAGCGGCCGGGCGAAGGCACGCCCTCCACCTATCGTGATCTCGAGCGGGTCGCCAGGCTGTGGACCGAGCGCAACGCGCGACGGCCCAGGCGTTAGCTCCCACCACGCCCTGCTACCCTGTGATAGGCTCTCCCTGATCAGCGCCAAAAAGGCCCGATCAAGGGAGGAGCCCATGGAACGATTCATCGCCGATCTCGTCAAACAGTTCGAAGGCGGCACCGTCGACCGCCGCGAGTTCTGCCAGACCGTCGCGCTCGCCGCCGCGGTCTACGCGGCGGGCGACACCGCCAACGCCCAGACCGGCACCGGCTTCAAGGTGCTCGGCATCAATCACCTGTCCTATTCGTGCCCGGACTACACCAAGGCGCGCGACTTCTACACATCCGTGTTCGGGCTCGAGAACGCGCCCGGCAAGGACACCGGCAAGCGCACCAATCTGATGTTCGGCCCGCCACCCGGCAAGGGCGGCTCCTTCCTCGTCGCCCGCAATGCAACGCCGAGCGATCGCCCGGCGGCGCGCGCAGTCGTCGATCACATCTGCTTGACGCTCTCGAACTGGAACGAGGAGCGCGTGCGCGGCACCATGAAGGCGAAAGGCCAGGAGATCTCGGGCGGCCGTGACGGCAGCCTGCACGTGCTCGATCCGTTCAACTACGACATCCAGTTCGCCAACATCGTCGAAGAAGACGCGTTCCGGCGCGGACAGTAAGGGAGGCCGTCATGGAAGGGTTCGTTGCTCACACGCTCAACGAGTTCGAGACCGGCAGGATCAGCCGCCGGCGCCTGATCGAGATGCTGACGCTCGCCGCGACCTCCGCCTATGCGGCCGACAGCGCGTCCGCGCAGAGTGAGTCGCCGCTCAAGGCGCAGCTCATCAACCACGTCTCCTACACCTGCCCGAACTTCAAGGAAGCTGCCGACTGGTACTCGAAAGTGTTCAACCTCGAGCAGGTCGGCCCGACCGCACGCGACGTCGCGCTGCCGTTCGGCAAGAAGGGCGAGCAGCCCTATGGGGTCAGCTCCAAAGACGTGCCGCTCACCCACCTGATCATCCGTACGCCCAACCCGAATGCGCCGCCGCCGCGTGGCGGCGACCGGCCGCGGCCAGCGCCACAGGCGGTGATCGACCACATCGGCTACACGATCGCCGACTTCAATCGCGACCGAGCCAAGGCAGCGCTCACCGCGATGGGCGTGAAGAACGTGCGCGAAGCCGGCCGCTACAGCCTGCACATGGACGATCCGTTCGGCTACGACGTGCAGATCAGCGGGCTCGAGGCGAACGCGCTGAGCGACGGGTGAGGAGTGAAGTGAACCGCGCGGCGGCGATGCCACCGCACGGCGCGCATCATCGCCGGCCCGGTGACAGCAGATCGGCGATCGCGAGCGCCACGATGGTGGTCGCGGCGCGCAGATCCGAGAGCCTTATGTTTTCGTCAGCGTTGTGGGCATTTGCATCCATGAGCGTGCGCGGGCCTGCGCCGTAGAGCACGACCGGGATGCCGCGCGCCGCGTAGTGGCGGGCGTCGGTATAGAGCGGCACGCCGGTGGTCGGCACGTCGACGCCGAGCACGTCACGCGCGTGCTTCTGGATCGCCCCAGCGATGCGCTCCCAGCCCGGCTGCGGCACGAACGGCATGGCGAGCAGCACGCGGCGCACGTCGATCGTGATGCCGGGATATCGCGCCGCCGCGGCCGCGAGTTGCGCACGCAGTGCAGCCTCGACCTCGGCCGGGGTTTCTTCCGGGATCATCCGCCGATCGAGCCGAAACACGATCCGATCCGGCACCACATTGGTGTTGATGCCGCCCTGAATGAGCCCGACGTTCAGCGTCGGCGACGTGATGCCCTCGACCTTCGAGTGGCGCTGAGCGAGCGCGGCCCGGCTGGCATAAAGATCAGCCAGGATGCCGGTGGCTGCAGCAAGCGCGTCGATGCCCGTTGCCGGCATCGCGGCGTGCGCCTGCTTGCCGGTCACCGTGACCTCGAGATGCAGGCAGCCGTTGTGCGCGGTCACGATCGCATAGGAGAAACCCGCCGCGATCGCAAAGTCCGGACGCGTGATGCCCTGCTCCAGCAGCCAGCGCGGACCGACATCACCGCCGGTCTCCTCATCGTAGGTGAAATGCAGCTCGATCGTTCCGTGAAAGGCCTGGCCCTGCGCCGCCGCGGCTTTGAGCGCCAGTAGCGCAAACGCATAAGTCGCGAAGTCCGACTTCGAGACGGCAACGCCGCGCCCGAACATGGTGGGGCCATGCGGGGTGTCCTCGACCGCTGCGCCATAAGGCTCGTGCTGCCAGCCAAGCCCGGGCGGAACGACGTCGCCATGCGCATTGAGCGCGATCACCGGCCCGTCCCCGAAGCGGTGGCGCACGACCAGATTGGTCGCGCTCACCATGCCGGCCGCGGCCACGACATCATTTGGCACCGGATGCGGCTCGACCGTGAGGCCAAGCCCCTGCAACAGCCGCGTCGCGGCGGCCGCATGCGGCGCACAGTCGCCGGGCGGGTTATCGCTCGGCACCTTCACAAGCTCAGCGAGGAATGTGGTCTCGCGATCGAAGTTCTGCGCGACAAAGTCGGAAATGCTGCCTGTCATGGGAGGCTCAAGGTCTTGCGAGACTCAAGATGATGTCGAGGAGCACGCGGGCACCGATATCGGCATCGTCCGCCGTCACGATCTCGCGCGGGTCGTGACTGATGCCGCCGTTGCCGCAGCGCACGAACAGCATGCCCATCTCGGTTACGCCCGAAAACATCACGGCGTCGTGGCCGGCGCCACTCGGCAGATGGAGCGGCTCAACGCCGGCGCGTGCCAGGGCTTGTGCCATCAGCGCCTGCAGGCGTGGCGCGCAGGAGGTGGCGGGCGTGCGGGAGAGCTCGAGCACATCGGCTGTCACGCCCCGGCGCGCTGCAATGCGCGCGATCTCCGCCAGCACGTCGCGCTCGGCCGCTGCGCGCACAGAGTCCTCACCCGCACGAATATCAAGCGTCAGCTCGCAGCGCGCCGGAATGACGTTGATGGCTCCGCCCGGCACCGCAAGCTTGCCAACGGTCCCGACCAGGCCCGGCTCGGCGCTGCAGCGCCGCTCGAGCGCGAGCACGATCTCGGCGGCGGCCGCGGCGGCATCGCGGCGCAGCGCCATCGGAACGGTCCCGGCATGTCCGGCACTGCCTTCAACAATCACCTGGTGCCGAGCGCAGCCCGCAATCGCGGTGACGACGCCGGCCGGAAGGTTTCCATTCAACAGCACCGGCCCCTGCTCGATATGCACCTCGAGATAGCCAAGCAGATCCTGCGGCCGCCGCGCGAGCGCGGCGATATCCTCAGGCTTGCTGCCAACCTCCCGCAAGGCGTCCGCGAGGCTCATCCCGCCCGTATCGCGCCGTTGCAGCAGCCCCTGGTCGAAGCGCCCCGCGATCGCGCTGCTGCCGATGTAAGGCGCGGAGAACCGCACGCCCTCCTCCTCGGCAAACGCGATGACATCGAGATGAAACGGCAGCGCTTGGCCGGCCTTGTGCAAATGCTCCGCGATCGCCAGCGCGGTCAGGATGCCAAGCCGTCCATCATAGCGTCCGGCATTGACCACCGTGTCGTAGTGCGAGCCGACGATCAGCGCCTTGGCGCCTGGAGTGGCGCTGCGATAGCGGCCCGTGATGTTGCCGACTGCATCGATCGCAGCCTCGAGCCCGGCCTTCTGCATCAACTCTTGCAGATCCTTCGCCACGGCCCGATGCGCGGGTGACAGGTAGGTGCAGGTGAGGCCGCCGGTCATTTCGGAGTGCGTCGCCAGCCGATCCGCCAAGTCGAGAATTCGCGCTCCGAGCGTTCCGGGGGACACCGTCACGACCTGCGCAGCGCGTTGCATCGGCTCATTCATCATGCGCACCGATTGCCGGTGAACAGTGCGCCGACGCAGGCTTGAACAGCGCCCGCGCCCTCTGCCATGGTGACAATGCCGGGCACATGGGGCTGCTGAGAGTGGATACCGTCCTCACCGAGGCGTTGAGCGTCGTCATCAGATGGCTGCATGTGGTCGCCGGCATCGCGTGGATTGGTAGCTCGTTCTACTTCATTCATCTCGATCTTAGCCTCAAACCCGGCACGGCGCTGCCAGTGGGCGTGCGGGGCGAGGCCTGGCAGGTCCACGGTGGCGGCTTTTACCATATGATGAAGTATCTGGTCGCGCCCGCCCGCATGCCCGATGAGCTCACGTGGTTCAAGTGGGAGGCCTACACTACGTGGCTTTCCGGCTTCGCACTGCTGATCGTCATTTACTATGTCAGCGCCGAGCTCTTTTTGATCGACACCTCCGTGCTGGCGCTGAAACCGAACGCGGCAATTGCGATCAGCGTGGGCAGTATCGTGGTCGCCTGGCTGATTTATGAGGCGCTCTGCCGCTCTCCGCTCGCCGGCAACGATATCGCGCTGGCGCTGGTCGGCTACCTGTTTCTGGTCGCGTTCACCTATGGCTTCACCCATGTGTTCAGCGGGCGTGGCGCGTTTGTGCAGATCGGCGCGCTCGTCGGCACCATCATGGTGGCGAACGTCTTTGTCATCATCATCCCGAACCAGAAGAAGACCGTCGCGGCGCTCATCGCCGGCGACAAGCCCGATGCCAGACTCGAGCAGATTGGCAAGACGCGCTCGGTCCACAATAACTATCTCACGCTGCCAGTCGTCTTCCTGATGATCAGCAATCACTACCCGCTCCTGTTCGCGACGCGGTTCAACTGGCTCAGTGTCGCGATTGTGCTCGCGATCGGCCCGGTCATCCGCCACTTTTTCAATTCGCGCCACCAGGGCCTGGGCAGCCCGTGGTGGACCTGGGGCGTGGCAGCTGCCGGCATGATTGCAATCGCCTGGTTGTCAGGCCTCGGCCCGCGCGAGAGCGCACCAGGACGCACTGCGACGCAGCCGTTCTCCGAGGTTGCCTCTGTGATTGCGACGCGTTGCAGCATGTGTCATGCGCAGCAACCGGTCTGGCCAGGCATTGCCACAGCGCCGAACGGCGTGCTGCTCGACAGCGAGGCCAATATCCGCAAGCATGCCCGCCAGATCGACATCAATGCGGTGCGCTCCCACGCCATGCCGCCCGGCAATATCAGCACCATGACCACTGCCGAGCGGCAGACCCTCGCCGCCTGGATCGCGGCGCGTTAAAGGTTTCTTCTGATGCCCGAACCCTACCCGCGCGATCTTGCTGGCTACGGCCGCACGCCACCCGACCCGCGCTGGCCCGGTCGAGCCCGCGTTGCCGTGCAATTCGTGGTGAATTTCGAGGAAGGCGGCGAGAACTCCATTCTGCACGGCGATGCTGCCTCCGAAGCCTTCCTGACCGACGTCCTGGGCGCGACGCCATGGCCGGGCCAGCGCCACATGAATGTGGAGTCCATGTTCGAATACGGCTCGCGCGCGGGATTCTGGCGGCTGTGGCGCATGTTCACGGCGCGCCGGCTACCGGTCACAGTCTTTGGCGTTGCGACCGCACTCAAGCGCAATCCGGACATCGTCGCCGCGATGCGCGAAGCGCAGTGGGAAATCGCCTCGCACGGCCTGAAATGGATCGACTACAAGGACTTTTCCGAAGCCGACGAGCGCGCCCATATGCGCGAGGCTATCCGTATCCACACCGAAACGACCGGCGAACGGCCGCACGGCTGGTACACGGGACGCAGCTCGGTGCACACGCTCAAGCTTGTGCTCGAGCACGGCGGCTTTCTCTATTCCTCCGATTCCTATGCCGACGACCTGCCCTATTGGGTCAACGGCCCAAAGGGCCCGCATCTCATCATCCCCTATAGCCTCGATGCCAACGACGTGCGCTTCCTCAATGCGCAAGGCTTTCCGCACGGCGACGACTTCTTCGCCTATCTGCGGGATTCGTTCGATGTGCTCTACGCGGAGGGCGAGAGCGCGCCGAAGATGATGTCGGTCGGGCTGCACTGCCGGCTGGCCGGGCGGCCGGGCCGGGCCGCAGGCCTGGCGCGCTTTCTCGATCATGTCGCGAGCTTCGAGCGCGTCTTCGTTGCCACCCGGCGCGACATCGCGGAGCACTGGCATCGTGAGCATCGCGCGCTTGCGACTTCTGCGACCAAGATATCGTAAGGCTCCTGTCATGGCTGAACTCACGCTCGACGCCCTCAATGCCATGAGCCCGCGCGATTTCGTGGCGGCGCTCGGCGATACGATCGAGCACGCGCCCTGGGTCGCAGAAGCTGCCGCCACGCGGCGGCCGTTTGCCGATATGGCGGCGCTCCTGCGCGCGATGATGGAGGCCGTCACAACGGCGAGTGATGACCGCAAGCTTGCGCTGATCAAGGGGCATCCCGATCTCGCCGGCAAGGCCGCGCGCGCCGGCGTGCTCACGGATGATTCCAAAGCCGAGCAGGCGAGCGCCGGCCTCGACCGCCTGTCGGAAGTGGAGCTCTCGCGCTTCCACCTGCTCAACAACGACTACCGCAAGAAATTCAGCATGCCGTTCATCGTCTGCGTGCGGCGGCACAGCAAGGATTCGATCCTGCGCGAGTTCGCGCGCCGCCTGCGCAACGATGCTACGACGGAGAAGGAGGCGGCGCTGACGGAAATCCTCCGAATCGCGGCGCTGCGACTCGATCAGCGTGTGGAGGCCGCCGATCGTCTCAAGGTGCACGGGAGGCTGTCGACGCACGTGCTCGACACCCACAGCGGACTGCCGGCGGCCCGCGTGATGGTCGAGCTCGATGAATTATCGGCAAGCGGCGAACGCCGCACCATCGTAAGCGCCGCGACCAACCGAGACGGCCGCACCGATGCGCCGCTGATCGGCGGGCGGCCGATCCCGATCGGGACCTATGAATTGCGCTTTCACGTCGGCGCGTATTTCACTCGCCTCGGTACGCCGGTTGCCGACCCGCCGTTTCTCACCGTGGTGCCGATCCGCTTTTCGGTTGCTGAGCCGGAAGGGCACTATCACGTGCCGCTGTTAATCACGCCCTGGAGCTATTCCGCCTACCGAGGAAGCTGATAACGTGATGTCGATTTAGGCAGATCTGCGGAGCCTGCCCATACCGGAGGCAGAACAGTCCTCTGATCGCCTCGATCGTCGGCAATCCGCCACGGCAGTCACTGGCACGTAGATTGCTCAAAACGCGTCAACCCGCCGGTTCGGCCGGCCTCGATTGGGAGCGACAGACGATGGTCAAGTGTTCCGCAATGCCGGCTCTGCTGATAACGCTGTGCACCATTGGCAGCGCGTCGGCCCAGACCGACGTGAAATTCGCGCTCGACTGGAAATTTGAAGGCCCGGCGGCACCCTATTTCGTGGCCATCGACAAGGGTTACTACAAGGCCGAAGGGCTGAACGTGACGATCGATTCTGGCCCAGGCTCGGTCGCCGGCATTGCGCGCGTGGCCGCCGGCACCTATCCGATCGGATTCTTCGACATCAATTCGCTGGTCAAGTTCCAGGACCAGAACCCTGACAAGAAGGTCCAGGCGGTGTTGATGGTCTACGACCGGCCGCCGTTCGCGATCGCGAGCGTCGCCAAGACCGGCATCAGCAAGCCGAAGGATCTCGAAGGCAAGGTGCTCGGCGCGCCGCCGCCCGACGGCGCCTTCGCGCAGTGGAAGGCGTTCGTGCACGAGAACAAGATCGACGCTTCCAAAGTGAAGATCGAGTCGATCGGCTTCCCGGTGCGCGAGCCGATGCTCGCCGATGGCAAGGTCGACGCCATCGCCGGCTTCTCATTCTCGATGCACTACAATCTGCTGGCCAAGAACCTGAAGCCCGACGACATCAAGATGATGCTGATGACTGACCATGGGCTGGTGCTTTACGGCAACGCCATCATGGTCAACCCGGACTACGCCAAGGCCAATCCGAAGGTGGTCGCGGGCTTCGTGAAGGCCACCATCAAGGGCGTGCTCGACACCATCAAGGATCCGGACGCCGCCATCAAATCGGTGATGAAGCGCAACGACACCGGCGACGAGAAGATCGAGCTTGACCGGCTGAAAATGTCGCTGCGCGACAACTTCGTCACGGCCTGGGTGAAGACGAACGGCTTCGGCGGCATCGACCCGGCGCGGCTCGCCAAGTCGATCGACCAGATCGCGCTCACCTACGACTTCAAGAACCGGCCGAAGGCAGAGGACATCTTCACCAGCCAGTATCTGCCGCCGGCTGCTGAGCGAAAGCTGTAAGCTGCGTTTTCCCGGAGACACGATGCGGCGCGACCCCGATCCGAGACCTTCCCGCCCACATGGGCTGGGAATGGTCCCGGGTTGGCTCTGTGCCGTCTCGCGGCACACGAGACGCGTTCGCAGCCGGCGCTCATGAGCACCTCTGTCGATATCGGCAACGTCACCTTGACCTATCGCGGCGCGTCGGGCGGCGTGCTGGCGCTGCGGGGCACGAGCCTCAACGTGCGGCGTGGCGAATTCGCCGCCGTGGTCGGGCCGTCCGGTTGCGGGAAGTCGTCACTGATGAAGCTCGTCACCGGGCTGGTGCCGCCCGACTCCGGTGACATCACGATCTTCGGCGACAAGGTGCGCGGCCCGGTCAAGATCGCCGGCATGGCGTTTCAGAATCCGAACCTCCTGCCCTGGCGCAAGGTCATCGACAATGTGCTGCTGCCGCTCGAGATCGTCGAGCCGCATCGACGACGGTTCCGGCAGCACAAGGCCGAGTATCGCGACAAGTCGAATGCACTGCTCAAGACGGTCGGGCTTGACGGCTTCGGCGAGCGCTATCCGTGGGAGCTCTCCGGCGGCATGCAGCAGCGGGTCTCGCTCTGCCGCGCGCTCATCCACGAGCCGGCGCTGCTGATGTTGGACGAGCCGTTCGCCGCGCTCGATGCGTTCACGCGCGAGGAGCTGTGGTGCGTGCTGCGCGATCTCTGGCAGAAGCTTGCCTTCACGGTCATTCTGGTCACCCATGACCTGCGCGAGGCGGCCTTCTTGGCCGACAATATCCACGTCATGTGCGCACGGCCCGGCCGCATCGTCATGACCAAGATGGTCGAGCTGCCGCGCCCGCGCGACCTCGACATCTGCTACGAGCCGCGCTTCACCGACATCGTGCACGAATTGCGCGGCAAAATCGCCGAGGTGCGCAAGGCATGATCGAAAAACTCTCGCCCTGGCTGTTTACGATCGGCCTGTTCGTCATCTGGGAGGCGGCCTGCCGCATCTTCCATATCGACAAGTTCATCTTGCCGACGCCATCGGAAACCTTCGCCGCCATGGCACAGTATTGGTGGCCGTTGACGCGTCACTCGCTGGTGACGCTGTGGACCACCATGGCTGGCTTTGCGATCGCGGTCGCCTTCGGCATCGTGCTTGGACTGGTCGTCGGCTGGTCGCGCACCATTTACCGTGGCCTCTATCCGGTGATGATCGGTTTCAACTGCATCCCGAAGGTCGCGGTCGTGCCGATCCTGATCATGTGGTTCGGTATCGGCGAGGTGCCGGCGATCCTCACTGCGTTCCTGATCTCGTTCTTTCCGATCGTGGTGAATGTCGCGACCGGCCTCGCCACCATGGAGCCCGAGCTCGAGGACGTGCTGCGCGCGCTCGGCGCCAGTAAGATGGACATCATGCTCAAGGTCGGCATTCCGCGTACGCAGCCCTATCTCTTCGGCTCGCTCAAGGTCGCGATCACGCTCGCGTTCGTCGGCACCGTGGTGTCGGAAACGGTCGGCGCCAATGCCGGGCTTGGCTATCAGATCGCGCTCGCGGGCTCGAATTTCCAGATGCCGCTCGTGTTCGCGGCGCTGCTCTTGCTCGCGGTCGAAGGCATCGCGATGTATGCGGTGTTTGCCTATATCGAGGTCCATTTCACGCGCTGGGCGTTCCGTTCGTCCATGAGCGCGGCGGCATAGGCCGGGGTGGAATCGGTGTTATAGATGCCGCTCGCTGAGGCTTGAGACCCCATGCAGAGCATTGACCTGACGTTTTCCGCGGCGGACCTCGCCGACCTGGCGCTGCAGCGAACGGCGGCGTTGATCGCATTGGGCGGAGCGGACGCGCTGGTTGCCTGGTCTGCAAATGGCGACAAGAGAGCGCTCGTGGCGCTTCTGTCACATTCCGCCGTGGCGGAGGCATTCATCCGCGCCGTCATCCATGACGTCGAGCGCGAGGCGGCATGGCTGGCCCGGCATGTCGACCTCTCCGCAGCAAGATCGCTCACCAGCATCGGGCCCGGGCTCTGCATCTTGGAGCTGCTGCTCTACCGGCGGCAAGTCTGCCGGCTCTACCTCATCGATATCGAGCGATCCGATGAGCATCAGCACGGCTACAACCACACAGGATCAGGCTACTCCAACAACGCAACCGCGCGCGCGTTCCTGGAGCGAAACGGCATTGCCAAATCCGACATCAGCTTCTGCAACCCGCGGCTCGAGCCGCTCAATGACGAGCCGGCGATGTCATCCTGTCGAGCATCTCAATGGGCTTCCACTATCCGGTCTCCGAATTCGTCCCTTATATTGAGCGAGCTTTGCCGGTGAATGGGCTTCTGATCTTCGACAAGCGCAAAGGCGTTTTGGATCCCGGATGGGACGTGCTGAGTCCAAAATTCAAGACCCGCGCCATCCTTGATTCCGAAAAACATCAAAAACTGGTTTGCGAGCGTCGCGTTCGCTGATCATCGGACATGGAGAGGCGAGCGATGTTGCGAGTGGCGTTTCTTCACGTCGGGACGGATGTGACACTGCCACGCATCCTGGTTCGCTCGATTCGCGACCACAATTCCGGGGTGCACGTCGTGCAATGCACCGATCGCGAGAGCCCGGACGTTGCTGGCGTTGACGACGTCGTCCGGATCGACGGCGACAGCAGCCGCCTCATGACGTTTCGCCTGCGTTGCTTCGCCGGGCTCTCTATCAATGGCCCGACGCTCTTCCTCGACACCGACATGGTTTGTGCCGATCGGATCGATCCCGCCAGCGAGCTGCGTGGCCATGACGTCGCCGTCTGCATGCGCGACTACAACAAGGACATGCCGATCGACCCCGGCGCCATGGGCATCGATCTGCGTGAATATGCGGGCCGAACGCTTGATGAGGTCTATCCCTATCTGGCGTGCGCCGTCATCGCCCACAACGCCGACTTCTGGTCTGCGTGCCTCGACAACCTCAACTGCCTGCCGGACAAGTTCCATCGCTGGTTCGGTGACCAGGAGGCGATGCGGAACGTCATCGCGGCTGGCCGATCGGTTGGCCGGCTGAGCGAATCGCTCTACGCCTGCCTGCCCGACATGGTTCACGATGCGGCCCATCGGCCCAAGCTCTTTCATTTCAAGGGACCCATACGCAAGCAGTGGATGATTGACGGCGCTCGCGCAGCCGGGTGGCTCGACGCCGCCCCGGCCTCCCAGACGGGAAGGGACTGAAAAGGGGTCAGTGGCGTCCGCAAAATTCCGCTCGCCCCGCGCGGCTATCCCTGTGCCGCATGAGACCGCCGGTTTGCAACCGCCCGCCCCGGGGACTACATTTGCCTTGAGGCGGGTCGAAGCGCGACCCGAGGCATAGCGTCAAGGACAAACGAGGAACCCATGTCAGGCACGCAAGTGAAAGCGACCGTCAAGATCGCACCGAACAACCCCGTCTTCGACCTGCCGGTGATCGTCGGCATCGAGGAAGGCCTGTTCGCCAAGGCCGGGCTCGATGTGAGCTTTTCGGCCTCCTACGCGGACCGCGAGCGGGACAATGCGCAGACCGCATTCATGGCGCGCCTCAAGGAGAGCCAGTTCGATTGCGGCAAGGCCGACTCTTATAATGTGTGCGAGTGGGCGAGCATCGACCGGCTCGAGCGTGGCCAGCGTGGCGGCAACATCGCGGCGCTGCGCGCAGCGGTGGCCGCCCAGGCGATCCTGAGCTTTGACGACAAGCTGCAGGCGCCGCGCGACCTCGCCGACGTGCCGGTGGTGGTGCAGGAGCTGACCGGCTCGCACTATACGGCGATCCAGATGCTCGAAAGCGCGGTGGGCGCCGAGCACGTGAAGATCGAGAACGGCGGGCTGCCGCAGATGCGCTATGCGGCGCTCAAGAACGGCAGCGCCCGCGCGGTCGCGGTGATGGAGCCGTTCATCAGCCTCGGCCTCAAGGAAGGCGCCCACATCATCGCGGCGTCGTTCTATCGCGGCGGCGAGGTCATCGCGCCGGAGCTGACACCCGAGCAGCGCAAGGCCTATTATGACGCTGAGAACGAAGCGGTCGATATGATCAACGCCGACTTCTACAAGTACGCCCATCACGTGACCGCGCATGCCAAGGGTGCGCTCAAGCCCAACGAGCTGTTGCGCGCGTTCGTGCACTACAAGCACGTCGACTACTACGACGTGACGACCTTCAGCCGCGCCTATGACTGGATGAAGGCGCGCGGCATGAGCGAAGGCCAGAGCCAGCACGCCGCGCTCGTGGTCGGCTGAGGACCTCGGTAGCGGACAAGGGCGCCGGGCTCGACACGGGCCCGGCGTTTTTTCTTGGCAGAATTTCAAAGAGAGCGATGAGGGCGGACCATGGACGCAGTCACTGACAAGAAAAGCAAGGCCGCGCCCGAGCGCTCCTATCCCGATTTGCATGACCACATCCGCACGCTCGATCAAGCCGGGCTCCTGATCAAGGTCGACCGGGAAATCAACAAGGACACCGAGATGCACCCCTTGGTGCGCTGGCAGTTCCGCGGCGGCATCGCCGAGAAGGACCGCAAGGCGTTTCTCTTCACCAATGTGGTCGACAGCAAGGGCCGCAAGTACGACATCCCAGTCTTGGTCGGCGGGCTTGCCTCCAACCGCGAGATCTATCGCATCGGACTCGGTTGCGCGTTCGAGGAGATGGACGAGCGTTGGGTGCGCGCCATCCAAAGCCCGATCCCGCCGCGCCTCGTTGAGGACGCGCCCTGCCATGAGGTCGTCATCGAGGGCGCGGCGCTCGATCAGCCGGGCAACGGGCTCGACGGCATTCCACTCCCAATCTCGACGCCCGGCTGGGACGTCGCACCCTATGCGACGCTCTCGCAATACATCACCAAGGACCCGGACACCGGCGTCCAGAACATGGGCAACTACCGCGGCCACGTGAAGGCGCCGCGCCGGCTCGGCATGAATCCGTCACTCGAGCTGCGGCCCGGCATCTACAATCACTGGGAAAAGTTGCGCGCGCGCGGCTTCAAGAAGCTGCCGACCGCGGTCGTGCTCGGCGCCCCGCCCTGCGTCACCTTCGCGTCGGTGCAGAAGATCCCGGAGCGGCTCGATGAGCTGCATGTCGCCGGCGCGCTGGTCGGCTCTGCACTCAATGTGGTCAAGGCCAAGACCGTCGACCTCCTGGTGCCGGCGGAGGCCGAGATCGTGATCGAGGGCTTCATCGACACCGAGTATCTCGAGCCGGAGGCGCCGTTCGGGGAATCGCATGGCCACGTCAACTTGCAGGAGTTCAACGCCTATATGGACGTGACCTGCATCACGCGCCGGCGCGACGCCGTGCTCACGTCGATCATCTCGCAGGTCACGCCGAGCGAATCGAGTCTGATCAAGCGCGTCGGCATGGAGCCGCTGTTCCTCAACTTCCTGCAGAACACGCTCGGCATCAAGGGCGTCAAGCGCGTGTCGATGCACGAGCCGCTCACCAACATGCGCAAGGTGCTGCTGCTGGTCATGGAGCGCAACATGCCGGCGACCGAGGTCTGGCGCGCACTCTACGGCGCCGCCATCCTGCATCGCGCCGCCGGCAAATACGTGATCGCGGTCAACGACGACATCGATCCGGAGAACGCCGACGCCATCTTCTGGGCGATGTCCTATCGGGCCAATCCGAACCTCGATTTCCACATCCTGCCGCATCGCGACCAGGGCCATGGGCCGCGCAGCAAGCGCAACGGTGGAGAAGATGCATCTGTCCTGATCGACGCCACCTTGAAGGAGAACTTTCCGCCGATCTCGCTGCCTAAGCGCGAATATATGGAGCGCGCCAAGGTGATCTGGGAGGAGCTGGGACTGCCCAAGCTCAAGCCTGAGTCGCCCTGGTTCGGCTACTCGCTGGGCGAATGGTCGGAGGAGATGGAGCAGGCCGCGCAGCGCGCGACCCGCGGCGATTATTTCGAGACCGGGCTGCGCCTGGCGCAGCGCCGGCGCAAGGACGTGCCCATGAACACCGAGGTCCGTAACGTCGACGAGTAGCGGCGCTGACTCGGATCGAGTCCGCCGACGCTATCTCGCATATTGCTAGTGTCGCTACTTGCGTGCCGTCAGACTAATGACCGCTGACATGCCGCCATGGGAGGTGCCTTCGTGCAGCTCCAGCTCTTCTTCGACAATCGTCAGGTCGCCCAAGTCGCTGAACGCCTCCTCCAGGACGGCACGCGTATAGAGATTTTCGATCTCCTTCGGCCCGCCGGTGCCGTATTGCAGTTGCTTGGGTGTGTAGCCTTGGATGATCAGCAGTCCGCCCAGCTTGAGCGCCTTGCGCATGCCGGCCCATTTCATGGCCCGCTCGGCCGGCGTGCTGAACTGCGTGAAGATCTCGGCCACCACGTCGAACGCCGCCTCCGGATAGTCGAAGGCGTGCACGTCGGCTTGCAGGAAGGTGACCGTCACCCGGCGCTCTTTCGCCAAGGCGCGCCCCTTTTGCTGAGCCGACGGCGAGAAATCAAGCGACACCACGTCGAGGCCCTGCTCAGCCAGCCAGACGCCGTTGCGCCCTTCGCCGTCCGCAACCGCGAGCACCTTGCCGGAGCGAGGAAGCAGAGGCTTGCAGGACGCGAGGAAATAGTTCGGCTCCTTGCCGAATGCATAGTCCGAACCGCCAAAGCGGCTTTCCCAGCGCTCATATTCACTTGAACTTTGTCCCACACGATCGCTCCTCTCGGTCCTGGCTCTCCTGCTGGCACGCCTCGGTACAGTCAATGCGTCCGCGGCATGCCCGCTCTGCAATGCGAACGGCGGGAACCGCAAAAATCTTCGCCGACCTGTCGCAATCGCTCCCCCTCCTTCGTCCTTGGAGCGAAAGGGAGACGGCAATGCCGTCAGGAGGGATCCATGTCGTGCGCTTACCCGCTCATCGCCCCATTGAACAGCTCCGTCGAACGTTCCTCGCCGGCCTCTGATACCGCACTCATGGTCGCGACCGCCTCCGGCGACAAGCTCGCGCTGCGCACGCTCTATACGCGCCACCATGTGCGGGTCTACCGGTTTCTCCTGCGTCTCACCCACAACGAGGCCATGGCCGAGGACCTGGTCGCCGACGTTTTCCTGGACGTCTGGCGCAAGGCCGATCGGTTCGCGGGCCGCTCGCAGGTCACCACTTGGCTCCTGGCAATCGCGCGCCACAAGGCGCTCTCGGCACTCCGCCGGCACGGGATGGAAGCGCTCGACGATGACGCGGCCGAGCGCATCGAGGACCCGGCCGACAATGCCGAGGCGGCGCTCGCAAAGGGCGAGACCTACGCGGCCTTGCGCAATAGCCTCACGCAGCTTTCACCGGCGCACCGCGAAATCGTGGACCTAGTCTACTATCACGGCAGGACAATCGAAGAGGCCGCGGGAATCGTCCGCGTACCAGTCGGCACGGCCAAGACCCGCATGTTCTACGCCCGCAAGCAGCTGCGATCCGCTATGGCGGCACGGGGCGAGGCCACCCTCGAGACCTGCCAATGAGGCATGCCTACAAATCGGCCTGCCCATCGGAAACAATCGATATTGCTCTTCTGCCCACCTGCGCACCTGATGTAACCTAAGCCTCAGTCTGCGGGACACGCGTCCGTATCGGCAGCCACATGCCGGGCTGTCGGGAAATCGGGCGATCGACCAGCAGCAGGGAGGAGCTACATGTCAGAACACAAAACAAATCCCATGTCGGTCGAGCCGGCGGCCGGCAACGGAATTCTCAACCGCCGCATCTTCCTTGAAGGCGCGCTGGTTGCAGGCGCGACCGGCGCAGGGCTCGCCAGCGCAGCGGCCGAGCCGCTGCCGGTGCCGCGCTGGATGAAGGTGCCAGGCGCGAACTTCGCGCCTTACGGCCAGCCGTCGCAGTTCGAGAGCAAGGTGGTGCGGGCGATCGCGCCACCGGCCAATCCGGCAACGCAGGGGATCGGCACCGCGCGCACGCCGCTGCATCTCCTTGAAGGCATGATGACGCCCTCGGGGCTGCACTTCGAGCGCAGCCATTCCGGCATTCCGGATATCGATCCCGACCAGCATCGGCTGGTGATCCACGGCCTGGTCAAGCAGCCGCTGGTTTTCACGCTCGAGGCGCTGTCGCGCTATCCAATGACCTCGCGCATCGCCTTCGTGGAATGCGCCGGCAACAGCGGCGCGCTCAATTCGCCGCAGCCGCAGGCGCTCAACGTGCCGGCGATCCATGGCTTGCTGAGCTGCTCGGAATGGACCGGGGTGAAGCTCTCGACACTGCTGGACGAGGCCGGCGTCGAGCCGTCCGCCCGCTGGCTGATTGCGGAGGGTGCCGATTCCGCCAGCATGAGCCGCAGCGTGCCGCTCGCCAAGGCGATGGATGACGCGCTGATCTGCATCTACCAGAACGGCGAGCACGTGCGGCCATCGAACGGATACCCCGTGCGGCTGCTGCTGCCCGGCTTCGAAGGCAACATGAACGTCAAATGGCTGCGCCGGCTCAAGCTCACCGCCGAGCCGGCCATGACCAAGGACGAGACCTCCAAGTACACGATCCTGCTCAAGGACGAGAAGGCCTGGCAGTTCGTGTTCCCGCTCGAGGTCAAGTCGGTCATCACCCGGCCCTCGCCTGGCCTTACGCTGAAGGGTCCGGGCTTCTACGAAATCTCCGGCCTCGCCTGGTCGGGCAACGGCAGCATCCGCCAGGTCGAGGTCTCAGCCGACGGCGGCCAGAGCTGGGCGCCCGCGGCCCTGTCGGGGCCGATCCTGCCGAAGGCCCCAGTGCGTTTCCGTACGCCTTGGCAATGGAACGGCGGGCCGACCGTGCTGCAGAGCCGCGCCACCGACGACACCGGCATGGTGCAGCCTTCACGCGCGACGTTCATCGCCGAGCGCAGCTTGCGCGGGCAGTATCACTTCAATGCAGTCCAGAGCTGGCGCATCGACGAGAAGGGGGAGGCGGCCAATGTCTATGCTTAAGCACCTTGCGGCCGGCGCGGCCGTCATCGCCTTGACCGCCACCGCCTCGGCGCAGGCGCCGAAGTTCGGCCAGCCGATTGCGCCCGCGGACGTTGCGCCCTGGGATATCAGCATCGGTCCGGATGGCGCTGGCCTTCCGCCGGGCCGCGGCACCGCCACGCAAGGCGAAGCGATCTACGCCACCAAATGCCAAGCCTGCCACGGCGAGAAAGGGGCCGGCCGGCCCAATGACGCGCTCGTCGGCGGCAAGGGCTCACTCGAAACCGGCAAGGCACCGGTGAAGACCGTGGGCAGCTATTGGCCTTACGCTACCACGCTGTTCGACTACATCCGCCGCGCGATGCCTTTCCTGGAGTCAAAGTCGTTGACCAACGACGAGGCCTACGCGGTGTCGGCCTATGTCCTGAGCCTGAACGAGATCATCGGGAAGGATGATGTGCTCGACGCACAATCGCTGCCCAAGGTGAGAATGCCGAACCGCGACGGCTTCATCCCGTTCCCGCGCAGCCCGAAGTAGCCGCGCGAGCAACATTCGCAATCATCGTGGCCGGACGTGCTCCGGCCACGATTCTAGCGGCCAGGTTATGATGGCCGCAGCAGTCTCTTCTTGCGCCGCCGCGCTTCGTAGCTGAGCCCCAGGACAACGCCCATCGCGGCAATTGCCAGCAACAGCAGCGTGGTCGCCGCTTCGCCGATCGATGCCGACAGCGGCCGGCCCACCACCCAAAAATGAACGACCGCCGTGATGATCAATGCCGTTGCGGCAGCGAGCAAACCGGCGGCCGCATAGCCGACCTTGACCCCCAGCCGGCCGCGATCGTCCCACGGCCGCGCGCCCGCGGCAACGCCGAGCACGGCCGCCACGATGTTCTCGGCGTCGTCATCGAAGCTTTCGTGCCGCAGCGGTAGCGCATTGCGGGACGTGATCGCGCGGATATCGTCGGGGAGCTGATCAGGCAGTGGCATGCGTGCGCCATCGACCAGAACTGGCAATACCAGGACGGAGCGCTGCAAAGCGGCGCACACCTCCGCGCGCACGTAATCGCCGGGCTGCTCGAGGCGCGCGCGGCCGCCGCTTACTGCAAGCCACGACTTGCCGATGAACACCAGCACGGCATCGCTGCGCTCAATCTCGGACATGAGCTTGCGGTCGAAGACCTCGCCGCCCGCGATCGTGCTCACGTCAAAGAAGACGTTGGGCTTCGACAGCAGCTGACACAGGCGGTCATAGACCCGGCCCGCAGCGGGTGCGGTGTCCTCGCGCCGATAGCTGATGAACACGCGCTTTGCCACGACCACAGCCGTCAGTTGGGGCGACCGAGCGTGGCCAGCACACCCGACTTCTCAAGGTGCTGCAGGCCGGTCAGCCGGCTCTCGACCACGCGCACCGCCGTGCCGTCGCTGGCAAATTCGTAGACCAACACCGTGCAGTCGCCTCTGTAGCCGCGCTCCGCCAGTTCACGCGGCAGGACATTGGCCCCTGTGCGCAGCCATGCGCGCGCCTGCTGGCCGGTGACCTGCTGCTCGGGGTCTTGGCGGAACGGGGCGTCCTGCAGGATGAAGGCGATCACCCGATAGCGGCCCGGATCGACATAGAACAAGCCGCGCAGGAACTGCGCGAAGCCGATCGACGATCTGGCAGCCTCCCCCACGGCCGGCCAACGCTGGAGATCGGCAGCCGACGATCCATCCTCGTTAATGCGCTCGAGCCGGGTGACCAGGACCACGCCATCCACCGGGGTCGTGAAGAACGAACGCTCAACGTAACCTTTTCGCTCCAGCGCCGCGATGATCGTCGTCACCACCTGCCCGGTCGTGCGCCCGCGCTCGAACACGGTTTCTGGCAGCACATAGGTCGCCGATGCCGCCGGCGGCGGCCATGGAAATTGCGGGATCGTCTCGGCGCGGCCTGGAGCGCCACCAGACGGCTGGCCGCCTGGAGCAGTTGGAGTGGGTGCAGATTGCCGGGGTGCACTTGGCGCGGGAGGGGGTGCGGGCGCTGGCGTCGGTTGCGCCTTCGGCGGAGGCGGGATTTCAGCGGTGTCCGTTGGCCTGGGAGCTTCGCGCGGCGGGACGCTGGCCCCGGACTGGGCCTCGCGTAGCGGCCGCATCGGCCCTGTGGTCAGCCATACGGCAAAGCCGCCAAGGCCGACCAACACAATCACGGCAAGGGGCGCCAACGCTCGTGCGGAAGCGCGCCGGACCGCAAGCCAGGCTGTAAAGCCGGCGGGCAAGGCCATTGACGGTACCCACCACACAACCGGCAAGGCGCTGGAGCGAGCGAACGGCACGGTCGCCGCAAATGCCAGCACGAAGGCAACCCACAGCGCCGGAAACAGCAGGCAGCCGGTTGCGACTCTGAGCCAGTGCGGCGCTTGCCGGGCATTGGTCGGCACGTTGGGCGTGACTGTCATCGGAACACTTATCGGTTAGGAGGCGGCGGGAGTCTCTTTCATGCCAGCCACGAGTCAAGTACGGAGGTTGCCGGTATCGGTAAACGCGCAGAGTAGCGGGCTCCCTCGAGCCCGACCACCTCACCGGCGTGGATCATGTTCTTTCTTGATCGCATTCAGAAATGACCGGATCTGGGCGGATGCCCTCAAGTGATGAACCCGCTTTGATGCCGCTGCACCCGCCACAAGCTGCCGATATCGCGGGGTCAGGTGGCGGTGGCACAGGGGCAGAACGCGATAGCTGCTGATCGTGCTGCTCCACATTGGACTATTGTCTGGCCAGCCTGCCGGGTTCACGAAGAGCCCCTTGATGAAGCGCTTGGTCACCCACGTGTAGTGTGTCAGAAGCGGCAGATCGACGTAGATCAACGTGTCGGCGGCAGAGAAGCGCTCCCAGGCGGAAGAAACACAACCAAAGCCATCAATGATCCACTCTTCACGGCGCAAGAGATCGGCGTGCACTTTCAGGTACTCATCATGAGAGACTGCATCGCCGCCAGCTCTGAACTGCATCATGTCGATCGGGTACAGCGGCAGCCGCGTCAGCTCTGCGAGACGCCTGGCGAGCGTGGACTTGCCGCCGCCGGCATTGCCGAACACCGCCACCTTTTTCATGCGGCACGCTCCGTGACCCGCGCGCAGCGGCCGAGATGCCGAAGCCTGAACAAACTCATTCCGGCCTGATATTGGACGTTCGGATAACCTTGCCCCACTTCTCGGTCTCATCAGCGATCAATTTCCGAAAATCGGCAGGCGAGCCCGCCAGGATCATGCCGCCGAACTCGGTGATCTGGGCCTTGAGCTTGGCATCAGCGAGGGCGCCATTGATCTCCTCGTTGAGCCTGTCGACAATCTCGACAGGCGTGTTCCTAGGCACGCCGACGCCAAAAAATCCGCTCGATTCATAGCCCGGCACGACATCCGACATGCTCGGCACGTCCGGCAACGCCTGCGATCGTGTCAGTGTGGTGACGGCGAGCGCGCGCAGTCTGCCGCCCCTGACGAGCTCGATCAATGCGGGCATGGTGTCGAAGCCGACATGGACTTGTCCGGCCATCAGATCAGTTAGGGCAGGCGCATTGCCGCGATACGGCACGTGGACCAATTGCGTTCCGGTCATCGCCTTGAACAGCTCACCCGCCAGGTGGCTTGAGCTTCCGGCACCCGGCGAAGCATGGTTGACCTTGTTCGGATTGGCCTTGGCATAGGCGATGAATTCCGGAACAGTCTTGGCAGGAAATGACGGATTCACAACCATGACGTTCGGCACGCGGACCAAGCCTGCGACCGGCGCAATGTCCTGGAGAAAATTGAAATTGAGTTTCTCGTAAAGCGTTGCGTTGATCGCGCTTGGCGTGCCAATCAGCAGGAGCGTATAGCCGTCCGCTGGCGCGCGCACGACCGCCTCGGTTCCGATATTGGTGCCGGCGCCCGGCCGATTCTCTACCACAAAAGACTGGCCCAGCCGCTCCGACAGCCACTGACCGATCAGACGCCCCAGAATGTCGTTAGTGCCGCCAGGCGCGAAAGGCACGATGATCCGCACTGGCCGCGACGGATAGGCTTGCGCCCGCGCAATGTGCGGCGCGAACGGCAACGCGGCAACGCCCGCGCCGACGGACAAGAACTGGCGACGATGCATTGGGACGTCCCTTGCTATCGAAGCATCCGACAGGAATGCGGGTGCCGCACCAGCAAGGCTACCATCCACGTCCTGCCACGTAAATTGTAGCTCCGAGCGTTGCCTGAAAGAGGCGATGCGCAATTACCGAAAATAGCGCGGCCAAAGAAAACGCCCCACCCTCGCTACCAAGGGTGAGGCGCATCGTCAGCCGTACGGCAATCGCTATGCCGTCGTGTCGTCCGTTACGAGCGCTTGAAAGAGTTGTAGACCTGCTTCAGGAAGTTCGTGGCCTGGTTCGCATCGGCGGCCCAGCTCGCGTTGAGATCCTTCAGCGGATCGAGCGCCACGACCTCGGCCTCGCTCTTGCCCTCGCGGTAGAGTTTCTCGACGCGCTCGCGTGCAGTCTTCACCATCGCATTGTAGTCGGCGATGACCTTCTTGTCGGCAAGCGGGCCGTGACCGGTCTGCACCTTGGTCTGGTCGTTGCCCATCTTGAGCCATGCGTCAGTCGCGCGGATCATGCCGCGGATGTCGCCGCCATTGGCAAAGTCGACCTGCTGATAGCGATGGTTGCTGTTCATGATGTCGCCGGTGCAGATCACGTTGGCGTCCTCCAAGAACACGCCGGAGTCGCCATCGGTGTGCGCGTTATAGTAATGCGTCACGATCGCCTTGCGGCCACCCACCTCGACCGTCATGGTGCCGCCGACAAAGGTCTGCTTCGGGATCGCGTCGCCCGAGAGCGGCGCCATCTTGTTGCCGGTGGTGCCATTGGTAGTGCCGCCGAGCAGACGGAGGCGGATATTGTCCTGCGCTATCGCAATCACGCCGTCCTTCTGGAAGTTCGCCACGCCGCCCGTATGGTCGCCGTGGAAGTGAGTCAGGATCGCGTTCTTGATCGGCAAGGGCGAAATCGCCTTGATGGCGGCCTTGATCTTGTCGCTGAGTGGCGCGAACTGGGTGTCCACCATGAGGATGCCGTCGCTGCCGATCGCAACCGTGATGTTGCCGCCCTGCCCTTCCAGACGATAGGTCTTGTTGCCAAGATCGATGGTCTTGATCTGGATCTTCTCCCAATCGATCTGCTGTTGCGCGTAGGCGGGTCCCGTAACAATGACGGCCACGCCTGCCAGTGCTGCCAATGTAATCCGTTTCATGCTTCTCTCCCTTACTCACTGAACCCCACCCGGCTCTGGCCGCGATTGGCTCCGGCTGTGGAGCGACCTCGACAGTGCCACAACTAACGCTGCCGCGAAACCGCAATTGCCGGACATGTGATCGATGACGCCGTGCCTGGCGGCAACGCTTCCGGATGCACTTCCACGATCCCATCCCTGATCCGCACCCGATAGGTCGACAGCCGCTCGGTGAACGGTGGCGGCGCGCAGCCATCGGCGAGCCGGTACTGATAGCCATGCCAGGGACAGGTGACGCAGCCGTCGATGATGCGGCCTTCGCCAATCGGACCATTCTGATGGGCACAAAGATTGCTGAGCGCCCCGATCTCGGCACCGTCGCGAAACACGGCGATGCGCTCGCCACCCGGTGCGGACACGATGCGCGCGCTCTTGTCGGGGATAGAAGCGGGCGCACTGATCGCGATCCAGCCGTCGGCCGCCAGCGGGCTGCCCCAGTCGCGTTCACGCCACGCGGCAACGAGGTGCAGCACGGCAACGAGGCCAAAGCCGCCGAACAACATCGCCGGGATGAGCGGCGTGTGCACATACTGCATGATCCCGAGCGCGACATGCATCACCACGAGGCCATAGCCGACATAAAGCGCCATATGCAGCGCCTTCCAGACTCGCGGCGTGAGGAACGCAAGCCAGAAATCATGACTCGTTGCCGCCATCAGGAAGAGCACAACAAGCGCCGCGATACCGAGCACCTTGAACGGAAAGCCAATGAACTTGCCATAGTCGCCCCAGGTCATCAGCTCGGTGAGCAGGTTTGGCAGCGTCCCTTGCACCGCATACCATTCCAGCATGAACCAAACATGCAACGAAGCAATGACAAAGGTCAGCACGCCGAAATGCCGCCGGTTATAGAGAAGCGGCAGGAACCGGCGGTCGAGCCGCGCGAGCGGACCGATCGACAGGATCACGGTGAGCATCAGGAAGGCGCAGCTGCCAAACGCGCGAATGCGCAGATCAATCGCGGCGGGAAGATCCTTGGGCGGGTCGATCCGATAAGCAATCGGCAAGAACACGCCGATAAAGAGCGCGACTACCGTCACCAGAATGATGTCGTAGATGACCTTGGATTTGTTCCATTGGACAGCGCGAAAGCCAACGCTCATCGCACGTCCTCGACGTGCGGGACCGCGGGCGGCGGCGGACGCCAGGCGAGCCCCAGCGCCACGCCGCAGCCGATTGCGAGTACCAGCACGGGCCACAGCGCTCGATGCACTGATCGTTGCGATCGTCTCATGGAATACGTCGAGTCGAGAACCAGCGTGCCAGCACCAGCGGCCACAACGCCGTGGCGCCAGGCAAGAGCAGAATGCGGGCGCCAATTGTCACGGGCGCCGTTTGCATGCGCACAACGCCAGCAGCAACGAACGCGAGCCCAGCGATCAACCCAATGGCAACATAGGCGACAAGCACACCAAACAGGATTTCGGCGATCGTATCCATCGGCTTCCTCCGCACGACAACGTTGACCACAATCGCGCGCAAAACAATCCACCGCGACAAATTTGTGATTTGCCGAAAGGCGGATTTTGTGGCCTTGCTGGCGACCCGCATCGAGGCAATCGGGGAGCATGACGATGGTTTGGCGCTTGTTTATCGGCGTTGTTGTTGCGTTCAGCTACGTGGCCGCGGCAAGCACGGATGCAGTCGCACAATTCCGGCCCGGAAATTACGGCAACGATCCGGTTGGCGGCTTCTTCGGCTTCGGCGGCGGCGGCTCGCCGATCGCGCGCACCACCGTCAGCTACCCCTCAAATTACAAGCCCGGCACGATCGTGATCAGGTCTGGGGAACGGCGGCTCTATCTCATGCTGGGCAACGGCCAGGCGCTGAGCTACGGCATCGGCGTCGGGCGCGATGGCTTCGGCTGGAGCGGCGTCAAGCGCGTCAGTGCCAAGCGCGAGTGGCCGGGTTGGACCCCGCCCGCGCAGATGCTGCGGCGCCGGCCCGACCTGCCGCGCCACATGGCCGGCGGCCCCGACAACCCACTCGGCGCACGTGCGCTCTACCTTGGCTCATCGCTCTATCGCATCCACGGCTCAAACGAGCCCGAGACGATTGGACAGGCGGTGTCGTCAGGCTGCTTCCGGCTCACCAACGAAGATGTCATCGACCTCTACGGGCGGGTGCCGGTAGGCGCGACGGTGATCGTGCAGCAGTAGGCTGATGTACTGATATGCCGCGAGCATCACGCTGCTCGCGAATCATGAACAGGGATGCGGTCGAGAGCTCGTCCGATCGCTGCGCCCGCGGTGGCAAGGTCATAGCGGTTTTGCAGATTGAGCCAGAACTGCGGCTCGATCGCGAAGTACCGACCGAGGCGCAAGGCCGTATCAGCCGTAATGCCCAACTCTTCCCGTGCAATACGCTCAATGCGTGTGCGCGGGACACCGCAAGCTTTCGCCACCGCATAGGGGGACAACTCCAGCGGGACAAGGAACTCCTCCCGCAGGACTTCACCCGGGTGAAGCGGCGGCAGCGTCGCGACGATTTGAACCTTCTTTGCCATGGCGCATATATCGATTAGTGATAGTCCACGATTTCGACCTGCTCGGGGCCTCGCTCGGTCCAGCGGAAGCATATCCTCCATTGGTCGTTGATCCGGATCGAATGCTGACCCTTGCGGTTTCCCTTCAATGCCTCAAGGCGGTTTGCAGGCGGCACCCTCAAGGAGTTCAGCGAGACTGCCGCATCCAGCATTCCGAGTTTCCGGCGCGCGACCTGAAAAATATCTGCCGGAAATCCCTTTGGGCATTGTCCGTGAAAGACTGCCTCGGTCACGCTGACCCTGAAGCTGCGGATCACAGAGCCGTACCCCACTGACCTTTACGTATCTCTGAACGATACGTTGTTGTCAAGCGGTCTACCGCTCCAGCCCCTTCTCGCGCAACTCGTCGAGATAGCCCTGCCAGTTGGCCTCGTGATCGCGCCCGAGCTCGCGCAGATAGTCCCAGCTGAAGAGTCCGGTCGCGTGCATGTCGTCGAAGGTGAGCCGCACCGCGTAATTGCCGACCGGCGCCACCTCCAGGATCGCAACGTTCTTCTTGCCGGCCACCGTTTTGCGCTCGGCCGGAGAATGGCCCTGCACCTCAGCGCTCGGGCTGCGCACACGCAGATACTCGGCCGAGAGGTCAAAGCTCTCGCCGTCGTCGAAGGCGACGGTCAGCGTCTTGCGGTCCTTGTGCAGCCGCAGCTCCGTCGGCCACGCGTTGGACGAGGTGTCTGTCATGCGGATCTCTGACACAATCCTTTCGACCCGGACCAGCGTGAGCTCGTCCGGGCCGCATTATGCATTATAGCCAGTGCCGCGCTCAGTCGTTGGTCGCGCGGTGGCCGAGACCGTGATTGGCCTGCCGATCCGCCGGCGGATCGACATGAAAGTCGATCACGCAGACGCCGCCCTTCTTGAGCACGTCGACACCCTTGGCGATCGCGGCGGCCGCATCGGCGGCGCTCGTCACCGGCCCGATGCCGACCGCACCCTGCGCCTCGGCAAACTTGGCTATGTTGGGAACCGGGTCCTCCATGCGCAGGCCAATCCAGCGGTTCTTGACCTCACGACCGCGGGTGCGGGCCACCCCATCCTGGTGCAACTCATCATTGAAATAGGAGCGGTTGTTGTTGATCAAGACCAGCAGCGGAATGCGATGCTTCACCGCGCTCCAGATCGCGCTCACGCCCATGCAGAAGTCGCCGTCGCCGAGCATCGAGATCGCGTAGCGGCCGGGGAAATGGTGATGCAGCGCGAGCGCCGAGCCGACCGAGATGCCGGGGCCCGAGCCGAGCCCGCCGCCGCCATCCTTGCCGAGATAGGCCATGCCGTTCTGCAGCGGCCAGATCTCAAACGGCCAGCCGCGGCCGAGCGTGCAAAAGGTGACATTGTCGGGATCGTTGAACTGGTCGCGCAGCGTCCTGGCGATGTGCTCCATGTTCAGCGCGCCATTGGCCTGCTTGGCCTTGGCCGGCACCTTCGCCTTCCAGGGATCCTTGCGGCCTTCGCCGAGCGCGGCATTGAGCTCAGCCGCCACCACGTCGCCGGTTGACGCCATCAGCACGTCGACCGCTGGCAGCGCCTGATATTCCATGTTGGCGCCGGTGTGCAGGTTCTGGTCAAGCGTGGCGCTGATGATCTTGGCGGTGACCGTGCCGGCATTCTTGGCCTGGCGCAATGCGCCGCCGAGATCCATCCAGTCGAGCGCGAGGATGACATCCGCCTCGCACATCAGCGCGCGCGCATCGTTGCCAAGCACATTGAACGGCTGCGTGTAGTGCGCGGCATGATCGGTCGGGAACATCGCGCCCTGCTTGAGGTCGGTGAACACGCAGGCGCCCAGCCGCTCCGCGAGCCTGATACGCGGCCGCCAGAACTCATCGCGGCGCGAGCCGCGACCGAACATGACGAGAGGCTTCTTCGCATTCGACAGCAGTGACACCGCCTCGTCGAGCGCGTCCTTCGACGGCCGCGGCGGCTTCGGCGGCGCGAAGCGCTTCACATCCGGCCACTCCGGCTCCTTGTCGAGGCGCGTCTCCTGCAAGCCCGCGTCAAGGCAGATATAGACGGGCGCCGTCGGCGCCGAGCGCGTGAGCTGATTGCCGCGCACCAGCGACTCCACCAGCGAGTCCGCAGAGGTCGGCTGGTCGTCCCACTTGATGATCGAGCGAATGTAGGCGCCCTGGTCGCGCGATGTATGAATCCAGTCGATCCAGGGCCGACGCTTCTCGGCTGCAACCGGGCCGGTCGCCCCCAGCACGATCATCGGTGTGCGGTCGCACCAGGCATTGAACAGCCCCATCATCCCGTGCAGGAGCCCGACATTGCTATGCAGCACGCAGGCCATCGGCTCGCCGGTGGCCTTGGCATAGCCGTGCGCAATCGCGACCGAATGATCTTCGTGTAAACACAAAATAATTCCGGGGTTTTCGTTGCCGAGATGGTTGACGAGGCTGTCGTGGAACCCGCGGTAGCTCGCGCCAGGGTTGAGGCTGATGAAGGGAATGCCGAAGCGGCGCAGCATCTGCGCCGCGATGTCGCTGCCCCAGGCGACCTTGTCGTCAGGCTTTCCCTCAATTCGATCCAGTTTCATTTCTTCCTCTTACCTCGTGATTTGACGCAGACAACCTGCGAAAAGCCCCCGGTCATCCATCCGTACTGGCGGAATCCCTGGAAGCGACCTACCCCGCTGCTCTGTGGCATGCCACAAACCCATAACCGTTCGTCACCCGTACCGTTTGCGTTCGCCTCAAACGGCTTTCCCATCACGCAAACTTCTGCTTACATAACGGAAAAGAGGGGTTGGCTACCACGGTTTGGCGGCTCCCACCAGTGGAGCGGTTCTGCGCAGGTCGAGTGCGGTGAGCACGGAGGAACGTTAAAGCTCACGTTCATGGTTGCCGTCTATGAGGTCCAGGCTGCAGCGACTGGCGTCGTTGCGGCTTCCGACTAGACGGCGGTCGCTTGCTTGCCGTTGCTTGCTTGCTGCGGTGTCGCATGGTTGAACACGAATGCGTTGAGTAACGATGGCGGATTCGTTTGGGGGCTTCGTTGGGAGTAAAACTGGGGATGGCTAAGATATGGAATCGGTAGTCGCCGAATTTGCCTTCATGGCAACTGCCGCGGGCAAGGCCTTTGTGATTTTGATGGACCCTGTGCGCCTGATGTATCTGGCGGCTGGGTGCGTCATGGGTCTGGTGCTCGGGATCGTGCCGGGTATCGGAGGTCTGGCGGGAACGGCGATGCTGCTGCCGTTCACCTTCAACATGGACCCCTACACCGCGTTCGCGCTGCTGCTCGGACTTGGATCAACCACCGCGACGGGTGACCCGATCCCGGCGATCCTGTTCGGCGTGCCGGGCGGCGCCGCCTCGGCGGCCACTGTGCTCGACGGCTTCCCGATGGCCAAGAAGGGCGAGGCCGGGCGCGCGCTCAGCGCAGCCTACATGTCGTCGCTGATGGGCGGCGTGTTTGGCGCCTTCCTGATGGCGATCTCGATCCCGATTTTGCGCCCGGTGATGCTGTTCCTTGGCTCGCCTGAGTTGCTGGCGTTCTCGGTGCTCGGCATATCGATGGTGGCGGTGCTCTCCGGCAATGCGCCGCTGCGCGGCCTGACCGCGGGCTGCATCGGCATCATGATCGCGATGATCGGCACCGACCCGCAGTCGGGCACGCTGCGCTGGACTTTCAACAGTCTCTATCTGTGGGATGGCTTGCCGCTGACGCCCCTGCTGCTCGGCGTCTTCGCCCTGCCCGAGCTCTGTGACTTGCTGATCGCACGCACCGCCATCGCCACCGACACCAGCATGTCCAATATCTACAAGGGTCAATGGCAAGGCGTTAAGGACTGCTTCCAGCACTGGTGGCTGATCCTGCGCTGTTCCTGGATCGGTGGCGGCATTGGCTCGATCCCGGGCATCAGCGCCTCGGTGGTCGACTGGCTGGCCTATGGCCACGCGCTCAAGACCGAGAAGGGCGCGGCGCTGACCTTCGGCAAGGGCGACGTGCGCGGCGTGATCGCGTCCGAAAGCTCCAACAACGCCAAGGAAGGCGGCGCGCTGGTGCCGACCGTTGCATTCGGCGTGCCGGGCAGCGCCACCATGGCGATCCTGCTCGGCGCCTTCCTGATCCACGGGCTCGTGCCGGGACCCGACATGCTGACCAAGAACCTCGACATCACCTACGCGATGGTGTGGTCGGTGGCCTTGGCCAACATTCTCGGCGCGGGCATGTGCTACGCGTTCAGCCCGCAATTTGCACGGCTCTCGATTCTCCGCTTCAGCCTCATCCTGCCGGCCGTGCTCGGCGTCGTGTATATCGGCGCGTTCGAGGCGACGCGGCAATGGGGCGACCTCTATTCGCTGTTGGTCTTCGGCCTGCTCGGCTGGATCATGAAGCAGTTCAAATGGCCGCGCCCGCCGCTCATCCTCGGCGTCGTGCTCGGCGACACCATCGAGCGCTACCTCTTCATCTCGGTCGAGCGCTATGGGATCAGCTGGTTCGCCCGCCCGGTGGTGGCAATCCTCTTCATCATCGCCATCATCGGCCTGGTGCGGCCATTCATGCAGGACATCCGCATCCACGGCGGCATCAAGAAGATGCTGACGAACTTCCAGGGCCCGCGGTTCCATCCGTCGCAGCTGTTCACCATCTTCGTCATCACCGTCCTCGGCGCTGCCTGCTTGATGGCGTTGAGCTGGGACTTCAGTGCCAAGATCGTGCCGCTCGTCATCGGCATCACAGCACTGATCGCGTCCGGAGTGAGCCTGTTCAACGACCTGTGCCGCAAACCGGAAACCGGCATGGAGAGCCTGGTCGACCAGACTATTCACGAGGTGGAGCGCCAGATCTCGGCAGGCGGCGGCAGCGGCGGGGCCGCGGCAGCCGATCAGAAGATCCACATGGATCTGACGTCCGAGACCGGGCATCTGCCATTGAACGTCATCATCACGCGGGCGGCGCGCTTCTTCGGCTATCTGCTCGTGTTCATGGGGATCATGGCGATCATCGGCCTCATTCCCACGGTCGGGCTCTTCGTGGTGTTCTTCATGCGCTACGAGAACAGCGAGCGCTGGCCGCTGGTGATCACCTACGCGACCGTGCTGGTCATCGTCATCACGTTCGTGTTCGAGCACATCATGCACATACCATGGCCCCCGACCCTGCTGGGGCAATGGTTCCCCGAGCTCAAGAGCATCATCCCGTCGCTTTCGTGATGCATCCCGGACAGCAGAGAGGATAGCTCAATGATACAGATCGATCCCATGCAGTTCCTGATGCAGGCCGGCGGACTGTTCGTCTGGGTTTGCATCGTTGCCATTGTCTATGCAGTGGTGGAAAAGGCCCTTGGCGGGCCCGCCGCTCAGGACGTGCCGACCGACATGTAGGGGACGACGAGTCCTGAATATCGAAGAGATCGGGCCGGCCCGCATGCGCGTGGCCGTCCCATTACCTTCTGAAGATCGAGAAACTTATTCAGCGGCCTGTAGCGTGCCCGAGGTCTGTCCTGCCGCTTCAATATCGGAGAGATCCGGCAAGCCATAGTGCAGCAGCAAGGTCTCTTCGCTGGCCTCGATGGTGGCGCGCTCATTCACCTCGACATAGACCGTCGTGTATTGCTTGAGCGGATTGCCCGCGCAGGCGCCGGCGCCCGAAAGCACCAGATAGACGCCGTGGCCCACGGCCTCGAAGCGCGCGCCCTTCGCGAGCTTGAACAGTCCGGCTTGCGTGCGGCGCTCGGTCCACACGCCGAACAGCTTTTCCGACACACCCTTGGCGCCTTTGACCGGCACCCAGTCGAAATGCGCGGAATCAAGCGAGATCGGCGCGGCATAGCGGCCCTTGGGATAGTGCATCTCGCGCCCATGCACATGCTCCCAGATCGCCTGGAACGCATCCATGTTGCGCTTGCCCGGAAAGCCCTCGCGACGATGAAAGACGCCGTCCTTGAACTCGCCGAACTGCTTGAGTTCCTCCATGCCGGCCTTCACCTCGCGCGGCAACAGATAGCCCGAGCCGCTGGCGCCGCCGAACTGCAGCACCGCGCAATAGATCTCGGTCTTGTTGACCTGCGGGCCGTAGTGCACGCCTTCCGGATAGTAGCCGAGCATGCCGGCCTTGAGCGGGCCATCCTGGCCGTAGTCGGACCAGCCTTCGATCATGTAGCGGTACTGATCGAAATTGTGCCGATGGCGCGGACCGGAATAGTCGGTGCCAAGCCGGCTGAGCGAGAATTTGAAATTGCCCGGCGTGCCGGGCTTGCCTTCCACAATGGTGCGGGCATGGAAGGTGCCGCCACGATGTTCGAGGCCGCGCACTTCGGGGGTTGTTTCAAGCTGTACGACTTTCATGGAGACGCTCCTGCAATCAGACCTGAAGGGTTACACCCGATCGCACACTCTAAAGCCCGCGCCCCGCGATGATCGCCTGGGTGCGATCGACCACGTCCTTGGGCGTCGCCATGATCTGCGTGACCGCGTGCTGGACCCCTTCCCCGCCCATGGGATCGATCTCGGACCCGAGCCGCTCGGCGTCTGCCAGGAATGCCGGGTCTCTCATGGTCTCATCGAAGGCGCGCCGCAGCAGGCGCACCCGTTCCTCAGGAACTCCGGGCGGCGCCGCCAAGGGTCGTGTGATCGTGAGCGACAGCGACATGAAGCGCGCAATCGGCTCGTACACCGCATGCCCCGCCACGAGGTCGCTGAGGAGTGGCGCATGCGGCAAATCGGGATCCTTGCGCACGCCGATCTGCATCAGAACATTGAACCTGCCGTCACGAACCTCGGCGGGCGAGCTTGCCTTGTAGCTCGCCCAGGTGTTGGCGCCACGGCCATGCAGCTCGCCGCGCGCCATCGCGAGATTCATCTCGGCGCCGCCCTTGTAGCCGTAGATGATCCGGAAGCGCGTTCCCAACAGCGAATTGAGCAGGTTCGGAATCTGCACTGAGATCGAGCCGGCGCCGGTCGAGCCGACGGTGACGTCGCGCAGCTTGGCATCCTCGATCGCCGCAACGCCGGTGGCATGCCAGGTGACGGTCACGATATTGGATTGACTGAGGTTGCCGAGCCACAAAAAGTCCCGGAGCGAGACCTGCATCCCAGGCTGCCCGGTCGCCTCGTGCACCAGCAAACCCTGGCTCACCAGCGTCAGGAAGGTGCCGTCGTGCGGTGCCACACGACCGGCATGATTGAACGCCAACAGCCCGCCGGCGCCCGGCATGTTGACCACGACGATCGACGGCCGGCCTGGAATATGGCGGGGCAGATGCCGCGCCAGCAGACGCAGATAGATGTCGTAGCCGCCGCCAGGACTGGTATGGGTCGAGATCGAAATGGTCTTGCCCGCATAGAAATCCTCGGCCGTGGCCGGCACGGCCTCCCCGAGGACGGCGAGCGTCAGCGCGAGGCGTATGATCGGCGTCGGCGACTGCATGAGGCTCCCGGCTCTGGCCTGCAGGCGCTCTCATTATAGCGGCACTGCAAGGCGCCCGCCAATGCCATCACAGACGCCGAGGCTTGCCAATGCCGGGGAAATATCGCACGAAACTTTCCGGTCGCGCGATGCCATTGTGGTTAAGGCAAGAACAAATTGACAGCAGATTTGGGAGGAGACGTCGCAAGCATGTTTCGATCGCCCGCAAGTGTCCTGGCGCCGTCCTCGATTGCCCTCGTCGGCGCCTCCGAGCGCGGCCAGTGGCAGGGGATGATCTACCGCAACCTGCGCGACTACGAATATCCCGGCCGCGTATTCCTGGTGAACCCCCGTCAGCAGGAGGTCTGGGGCGAGCGCTGCTTCCCCTCGCTGCGCGAGCTGCCCGAGCGTGTCGATCATGCGATGGTGATCGTGCCGGCGCCAGCGGTCGCGGGCGTGCTGGAAGACGCCAATGCGGCGGGTGTGACGTCTGCCACGGTCTACGCGGCCGCCATGGGCGACGGCCACGATCCGGAATCGAAGAAGCGCGGCGCCTGGCTCAAGGATTTTCTCAAGCGCAGCAAGATGCGCATTGCAGGCCCCAACTGCATGGGCGCGCACAGCTACCACGAGCGCATGTTCGCCTATCCCAACACTGAGCTCGGCCGCTTCCCGGCAGGCTCGGTGGGCGCCATCTTCCAGTCCGGCGGCACGCTGCAGTTCTGGCTGCGAACCGGCGCCGACCGCGGCTTGCGCTTCTCCTACGGCATCACCTCGGGCAACGAGGCCGACCTCGATCTCGCCGACTACTTGAACTTCCTGGTCGACGATCCCGACACGCACCAGATCGCACTGTTCGTCGAGGGCATCCGGCGTCCCGACGCGTTCATGCGCGCGGCTGGCCGTGCGCTGGCGGCCGGCAAGCCGGTCACCGCGATCAAGACCGGCGCCACCGCCAAATCGCGCTCGGCCGCGCAGTCGCACACCGGTGCGATCGGCGGCGACTATGCGGCGTATCTCGCGATGTGCGAGCGCTATGGCATCATCAACTGCCGCTCCCTCGACGACATGCTGGAGACATGCCTCGCGTTCGACGGCCACCGGCTGCCGAAAGGCCCGCGCATCGGTTTCGTGACCACCTCGGGCGGCACTGTCGATCTCCTCTACGATTACGCCGAGGCGGAAGGCGCGACGATGCCGGACTATGCGCCACAGACGCTCAACGATCTGATGCCGTTCATGCAGGAGGGCATCGAGCCCAAGAACCCGCTCGACCTCGGCATCCCGATGGGGCTCAAGCACGCGGCTGGCGTCTGCGAGGTCGTGGCGAAGGACCCCAACATCGACATGATTGCCTGGGCTGCCATGCTGCCGAGCAAGGCCGGCGCCTGGGAGGGCGTCGAGGCGCTGCAGGCCATGGTGCGCGGCACCGACAAGCCGATCGTCGGCTTCGGCCGCATGAGCTATCAGATGACCCCGGAAGCCGTGGAAGCCCAGAAGGCTGCGGGCTTCCCCTTCCTGCAGGGCATCGAGCCAACGCTACGCGCCATGAACGGGCTCTGGTTCCATGCGGCGCGTCGCGGACGCCAACCGTCCGCCGTGCCAGCCGCCCCGGCAAGCGATCTCACCCCCGCAACGCTCGACGCCACGCTGGCGCGCTACGGCATCGCGCTGCCCAAGAGCCGCGAGGTCGCAAGCCCGGCCGAAGCGGCGACTGCAGCCGAGGCCATTGGCTTTCCGGTGGTGCTCAAGATCCACTCGCCCGACATTCTTCATAAGACCGAAGCCGGCGGCGTCGTGCTCGATCTGCGCAGCCGCGAGGCTGTGCTCGCTGCTGCCGACGCACTGATGGCGGCCGCGCGCACGTCCCATCCAGGAGCACGCATCGACGGCTTCCTGGTGCAGGAGATGGTCTCAGGTATCGAAGCGATCGTCGGCTCCCGCAACGATGCGCTCTATGGCCCGATCCTCCTGGTCGGCGCCGGCGGCATCCTGGTCGAGCTGGCACGCGACGTCGCGCTGCGGCTTCTGCCGGTGACTGCGCAAGACGTGACCGCGATGATCGACGGCCTCAGGCTCAACAAGCTGATCGCGGGCTTCCGCGGCCGGCCGGCTGCTGACCGCCAGGCGCTCGAGGCAGCCGTGCGGGCGCTCGCGCAGTTCTATCTCGATCACCGCGCGCGCATCGAGGACATCGAGATCAATCCATTGATGGTCCACCCGAGCGGCGCGATTGCGGTCGACATGCGCGTGATCTGGCGAACGGGGGAGGCGTAATGGAATTCCAACTTCCAGAAGAGCTCCGGATGTTGAAGGAGTCGCTCCGGCGTTTCGTCAACACCGAGCTCATCCCGGTTGAACGCCAGACCGTCACGGCCGAGGGCGAGGAGATCAAGCCGGAGTTTCTGTCGCGCTTCCAGCAGCGCGCCAAGGACCTCGGCATCTGGATGATGGAAGTGCCAGAGGAATACGGCGGACCCGGCCTCTCGCTATTCCAGCGCGCCATCGTGGTCGAGGAGCTCTCGCGCACCATTGCGCTGCCGGCGCGCGGCGAAGGCATCACCGGCCCGTCGGTGCGCCACATCCTGTTCACGCTCACCGGCGAGTTGAAGGAGAAATATCTCCTGCCCGTGCTGCGCGGCGAAAAGAAAGTCGCGTTCGCGCAGACCGAGCCCGACGCCGGCTCCGACCCCGGCGGCATGCGCACCACCGCCGTGCGCGACGGCAATCACTACGTGATCAACGGCACCAAGCGCTTCATCACCGGCGCCAACAAGGCGCACTTCATGCAGCTCATGGCGGCGACCGACCGCTCCAAGGGCTCGCACGGCGGCATCTCCTGCTTCCTGGTCGACATGGACACGCCTGGCGTCAAGCTCGGCACCTCATACCAGACCATGATGGGCGACCGGCCCTGGGAGATCATCCTCGACAACGTGCGGGTGCCGGCCACCAACCTGATCGGCGAAGAGGGCAAAGGCTTCGGCCTCGCGCAGAAATGGCTCGGCGCCGGTCGCATCAAGCATGGCGCCCGCGCGCTCGGCGTCGCCGAGCGCTGCCTGGAGATGGCGACGTCCTATGCCAAGCAGCGCTCGACCTTCGGGCGCCCCCTCGCCGACCGCCAGGCGATCCAATGGAAGCTCGCCGACATGTATATCGAGCTGCAGGCAGCGCGGCTCCTGGTCTACAAGGCCGCGAGCCGCCTCGACGCCGGCGAGGATGCGCGCGAGGATTGCTATGTGTGCAAGTACTACGCCGACGAGATGGCGTTCCGCGCCGCCGACGAGTGCATGCAGATCCACGGGGGCATCGCGCTCACGACCGATCTGCCGATCGAGAAGATGTGGCGGCAGCAAAGGAGCTACCGCATCACCGAAGGCACGAGCGAAGTGATGAAGATGGTGATCGCTCGCCATGTCTTGAAAACGTACGGCTGAGCTCATGATCAAGGTACGGCAGATCTCGCACGCAACCTTCGAAACGCCCGATCTCGAGGCGCAGATCGAGCATTACGCCAAGGTCACCGGCCTCGTGGTCGCGGCGCGCGAAAAGGATCGCGCGCTGCTCACCAGCAAGGTTGGCCAATTGGTGATGCAGCTCAAGCGCGGCGAGCGGGCGCGTTGCGCGAAGCTCGCGTTCCACGTGACGCCGAACTCCGATTTCGGCGAGATGAGCCGCTTCCTCACCACCCAGGGCATCAAGATCGAGGAGCGCAGCGACGACATTCCGGGCATGCCCAAGCTGCTTGCCTTCGACGACATCAAGGGCACGACCATCGAGCTCCTGTCAGAATGGCGCCACTTGACGCCCAGCCAATCGACTGCCGGCGTTTCACCGTTCAAGCTCGGCCACGTTGCCTTCGTCGTGCCGGACGTGCACGCGGTTGCCGACTTCTATCAACGCATCCTCGGCTTTCGGGTCTCCGACTGGATCGAGGACGTGTTCGTGTTCATGCGCTGCAACCCCGATCATCACACGGTGAATTTCGTACGCGGCAAGAACACCAGCATGCACCACTTTGCATTCCAGCTGCGCGACTTCTCACACCTGGAGAATGGCTGCGACGTGCTTTCGCAGAATCGCATCCCGATCATCTGGGGGCCGCTGCGGCACGGCCCTGGACATAACGTGTCGATCTATCATCGCAATCCCGATCAGCAGGTGATCGAGTTCTTTGCCGAGCTCGATCAGGTTCTGGATGAGGAGATCGGCATCTTTGATCCACGCCCCTGGCACGAAGACCAGCCGCAGCGACCGAAGGTGTGGAGCCGCGCCAGCCGTTCGCAATCCGGCTGGGGGCCGCCACCGAGCCCGGACTGGCATATGAATCCCGACGAGTAGGGATCATGCAGCGGCTACTGACATGGGTGACCGCATGAGCGGCGGACGCTACCGGCTGGGTGTCGATGTCGGCGGAACCCATACCGACCTGGTCTTGCTCGACACGTCGACTGGCGCCCTCATGGTCGAGAAGGTATCGAGCACGCCGAAGAACCCGGCGCTCGGCGTGCTCAATGGTGTCGGCAGGTTCATTGCCCGCGGCATTGCGCCCGCCGATATCGCATTCTTCGCCCACGGCACAACGATCACCACCAATGCGTTGCTGGAGATGCGCGGCGCCAAGGTCGGGCTCCTCATCACCAAAGGCTATCGTGCGGTGCAGGAGGTGCAGAACCAGGCGCGCGACGGCAATCTGTTCGACTATTTCTACGCCAAGCCGCGGCCGATCGCACCGCAAAGCCTCACCAAGGAAGTTCCGGAACGGTCGGATTATCTCGGCAATGTGCTCATGCCGCTCGATCAAGCGGCCGTGCGCGCAGCCGCGCGCGACCTCAAGGCTGCGGGTGTCGAGTCGATCGCGGTCTGCTATCTGTTCTCGTTCATGAATCCGGCACATGAGGAGACGACGCGCCGATTGATCCACGAGGAGTTCCCGGGCGTGCATGTGTCGCTGTCGAGCGAGGTGCTGCCGCGCATCCGCGAATGGGCGAGGCTCTCGACCACGCTGCTGAACGCCTATCTGGAGCCTGTGCTGGTTCATTACATCGATCATCTCAATCGCGGCCTCGACGACGCCAGCGTCGGCACCCAGCAGCGGTTCCTGATGCAATCGAACGGCGGCGTGATGCCGTTCTCGGCCGCGATCGCGGGCGGGCGCACGGTGCACACGCTGTTCTCCGGCCCCGCCGCCGGCGCGCAGGCCGCCGCTTATCTCGCCGAGGACGACGCGCGCTCAGGCCTCGTCACCCTCGACATGGGTGGCACCTCGGCCGACATCGCCTTCATCGAAGGCGGCATTCCGCTCGAGACCACCGAGGGCGAAATCTCTCGGCGCCAGATCGACGTGCCGGCGCTCGACATGACCTCGATCTCGGCGGGCGGCGGCTCGATCGCCTGGGTCGACAGCGGCGGCTTTCTCAATGTCGGCCCGCAGAGCGCCGGCGCCGATCCAGGGCCCTCTTGCTATGGACGCGGCGGCACGCGCCCGACCGTCACCGACGCCGACATCCTGTGCGGCTATCTCAACCCAGATTATTTTCTCGGCGGCGCGCAGACGCTCGACGTGAGCGCGGCGCGCGCCGCGCTCAAACAACACGTCGCCGATCCGCTCAAGATGGACGTGCTCGAGGCCGCGGCCGGCATCCAGCGCATCGTCGACATGCGCATGGCCGACGAAGTGCGGGTGTTCGCGGCCAAGCGCGGCGTCGATCTCACAGCCTTCACGCTGTTGCCGTTCGGTGGCGCCGGCGCAGTGCATGCCGCAGCGGTCGCAGCCGAGCTTGGTATGCAGCGCATTCTCGTGCCGCCACGGCCGGGCGCGTTTTCGGCGCTGGGCCTGCTCTGCACCGACGTCGTGCACGACTACATCCGTTCGGAGCTGCGTCCCCTTGATGCAGTCACAGCCGATCATGCCGAGAGCATTTTTCAAGAGCTCGAGGCCAAGGCACGCCAGGAGCTTGCGGCCGAGGGCATGTTGCAGGCCAAAAATATGGCGGCTGCCACCGCGCGCTTCGCGCGTGAGCTTGATCTGCGCTACACCGGCCAGGGCTATGAGCTGCGCACGCCACTTGACGGCCTGTTCAGGGAGCGCCTGACTGTAGCGTCAATGGCGGCCGCGCGTGCGCGCTTCGACGAGCGTCATGCGCAGATCCATGGTCACGCCGCCAAGGAGCGCCCGGTCGAGGTGGTGAGCTATCGCGTGCGCGTGCGCGTCACGGTGCCGAAATATGAGCCGCGAGCGGAGCCAGCGCCGACGCGGCCGGCCGCGGCCGTCACAAAAGGCAAGCGACGTATCCATTTCGGCGCGACGCAATCGGTCGAGGCGACGCTCTACGAGCGCGACAAGCTCGATATTGGTGCGACGATCGCGGGGCCTGCGATCGTCGAGCAGTTCGATGCCACGACCGTGATCCAACAAGGCTGGACTGGCCGTGTCGACGGCTATCGGAATCTGATTTTGGAGAGGAAAATGTAGCCCGGATTGAGCGCTTGCGAAATCCGGGATCAACCGAGCCCCGGATGTCGCTACGCTCCATCCGGGCTGCGAGCAAACCCGCCATGGACGCCATCACCATCCAGATCCTGCGCAACAAGATCGCGAGCCTGGTCGATGAGATGCACTATCATTTCTATCGCTCGGGCTATTCCACGATCATTCGCGAGTCGCGCGACTTCTCCTGCGTGATCCTCGACTGCGACGGCCGCCTGATCGTGGCGCCGCCGATGTTCTTCCACGCGCCGGTCTATCGTCATCTCGTCGGCCGCATCCTCGACGTCTACGGCAAAGGCAATGCGATCGGCGAAGGCGACGTGTTCGTCTCCAATCACCCTTACGAGGGCGGCCTACCGCACGTCTCCGATATGGCATTCGTGGCGCCGGTCTTTGCCGACGGCTGCATCGTCGCCTTCTCCGGCTCGATCGCGCACAAGGCCGATGTCGGCGGCGCGGTGCCGGGCTCGACGTCTGCCGATGCGACGGAGATGTATCACGAGGGACTGCTGCTTCCGCCAGTCAAGATTTGGGAGGCCGGACAGCCCGCGCCCGACATCGAGCGCATCATTCTCACCAACAGCCGGCAGCCGGCGCTGGTGCGCGGCGATATCCATGCGCAGATCGCTGTGACGCAAATGGGTGCGACGCGCGTCAAGGAACTCTGCGGCCGCTTCGGCGCCACGACCATGACGGACGCATTTGCGGCGATCCTCAAGGGCGCAGCCGACGAGCTCAAGGCGGCGATCACGAAGCTCCCGGAAGGCACATCATCGGCTGAGGGCTTCCTCGACAGCGACGGCGTCGTGGTCGAGAAGCCGATCAAGCTCGCGGTCACGGTCGCGGTCAAAGATGGCCTAGCGCATTTTGATTTTTCCGACAGTGATCCGCAGGCGAAGGGACCGGTCAATCTGCGGCCCTCGATGGTAGAAGCCTGCGTGTTCTATGCGCTGATCGGCAGCCTCGGCCCGGACCTGCACTTCAATGACGGCATGCGCGACGTGGTGCGGTTCAGTTTTGCGCCGCGCACGATCACCAATGCCGACCCGCCCGCGCCGGTGTCGAGCTATCAGATGGTCAACCTGCTGCTGGTCGACGTGATCCTGGAGGCGCTGGCTCATTTCAACCCGCGCCGCGCGATCGCGCATTCCGGCGCGTCGAGCGCGCTCGGCATTGCCTGGAGCAAGCCGCGCCCCGGGCAGACCAACATGCAATACGAGATTGCGGGCTCGGCCTATGGCGGCGGCATGCGCCACGACGGCGCGACCGCGACCGCGACGCACTTGAGCAACCTGCACACGACGCCGATCGAGATTCTCGAATCGGAGTTTCCCTGCCGTATCACGCGTTTCGATCTCGTCCCCGATTCGGGCGGCGCCGGAGAGTGGCGCGGCGGGCTCGCGATGCGGCGCGAATACGAGCTGTTGGAAGGCGCGACGGTCATCCGCCGCTTCAACAAGATCCGCTTTCCGCCAAGCGGCGTGGCCGGCGGTCGCGCCGGCGAGCGCGCCCGCTTTGTGGTTCGGCTGGGCACGCCGCAGGAGCTCGAGACCACGGCGTCCGCGCGCGTCGAGATGCGCGCGGGCGAGCGCTTCCTCCTGCAAAGCGCGGGCGGCGGCGGCTTCGGTGACCCCGGCAAGCGCGACCGCGAGGCGCTCGCGCACGACATCGCCGAAGGCTATGTCTCACCGACTGCGGTGAAGAGCGACTACGGCGGATAGCAGCTAGCGCCCGGGGCGCGCTTGCCCGCCGTCTGCCGCGAGGATATGTCTCGCCGATAGGCGGGGGCGATAGCGCACCCTATCCTGTGCAGGAGCATTCACGCCCGGCTGCACGCAGGAAGGGAACGCGGAAGGAAGCGCAGGAGGAAACGTTTATGTCATTCTCCAGCTGGCGCGGCGTCATCGGGATGGTCAACCCGACCATGCGGCCCGGCATGACCGAGGAGGTCTGCCGTCTGCTGCCCGAGGGCATCGGACTCATCCCGCTGTTTCTCAATATCAGCCGCGGCACCGAGGACGAGTTCGAGACGATGATGCCGCACTACGAGAAGCTCGTGGCGGTGCTGGCCGAGCAGAAATGCGACCTCATCCACCCCAACGGGGCGCCACCATTCATGGTCCACGGCTTCAAGGGCGAGGCCAAGATCGTCGCCGCATGGGAAAAGAAATACAAGACGCCGATCATAAGCGTGGCGCAAAACCACGTGCGCGCGCTTAAGGCCGTCAAGGCCAAGAGCTTCGTTGGCGCCACTTATTTTCCCGAGAAGCTGAACGCGATCTTCGCGCAATACTTCACTGATGCGGGTTTCAAGGTGCGCGGCATGGAGGGCATCGATGTGCCGTTCAACAAGGTGCAGGAGCTCTCGGGCGAGCGGATCTACGCCCACATCAAAAAGAGCTTTCTGAGCCACAAGGGCGCCGACGCGATCTATATGCTCGGCTCCGGATGGCGTACGCTGCCGATCATCGAGACGCTTGAGCGCGACCTGCAGGTGCCGGTGGTGCATCCGGTGACCGCGCGGGTCTGGGAGTTCCAGAAGCGCCTGCATGTGCGCGAGCCACGCAGCGGCTTTGGCTGCATGTTGCGGGAGTTGCCCGAGCTGTAGCCCGGATGGAGCGGAGCGACATCCGGGTGCGTAGATAGGAGAGACGTCCAATGATAGCAAAGAAACTCGCGGCTATGCTGGGCGGCCTGTCTATAGGATTGATCGCGATGCCATCCGCAAATGCGCAGACCGTCGAGCAGTTCTACCGCGGCAAGACCGTGACTGTGCTGGTCGGCACCTCGCCCGGCGGCATCAACGACATCACGGCGCGCTTCGCGGCCAAGCATTTCGGCCGCTTCATCCCGGGCAATCCGCTCATCAGCGTGCAGTATACGCCGGGCGGCGGCGGCCTGGTCACCGCCAACCGCATCTATAATGCGTCCGAGCGCGACGGCACCGTGCTCGCCAAGCTCGAGCGCGCCACGCCGCAACTCGCCATTCAGGGCTATCCGCAAGCGCAGTTCGATCCGAGTAAGCTCGCCTGGCTCGGCAGCATGTCGTCCTATGCGGACGACGCCTACCTGATGCTGATCAACGCCGACCATCCGGTGAAAAGCGTCAACGACATCAAGCCGGGCGGCGCCCACAAGCTCACGCTCGGCGCCAACAACGCTGCCTCCAGCAATCTCATCTTCGGGATCATTGCGAAGGAGGTGCTGCACCTCAACCTCAACGTGGTGCGCGGCTATACCGGCGCTGCGCCCCTGTTCCTGGCGATGGCGCGCAAAGAAATTGACGGCCAGCTCGTCGGCATGAGCTCGGTCAAGACCGGCCAGCGCGACATGTGGGAGAAGCGCGCGTTCCGCACACTCGTGCAGTTCGGCCGCACCACCCGCCATCCCGAGTTCCCCGACGTGCCAACCGGGCGCGAGCTCGCGCCAAGCCCCGACATGCTGTCGCTGATCGAATTTGCCGAGATCCCGTTCTTCATGTCGCTGCCGTTCGTTGCGCCGCCCGGCGTGCCGGCCGATCGTGTGAAGGCACTGCAGGACGCGTTCATGGCGATGTGCCGCGATCCGGGAGTCCTGGACGAAGCGGGCAAGCTCGGGATCGATATGAGCCCGATCACCGCCGAGCAGATCCTTCAGCTGGTCGGGCGCATGGCAGCAACACCCAAGGACGTGATCGCACGCTACAATGTGATTGCGGGGGAGAAGAACTAGCAAAGTCTCGAGACCCTGCTACCGCGGACTGGTCAAGTGCCGCGCGACCCCAAAGTCGACAGTGCGTGCTTGGCTCGGTCGAGGACCGGCTCCCACCGCCGGTCGGCGCCTTGGCGGAACAGCCTCGCTGTCGGATACCAGGGGCTGTCCTCTCGGTCGATGAGCCAGCGCCAGTCGGGCACAAATGGCAACAGGATCCAGACCGGCCGTCCGAGTGCACCCGTCAGGTGAGCGACGCTGGTGTCGACCGCAATCACAAGGTCGAGGGCAGCAACGACCGCTGCGGTTTCCGAGAAATCGGAAAAGAACTGCCCGGCCATCACGAGATTGTCTTTTCCGCGCAGCGCTGGCTCGTCCTCGGCTCGGATTTCTGTTTGCAGGCCAAAGAACGTCGCATCGCAATCAAGCAGCGGACGCAGCAGACGCGCTGCGATCGAGCGGTTGCGGTCGTTGAGGTGGCTCGCATTTCCGGACCAGACCAAGCCAATCTTTGGCTTGTCGGCCGCGCCGAGACGGTCGTGCCAGACCGGAGAAAGCTCAGGCGCCGACAAATACGGCGTGCTCGCCGGAATGCTTTCCAGCGTCGTTCCAAAGGCGAGCGGCAGGCTCGATAGCGGACAGTGCACATCGAAATCGGGCAGACGGTCGTCCTTGCCGATGCACAGAGCAACGCCGCTGATGCCGCCGATCAATGTGCGCAATGCCTGCTGTACCCTTGTGACAACGCGCGCGCCGCGCGCGGCGAGCAAGGGGATATAGCGGGCAAAGTGAATGGTGTCGCCGAACCCCAGGTCGGCATGAACAACAATGGTCTTGCCGTCGAGCGGCGTTTCGCCAAGCCAGAGCGGCTGCGCGAAGGTTGGCGCGGCGATGCCGAGGGCAGCGACCTTCTGACGCCACTCCGCCTTGGCGAAGCCGCAGGCGAGATCACCGGTCAGCAGCCGCACCGTCGCCTCGTTCCAATGGGCCGGCGCATAGTCCGGGCGGATTTGCTGCGCCTTCGTGTAGCTCGCGAGCGCCTCGCCGAAGCGCGCCAGCTCCTGCTGCGCAGAGCCCTGGTTCACCACGGCCTCGACATAGTCAGGCTTCGACGATGCTGCGCGCGTGAAGCACTCCAAGGCTTCATCGAGCCTTCCCATGGCTTTGAGCACACAGCCGCGGCCGTTCACGATCTCGGGGCGATCCGGCACGAAGACGAGAGCGAGATCGAAGCTCTCCAGCGCCTCGTCGAAACGTTTGAGCTCAAGCAGCGCGAGACCGCGGTTGTTGAGCGCACCCGCATCGCCGGGCGTGATCGCGAGCAGCCGATCGTAGTCGGCCGCCGCCTCATCCCAGCGACGAAGATCGTACAAAGCGTCGCCGCGAAACTTGAGCGCCGCCGGAAAATCGCTCTGCAGCATCAGCGCAGCGCCGAAGGCTGCGACCGCATCGAGGGACCGCCGCAGCGCCAGCAAGGTCAGGCCACGATTGACGTGCGCCTCGAGATAATCTGGCTTGCGGCGCAAGGCTTTGTCGTACAACGCGAGCGCCTCCTCGAACCTTTGCTGGTTGCGGAGGGCGACGGCGAGATTGGAGTAGTAGAGCGGATTGCGCTTGTCAGAGGAGATCGCGCGCCGAATGAGAGACTCTGCCTCGCTCGGGTGCTCGTTGAGATAACTTACTCCCAGAAGGTGCAGCGCGTCGGCTTGGCGCGGATCGATCGTCAATACGACGCGATAGGTGTCACGCGCCAATTGGAGGTTTCCGGCACGGTGGTGTGCGAGACCGGCCGTGAGTAGATCCGAGACCTGCGGTGTAAACGTGCCGGTCTGGTGGCGTTGTTTTTCGAGGCGGGGCTCGTTGCGAATCATTGCCTCGCATAGTGAGCCGTCGATACCACCATTGGCCAGACTTTTTTTCTCGCACAGGCGCCTGCGAGCAAAGCCGATGGGGAAATGCGTCGTGAGCACCGGGAGCCATTCGGTTTGATTCGCATTTCGACGCTTGACATCGGATCGGCAAGGGTTGACCGCGATCGGCAGCAGTGGTTCCGTGGCGGTAGTAGCGATTCGTCACCTTGTGCTCGGGTAAAGCATTGATCAAACCTGGAGGCGGTGATGGTCGTGTCTGACCGCGCCCTTGCGCTTGCCGGCAAGACCGATACAGCACGCTGGTCCAACCCCGCATCGTTCGAGTCTGCATGGGATGCTCGCGCCGAACTCGCCGCGCAGTTCATCCCGGCCGGCGCACGCGTGCTCGATCTCGGCTGCGGGCGAATGTCGTTGCAGCGCTTCCTGCCCCGCGGATGCAGCTATAGGGGCTGCGATCTTTTGGCGAGGGACGCGCGGACCATCATTTGTGATTTCAATGCCGGCCAGTTCCCGACCGAGGGGGCGGCCGAGGCCGACATCATCACAATGCTTGGCGTTCTTGAATACATCACCGATGTGGAGGGGTTCCTCGCTCATCTGCGCTCGAGCAAGCGCGATGTCGTGTTGAGCTACTGCGCGACCGACCTGACCGGCTCGGTTGATCGGGCATCGCTCGGGTGGCTCAACCACTTCAGCCTCGAGGACCTCGCGGCGCTGTTCGACCGCCATAGCTTCGTCATCAAAGGCACGATGCCGGTCGACTCCCTGCAGATCCTGATGCGGTTGACGCCGATCGAACGCCTCACCCCGACGAAGCCCTGCAGCGTCGCGGTGATCTCATACAATGACGTCGGCAATTTCGGCGACCGGCTCGGCTACCACATGATCAATGCGCTGCTGCCGAGCGAGGCGGATGTTCACCACCTCACGTTCCGCACGCTTGCGAGCGCGCGCGACAAATATGACCTGGTGGTCCTCGGTATTGGTAACAGCATCTATCAACCCCTGCTCGGCGACGAGCTGTTCAATATTGTGACGCGCAGCAAGGCGGCGATCGGCATCTTCGGCACGCAATATCGTGAGCTCATTCCGCGGGCGGCGCTGGACCGCCTGATCGATCGGCTCGCTTTCTGGTTCGCCCGCTATGAGGAAGATGTGCTGATATACGGACGCGGGCGCACCAACGTGGAACATCTCGGCGATTGGCTGATCGACCAGTTTCCGATGAGCGTGCCGACTGACGAGAAGCAGCTGCAGATCGGCGATGAGATCTTGATGGAATTGCCGCTTGATCGGACAATCCAGCACATCCAGAAGCACAAGACCGTATTCTCCACACGACTGCATCCGCTCCTATGCGCGCTCACCTCGGCCGAGGCGGTCGCCTACGCCGAGCAGCCGGCCGGGGGCGGAACATCGATTGTGTCAGGCAAGTATCGCAGCATGTTCATTGACATTTTCGGTCGAAACTATCCGGAAAAAACGTTCTTCGCGGTCGATCGCAATGCCGTCGCGCGCTACAAGGCACGTGTTCACCACAACGTCGCCGCTGTCGGCGCACGGATCGAGGCGGTTCTGCGCAATGTCGCAGTGGCGGCGAACTGATGGACTTAGGCAGCCACACAGAGCTGCCGCCAAGGCCGCGTCTCACACCGCTTCCAGGATCTTGTCCTGCTTGCGGAAATGATAGCGCGGCAGCTTGTCCAGGTCGGTGCCGGTGACGCGGATGACCCAGGCATTCTGCTTGTGCTCGGTCGAATGGATCACTCCGGGACCATAGGCACGAGTCTGGCCAACACCAAGGCCGTATTGGCTCGCCATCGTCAGCTCGTAGTGCTCGTCGCTCGCCGGGTTGACGCGGCGCCACTCCGTCATGCCGGTGACCGCCTTGGCGTTGCCATAGATCGCCCACGAGCTGCCGTGGCTGTGCGGCTTGCCTTTCTTGCCGCCCTCCTGCACGTGCGCCAGCACATAAAAGTCGAGCTCCTTGTCGTGAAAGAGCACGCGCTTGCCGGGCGGCATGTCGTCGTTGAAGGTTTCGGCCACGAATTGCGAATTGACCAGCAGGTGCGACAGACGTTCGGCCACCTGCGGCAGCGCCTCGGCCAAAGGCTTCGATTTAAGGAGCGCATGCGCATCGGTGCAGAAATTATCGAGCGTATAGGCCATGGGCGCGTCTCCCTAATCGAGCTTTACGGTTCAATCTACTCCGCGGCCGGCTCGGGCAGCAATCCCGCGTCGCGATAGGCCGCAAGCGCTCCGGGATGGAGCGCAACGCCGCCAAATGCCAACGCCGACGGCCCTTGCGTTCGCAGCGGCTCGAACAGCTCGCCGAGCCCGACAAACAAGGGATTGCCACGGCCAAGCTCGTCCGTGCCGGCCACGATCGCGGTGACCGCTTCGCGCACGATCGAGTCGGGCACGCGCGCGTGGGTTGCAAGGATATTCACGACCGCGGGTTGCGCCACATCGGCATCAAGCCCGCAGATCGCACCCTTGCGCACGGTCACGGGGCGATAGAACGACACGGCGCGCACGAGCCGATCGAGATCGCCGGCCGCATAGGGCAGGACTCTGACTGCAATGCGCTCCGACAGCTCTGTCATCACTTTGTTCGGGATCGGGCATTGGAACTGGGCATCGACCTCGCCGAGCGCCAGCGCATCGGCGCCAACGGCAAAATCGAGATAGACCGGCGTGAAGTCCGAGAAGCTCTGTCCCAGCACACCGAAAATATTATGCGCGTGCTGCACCATGCCGCTGGTCTTCATGCCGACCGCAACCCGGCGGCCACGCAGATCGGCGACCGTGCGGATATCGGAGCCGGCGCGCACGATGAAGAACAGCGGGCCGGCGTTCATCGGCGCCACCATGCGGATGTCGATCGGCTGCGCGAACGGCGGCTCGCCGTTCTTGGCGCGCCCGATCCAGTTCGACGCCATGAAGCCGAGCTCGATCTCGCCCGCGTGCAGCCGGTTGGCATTCTCGATACTGGCCGAACTCGATTCGAGCACCTCGACCGGAGCGAGCGCGGCACGCCGATCGAGCACGGGCTTAAGGGCGATGCCTTGACTGTGAAAGGTGCCGTCCCGCTCCGCGGTGCCGATCCGAATGCCCATTCAACTCCACCTTCCCGCCGACGCCGAGGAGCCGCCGCTGTAGCAGACACCGCCGGTTGCGTCGAGACGCGCCCGGCGGCGCAAGTGATCGTTGCCCGTGATCGTTAATGACTGTGCTTCGGCGCCGCTGGAGCCCCAGCGCCGATCGACTCGACCTTGAATTCGACGTCGACGGTGCCGGCTTTCTCGAAGCGCAGCTGACCTTTCAGCTTGTCGCCTTGCTTGAACGGCGAGCGCAAGTCCATGAACATGATGTGGTAGCCGCCCGACTTGAATTCGACCTTCTGGCCCGGCCCAATTTCCAGCCCGCCCTTGACCTCACGCATCTGCATGGTGCCGCCTTCCATCTTCATTTCGTGCACCTCGACCCGACCAGCTTGCGGCAGCGTGACGCCTAAAAGCCGGTCCGGCGTTGCGCCCGTATTGCTGATCGTCAGGTAGCCACCGCCAACCTTGGCACCGCCCGGCGTGGCGCGCACCCAGGGCTGGTCGACCTTCATCGCGCCGACGGAATAGGTCTGTGCGAGAGCCGCGCCAGCCGTGGCGGCAAGCATACCCATCGCGAACAGCAACTTGCGAGTTTGTGACATTGTTAGCCTCTCATATTTCCGTTGAGCTCAATTGTGAGGATTGCTGAGGATCTCGCGCCTGCGCGGTGACGTCGAGACCACGCGCGACTGCCTGTCGTTCACTCTGAGGCGGCAGATCCCGGAAGAAACGCGCGACTATGAGCCGGCGGCGCGCGCGCGCCGCCGGGCAGCCAGGCCACCGTTCCGTGACGATGCACACCAAGCGGCGTCAGCAATCGAGACGACAAGCCCTCGATCGCCAACGTCAGCGCGCTGAGGTAATCGACCAGCGCAGGAACGGGCGTTCCGCACAGAATGCAGCAATCCGCGCTATCGTGCTCCACCGGAGCGACTGGCGCAGGCAGGGATGCAACGCCGCCTCCTGAACAGATCACACCTGCGATGGTGGCGGCCTGCTGATGCACCAGCGCCGCCCCGACGCCAAAGCTCGCGAACAGCGCCTGCAGCGCCAGCGCATAGGCTGCGACCAGCGCGACCCCTGCCCTGCGCGGGCTCCATCGACGTGTCATTTGACCTCGGTAGGTCTGATCTCGGTACGTCATGCGATGGCTTCGGCGATCCGGCGCCGCAAGTTCGATTCCTATAGCACCGCGGCCCTTCACTCGACAATGTGCGCGCGGCGAAAGCGCGTGCCAAGAGCAACAAGAAGACCGAGGACCACAGGACGGGAAAACGGCCAGCCGGCACAAGAACACCGCGCACGTGAAGCGCGCACGTGGATCTACGGACCTTCTCGTGCGCGGCTGAATGTTGCGGCCACGCTCCGCCGCTGGACGACAGAGCCTACGTGCTGCGCCGCGCCCGCTTCGCCGGCACCTTCTTCCCCTTCTTGCGCGCCTTGGACAGCCCGATCGCAACCGCCTGCTTGCGGCTCTTCACCCTGCCGCCTTTGCCGCCTCGACCGCTCTTCGCTGTCCCACGCTTGTAGCGTCGCATCTCGTTCTCGACGTCGGTGCCAGCGCTCCGCGAATATCTCCGTGTCCTTCTCTTGGCCATATCGCTCTCCCGGGACAATCAGCAGCGAAAACAACAAGGGCCCGATGGTTACAAGTCGGAGATGGGCGTAAGGTTCCTTTCGGCGCGCATGCCCCGGCGAGGCGATCCGTTCACGCGCGCAGCGCGCACACAGCGCGATTATCTGTTCTCATCCATGGATGACATCCGACGCGCCATTATCGGCCGACTCGCGTTGTCATTGCATGCGCGCGCGAGTTTGAGTCTTGATGCCTCCGCGACCAGGCTCCAGGGCATTGCGCGTAGAGCATGTCAGCTCCCAGCGCAGGCCGTCCGGGTTGTAGTTCATGGAGACGTGCCCCGAAACAGCCGACTCAGCCAACGTGGTCAGCACGGTGTTTCCAAAGCCGCGACGCGTGGGCGGCTCAACCGCCGGTCCGCCGTGCTCCTGCCAGAATATGGAGAACATATTATCATCGCACGTCCAGGCGATCGTGATACGACCATGCTCGTTCGATAGCGCCCCATGTTTGATGGCGTTCGTTGCCAGCTCATGCAGCGCCATGCCAATGCCCTGTGCGGCCTCCCTGCTCAGGCGAAGCTCTGGCCCTTCGATGGCAATACGGGTTCCAATAGAGTCAGAAAAGTAAGCGAGCTGTGCATGCACGAGGGGCTCGAGATCGACTCCTTGCCATTCATTCCTTACCAGCAAGTCGAGATTGACGGAAAGCGACTGAATCCGCTGCGTGAGCTTGCCCAGAAAGTCGCGCGGACTTGTCGACGTGGTCTGGCGGGCAATCGCCAGGACGACGCCGAGCATGTTCTTCGCCCGGTGGTTGACCTCGAGCATGAGCAGACGCACCTGCTCCTCCGACCGCTTGCGACCCGTAATGTCGACGCCGGATGGCACCACAGCGGCGACGCTGCCATCAGCCGCAAAGATGGGTGCCGCCTGGAAATCGACCCACCGCATTTCGCCTTGAGCCGAATACTGCAGGTCGCAGCGCACTGTCTCGCCGGCCAGGCAGCGCGCAACAATGGCGCTCATGTGCTTGTTGGCCTCCGGCGAATACGACCACCATGGAGCGTCAGCCATGAGCCGACCGACGACATCCTCACGCGCCGCTCCAGCGGCCTCGAGCGCGCGCGCATTGACCTCAATGATCTTGCCGCTGGCGTCGAGCAGGCCGACGAACGCGTTGACGGTATTGATAATCTGGCTCAGACGCTCTTCGCTCTCTCGCAGCTTCCGCTCGCGCTGCTTGCGCTCGGAGATGTCGCGGGCCGCCTTGGAGGCGCCAACCAGTTTGCCTCTTCCGTCATGGAGGGGCGAGATTGTTACCGACACGTCGATCAGAAGACCGCCCTTGGTCAGGCGCACGGTCTCGAACGATTGGATCATCTCGCCTTTTTGCAGGCGTGCGATGATGTCGTCTTCCTCCTGCTGCCGATCGGACGGAATGAGACGCCGAATCGATTGTCCGACGATCTCCTTTTCGGAGTAGCCGAACATGCGCTCGGCGCTTTCATTCCAGCCTGTGATCGTCCCATCAAGCGTCTTGGTGACGATCGCATCATAGGACGAGTTGACAATCGCGGTCATTCGCGCACTGACGCGCTTCAACTCCAAGTCTGCGTGACTACGATCATCCACCGCTTGGCTGAGCGATTCCCAGAGCTCTCGGATTTCCGGAGTGTCCGGCCGATATTGCATCGGGAGGCCATTGACCAGGGCTTCAGCATTGCTCCGCAGAATGTTGATTGGACCGGCGACGGAACGCGCAACCTGTGCAGCCAGCAACAGGCTGGAGAGCGAAATCATCGCCCCGAGGATTGCGGACCACCGCACCGCTCGCCAGGCCGTTCCGGTCAGCTCGCTTTTGGGAATGCCGATGGCTATCGCCCACCCGCTCAGCTTCGATCGCGCGTTGGCATTGACGACCAGATCACCATCGAGAGAGGGAAACTCCGAGAGGCCGTCGACACCTTGAACATTGCGCCATCCCTCCGACGCGAGCTGACCAACTTTCGTTTCGTTGTCAGGGACGCGCCCGACGAAGCGGCCATTCTCATCAATGATGCCGGCAAGCCAAGCCTTCGGCATTTCCTGCTCACCGAGCACATTCAGGAACACTGGCAGACTGATTGCGACGGACACGGCTCGAAACGGCTGGCCGTCTTTGAAAACAGGCGCTTCGACCGAGGCAACCCAATCATCGACGGCTGAGCCGCGTCGAACATTGGTGACTGTCGCTGCCCGAGATTGGAACACGCGTCCCTGGGCCTGCAATGATTCCGGATTTCGACGTGGCAACGGTCGGCGGGCTTTGGGCGACGTATTGACGAGCTGTTGGCCCGAGGCGTCGGCAATGACGACCCAGGCATCGGGAACTGCGGTCAAAGCCTGGCGGGCCTCCACCTCGAAGGCGCCGAGGTCGTCCCTCATCAGGGCAGGAGACCTCTGCAGATCGGCCGCTATAGCCATGTACTTGGCGAGCTGAGCATCGACGCCAGATGCCACCGAGCGGGCCACATAGAGCAGGCTTGTGCGTTGTAGCTCGATCGAGGAGCTTGCAAGACTGGCAATGACCGCGATGATCAGAAGATTGAGCGGTAGCGCAATAGCTACCACCAGCGCGATCAGGCGGTGTCCGACCCGCCAGCGGTCAAGCCTGAGCAAGGCAAGACCTGCACGCTCTTTGGGCGTCGCCCTTAGGTTCTCCTGCATTTTTTGACTGGCTGGTGCTGTGGGCCCGGATCGAAAATCAACAACGCCCCGCCGAGAAGTTCCACCGGCAGGATGGCATCGCGCAGTGGCCAATACAAGGACAACCCCCGATCAATCTGCCGAAATTGGACTTCATTGACCACGCAAGGATACAATATGTAGCCCTCGATGCGCAGTGACAGGTCCTGTGTGCCCACCATGTTGTCCGGATGGATTCCACGGCTGACGCACGCCGACAATGTCGGTTTTTCACGCAAGCGCACACTTGCTCTGGCCGTCGCGATCGCCCTGATGTGCTTTGCGGGCGCAGCCGCGGTTGGCGCGCTGTTTCGCGCCGCCGACGCCGAAAACTCTGTCAATCGCACCATCGAGATCGGCCAGCAGGCGCGCGACCTGCTGACGATCATGCTCAACGCCGAGACCGGGATCCGCGGGTTCCTGCTGTCGGGTGACGAGACATTTCTGGAACCTTACCAGAGCGCTCCACGCCAGATTTCCGAAACCATCGCGCGGCTCACCGCACTGACCAGCGACAACCCCATTCAGCGGCAAGGCCTCAGGGCCATTTCCAACACGACCGAGCAGCTGATGAACTTCTACCGCGACGTTCTCGCGCTGACTGGTCAAGGGAAGCGGGATGGGGCCATCGAGCGTATCACACTGAAGACTGGCAAGACGATCATGGATGAAACGCGCGCGCTCATCGACGCTTTCAATGAGCGGGAGCTGGCGCTGCTCAACGAACGTCAACGCACGGCCAGCTTTTGGGAATCATTCCTCATCGGAGCAGGCAGCAGCGCGCTCGTGCTCGCAATCGGGCTGGTGGTGTTCTTCGCCCGCTCGACGTTTCACTACATCGAGCACCTCGATTTCCGCACCGCCGAGCTTGAGAATGAAGCACGCCGTCGGCGTGAGTCGGAGGAAACGCTGCTGCAGGCACAAAAGATGGAATCGGTCGGCCAATTGACGGGCGGCATAGCGCACGACTTCAACAACATGCTGACGGTTATCATTGGCAATCTCGAGACCATGCAACGCCGCCTCGCGCGCACGCAGCCGAATGGCCTGAGCCTCGAAGCTCTGGCCGCGCTCGTAAAGCCCGCAGAGCTTGCGCTGCAAGGCGCACACAACGCCGCGAAGCTAACCCATCGCCTCTTGGCGTTCGCCAGGCGCCAGCCGCTCGCGCCCGTGCGAGCCGATCTGAACAAGATCGTCAGCGGCGTCGCGGACCTGCTGCGGCGAACAATGGGAGAAACGATCGTCTTCGAGACCGTTCTGGCAGCAGGGCTGTGGCCAACCTTCGTGGATACCAATCAACTGGAAAATGCCGTCCTGAATCTCACCGTCAACGCCCGCGACGCGATGCCAAACGGCGGTCATCTGACGATCGAGACCGCAAACTCATATCTCGATGAAGCCTACGCCCGCCAGTTTGGCGACATCGCACCCGGCCAATATGTCTTGCTCAGCGTCACCGACACGGGCACCGGTATTTCGCCCGACCTCATCAAGAAGGTCTTCGAGCCGTTCTTTACAACCAAAGGCCACGGGCGAGGCTCCGGTCTCGGGCTTGCGATGGTGCATGGATTCGTGAAGCAGACCGGCGGCCACGTCCGCATCTACAGCGAGGTCAACGAAGGCACGACCGTGAAGATCTATCTGCCGCGACTGAGTCAGGCGGGAGAATTCGCGGCCAACCCCGAAGAGATGCCGCAACGTGCCGTGCCCAACGAGCTGGTGCGCGCATCCGAGACGATCTTGCTGGTGGAGGACAACGAGGATGTGCGCCAATACGCCAAATCAGCGCTGGAGGAGCTTGGGTACAAGGTTCTGGTGGCGCACGACAGTGCTGGCGCATTGCGAATTGTCGATGATGGCGCGCACATCGATCTTCTGTTCACCGACATCGTGCTGCCGGGCGGGATGAATGGACGCCAGCTCTCGCACGAGGTGTTAAAGGCGCGCCCAGGCCTCGCGGTGCTCTTCACCACCGGCTATACACCCAATGCCATCATTCATCACGGCCGGCTCGATCCAGACGTGCAGCTCCTTTCCAAGCCCTATACGCAGGACGACTTGTCGCGCAAGATTCGACGCATCCTCGCACGCTGACGAGCGTGTGTTGCACGCCCGTTCTCATGCTCCATCTCACGCTAATTCAAGCCGCCGAACGCCCAGATCAGCAACAGGATCGGGATCGGAACTCCAAGGAGCCAGAGCAAAGCGTATCGACCCATTTTTCTCTCCTCATTCTTACCCGCTCATCCTTGAGTGCAGGAAAAAGCGTACCATGCGATAAAGTTCCGTCATGCAAAGCCAAGGAGTTTCATCGCCCATGGAACTCGGTGGAACGCTTGATTGTTAAAAAGCGCAAAATCGCCGCGTAGCGCGCATGTGAGACATTTGACGCTCATGAAGAAATCTGCTCTCGCCTCGGACCAAAAGCATCCTGAGACCACAAATGCTCGAGGTCACGCCTTCAACCAATTTTTCTCCCGATTCGCGCATATGGCAGCTCGAGCTGCGGGCTCGCCAGCCGCGTTCCTGCTCGCGACAACCTTCATCATTGTTTGGGCCGCCACGGGCCCCGCGTTTGGATATAGCGACACTTGGCAACTCGTGATCAATACTGCGACGACGATCATCACGTTTCTGATGGTCTTTCTCATTCAGAACACGCAGAATCGCGACACCACGGCGCTGCAAGTAAAGCTGGCCGAGCTGATCATTGCGATGAAAGGCGCCGAGAACAGGATCGCCGCAGTCGAGGATCTTTCGGATGAAGAACTGGAGCAGCTTCACAAGGAGCTCTCTGCGCATGCGCAGACGACAAGTGATGCCCTCAATGTTCGGCGTGGCAAGAAGAGAGACACTCGCTAGGCAGCGAGATCACGTTGGACTTCGCTCAACCCGCCGCTGCTGCTGGAGTGCGCTTGTGCTGCAATCGAACAGCCAGTCAATGCGGCGTCAGCGGCGTCAAGAGAACACGAAGTAGTATGCAATCGTCAGCGCTACGATCGCACCCACGGTGCTGATAATCAGTACATAGCGTACGTTGTGACCGGTCACGCCCTGCCGAGCGGCGGTTTTCGGTAAGATCACCTCGTGCTCAGCGCCACGCGGTTGTAGTCCTGACGACCCGGCATCGTTACTCATTCACGTCACCTGTCCAAACATCTGTGGAAAATGTCTCACGAGCGCTTTTGTTCCGCATGCATTCTCGAAGAGAGGACGCCGGATTGATCCGCAATGCCTGATCGCGGCTCGCGCAGACTTAGGCTGTCGAGGCGCCGCCCGAGACGCGTTCAATCGTTACGCGCAGATCTTCAAAATCATAGGGTTTGGTCACAAGGGCCACATTCGCGAGCGAACGAACGCCGTCATCTATGGCGCCAGCGCCTTTTCCCGACACTATGATGATCGGAAGGGCGGGATAGAGGCCACGGAGCTCGCAGACAAGTTCTTCGCCAGGGCGATCAGGCAACCCCAGATCGACCATGGCAAAAGCAATCCCGCCTTCATGGGCCTGTGCCAACTCGAGCGCGCGCGCGGCCGACGATGCTTCCAGCACGTGAAAGCCAAGCTCATCGAGCGCATCCGTTGCGACCATCGCAACGAGAAGCTCGTCCTCAACCAGCAAAGCGTAACGTCTTTCCGTCGTCACATCGGGAACCCAAGCAAACTGTCACGCCGATCGCAGGGGAACCGCGCCATTGCGGCAGTCCATACCATTCCATTCAGGCAAGAAGGAAATCCCAAGAAGCCAGGAACCAAAAGCTTGCCCTGGGCATTGTATCGGCAACCCGGCTACGCCCCCCCTCCCCTGTGGCCGGATTTAGAGGCGTCATCAGCCCCCCTGATGGCGCCTCCTTTTTTGTGCCGAGCCAAACCTCCGACGGCCGCTCTTTGCTGTCGATCGCCCAGTGAGCGGCCCCAATCGGCTACCGCGTTCAGACTACAGCATGGTCCTGCCGCTTCTGCGCCTTGCGCTCGAAGAACAGCGCCTGGCTGATGACGGCCGACACCATCGCAGGCTGGTAGGGCTTGGTGATCAGGAAGGTCGGCTCCGGGCGGATACCGGTCAACAACCGCTCCGGATAGGCCGTGATAAAGACAACAGGCACCTCAAACGTGTTGAGGAGATCGTTCACGGCATCGATGCCGGAGCTACCGTCGGCGAGCTGAATATCAGCCAGGATCAGCCCGGGCTTCTTCTCCTTTGCCAGTGCCACGGCCTCCTTGCGGGTGCGCGCCACGCCCTGCACATCATGACCCAGGTTCTCGACCAGCGATTGCAGGTCCATCGCGATGAGAGCCTCATCCTCGATGATCATAATGTTCGTCGCGATCTGGCTGGCAAGCTCTTTGCCACATTCGTCGATGAGCTGCCGCAACTCTGCAACGCCAGCGCCCAGAATGCGTGACGCTTCCTCCTCCGAGAACCCTTCCAGCGACACCAGTAGAAACGCTTGCCGGGGCATGGCGCCAATCTGGCTGAGGTGTCGGTTCGCCGGATGGGAATCGATGGGGTCGGTCTGGCCGTTAACCGCGAGGGAATTCCAGATCTTGGAGAAGATGCGGAACATTTCGACCCGGATCGACGTTTTGTCAGCGATCAGTTCCGGCTGATTAACGAGGGTGTTGAGCGCGGCTTCGACATACTTGTCCCCGGAGACCTGACTGCCCGTCAGCGCCCGCGCATATCGCCTCAGAAACGGCAGGTGGCTACTAACGGATTGAGATATCGACATAATTCCCTCCAAGCTTTGGCGAGCAGGCATCGCCCCACCAGCTTCGCACTCGCTGTGAACGCGTCAACGGAAAGAAAGTTCCTGACCATGGAACCAGCTCATCGATTTCTGACTTATAGACTTGCGACATCCCGCCGCCAGGGGGCGGCCGGCTCGGGAGAGAGCAAAGTTATGAAAGAGAGGACACGGCAACCGCCGGATGAGCCCATGCCGCAAACCGAAAAGCTCGAGGAGTCGCCAAAAGGGCGGCTGAGCCGAGATATCCAGCGCAAGATCGGGCAGCAACTGCGTGCGATGTACACCGACGTCGTTAACGAAGGGGTGCCCGACCGCTTTGCCGACCTGCTTCGGCGTCTAGACGACAAAAACAAGTAGAGAGGCTTCATGCCTGCTCAGGATGACATGCGCGAGGCCATGCTAGCGGCGGTTCCGAATCTTCGGGCCTTCGCCGTATCGCTATGTGGTGACATGGACCGCGCCAACGATCTCGTTCAGGAAACCCTGCTGCGTGCATGGGCTCACCAGGATTCGTTTGAGCCTGGCACCAACATGTCTGCCTGGCTATTCACAATCCTGCGCAATCATTTTCGCACCGAATATCGCAAGCGACGGCGCGAGGTTGAGGACGCCGACGGCGGCTATGCCGAGCGCTTGACTTCGCCTGAGGCACAGACCGGGCATGTCGAGTTCGGGGAGCTTCGTGAAGCACTGCTTCATCTCCCCCCGGACCAACGCGAGGCCCTCATTCTGGTTGGCGCCTCCGGCTTCTCCTACGAGGAGGCCGCTCGGATCTGCGAGTGCGCCGTCGGCACGATCAAGAGCCGGGTCAATCGCGCAAGAAAGAAACTTGCCGAGCTTCTCACGATCGAGCTCGAACACGAGGCCGAAGTCGAACATGAACTCCTGATACGTCGCGCCGTCTAACGATGTGATGCTTCACCACTGTTACGTTGCACAGGTCATGCTGTCCTGGAACGAAATAGGTGCGTTGCTCATTGGCGGGTTGCACGTTAGAAAAAACCCGTAACGGCAACAGCACGGCGTCGGTAATGGCTGAGCATCATTCTGGATTGAATCCGGTTGCTTGGCTCGCCGCAATCGTTGAACATACCGACGATGCAATCGTAAGCAAAGACCTCAATGGCATTGTCACGTCGTGGAATATTGGAGCAGAGCAAATTTTCGGCTACAAGGCCGCTGAGATCGTTGGGCAGTCTATCCTCAAGCTGATCCCGCCGGAACGCCACAGCGAGGAGGATTTTATCCTCGAGAACGTGAGAAAGGGCGAGCGCATCAGACACTACGATACGGTGCGCCGGCGCAAGGATGGGACGCTGGTCGACGTTTCTCTTACAGTGTCCCCGATTCTGCTTGACGGCAAGATTGTTGGAATATCCAAGATCGCGCGGGACATCACCGCGCGAAAGCAAGCGCAGCTCGCCCAGATCCTGCTGCTCAGGGAGCTCAATCACCGCACCAAAAATTTGCTGGCCGTCGCTGATGCAATCGTGCGGCAGACGTCGAAGTCGTCTCCTCCTGAGGAGTTGGTCGATCGGATCAGCCGTCGCCTTCACGCGCTGTCGGTAAGTCAGGATCTGATGATCGATTCCGAATGGCGCGGCGCGGACATTACCAACATTATTCACTGGCAGCTCGCCTCGATCATTGACGATCATACCAGCCGAATCAAATTGAACGGCCCGTTGTGCACCCTCACTCCCCGCACAGCTCAGGCCCTGGGCCTGGCCATCTTCGAGCTGGCAACCAATGCACTCAAATTCGGCTCGCTGTCTGCGAAAACCGGCACAGTCCAGATTGTCTGGTCGATCGGCGAGAATGCCGGCAAGCGCGAGTTTCACATGACCTGGCAGGAACTTGGCGGCCCTTGTGTCGTCCCGCCGAACCACTCGGGATTTGGCTCAACGATTATCGAGCGCATGATCGCTCGCTCGGTGCTTGGCTCGGCTAAGGTCACCTACGCACCGGCGGGGCTGATCTGGGAGCTGGTCGCTCCGGAAGCTGCGTTGATTGAAGCAAGCGGGTTCTCCGTTGTTTGACGGCGCTGGCTGACGGCAGCGCTGATCCTTGCCGCCACACCAATCCACATCGCTCAGTTCGCAGCGCGCGTTGCTGACGTCTTCACGCTAGCCGCGGCATCACGCGAATCATAAGAGGCGCCCCAAGGGGCGCCTCCGTTGGGGAATTTGTCTCAGTCCGCCTAGAAGCGCTGCGCTGTGTACCAGTCGTCGACTTCCTTGCGGACCTTGTCCTTCGCGTACCCATAGCGCTCCTCGAGCTTGCCCTCGAGCTGGTCGCGCCGGCCTTCGATGACGTTAAGGTCATCGTCAGTGAGCTTTCCCCACTGCTCCTTGACCTTCCCTTTGACTTGCTTCCAGTTGCCTTGAACCCGATTCCAGTCCATTTGCACTCTCCTTACAGAGCCGTATTGCGTGGTCTGATGACCTGTGTGGTTTGATGACCTGTGTGGTCTGCTAACGCTAAAGCGTGCTCCAAGTTCCAATTTGACCATAGTCCAGAATTCAGGCCGCTTCGGCCTCAACGTTGATTGCGTCTTCCGCGATTTTCGTGAGGTCGGCGTCAGTCCTCTTCTCCTCCTGGAGCGTCTGGTCGAGTAGCTTCGCAGCCTGATCCAGCCCGAGCTTTTCGGCCCACGCCTTCAACGTGCCATAGCGGGAGATTTCGTAATGCTCGACGGCCTGCGCGGCCGCCAGCAGGCCTGCATCGATGGCAGGTGAGCCTTTGTATTCATCCATGATTTCCTTGCCCTCGTCGAGAATGCCGTCCATGGCGTCGCACTTTTTGCCGCGAGCGGGCGCCTCGATGATCTCGAACACCTTCTCCAGGCGATCGACCTGCCCGTCGGTCTCACGCTCATGTTTTTCGAAGGCCGCTTTCAGCTCCGGCGACTGCGCCGCCTTGGCCATCTTGGGAAGAGAAGATAGAATCTTCTTTTCCGCATAGTAGATGTCCTTCAGAGTATCGTGAAACAGCTCATCCAGTGTCTTGTTGTTTTTTGCCATGTCATTGTTCTCCACGTTTGGCTTCTCTTGTGGATGCCCTTGGCGAGCAAGCACAAGAAGATCACGCGCGCCAGTCGCGCTCTCGCATTTAACTGGGACTACGCCTTATGGTTTCAAGCGATCGAGGCTCAGGCCGCCTTGGTGTCCGCCATCTGCTCCTGCGACGTGCCGTGCGCCCTCATCAACTCGGCGATACGGCGGCGCGCATAGAACATGCGGGTCTTCACGGTCGGCTCCGGAACCCCGACGATCTCCGCGACCTCACGGATCGACTTCTCTCGGTAGTAAACAAGGCTGATGATCTGACCATGTTCCGGCGAGAGCTGAGCGAGGCACTGTCCGAGCACTTCGCTGCGGTCTTTCTCCTCCAGCGTCCGTTCGGGATCCGCATTGGGATCCACGAGGGTGGCGGCCATCTCATCATCGAGCCCAACTTCCGACCGCCGCGCAAGCGCGGTCAACGCCTTGTTGCGCGCGATCGCGAGCAGCCAGGTGGACACGGAGGATTGCGCTTTGAAGGTCTCCGCCTTGCGCCAAATGTCCAGGAACACTTCGCTAACGACGTCTTCGGCCAACGTCTCGTCTCGCACCATCCGAGTGAGGAACAAGAAGACTCGCCGATGATGGCGCGCAAAAAGAACTCTCATAGCCCGTTCGTCTTTGCGGGCGACGCATCGCACCAAAGTCTCATCCGAGGCGCTATCAATCCCGATGAAGGAGCCCGCCATGAGAGCCATCTCCCGTCCACCCTATACCCCCTGGCAACCCATAGCGTTCGCGCTGGTTCCGGCAGAACCTGGTATTCTCCACAGATATCGCGACGCTCCTTTGCTCCTTCTGCATCAAAGATTTCACGGACATTAGGAATTGACACCTCCTGCGGTCGTCAGGTCGCCGCCTTGACTCGCGCGCGGAAACGAAGCCAGTCGCGGATCAGCCGTCCGCGCGGCTTGGAGGTCAATTGAATGTCGGTCACGAACTTTGCTCCACCTCGCCTGCGCTCGAGAACGATCTTGCGGCTGTGGAACGCTGCAAGCTCCGGCCGGTGTCCGACGCTCACAACGGTCAGCGAGGCCAGCTCCTGAGTGAGCAACTCCATCAGCTTGTCCTGACGGTCCGGGTCGAGTGCCGACGTCGCCTCATCAGGCACGACGATATCCAGCTGGTGCAGGAAGATCCGCGCGAACGCGAGACGCTGCTTCTCACCGCCTGGCAGCGCATGACACAGCACCCGACGTCACCCCTAACGGCTTGTCGGCCTGACACGACTGTGTCGGCACGAAGAATTTCCCCCATGGGAGATGAGATATCGACAATAAGAGCCTGCTCAACAATATGATGAAAGTGATTTCGATTCGGGTATGCCGGCACGCGCTCAAATGCAACGTACCGGCTTGAGAAGAGAGTACTGTTCGCTTTAGGCTCCTTGTAGTCTTAGGTTTCCTTGACCCAAGCCGTGTTGGTCCGATCATACTTGAAGCCAGGCGCCGCCTTGAGTTCGTCCTTGGTCGAGTTCATCACCAGCTGCCGCTTGTTATCCTTGCGATCAGCCTTCACCGCATTAAACGGCACGATGACGTGCTTCTCGCCGATACCAAGGAAGCCGCCGACGCCGACCACCAGCGCGTTGATTTTGCCGTCGGCGGCCAGCAGCACATCGTCAACCTCGCCGATCTTGTTGTTGCTGGGGTCGTAGACATTCTGCTTATAGTAATTGGTAACGGGCATGGAGTTAGGAGGCACGTCCGTCATGATTTTAGTATCGCCGATCCCAACGGTCGCGCCACCGCCGGCCGGAGCCTGCGCCGTCGTGTTGCCGCCGGCCGGAGCCTGCGCCGTCGTCTGATTGCAGATGCTCGATGCCTTGAGCGCCGCTTCAGCCTCAGCCTGCGATCCGTAGGAGCGCTCTGCGCCGACGATGACGACCGCCGGGCCCGTCGGACGCTGCTCAGCCACCCGGCATTGCTTCGTCGCGGAATCCTGAACCACGTAGAAGTCCGCCGCCATGGCACAGCATGTGCCAGCAAGCACGGCGACGCCTGCCAACAGTGGTGTCTTCATTGGAGGTCTCCCTGTATGAGTAGAATGGCCCATCAAGTCGCAAGCAGATGTTTGGTTCCGAACAGAGCAGCTTGCCTTGGAGGTCAATCGATGCAAAGCGCGAGCGCCATTCGTTTGCCAACGCTCAATCTTTCTTTGTCGATCAACGCTGCGTCAAATTCTCCCAAGAAGAAGAAGAATGAGCACAATCACCAAGACGAGGCCGAGACCGCCGGAGGGATAGTATCCCCACCCGCCACTGTAGGGCCACGTCGGAAGTGCGCCGACGAGCAGCACAATGAGTATGATGAGCAGTATGGTGCCGAGTGGCATTGGTCTTCTCCTCTGGGACGCGTCCACTGACAGCGCCTCTGAGTCAACGGACCGCGCAACTCTGAATTGACACCTCCTAACGACGGAACATCGGAAAACGTTCCCAAGTTGAACTCGCCAATTTGTGTTGGTGCTCCATAGAAGTGGAACATTCGCGCCATTCATGTGTTGCCTGCCTCGCATCGGGAGGAGATACCAGAGGAGATTCATAAATGCGTACGCGTTCGATTCTCACAATCGCGGCCTCTGTCTTGCTTGCAAGTACAGTTTTCGCCGCGGCCCAGGGCACGCAGAAGCAAGGGCCCGGCGGTGAAGGGGGTCCTGGCCCGGCGCAAACGCAGCAGCACGAGGGACAGCAAGGCAAGCAGGACCCTCAGAAGGGCGAGCGTCGTGAGAATGGCTCACAGAAGGGTTCTCAGGTTCAGGAGCGCGAGGGTTCAGGCAAGCAGCAGCAGGGCAAGCAGGAAACCCAGAAGGAGCAGCGCGGCGAGCCGAAGGGCAAAGGCGAGCGTAACGATGCTGCGCAGCGAAACGAGCGCAATGACGCGCAGCGCGGTGAGCAGCGGACAGGCGACGCAGGCCACAAGACCTTGACCGTCGAACAGAAGACCAAGGTGCGCGAGACCGTACTGCGCGGCGGCAGTGCGCCGAGGGTGACCAGTGTCAACTTCAACATCTCGGTTGGCACCGTCGTGCCGACGACGGTTCGGGTGGTGGAATTGCCACCGGTGCTGATCGAGTATTACCCTGATTGGCGCGGATATCTCTACTTCGTCTACAACGACGAGATCATCGTCGTGGATCGCAACCATCGCATCATCGCGGTCCTCGCGGTCTAATCAACGTCCGGCAGGCAAGCGAAGGGTGGCCTCGGTCGAGGCCGCCCTTTTTGCTGTTCGAGAAGAAACTGTATTGTTTGAGCGCTGGTCGAACGACGGACCCGCTCACCGTGCGCTCGGCCTCGCGTCCGCCGAGCACGTGATCTGGCTGCTAACGATTGATCCCTGGGTCGCCGATGACCCCGTGCGCAACCAGGCGATTCCAGATAAAGAGGACCGCAATCGCACCGAGCGTTGCGGCGATGAAGCCAGCACCCTGATCGGGTCTATACCAGCCGATGGTCTGACCGACCCAAGTTGAAAAAAATGCCCCGGCGACGCCGAGGACGGTGGTGAGAACGAACCCAGCCGGCTTGTTCGGCCCGGGGGAAACGATCCGGGCGATGATCCCTGACACGAAACCGATCAATATGATCCAGAGTAAGCTGGACATGGATGTTCCCGAGTTAGTCAAACGTTGAGGGCAGCGAGATCTGCCCCTCGCCTTTCATTACCGGAAGAGACTGTGGCCAAGAATGCCAGCGGCCGAGCCTGGCGACAACAATTGTTCATTCTTATGAATGCCAATCGAGTCAGCGCAGGCCGAAAAGTGAAAGAAAGCCAGGACAATCACGACCCAGGCCTACCAGATGACGCCATTCACGTGAACCTCCCATGGTTCAATTCGAGCTGGTCTCGGTTTGCCCTGAGGGAATGCTCGTGATCCGCTGAGGTTCCAGGCCGTGGGAACAGAAATGCGACCTCGCCTGCAGCGTCCGAGCTGACGCCGTCAGCGCGCCAATGATGCAACTGGCTTCAGCGGCGCAGGGCCGGAGGACGGCGCGGCGGTCGTCCTGATCTTGTCAAGCAAAGCCTTTGCGGAAGAAAATACGCTCGCCTGTGCGAATGGCTCGCTCGCCACCCACGACACGTCATCATGGTCCTTTGCCATCAAGATGCCGATCGACGTCGAGAACGCTCTGTGCAGGCGCCGGACCACGAGTCGCAACTGGGCCGGCGTTGCCTCCCCAACAGACAGAACAGCTGCATATTGAAACTTTTGGTTCTGAAGAGCACCGTTGATACCCATCAGACCGCTACCTGCTGCCAGCATCACGTCGACGCGCGCTTCCAACTGACCCGCCAGCGCCACCAGCTTGCCGGCGGCATGGTCAAAGGCACCTCGCGCAGGAAGAACGAACGCCTTTGCGCATGCAGACTTTGCCGTTTGGCCTTCTTGCTCCTTCTGTCCCAGCCGTTGCTCGACCAGATCTTCCGCAAGCTCAACGTACTCGTTCACAGCGCCTTTCAGCTTATCGAGCTGGTCTGGCCGCAGGACCTCACGCGCAGTGTCATTGGCCGCAATCGAAAGAGCCGGAATGGCCACGTGATCAAGGTAATCCAGTAAGGGGCGATCCTCGTTCAGCCAATCCTCCATCTCCTCAGCCGACGACGACGCGTCTCCTGCCAGGAGCAGGTGATACAGTCGTTGCTTGGGACTGAGCGCCGGCGAGTTGCCCAGAAGAACACCGACATAAGAGAGCATGGGCACACGCTCGGCAAAGACCACCAGAGAGATCGTAATCGGCATTGCGAGGATCAAACCGACGGGTCCCCAGATCGTGGTCCAGAACGCCGCGGACAGGAGGACAGCAAGCGGCGACACCCGCGTATTCGCCCCGAACAGGACCGGCTCGATCACCTGGGCCGTGATGAACTCTGCAGCCCCGAACAGTGCCGCGGTGAGGATCAGCTGGGTCCAACCGGGCTCGACCGCCGCCGCTAGCGCCATGGGCAGGAGGGCCGATAATGCCCCTCCGATATACGGCACGAAGCGCAGGATCGCGGCAATTGCGCCCCATAGCGGGGCGTTCGGCAGACCGATCGCCCACAGACACAGACCGATGACGATGCCGAAGCTGAGATTGAGTCCGGCCTGCAGGCGGAAGAAGTGAGCAAGCTCCAGGGCCGCGTCGTTGAGGGTCTGTGTGGAGCGACCGATCTCCGTCGGCCCCATCACCCGCACGAGCCGGTCTCGCAGGTCATGATATTGCAGCAGAATGAAAACCGTAAACAGCAGCGCAAGGGCGGCCGACGTCAAGGGTGAGATCGAAAGCCGCAGATATTTTGCAAACGCCAGGAACGGGCTTGATGACTCATTCTGAACTTCGACCTTGACCGGCTCGCCACCCCTTGGCTGCTGCTGCTTGAACTCGCCTTCCACGTTGCTCAACACCTCGGTTGCGGTGCGCCAAACTCCGACGCTCCCGAGTGTGCCCGTGGCGTCCCGGATCTTGGTGCGCAGATTCTCCTGATAGCGGGGCAGCTCTTCGGCAAACCCCGTCACTTCCCGCGCCAGCAAGGCACCTGCCGCGACCGTCGTCGCGATCAGCGAGAGCACAACCAGCGCGACAGCGGCCGGCCGGGGAAGCTTATGATCCTCAAGCCACAGCACCGCAGGCTGCAACGCGAAGCTCAACAGAGTGGCCAGCGCCAGCGGAAGCAAAAAATCGCGGCCAAGGATGAGCGCCGCGATCACCAAAGCCGCGACGATAAGCGCTGCCGCCGCATTGACGACGTTCGAAGATGAAGCCCCTGCCCACATGGCGGTCTCTCGTTGTGCCCCGGCGGCGTAACAATTTCGATGGAACTTGGTTCCCCCTGGCGCGTTTTAGAGGTGACAAAAGTCGTTCCAACCGGCAGGCGGCCGCCCACTAGACCGCACAATCACAATCACAGGAGTATGCGATGAATATCCATGCCGACCAGCGCCCAGCATATGGCAGCGACAACAAGACCGGCTCAACAGGATCGTCCGGGCGCAGCACGACCGGCGACATCAATGCCGACCTCAATAATCTGCGCTCCGACTTCAATTCTCTCAAGGATACGATGACGGACTACATCTCTAAGACCGGCAGCGACGCGCTCGATAGCGCCAAGAAGACGACGTCCGATGCTGCCAGCAAGGCCTCCGATCTCGCCAATGCGGCGTCCGAGCAGGCCAAGACCTTCGCGTCCGAGCTCGAGCGGATGGGTCGCAACAACCCGCTCGGCGCCATCGCGGGCGCGGTGCTGGTGGGCGTCGTGATCGGCCTGATCGGGCGCGGCGGCCGAAGCTGATGCTGCGCAGCATCCTCCATATCACCGGGCTCGAGCAGAAGCTTGAAGCTTTCAGGGACCGGATTGAGGGCGAGGCGCAAAGCCTGATGCAACAGGGCAGGGCGGTCGCCGTCCAGGTGGCGATCGCTTCGGCTCTTGCGGTCGGTGCCGCGATCCTCGGACTGATGGCGCTCGTGGCGGGACTGATTGCGCTGTTCTTCTGGCTCGAGCCGCAGGTGGGAAGCATTGCGGCTATGGGCCTGATCGCCGGAGGACTTCTGCTGATGGGTGTTATCTTGGCGGTCAGCGCTGCGATGATCGGCCGCAAGGAAACGCCGCGCGTTCCGGCCGTGGTCGCCAATCCGGTGGCGACAGCGGACATTGCGGCGGCAAGAATGACCGAGGCAAAGCTCGACCTTGCCAGCCACGAGCCGCTGGGCCGCGACTATATTGGCTTGGGGGATTTCCAACCCGCGCGACCGGTGACGACCGAAGAGGTGGAGTCGCTTTTTGCTGTCGCCGGGCAGTTTACTCGTCTCCCGCATACTGGAGTTGAGTCGGTCGACAATATGCTTCGAGCGCTCGCGCCCAAAGCAGAAGAGGCGACCAGAGAGGCAGTGGCGCGCGCGGCCAACCTGGTCCGGCACGGTGATCGCTCAACCGTGCTGGCCATTCTCGGAACTGCGCTGGCGATCGGCTGGGCAATGACCAAGGCTGATCATCGAGCGAAAGCCGCCTGAGGCTTGGACCCTGCCGGGCGCGAGCGCAAGCGCTCGCCCACGGACGACAGATGAATACCAAAACCAGATTTCGCAACAACCGTTTGGCAGCCGTTTGGATCGAGAGTCCATCGCCTCGCGCGATTTCAGACCCTCACCGCCCCGATCACCACGCAATCCATCTGAGATGTATTTACGCGTCAGGTCGTAAAGGTAGAGCGCACGACTGGGCGCTTTTGCTGAGAGCAAGCTGCTGCATCACACGCTCAACGGAGATTGGCGCCGCGCTAGAGGCAGCCCGCTCCTGGATCGTTTTTGACTGAGGGAAAACTGGCGCATAAAGAAAAGCCCCGGCGCGGGGGCTACCGGGGCAGGACACAGCGGCTTTACTCAGGCGGGTTTTGAACCCCTGAGAGGGGTAAGCCGCATAAACAGAATATATGGTATATCCACCGCAGTTTGGTAGTATTTTAGTACTGAATTCTAAGTGCCATGTCTGGCCTCGATATTTCGTTTCGCGCTGAGCCCTTACCAGTAACAGCAGCACTACGCTCGTCCCTGGTTTTGGTTCATCATTCCCCCCCATTGACTCTGTGTTCTCTTTTTGTTCTCATGACACAAATGGAGAAGTCCCAAACATGAATGCACCAGCGCGTTCGAGCGAATTGGAGACTGAGATCGCTGCTTCGCTTGAAGCGGAGGTTGATGAAGCGATCGCGACTTGCGGAGGAGATGTGCGGGCGGCGTTGCGCGCTACGCTCATTGCAAACGCGTACCTGGAGACCGAAATCGAGCGATTGACCGAAGCAACGTCAACCGGCTTCGCACGCGGGCGGCTGCCACCTCAGCGGGTCAAGGTCGGAGCTTGAGGTCCGTAACATTGCGTGAGCGGCTTACAGTGTTTCGCCAGCCGCTGCTGATGACGAGACGTTGCGGGTACCGGGATGGAAACCACAGCCACCATCCTCCACGCCGACCTCGATGCCTTCTATGCATCGGTCGAGCAGCTGCTCGACCCGTCGTTACGTGGCAAACCCATTGCCGTCGGTGGTGGTGTCGTCCTCGCGGCGTCGTACGAAGCCAAGGCATTTGGAGTAAGCGGCGGAATGTCGGGACGGCGGGCGCGCGAGCTTTGTCCGCACCTGATTTTTGTGGGTGGTCATTTCAAGGACTATCAGCGGCTCGGCGATGGCGCCATCAACGTGCTCAACGATTTCACGCCGCTCGTCGAACGAATCTCCATTGACGAGGCCTTCGCCGATGTCGCGGGCTGCACCCATCTGTTCGGTTCGCCGGCTGAGATTGCGACAGCAGTCCGTCGCCGCGTGCGCACCGACATTGGCCTTCCAATCTCGATCGGGGTGGCCCGCACCAAACATCTCGCGAAGATTGCCTCGCAAGTGGCCAAACCCGATGGCCTCGTGGTTGTCGACCCGGAGAGCGAGCTTCGTTTTCTGCACGATCTGCCTGTCGAGCTGATGTGGGGAGTCGGTCCCGCGACCAAGGCGCGGCTGGCCGAGCGCGGCATCCACACCATCGGCCAACTGGCGAACATGCCAGGCTGGTCGCTGCAACGCGTGGTCGGCCGTGCAGCCGGAGAGAAGCTGACGGCGCTCGCTTGGAATCGCGATCCTCGGCACATCGAGACGCGTCGCCGCGCGCGTTCGGCCGGAGCCCAGTCTGCGCTCGGCAGGAAGCCCGCGCGAGTTCAGGTTTTTCGACCTGTTCTACGTCATCTTGCCGACAGGATCGCCACCAGGCTGCGGGCCAAGTCCCGGCCCGGCCGGACCGTAACAGTCCGCGTTCGCTTCGCCGATCTCCACTCTGTCACCCGCTCCATAACGCTCGATGCGCCGATTGCGGCGACTGCAAGCCTCGCCGAAATCGCCGAAGAGCTCGTTCGCAGCGCGCTCGCTGATCATCCTGATGAGAGGATCATCTCGTTGCTGGGGATCTCGGTGTCGCAGCTCGAACGACACTGGGATGTGCAACTGGAACTCCCCTTCGGGCTCGACGATGAAGAGCGCCGCCCGGGCAGCAAAAGAGGAATGGCGCGTTGGATAGCGGATCGCGCGGTCGACAAAATCCGCGATCGTTTCGGATGGGAGGCGGTCGAATACGGATCGGCGCTGGGCCTTTCCCGCTCGGTCCCCGACGAGTTTCGCGAGCTCGCGGAAAAGGATTTGTGATGATTGCTGCGAGACTCGTGGGCGGCGCTGCTGTCGCGTTTTCAGAGCGAGGGACGCCCGCTTTCAGAATGCTCCAAAACCCGCCTGCACATTTCGCAAAACCACAAATGCTCTGAATAGCGGGGGATAACTCGGCTCACTGCCAAAAACGATTGCCACAATGGTTCGAGACTAGGTGCTCACATACGGCGTCTAAGGGGAGCGTACCGTGCGCCAGCCCGATCCTTCGCCACCAGTGCGGCCCCGGTCTGTCCCGATTGCCGAAGGCCAATGCGCTTCACGAGCCCCAGGCCAGACCAGACGCTGCTTAACTTCCGCCACGCATCCTTCGTCTGTGATTGTGGTCGCGCGAGTGACCAGGTCATTGCCGATATGAAATGAGAAGGGCGATTTGAACTGGAATCGGGTGGGCCCAGGCGGCAAACAATTTATCTCGAGCGCAGAGGGGGCAAAGAGAGAAAGAGAGAAGGAGTTCCCCATGTCGAAGGAACAGAAAAACAAAGCCGTAAGTCGCTCGATGGTTCAAGGAGTTTTGGGGCAATCCCTGGAACCCCAGCATCGTCGATGAACTCAGCGCGCCTGACATTCTCTTGCAATATTCGCTGCATGCGCCTCGTCGCGGTCGCGAGGACGTAAAGAAGTTCATGACCGAATTCCGCCGAGCATTCCCGGACCTCAAGTTTGGGGGTGTGGCAGACCTCATCGCCGAGGGTGACTATGTCGTCGGCCGCTGGGAAGGGGGCGGCACGCACACCGGCCCCGCTTTCAGCGACTTTCCCATCGGCTCCCTTCCTGCGGCCTCGGGCCGGAAAATGCGGTTCACGGGAACGACAGTGCTTCGCTTGCAGGATGGCAAGATCGCCGAGGAAATCGGCTTGGACGATGGCGCAACCGCGTTGCAGCAGCTCGGCATCTTGCGTGCAGCTTAGCACTGCGATGCGACCGCAATTGTGCTGACCATTGGCAAAAAACGAGCCGGACCGAGGCGGCCGCCGCCTCATCCGGCTCGTTGGCCGAGAGCGAACCCAGCGGCGTCGTTTGGGACTCGCTGATCCATACGGGCGCCGGCGCGCGGCATTTTCCAGCTGAGATTTAGGGAAGTAGGTCCCGCGGGCTAGGTGCATGGCGCGCCCGGAAGGATTCGAACCTCCGACCCCCAGATTCGTAGTCTGGTGCTCTATCCAGCTGAGCTACGCGCGCTGAGCGCTTCGCGCGG
>Ga0209488_10000045_pt1 | contig 85193 bp, 70 predicted proteins | sample Rivendell_Oct201_8_FD_188349 | JGI IMG/M metagenome (GOLD analysis project Ga0209488, IMG submission 188349) | Vadose zone soil microbial communities from the Eel River Critical Zone Observatory, Northern California, USA -... | ecosystem: Environmental > Terrestrial > Soil > Vadose zone >...
GCCCTCGTCCATCTCGCCGAGCTCTTTCTGAATGGCCTTCATCTGCTCATTCAGGTAGTACTCGCGCTGGCTCTTCTCCATCTGCGCCTTGACGCGGCCGCGGATGCGCTTCTCGATCTGCAGCACGTCCATCTCGCTCTCGATGGCGACCAGCATGTGCTCGAGGCGCTTCTTGACGTCGAGGATCTCCAGCACCTTCTGCTTCTCGGCGAGCTTCAGCGACATGTGCGCCGCCACGGTATCGGCCAGGCGCCCGGCCTGCTCGATGCCGGCGAGCGCCGTCAGCACTTCCGGCGGCACCTTCTTGTTGAGCTTCACGTACTGCTCGAACTGGGAGATGACCGAGCGCGCCAGCACGTCGAGCTCCTTCTCGTCGTAGCTCTCCGCGTCCGGCAGCAGCGTGGCATCGGCGGAGTAGTACTCGCCGGCGTGCAGCTTCTCGATGCGGGCGCGATCGACCCCCTCGACCAGCACCTTGACCGTGCCGTCGGGAAGCTTCAACAGTTGCAGGATTGTCGCGACGGTGGCGATACGGTACAGGTCGTCCCCCTTGGGATCGTCCACATCGGCCTGCTTCTGCGCCACCAGCATGATGCGCTTGTCGGTGCGCATGGCGACATCGAGGGCCTGGATGGACTTCTCGCGCCCGACGAACAGCGGAATCACCATGTGGGGGTAAACCACGACGTCGCGCAGCGGCAGCACCGGCACGTTTTCGAGCGCGGCGGGAATCGGAGTCGCAGGGGTGGTCGGTTCGGACACGCTCAAGCCCTCGATGACCAGTGGGACACGGCCGGGGTCTGTCAGAACCACGGCCGAAGGCGTTTAGAGCCCTAGTGTAGCGGGAAATGAGGCTGCGGCACCGCGTTTCAAGGGTGACGCGCCTCACAGGCCGGCGCGCTGGCTGGAACGCGGGCCTGGAAGGGGTCAGTGATGGTTCGAGCCGGAGGCGCGGCGCGGCTCATCCACGCTCGCCAGCCGGCCGTCATCGGCGCCGTACACCACGTAGGGCTTGGTCTGCCCTTCGATGACCGTCTCGTCGATCACGATCTTGGAAACGTTACGCATCGAGGGCAGCTCATACATGGTATCGAGCAGCACGGTCTCGAGGATGGTGCGCAGGCCCCGCGCCCCGGTCTTGCGCTGCATGGCGCGGTGCGCAACCGCGCGCAGCGCCTCCTCGCGGAACTCGAGCTCGGCCCCCTCCATCTCGAACAGGCGCCGGTACTGCTTGGTGAGCGCGTTCTTGGGCTCGGTGAGGATCGAGACCAGCGCCGGTTCATCGAGCTCATCGAGCGTGGCCACCACCGGCAAACGCCCCACAAACTCCGGAATCAGGCCGTACTTGATCAGGTCCTCGGGCTCGACGTCGTGAAACAGGTCGCTGCCGTGCGGGCGGTGATTGATGTCGCGCACCTCGGAGGTGAAGCCGATACCGCTCTTCTGGGTGCGATTCAGGATGATCTTCTCAAGTCCCGCGAAGGCGCCGCCGCAGATGAACAGGATATTGCTGGTGTCGACCTGCAGGAATTCCTGCTGCGGGTGCTTGCGGCCGCCCTGCGGCGGCACCGAGGCAATCGTGCCCTCGATGAGTTTCAGCAGCGCCTGCTGCACACCCTCGCCGGAAACGTCGCGGGTGATCGACGGGTTGTCCGACTTGCGCGAGATCTTGTCGATCTCATCGATGTAGACGATGCCGGTCTGCGCCTTCTCGACGTCGTAATCGCACTTCTGCAGCAGCTTCTGGATGATGTTCTCGACGTCCTCGCCCACATAGCCGGCTTCGGTGAGCGTGGTCGCATCCGCTATGGTGAACGGTACGTTGAGCAGGCGCGCGAGGGTCTCGGCGAGCAGGGTCTTGCCGCAGCCGGTCGGGCCGATCAACAGAATGTTGCTCTTGGCGATCTCGACGTCGTCCTTGGAGCGCGAGGCGCCGGTGCGGGTCTGCAGGCGCTTGTAGTGATTGTAGACCGCGACCGAGAGCACCTTCTTGGCGCGCTCCTGGCCGATGACGTACTCGTCGAGGACCTTCTTGATTTCGTGGGGCTTGGGGAGCTTGTCGCGCGCGCGTTCGGCGCGGTCCTCGAGCTCCTCACGGATGATGTCGTTGCACAGCTCGACGCATTCGTCGCACACGAACACCGAGGGGCCGGCGATCAGTTTGCGGACCTCATGCTGACTCTTCCCGCAGAACGAGCAGTACAGGAGCTTGCCGTCGTCATGGCGGCTGCGGGCGTCTTCACTCATCGAGGTCTCTCATAAACTCACGTCGCGCTACTTCTCGAGGCACGTCGAACGCCAGTTTCTTATAGCACGGTGTCCGGCCATGAAGCAAAGAGCGCTCGCACATGTAAGTACTTCTATGCACGCGAGTTATATGACGTGGTTCACCTCTTTTACATTTGCTCGGCTGACCGCGAGCAATAGGGCAAGTCAGGCCGGTTTTCCGGGGGTCGGCGCCGGCACCTGGCCGCGCTGTTCCAGGACCTTGTCGATCAGTCCGTAGCGCACCGCCTCGTTCCAGTCCATGAAGCGGTCGCGGTCCGTATCCTGCTTGATGCGCTCGACGCTTTGGCCGGTGTGCTTGGCGAGGATTTTGTTGAGCCGGTCGCGCGTCTCGAGCATCTCGCGGGCGTGGATCTCCATGTCCGCCGCCTGCCCCTGAAAGCCACCCAGCGGCTGGTGAATCATCACGCGCGCGTGCGGCAGGCAGTAGCGCTTGCCGCGCGCGCCGCCGGCGAGCAGCACGGCGCCCATGCTGGCCGCCTGCCCGATGCAGATGGTGCTCACGTCGGGCTTGATGAACTGCATGGTGTCATAAATCGCCAGTCCCGCGCTCACCACTCCGCCCGGGGAATTGATGTACAGCGCGACGTCCTTCTCCGGATTCTCGGACTCGAGGAACAGCATCTGCGCGACGACGATGTTCGCCATGTAGTCATCGACCGCTCCCACGATGAACACCACGCGCTCCTTGAGCAGTCGCGAGTAGATGTCATAAGCCCGCTCGCCCCGCGCGGTCTGCTCGACCACGATGGGGACCAGATTCAAGCCACGTTCGTTCATGTTTCGCCCGCCTGTTCCTGCTGGGGTTCGTACTGAGGGTCGTGCCGGGGTTCGTGCTGATGCTGAGCTTCCTCATCGGCCTCGGACTTGCCAAAGCCGGTGAGCTCGCTGAAGGTCATGGCCCGCTGCGTGACCTTCGCGCGCTCGACCACCCAGTCCACCACCTGCTCCTCGAGGACCGCGGATTCGATGGTGCGCATCGCATCCTTGTTGTGCTGGTACGCCCGCCGCGCCTCCTCAGGATTGGGGTACCCTTCCGCAAGTTCAATGACCCGCGCCTGCACGCGCTCGCGGTCCACCTTCATGCCCTGCGTCTGCACGATCTGCGCGACCAGCAGGCCGAGCGCGACACGCCGGCGCGCCGGCTCCTCAAACACCTCGCGCCGGGGGAGCTGGCTCGCATCGCGAATACCCAAGCGCCGCGCGGTGTCGATTTGCAGCTGCTGCACCTGCTCCTCGATCAGCGCACGCGGCACATCGACGGGGTTGTCCTTGTACAGGGCGTCGAGCGCCTGCACGCGCACCCGGCCGCGAATCACATCCGCCAGCTCCCGCTCCATGCTCTTGCGAACCTCGGCGCGCATTTCCGCCAGCCCGCCCTGTTCGACACCGTAGGCACGAAAGAATTCTTCGTCGACCGCCGGAAGGGAGTGCTCTTCGATCGCCTTGATGGACAGATGCAGCTCGGCGGATTGCCCCGCGAGCTTCTTGTTCGGGTGGCCGGCGGGGAACACCGCACTCACGGTGCGCCGCTCCCCGGCGCGCACCCCTTTGAGGCCCTCCTCGAGTTCGGGCATCGCCTGCTGCGTGCCCAGCACGATCCTCACATCGGTCAGATCGCTGCCTTCGAACGCCTTGCCGCCGATGCGCGCCTGGTAGTCGAACACCACGCGATCGGAGTCGCGCGCCGCCCGTTCGACGGGCGTGAACACGGGCCGCTGCCGGCGCATGTTCTCGACCATGGCGTCTACGTCCGCCTCGGACACCGCGGCCGCCGGCCGCTCGATCGCCAGGCCCTCGGGCGCATTCACCCGGATCTCGGGCAGCACCTCGAAATGGGCGGCGTATTTCAGGCCGGTGTCCGGCCCCATCGCGATCGGCTCGATGCGTGGCCCGCCCGCTGGCCTCAAGTTTTCCTGGCTCACGGCCTGGGCAAAAGAGCTGCGCACCAGATCGCTCAGCACCTCGGCGCGCACCTGCTCGCCAAACTGCTTAGTGATGACCGCAAGCGGCGCCTTGCCGGGACGAAAGCCCTTCAGGCGCGCGGTGCGCGACAGGCGCTTCAGGCGCTGCTGCACCTCGTTGGCCACTTCGGTGGCCGGCACGGCCACTTCCAGACGCCGCGAAAGACCACCCGTGTCAGACAGAGAAACTTCCATCAAACAATCCTCGGCTCCGGGGCCTCGAGCCCCGCTGCCAGCGCCGGTACCTAGTGAAGCCAAGGAGAACTGGTGCGAAAGGAGAGACTCGAACTCTCACGGGTTTCCCCACTGGATTCTAAGTCCAGCGCGTCTGCCAGTTCCGCCACTTTCGCCCGTGCCGTGCGCACCGGACGAGCCGGATGCGGCCACACCTGCAGGCCGTGCGTCGGGGTGGCGCGCATTATAGCCGATGGCATGCCGCCGCCCGCGCACCGCCGCGACGCGCCGTCGCGGCGCTATCCATGTTGTAACTGACTGATTATTATACCGAACCTGGGATCGAACCTACGACCAACGAAGGCGGAGGGGACTCCGGCCGGGCGAGGAGGGCCGCCTGGTTCTAGTGCCCCGATCCGGGTCCCGGGCCCGGTGATTGCTTTGTGAGATGCGCATCCGGACTCACCTCATGCGGCGTGCCCAGTAGCCCCTCCCATTGGGTTTCTGTCATGCAGCCGGGCGCCATGTGGGAGCCTGTCGGTGAGGCTGTCGGACAGAATAGCGACCGATCCGCGTTGCTGACGACTTTGTAGCCGGCTCGTTCTGCCGCGGCGACGTTGGCCGCGTGTCTCGCGGCCGTTCTCGGTGGTGCGGGCACTTGCGCAGCACACCCCGCCACTGTCACCGCAATGATCACAAGAGCCAATCGCACGGTACCCCCGCAAATCGGCCCGGCTTCAGATGACTATGGCCTCGGAGCAGACGAGGCGCAAGCGTCCTTGCTGAGCGCCCGCGGCTCGATTGAATTGGTGGGCCGTGTAGGGATCGAACCTACGACCAAGAGATTAAGAGTCTCCTGCTCTACCAGCTGAGCTAACGGCCCTCGTCGAAATGGGGTGGACGATGGGACTCGAACCCACGACGGCCGGGATCACAACCCGGGGCTCTACCAACTGAGCTACGTCCACCGTCCGGTCCCTCGTCGTGCGCCTGGCGTGCCCGGCAGGACTTGAACCTGCGACCCTCGGCTTAGAAGGCCGATGCTCTATCCGCCTGAGCTACGGGCACGACTTCCTCAGCGCCCCTAGCCGGCCCCGCCGCACGGGGGGCGCGCATCATACGTAAGTGACTCAGGAAGCGTCAATTTGCAGTGCCCGTCGCTGCGGCGCAACGGGCGCAGCCGAAGGACTGAGGGCCTGGGGCCGCCCGCCTTTGTTACACTGGCGAAAACCTCCCGCAATCCTCAGGTCATCGATGAAGGGCCCGGAAAGCGCCCGCCAGGGCGAACCGGCTGCCGGTGGCAGTCCGGTGGATATGAAGCCTGCCGCCGCGCTCGGACGGGTCGGCCTGTGCGAGTTCGACCTCGGCACCACGGCGAGCGAAGTGGCGCTCGGGGAGTTGCATCGCTTGCTGGCCGCGTGGCACATGCACGAACCGGGCGCGCGCCTGGGACACGACCCGGAAGCACTGCACCAGCTGCGTGTCACCGCGCGCCGTATCGACGCAACCCTCGGTCTGTTCAAACACCAGCTGCCGCTGGCACTCTCGCACGGGCGCAGGACCGCCAAGACCGTGCTCCGTGCCCTGGGGGCGGCGCGCGACCTCGACGTGCAGCTCGCGGAGCTCGCGCGCTACTGCGCCGAGTTGCCCGAGAACGAGCGTGCGGCGGCTGGGCCTCTGCAAGCGCGCCTCGAGGCGGAGCGGGTGCGTGCGCGCGCGCGCATGGTCCGGGCGCTGGACTGCGAGCCCACGCGGCGCTGGCTTGGAAGCTTGAGCCTCGCGAGCGCGCAAGCCTCGGCCGGCAACTGGGCGTTCGCCGATCGTGCAATGGCGGTCATGCCGGAGCGCGTACGCGGCCGCTTTCGCAAGCTCAGAAAATCCGTCCGCAGCTTGGGCAGCGAGTCCTCGATGGAGGACTACCACGCGGTTCGCCGCCGTGCCAAGCAGTTGCGCTACGCGATCGAGTCCGGCGCCGGCATGTTCGGCAAGCCCGCGGAGGAGGCGCTCAAGACGTTGCGCCGCCTGCAGGACAAGCTCGGCGCGCATCAGGACGCTTACATGGCCAGGAATCGCCTGGCCGCTCTCGCCGCCGACCCCGCGAACGGGCTTCCGGCCGTCACGCTGTTTCTGATGGGGCGCCTGGCCGAGCACCATGCCGGCACGACCGCGGAGGCGGGCAAGATCCTCACCCGATCCTGGCGCAAGGTCCGGGGCAAGCGCTGGAGAGCGTTGCGCACCCGGCTCGAGGAACTGAGGGATACGGCCTGCAAGGCAAACAGCGGCACGCCCGATCAGCCCGCACGCGCGGACGAGGCAACCATCGCCGCCGCCAGCCTGCAGCCTGCGCCGGAGCCGGAAGCGCACCTGATCAAGCACTGAGGCTCTCGGACCCGCGCGCATGGAGCTGCTGGTGGTCCGACATGCCATCGCCTTCGAACGCAACGCCAGGCGCTGGCCGCACGACGCTGAGCGCCCGCTGTCGGCGCAGGGCGTGGCGCGTGCCCGCAAGGCGGCGCGGGGATTGAAGCGCCTCACGCCACGCCCGGCGCGGGTGCTGGTGAGTCCGCTGCGCCGCGCCCGGGAGACCGCGGCGATCCTCACTCGCTTCGCCGGCTGGCCCGAGGCGACGCAGTGCGTACAGTTGCGCCCCGGCGCATCCCCGGAATCTCTGCTGGCGCTGCTGGCTCGCACTCGGGAGGAGCGAGTTGCCGTGCTCGGACACCAGCCCGGTCTTGGCCGGCTGCTCGCGGCGTGCCTGCCCGGCGGGGAAGCCGCGGCGTTCGAGCTCAGGAAAATGGCTGTTGCCCTGCTGTCCTTCGAGGGCTCGGCGCGCGCCGCGCGCGGCCGGCTCATCTGGCTCCTGCCGCCGAAAATGCTGCGCGCGGCGCGCTAGCTGAGGTTTCGGTCAGTGGGCCCCGGAGGAGGACGCGGCGCCGAGGCCGCCGCGCACCGGGCGCGCCAGCCACACGAGCGCGATCAGGGCGAGAAACAACAGCCCCGACACATAGAAGATATCGTCCGCGGACAGCATGAACGCCTGGGCGTCGACCATGCGATTGAGCAGCGCGTAGCTCTGATCCGGGCCCACGCCGCCGGCGTGCAGGTTGCCGAGCGCCTGCGCGGTCACCGGATCATTCGGGGTGAGATGCTCGATGAGCTGCGCATGGTGCAGCGTGGCGCGCCGGTCCCAGACGGTCGTGGTGATGGAGGTGCCGAAGGATCCGGCCGTGATGCGCGCGAAGTTGAACAACCCGGAGGCCGCCGGGATGCGGTCCGGCCGCAGCCCCGAGAGCGATATGGACACCAGCGGAATGAAGAACGCCGCCATGCCTGCGCCCTGAATCACCGTCGGCAGCATCAGTGTGCCGATGGTGGCGTCGGTGTTGAAATCCGCGCGCATGAACAGTACCAGCGAGAAGATCGCGAACGAGACGGTGACCAGGATGCGCGGATCGACGCGATCGACGAAGCGCCCGACGATGGGACTGAGCACGATGGCCAGGAAGCCCACCGGGGCGAGCACCCAGCCCGCAAGCGTCGCGGTATAACCCATGTACTGCTGCAGCCACAGCGGCAGCAGCACGACGTTACCGAAGAACAGCCCGTAAGCGAACAGCATCGCGACGGTGCTCACCGAGAAATTGCGCGAGCGGAACAGCGACAGGTCGACGATCGGATGCTCCTCGGTCAGCTCCCAGATGAGGAACACCGCAAATCCCACCACCGTCACGCAGGCGAGCGTCACGATCGCGCCCGAGTTGAACCAGTCGAGGTCCTTGCCCTTGTCGAGCATGACCTGCAGCGCACCGACCCAGATCATGAGCAGCCCGAGTCCCACCGCATCGACCGGAACTCTCGCGGTCGGGGTCTCGCGCCGCAGGTAGATCGCCCAGGTCGCGATCGCGGCGCCGATGCCCACCGGCACGTTGATATAGAAGATCCACGGCCAGGAGATGTTGTCGGTGATCCAGCCGCCGAGCACCGGTCCGACCACCGGCGCCACGAGCGTCGTGATGGACCACATGGCGAGCGCGGTGCCGGCGCGGCTCTTCGGGTAGCTCGCCAGCAGCAGCGCCTGCGACAGGGGGATCATGGGGCCTGCGACCAGGCCCTGCAGCACGCGGAACAGGATCAGGAGCGAGAGGCTCGGCGCCAGGGCGCACAGGAACGAGGCGATGACGAACAGCAGCACCGAGGCGGTGAACAGCTTCACCTGCCCGAAGCGGCGCGTCAGCCAGCCGGTCAGCGGCAGTGAAATCGCGTTGGCCACGCCAAAGGAGGTGATCACCCAGGTGCCCTGGTCGGGCGAGACGCCCAGGTCGCCTGCGATCGCCGGGATCGACACGTTGGCGATCGACGTGTCGAGCACGTTCATGAAGGTCGCGAGCGAGAGGGCTATCGTGCCGAGCGCGAGCTTCGAGCCGCTCAGCGGCGGCAGCGCGGCCGGCACCCCGACTGGGGCGCCGCCGGCTGCCGGTCTGTCAGCATTCTCGGCGGACATTGCCTTGATCCGAAGGAGCGTGCGCGGCGCGGCGCTTCAGTGATGCAGATGCCGCGCCGCACCCGCGAGCTGCGCACTCGCGAGCAGATCGTGATCCACCGCGGCGCGCTCGGCCAGCGCCTGCGCCGGGGCGGAGCGGTTGGCGGCGATGATCGCCTGCACGCGTGCGTCCGCCAGCGCGTTGCTCGAGCCGAACACCTCGGTCGACCAGCCCGCGGCGGCGTTGGCGAGCTGCGGCAGGCGCGCACCGCCCGTGCCGCCGCTCACGTCCACGTCGGCCTTCATGGAAAGCCCGATCTGCAGCGGGTGCGCCGCCACCTCGCGTGCATCGAGCGCGATGCGCACCGGCACGCGCTGCACGATCTTGATCCAGTTGCCGGTCGCATTCTGGGCCGGCAGGAGCGAGAAGGCCGCGCCGGTGCCGGCGCCGAAGCCCGCGACCGAGCCGTGAAACATCACGCGCGTACCGTAGAGGTCGGCGGTGAGTCTCACCGGCTGACCGACCCGCATGCGCTCGAGCTGCGGCTCCTTGAAGTTCGCGTCGACCCACACCTGATCGAGCGGCACGACCGCCATCAGCGCGCTGCCGGGACTGACCCGCTGCCCGAGCTGCACGTTGCGCCGCGCCACGAAGCCGGCCACCGGCGCGGGCAGCTCGGTGCGCGCCAGGGTGATATAGGCGTTGCGCACCGCGGCCGCGGCCTCGCGCACCTGCGGATGATCGGTGAGGGTCGTGCCGTCCACGCGGGCGCGGTTGGCGGCGAGCTGCTGCTGGGCGGCGAGCAGGCCCGCCTGCGCGGCCTTGACCGCATCGATCGCGTGCTGCAGCTCCTCGCCCGAGACCGCGCCGGAGGCCCCCAGGTGCTGGCGGCGTGCGAGATCGCTCTGCGCCGCGCTCAGGTCCGTCTGGCGCTGCTGTACGGCGGCCTCGAGCTGCGAGCTGGTGGCGAAGAGGTTGCGCACGTCGCGCACCGTGCGCGCGAGCTGCGCCTCCGCCTGATCGAGCGCCACCCTCGCGTCCGCCTGATCGAGGCGCACCAGCGCCTGGCCGGCCTTCACGAACTGGGTGTCATCGGCGCCGATGGCCACCACCGTGCCGGAGATCTGCGGGGTGATCTGCACCACGTTGCCACCGACGTACGCATCGTCGGTGCTCTGGTGATAGCGCAGAACCTGCGCCCAGTAGGCGCCGTAGAACACGGCGAGGGTCAGAAAGCCCCCCAGCGCCGCGGCCAGCCAGCGCCAGCGCCGGGTGGCGTTAGAAGGTACTTTGCCGTTCTGCGCACTCATAGCCAATCCTTTAAGCGTTGTCGTTGCCGTGGCTGATAATGCCTAGGCAAACATCACTCCAAAAAAAACCGTTGGCGCGCTTCAGGCGGTGGCGCGCGCCGGCAGCCCCTGCGCGTTCTCGAGCATGCGGCCGAGGAGCCCCTCCAGCTGCCGCGCTTCGCTCTTGGTGAAGCCGCGCAGAAAGCGATTGGCCACCGAGAGGGAGATCTCGCGCATGCGCGGATAGGCCGCCCGCCCCTCCTCCGTCAGCTCCAGATGCATCAAGCGGCGATCCTGGGCGCTGCGGTTGCGGCGGATCAGACCCTTGCTCTCGAGGCGATCGAGCATGCGCGTCATGGCGCCCGCGTCATACGAGATGCCCTTGCACAGATCCGACGCCGACAGGGGGCCTTCCGCGGACGCCAGATTCGCAATGATGATGAACTGCGCCGCGCTCAGCTCCAGCGGCGCGAGACGCCGGTCGCCTTCGAGCTCCCGGTCGAGGGCCGTCAGCATCTCAATCCGCACACGGCTCAACAGATACCCGACGCTCTTGCGTGGCTGGTAGGTCGTGCTGTCGTAAATGTCGCCCAAGGCGCTGCTCCTGAACATCTCCCCTTGGGGGGACGGAGGTCTCCTTCCGGGGATTGGCGCGCATATTAATTGCCTAGGCTGTATTTGTCAAGGCTTTCATTGCCAGGGCAGGTCAACCATCGGTGGCGTGCCGGGTGATCTTTCATTGGGGTGTTTCCCCCATGTTCCCAGGCTCGCCAACGCTGGTGCCCCAACCCTATGATGGCTGCAAACTCACTCTAGCCCGCAACGCGAGGAGAGGGCGCGATGAAAACGATCGCATCGATGGCCATGTTGTTGAGTTTCGCTGGCACGGCTCTCGCGCAGGAGAGTGTCAGTGCCGATCGCCTCGGCTCGTGGGCACCTCGCGATACCAACAGCTGCGATACCATCTACGGTGACGCTCGCCAGCTCTGTCTCGCCGACCGCTATCACATTCAGCAGGACGCCCAGGCGCGCGCGCAGCAAGGCTCGCTGCAGCGCGCCCAGGAGGAGAACCAGCGCCTGCACAACGAGCTGCTGCGCCGTGAGCTGGCGCAGACCCCGTCCCCATCGGCCGCAAGCCCGACCTCCGCGGCTGATCTCGCCTCTATAGCGGGTTTTGTCAACTGGCGCGCCGAGAACCGCTGGTTTGGCGTGGACCGGGCCCGCACCGAATACGCACTGCTGTATGCGAAGGATCTGCACCTGGAGCAACCGGAGCTGGCGGGCCGGCCCTTCCTGAACGCAGTATCAGCCCGAGTCAAGGAAATTTTCGCCTCCAGCAAGCGCTAGATCCGGGCGCGCTCCTGCGGCGCCTTGCGATGGCGTGCAGCCGACAGGCCGCCGCCGCTGGCGTGTAGAATTGCGCTCCCTTGCTTCCGGGGTGTAGCTCAGACTGGTAGAGCGCTACGTTTGGGACGTAGATGTCGCAGGTTCAAATCCTGTCACCCCGACCATCTGGTTACTTCGCAGGCGCGCTGTTGGCTTTCGGATTATCTGCCTTGGAGGCCACGCGCGGGTTGCCGCGGGCAAAGTTCGCGCTTGCGTCGGCCACCGAAATCATCCCTTGCGAATTCTTCATCTTGTCGAATTTCTGCTCGGCGTACTTCATGAACTCGTCTTTTGAGATCGTGCCGTCATGGTCGGTATCCATCGCCTTGGCGTTGAACCGCAGATTGCCGCGGGCGAAGTCCTGGCCGGCCTGAGCAACGGGAATCGAGGGCGCGCCCTTGGCCATCGTCTGCCACATGGTGTCACCGTATTTCATGAACGCATCCTTGGAGATCATTCCGTCGGCATTGGCGTGCATTGCCTTGGCATCGAAATGCATGTTGCCGGTGGCAAACTCGGGCGCCGCCTGCGCATGCGTGCCGCTGGCGAACAACAGTGCTGCTGCCGCAAGAGTCAACGGGTGTTTGAACATGGCATCTCCCCTCGCCTGGGCGTGGCGGTGTAGATCCGGGTCGAAGCGAACTCTTTTCGCCGGCAGTATGCGCCTTCCTCGCAGCGAAAGGCCGCCGTAACGGTCTGGTCCGCGCTCGAGTTGCACCCCGAGCGGCTGCCATGAGCTAGGCACGGCGCCAGGCGGTCTTGCCGCCGGACTTGTCCTCGAGCACTACACCGGCGGCGAACAGCTCGTCGCGGATGCGATCCGATTCGGCCCAGTTCTTCGCGCGGCGCGCCGCCGAGCGCGCGGCGATGCGCGCCTCGATCTCCCCATCGGACAGGCCCGTGCCACCGCCCGCGGCGGCACCCGCACTGCCGCTGCCGACGCCCGGCTTCGCGAGCCGAAACCACTGTGCAGGCTCCACGCCAAGCAGTCCCACCACACCACCGAGCGCCCGAAGCTCCGCCGCCAACCGCGCCGCCCGCGCCACATCGCCCGCGTCGCGCGCGGAATTCACCTCGCGGGTGAGGGTCTGCAGCACCGCCAGCGCCTCGGGAGTGTTGAAATCGTCATCCATGCTGTCGAGGAAGCGCGCCGTGTGCGCGCCGGCCGCGGCCGCCACCGCCGGCAGGTCGCGCAGCGCGGTGTAGATCCTTCCCAGGGCGGCGTCGGCCTGCTCGAGCTGCTCGAGGGAGTAGTTGATCGGGCCGCGGTAGTGGCTCGAGAGAATGAAGAAGCGCAGCACCTCCGGATGGCGCAGCGCCGGCAGCACCTCGCGCAGGGTGAAGAAGTTGCCGAGCGACTTCGACATCTTCTCCTCGTCCACGTTGACGAAGCCGTTGTGGATCCACAGGTTGACGAACTCATCCCCGCTCGCCGCAACCGACTGCGCGATCTCATTCTCGTGGTGCGGGAACTTCAGATCCATGCCGCCGCCGTGGATGTCGAAGTGCGTGCCGAGGAGCGCGGTGGACATGGCGGAGCACTCGATGTGCCAGCCCGGCCGCCCCGCCCCCCAGGGCGAGTCCCACGACGGCTCGCCGGGCTTGGCGTGCTTCCACAGCACGAAGTCCAGCGGGTCGCGCTTGGCCTCGTCGACCTCGACCCGCGCACCGGCCCGCAGGTCGCCGAGGCGCTTGCCGGAGAGCCGGCCGTAGCCCTCGAAACGCGCCACCGCGTACATGACGTCGCCGTTGGCGGCCAGGTAGGCGTAGTCGCGGGCCAGCAGCTGCGCCACCATGCTGATGATCTGCGGCACGTATTGCGTGGCGCGCGGCTCGTGGTCGGGGCGCTCGATGCCGAGCCGCTCGCAATCCTCATTCATCGCCGCGATGAAGCGTTCGGTGAGCGCGCCGATCGGCTCGCCGTTCTCGGCGGCGCGCCGGATGATCTTGTCGTCGATGTCGGTGATGTTGCGCACGTAGGTGAGGCGGTAGCCCCGGTGCCGCAGATAGCGGCTCACTACGTCGAACACGATGAGCATGCGCGCGTGACCGATGTGCACGTAGTCGTACACGGTGAGGCCGCACACGTACATGCGTAAGCTGCCGGGCGTGATGGGCCTGAGCTCCTGCTTCTCGCCGGTCAGGGAGTTGTGGATGCGGATCATGCGAAACGCGCCAGCCGTTCGCGCGCCTTGCCCGCGGGCATCGCCCGCAGGAGCGGCGCGAGCTCCGGTCCGTGTTCGCGCCCGGTGAGCGCCACGCGTAGCGGCATGTACAGCGCCGCGCCCTGACGCCCGGTCGCGGCGCGCACCGCACCCGCGATGGCCGGCAGGTCGTTGCCGCTCTTCGCGGCGGCGGCGGCGGCGGCGGCGAAGTAGCCCGTGCCGGCCTCGCGCACCACCTGCTGCGCGGCCGCGCCCAGGGGCGGCGGCCCGCCAAACACGATCTCCACCCACGGCCGCGCGTCCTCGGGCAGCACCACGTTCGGCAGCAGCGCGGCGATGAACGCCTCGGTCGCGTGCGCATCGAGCCCCGCGGGCAGCAGCGGGGCGAGCCAGGCGCGCGCGGCCTGCGGCGACAGCCGGCGCACGGCATCCTTCTGCCACACCAGCAGCTGCTGCTCGTCGAAGCGCGCCGGCGCGCGCCCCAGGTGCCCCGCATCGAACGCCCCCGCCATCTCCTCGAGCGTGAGCAGCCCATGGAGCGGGGTCGAGTGCCCGAGCCGGAACAGGTGATTGGCGAGGGCGAGCGGCTGGTAGCCGCGCTCGCGGTATTCGCGCACGCTCACCGCCGCGTGGCGCTTGGACAGCGGCGCGCCGTCGGCGCCGACGATGAGCGCCACATGGCCGTAGGCCGGCGCCGCCAGGCCCAGGGCCGCGAGAATCAGCAGCTGCCGCGGGGTGTTGGTGAGGTGGTCCTCGCCCCGCAACGCGTGCGTCACTCCCATGCAGGCATCGTCCACCGCGTTGCAGAAGAAGAAGGCCGCCGAGCCGTCGGCGCGGCGCACCACGAAATCGCCGATGTCGTCGCTGAGGAAGCTCTGCGGACCGTGCACGAAGTCCTCGAAGCTCACGCGCTCCCCGCGCGGCACGCGAAAGCGCAGCGTGGGCGCGAGCCCCTGTGCCTGACGACGCGCGCGCTCATCCAGGGTGAGGTCACGGCAGGTGCCGGCGTAGCGCGGCGGCTTGCCGGCGGCGAGCTGCGCCCGGCGCGACAGCTCCAGTTCCAGCGCCGTGCAGAAGCACGGGTAGATCTGATCCTGCCGCTCCAGCACCGCGAACTGCCGCGCGTAGAGCGCGCCGCGCTGCGACTGGCGGTAGGGTCCGCGCTCATCCTCCCGATCCGGGCCCGCGTCCCAGTCGATGCCGAGCCAGCGCAGGTCCGCCATGAGCGCCGTGGTGTGCGCCTCGAGGCTGCGCTCGGCGTCGGTGTCCTCGATGCGCAGCAGGAAACGCCCCGCGGCGCTGCGCGCCAGCAGCAGGTTGAACAGCGCGGTGCGCGCGTTTCCCAGGTGCAGCTCCCCGGTGGGACTCGGGGCGAAGCGGGTGACCCGCTGCGGCTCCCCGCCCGGGGGTGACATCGCGCTCGCGCTCATGAGGCCATGTTACGGGAAAACGAATCTCAACAAAGCGCCGCGCGCCCGCCGCCTGCTATAGAATTCGCGGCCGGCGCGTGTCCCTCACGCCACGGAGGATTCGATGTCCATTCAGCCCCGCACCCGGATCGGCCCCCTCGCAGCAACGCTGCTCAGCGTCATGCTGCCGCACGGCGAGGCGCGCGCGCAGGAGCCGAACCCGCAGGTGAAGGTCACGACCAATGTGGGCGAGTTCGTCATCGAAGTGCGCCAGGACCGCTCGCCCCTCACCGCGGTGAACTTCCTGCGTTACGTGCGCGAGGGCTTCTACTCCGGCACCGTGATCCACCGCGTGGTGGCGAACTTCGTCATCCAGGGCGGCGGGCACGACGCCGCCAGCTACGCTCTGAAAGCGCCGCACGAGAACGTCTTCAACGAGTCCGGCAACGGCCTGCAGAACAAGCGCGGGGCGGTGGGCCTGGCGCGCGGGGACGCGCCGCACTCGGGCAACGCACAGTTCTACGTCAACCTCGTCGACAATCCGGATCTGGATCCGGTGCCCACCCGCTGGGGCTACACGGTCTTCGGCCGCATCGTGCAGGGGATGGACGTCATCGATCACGTCGGCGAGACACCCACCGGCGCCGTCGGACCGTTCAAGTCGGATGCGCCGCTGAAGCCGGTGATCATCGAGAAAGTGGAGATTGTCGCGGCCGGCGCGACCCGTCCGCCGCCGGAGCTCACCCCGGTGCCGCCGCCGCGCCAGGACACGATCCTCTCGCCGAAGTAGCGCGCGTGGGGCGCCTGTTCGTCTCGGACGTGCATCTGGATGCCGGCGCGCCCGAGGCCACCGAGCAGTTCCTCGGCTTTCTCGCCACCCAGGCCGCCACCGCCGAGGCGCTCTACATCCTCGGCGACCTGTTCGAGGCGTGGGTGGGCGATGATGACCCGGATCCGGAAAAAGACCGCGTGTGCCGCGCACTGCGCGCCCTCGCCGCGCGTGGTGTCGCCTGCTTCGCACTGCACGGCAACCGCGACTTCCTGCTCGGTGAGGGGTTCTGCGAGCGCAGCGGCTGCCGCCTGCTGACCGATCCGGTGGTGGCGCAGCTCGATGGCGAGCCGGTGCTGCTCACGCACGGGGATGCGCTGTGCACCGACGATCATCCCTATCAGGAGTTGCGCAGCCTGGTGCGCAGCCGCGATTGGCAGCAGCGCTTCCTCGCCCTGCCGCGCGCGCACCGGGAGCTGCTGGCCGATGAGGCGCGCGCCGGCAGCCGGCGGCACACCGCACGCACGGTACCCTACATCATGGACGTGAATGCCGCGGCGGTGGCCGCGGCGTTTCGGGTCGCCCGGGTGCGGCGCATGATCCACGGCCACACGCACCGCCCGGGCGTGCACGACATGCACACCGAGGGCGGTCCGGCACAGCGCATCGTGCTCGGCTCCTGGTACGAGCAGGGGAGCTATCTGAGCTGCGAGGGCGGCAAGTACCAGCTGCGTGAGCTGCCGCGCCCGGCGTAAGCGCTTGACTCTCGCGCCGGTGCGCGGCGCGCTCAGTTCTGCGCCGGGGGTGCGGCGCCGCCCGGCGCTGCGCCGTGACCGTGGTGGTGCATCATCTCGCCGTGCATCTCGTGCAGCGCCTGGAACTTCTTCAGCTGCGCTGCCGACAGCACCGGCGTGAGCTTCTGGACGATCTCCTGCTGAATCTGCTCGTGCATGGCCTTCATCTGCTCGCGGTCGGGCTTGGTGCCGGACGCCATGGCCTGCTCGTGGGCGGCCTTGATCTTGGCGTGCTCTTCCTGCAGAACCGCCTGCACCTGGGTCTTCTGCGAGTCGGTCAGATCGAGCAGCGTCGCGAGCTTGTCCATGTGAGCGGCGTGATCCGGCGGGGCCGGGGCCTGGGCGAACAGTGCGCCCGCCCACAGTGCGGTGAGCGCGAGTACGGTGGCTTTCATGAGTCTCTCCTTGCGGTGGTCGATATCCGCATTGAAGTGGCTACGCTAACGGGCCGCGGGCCGGGGCGGCGGTGAGCAATCGTGAGGGAGTGTGCAGGTGCGCGCGCGCCGCGACGAGCCGTGCATTAAATGCGGTGCAAGCCATTGACGCACTCATCGCTCCCGCGGCAGCAGCAGCGCCGCTTCCAGCCCCCCGCCGGGGAGGTTCGACAGGGTAAGGGATCCGTCGTGCGCCTGCGCGATGTCGCGGGCGATCGACAGCCCCAGGCCCGTGCCGCCGCTGTCGCGGTTGCGCGAGGACTCGAGCCGGTAGAACGGCTCGAACACCCGTTCCAACTCCTGCGCGGGAATGCCGGGACCGCTGTCGCGCACCCGAATCGCGACCACCGGCCCATCCTCGACCACGATGTCGGCGCGTGCGCCGAAATGGGTGGCGTTGGCCACCAGGTTCGTGAGACAGCGCTTGAGTGCCTGCGGCTTGGCCGTCAGCGGCTGCGCGGTGCGGCCGGCGACCGTCACCTGCTGTCCCATGTCGGTGAACTCCTCGCGCACCGTCTCGAGCAGCGCGTTCAGGTCGAGGGGGGCCGGTGGCTCGCCGTCCTCGATGCCGCGGAACAGCGTCAGCGCCTCGCGCACCATGGCCTCCATCTCGCTGAGCTCGCGGCCGATGCGCTCCTGCATGGGCGGATTATCGAGTGTCTCCACCTGCAGCCGCAGCCGCGTCAGCGGGGTCTTCAGATCATGCGACATGGCGGCCAGCACCCGGGCGCGGCTGTCGAGGTAGCGCCGCAGGCGATCCTGCATGGTGTTGAAGGCGCGTGCCGCGTCGCGCAGCTCGCGTGCGCCGCGCTCCTGCAGCCGCTGCGGGCGTGCATCGCGGCCGACGCTGTGCGCGGCGCGCGCCAGCTCCGACAGCGGGCGGGTGATGTTGCGTGCCGCGACGTACAGCACGATCACCAGGATCAGCACCAGCAGCGCGAGGTTCCCCAGCAGATGCCGCGGGAGCGGCGCCCCCTCCGGCATGCGAGTCACCCGGAACAGCAGCGCCGCGCCATCCGGCAGACGCACGCTCACGTCGTAGCGCCGGGCGCTCCCCTGATAGGCCGCGAGCTCGTGCGCCGCGAAGAACGGCACCGGCACCGCGATCGCCGGCGGCGCGGCTTCCGGCGTGGCGCTCACCTCCACCGCATACGCCGGCCCGAGCGCGCCGTGCACCTGATCCTTCAAGGTCCGCTCGAAATCCGACAGCACCGGCAGGCGCACGAAGCCGTGCGCCGCCGCTCCCGGGTGACGGTGAGCGCCCGGGGGCAGGTCCGCCATGTGCAGCGGCTCGGGCGCAGCCGACAGCCGCACGACCGCCGCGGCCCGCTCAGCAAGGCCCAGCGGCTGCAGCACGAGGGTGGTCTCGGCGATGCGGCGCGCCCACTCGCGCACGCTTCCCTGCAACACGAAATGCTCGCGCTCCTGGGCGATGAGAAACAGGCCGGCCGTCTGCGCCAGCAGCACCGCCGCCACCGAGGCTGCCAGGAGCCTCCCGAACAGCGATTGTGGCCATGGAGACAGGCGCATCGCTGAGCCTGAGCCGCTTCAGTCGCTCACGACATTGACGCCCACCACGTAACCCTCGCCGTAGACGGTCTTGATGATGTGCGGGGCGCGCGCGTCATCGCCCAGGATCTGCCGCAGGCGGCTGACACGCACGTCGATGCTGCGATCGAACGGATCGGCATCGCGGCCGCGCAGCAACTCGGTCAGCTGAGTGCGGCTGAGCACGCGGTTGGCCGATCCGAGCAGCACCGCGAGCAGCCGGTATTCCGCGCCGCTCAGGGCCACGTCCCTGCCGGAAGCGTCGGTGAGGGTACGGGTGATGGTGTCCAGCCGCCAGCCACCGAAGGAAAAGCCGCGCACGCTCTCCGGCCTCGGGTCGCGCGGGGCGTGCGCCGCGCGGCGCAGGACCGCCTTGATGCGGCCGAGGAGCTCGCGCGGATTGAACGGCTTCGCCAGGTAGTCGTCCGCGCCGAGCTCGAGCCCGACGATGCGATCGACGTCCTCGCCGCGCGCGGTCAGCATGATGATCGGCACCTGCGAGCGGCTGCGCAGGTCGCGGCACAAGGACAGACCGTCCTCCCCCGGCAGCATCAGATCGAGCACCAGCAGGTCGACGTGCGAGCGCTCGATGACACGCCGCATCTCCCTGCCGTCGGCCACCGCGGTGGTGCGGAAATCGTGCTTGTCGAGATACTGGGCGAGCAGGCCGCGGATCTCGCGGTCGTCATCGACGATCAACAGGTGCGGACGGTCGTTCATGTAACAAACTGTTGGGTCAGGCTCAGCCGCAATGCAGCGGGCCGGAGTGGAAACGCAGCATACGCTCGGGGGTTGTCACCAGCTGCGCCTCGCGCGAGGCGAGCTGCGCGAGTCGCGCCTGCCATTGTGCGGGGGCGACACCGCAGGCGAGGCCGGTGTACACCTGGAAGTGTCGCGCCTCGGAAGCCGCCAGCTCCTGGTACAGCCGCGCGAGCGGCGCCGGCACGCGCGGCGCGAGCAACTGGAAGCGCTCGGCCGAGCGTGCCTCGATCAGGGCGGCGGCGAGCAGCAGATCGAGCTTGCGCCCGGGATCGCAGCTGCGCAGTGCGCGGCGCAGCTGCTGCGCGTAACGACCGGGGCGCTGGCGCACGAACGGGACGCCGAGCGCGCTCAGGGCTCTCAGCACCTGCTCGAAATGCCGCAGTTCCTCGCGCGCCAGGCGCGCCAGCACCAGCGCCAGCGGCCGGTCCTCGGGGTAAGTGAACATCAGGGCGAGGGCGCTCGAGGCGGCCTTCTTCTCGCAGTTCGCATGATCGAGCAGCAGCTCGGGCAGGTGACTCACGGCATCCTCCACCCAGGCGGGCGGGGTCGGCGCGTGCAGGATCGAGATGAGCGCTGATGCACCGGGCGCGGGCGATGCCCGCGCGCTCACGACTGCGCTCCGCGCGCCAGCCACCGATCGAGCGTCCCCTGCAACGCCTCCGCCGCCTGCAGGGCGCCGTCGAAGCGATCCGCGGGCACTTTCGCCAGCAGCCGCTCGAGCAGCGGTTGCACGGCCGCGAACTGTGGCGGCAGCTGCGGCACCGGCTCCTTGCGGTGTTTGTAGACGATCGCCATGGGGTTGTCGGCGCGGTATGGCTTCTCCCCGGTGAGCATCTCGAACAGGATGACGCCGAGGCTGTACAGGTCGCTGCGCGCATCGACCGGCTCCGCGTGGCCCTGCTCCGGGCTCATGTAGTGCGGCGTGCCGAAGATGGTGCCGGTTTCGGTCACGTCGAGGGCGAGGGCGGCATCCTTGGACAGGCCGAAGTCGATCAGGGCGATGCTGCCGTCCTCGCGCAGCATGATGTTGCCGGGCTTCAGATCGCGATGTAACACCCCGGCGGCGTGAATGGTGGCGAGCGCGCGCGCGATCGCGACGGTGAGGCGCAGCGCGTCGCGCGGCGTGAGACGTGCCTGCATGCGCCGGCGCAGGTCCCCGAGTGCGAAGTATTCCATCACCAGCCAGGCGTGCTCGTCACTGACGCCCAGGTCGTGCGGGCGCACCACGGCCGGGTCGTTGATGCGCTGGCCTATCTCGTACTCCTGCAGGAAACGGCGGAACATGTCGAACGTCGGCTGCTGCTCATCCTGGCGGTCGCGCGCCACCTTCAGCGCCACCAGCGTGCCGGCGCGCTCGCTCTCCCCGACGAACAGGTCGGTCATGGGGCCGGCCGCCAGTCTGCGGATGCAGCGGTAGCCGCGGATGAACGCATCGCCGAAGCGCTGCGTATCGCGCCCCGCGCGGCTGGTGCGCCACACCGCGCGCGCGTGCGCCTGGCGCCGCTCGGCGGCGGCCAGCACCTCCCCGAAGGCGTCGCAGTCGAGGTCGTCCTGACTCAGGGTATAGGCACCTATCGCTGCGGCATCGCGCGCCGCGGAAGCGTCCGCGCCGCACAGCAGCACCAGCGGTGCAAATCCCGTACGGCCGGCGAGCTCGCGCGCCCAGGTGAGCCCGCGGCCGCCGGGCCACAGATCCGCCAGCAGCACCGCATCGAACCCCTGGGCCAGGAACTCCGGCGCCAGCGCACCCTGCGATACCGGGCTGTGCACCACGAGCTGCGCTTGCGGCCGCCAGGAGGCGAGCCGCTCGCGGATGTGCGCGCAGCGCTGCGCGTCTTCCTCGATCAACAGCAGTCGCATCGGGGAAATTACAGCACGCGCGAGCGCGCCCCGCCATGACGGTCGGCGATAGTGCGCGCCGCCGCGGCCGCGGCCAGCTTAAGTCCAATCACCAGATCCCCGACATTGGTTCCGGTCGGACCCGTATGCACCAGATCGCCGCTCGCGGCGAGTGCGCGCGCCGAGTCCGCCAGTTGCAGACAGCGGTCGGCGTCGAGCTGCGCGAGCGTGATCCGTGAGCAGGTCTGCGCATCCACCAGGGCGCCGGCGTCCTCGGTGACCCCGTCGATCCCGTCGGTACCGGCGGCGAGCAGCAGCAGGTCCGCGTGCCCGGCCAGCAGGCGCGCCGCCGCCAGCGCCAGGTGCTGATTGCGCCCGCCGCGACCGGGGTGCGGTGGCACCTGCACGGTGGATTCGCCACCCCAGACGCACAGCTGCGCGCTCGTCAGGGACAGCTCGTGCGCAAAGCGCGCCGCCAGGCGCGCCGCATCGCCCTCGAAGCGGCGCGCCGGCGCGTGTACGGTGAGGCCGAGCCCGGCCGCCGCGGCCGCCACCGCCGCCACGGCGTCATCGACCGAGGCCACCACGCGGCGTTCGACCCGGTCGGCGCCGCTCGCCGCCGGTCCCATGAGGCCCGAGCCGATCACGCGCGGATCATCCTGCGGCACGTCCGACACGAACAACGCCTGCGCCGGCCGGCCGCGCAAACGCGCCGCGAGCCGCCCGCCCTTGATGCGCGAGAGTGCCGCGCGGCGCGCGTTGAGCTCGCCGATCGCGATCCCCTGCGCGAACGCGCGCCGCGTGAGCTCCTCCAGATCGTGCAGGGTGGTGCCCGCCTCGAGCACCTCCACCAGGCTCGAGGCGCCGCCGGAGATGAGAAACAGGGGTTGCGCCTCGGGCGGCAATCCTTCCACCCACGCCAGCAGGCGCGCGCCGGCGGCGAGCGAGCGCTCATCGGGGAGCGGGTGCGCGCCGAGCAGGATCTCGATGGCGCCGCCGGCGACAAACTGCGCCGCGGCGGGCGCGTCGCGCGTGATCAGGAGCGTGCGCTCGATGGCGGCACCGAGCGCCTCGTGCGCGCCGAGCGCCATGGACTCGGCGGCCTTGCCGATCGCGGCCAGCCACACGTGAGCCGGGGCGGCCGAGCCCGCCGCTTCGGTGAGCGCCGCACGCACGCAACGGCGGCCGTCGACGCGCTGCAGCCCGATGCGCAGCAGGCCGAGCAGCAACTCGCGGCGCGGGTCGGGACGTTGCGCCAGTTCAGCTCCCGCGCACCACTTTGAGCTTGGCGCGCTGCTCGCGGCGCGCGTGCTTGGCCGCATCCGAGCGCTCCAGCTGCAGGCGCTCGAGATATTCGGGGGTGACGTCGCCGGTGACGTATTCGCCCGAGAAACACGAGGTGTCGAACTCCTGGATGCGCGCATCCTCGTGCTTGCACGCGGCAATCAGGTCCTCGAGGTCCTGGTATACGAGCCAGTCGGCGCCGATGAGGCGCGCCACTTCCTCCACCGTACGGCCGCTCGCCACCAGCTCGCTCACCGCCGGCATGTCGATGCCGTAGACGTTCGGGAAGCGCACCGGTGGGGCGGCGGAGGCGAAGTACACCTTGGCGGCGCCCGCCTCGCGCGCCAGCTCGATGATCTGCGCCGAGGTCGTGCCGCGCACGATGGAATCATCCACCAGCAGCACCGTCTTGCCGCGGAACTCCAGATCGATGGCGTTCAGCTTGCGGCGCACCGAGCGCTCGCGCTCATCCTGCCCGGGCATGATGAAGGTGCGGCCGATGTAACGGTTCTTGATGAAGCCCTCGCGGTACTTCACACCCAGCCGCTGCGCGAGTTGCAGCGCGCTGGTGCGGCTGGTATCCGGGATCGGGATGACGACGTCGATGTCGTGTGCCGGATGCTCGCGCAGGATCTTGTCCGCCAGCCGGTCGCCCATGCGCATGCGCGCCCGATACACCGAGATGTTGTCGATCTTGGAGTCGGGCCGCGCGAAATACACGTACTCGAAGATGCACGGCGTGTGCCGCAGCGTCGCGACGCATTGCTGGGTATGGAGCCTGCCCTGCTCGTCGATGAATACCGCTTCCCCGGGCGCCACGTCGCGCACCAGGCGGAAGGACAGGCTGTCGAGCGCCACGCTCTCGGAGGCCAGCATCCATTCCGTACCGCGCGGCGTGCGCCGCTCACCGAGCACCAGCGGACGGATGCCGTTCGGATCGCGAAAGCCGAGGATGCCGTGGCCGATGATCATCGCGACCACGGCATAGCCGCCGCGGCAACGGCGGTACAGCGCGTTCAGGGCGGCAAACACGTCCGCGGGCGTGATGCGCGCGGCCCCGACCCGCTGCAGCTCGGAGGCGAACACGTTCAGCAGCACCTCCGAGTCGGAGGTGGTGTTGAGGTGGCGCCGGTCCTCGCGGATCAGGATCTCGGCGAGCTCGGTCGCATTGGTGAGATTGCCGTTGTGCCCCAGGCAGATACCGTAGGGCGCGTTGACGTAGAACGGCTGCGCTTCGGAGGCGCTGTCGCAGCCCGCCGTCGGGTAGCGCACGTGGCCGATGCCGGCGTTGCCTTTGAGCTCGAGCATGTGATGCTGCTGGAACACGTCGCGCACCAGGCCACTGCCCTTGCGCACGTACAGCTCGCCCTCGCCCGAGGTGGCGATGCCGGCGGCATCCTGGCCGCGGTGCTGCAGCACCGTCAGCGCGTCATACAGGCGCTGATTGACGGCGCTGCTACCGACGATGCCGACGATGCCGCACATGTTTGCCGCAACTCCTTTAGACCCGGATCCGCAGCTCGCCGGCGGCGCGCCGCACGCGCTCCTCGCCCACCAGCATGCGCAGCCCGTTCGCCATCGACTCGCCATAGGGAATGAGCATCGAGTGCCGCCACCACTGCTCCTCTTGCAGGCGCAGCAGCTGGCCGAGAATGACGAACACGCCGAGCAGCACCAGGCCGCGCAGCAGGCCAAAGCCGAAGCCGAGCAGCCGATCCATGCCGCTGAAAATCGACAGGCGCACGAAGTGCCGGAGCGCCGCACCGACGCCGGCGCCGACTAGCAGCACCAGCAGCACGATAATGACCCGCGCCGCCCAGGGCCGCACCCCGGAATCCGACATCAGCCCGCCCAGGTGCGGGGCGATGAGATCGGAGAAATGCCAGGCGAGGAACAGGGCGATGACCCAGGCTGCCAGGGCGACCGCCTCGCGCAGCAGGCCGCGCCACGCACCGACGACCGCCGAGGCGATGATGGCGAGAATCACCAGGTAGTCGGTCAGGTTCATCGCTCACCGGTGCGAGCGCGGTCGTCCCGCGCGGCGCGGATTGTACAAGAGCATCGCACGCGTTGCCCACGCCGCGCGTCGCGGGCGCGCCGCGCTACTTCGGCACGATCGAGCCATCGTGTCCCGCGGCCCGCAACTTCGCCGCGAGCAGCGAGGCCGCCTCGCGGTCGTGCGCCGGGCCGACGCGCACCCGGAACAGCCGCCGCCCCGCACTGGCCCGGGAGACGCTCACATTGAAGCCCCCGGCCCGCACCTGCCGCGCCAGGCGTTCGGCGTTGGAGCGGCTGGCGAAGCTGCCCAGCTGCACCACCCAGGAACCCGCCGCGACACTCACCGCAGCAAGGGTGGGGGCCGCGGTGCTCGCCGGCGCGCTCCTGGCCGGCACCACCGGGGCGGGCGCGGCGGGCAGCGCCTGCGGCGCACGGTGTGTGGTACTCGCCGCGGCCGGCGGCGTCGACTCGGCCGACCCCGGCTGCGCCGCACCGCTCCCACGCGGCGCGCCAGCCTCGAGCGGCGTGGGTTGTTGCGGTCCGCTGCTGGTTGCCCCGGTGCTGCGCGAATGCGCGTCGTCCGCGAGATTGATGGTGTAGCTGCGTAATGGCGGTTCCTCGGCCGAGGGCGCCATGGCGCTGGCCCGCGGCGCCGAGCGGATCGGTCCTGTCAACAGCTCGGGCACCCACAGCACCATCAGGGCCACGAGAATGATTGCCCCCGTCAGCCGTTCTTTCACCTTAAGTCACCCACGATGGGGGCGAAAACCGCGAAAGCCAGGCGCAGCGGACGCCGCGCGCAACAGTGGCCGCGAGCCAGGCCGGCGCTCGTTAGTATATCCGAAGCCACTGCAGCGCCGGGCCCACGGTGTAGACCGAGCCGCACACCACCACGCGATCTCCCGGACGCGCCGCGGCGCGCGCCCGCTCGCAGCCCGCGGCGACCGAGTCCGCGAGCGTCATCTCGCCCGCGGGCCGCTCGAGGCGCTGCGCCAGCTGCGCCGCACTGCCACCGCGCGCACCGGGGAGCGCGCACACGATCCAGTGATCGATGACGGCGCTGAGCGCCGCGGCGATCGCCGCGGCGTCCTTGTCCGCCAGCACGCCGATGACCGCCAGGGTCCGTCCCGGGCCGGGCTCGCCGTGGCGCGCGCGTGGCAGCGCGCGCTCGCGCAGCTGCCGGGCGAGTACCTCGGCGGCGGGTGGGTTGTGCGCGATATCCAGAATCCACTCCACTTCGCCCGGCAGCACCTGGAAGCGGCCGGCGAGGCGCACCGCGCGCAGCGCTGCGCCCACGGCGCGCTCATCGGGCCGCGCGAGCCGCCGGGTGAGGCGGCGCACCGCCGCGCTCGGTGTGTCGTCACCGGCGAGCGCCTCGAGCGCCGCGATGGCCGTGGCGGCATTGCGGTACTGGATGGAGCCGGCGAGCGCGCTCGGCGGCAGGCCGCGCAGCGACACCCCGAGACCGTCGTAGTCCCAGCGCTCCCCAATCACGCGCCAGGTGAAATCCCGCTCCGCGACCAGCGCGCGCGCACCGAGCGTGCCGATGGTCGCAAACACGCTCGCCGGCATGTCCGGCGTGCCGAGCACCGCCGGCTTACCCGGGCGGAAGATGCCGGCTTTCTCCGCGCCGATGAGCTCGAGCGTATCCCCGAGCCAGTCGCGATGATCGAGCCCGACGGAGGCGACCACGGCGACATCGGCCGCCACGAGATTGGTGGCGTCGAGCCGCCCGCCGAGCCCCACTTCCAGGACCGCGACGTCCACCGCCCGCTGCGCGAAGATCAGCAGCGCTGCCAGCGTGTTGTATTCGAAGAAGGTGAGCGTGGTCGCGCCGCGCGCCGCCTCGATGCGCTCGAACGCCGCGATGAGCTCCGGATCGCCGACCTCGGTCCCGTTCACGCGGATGCGTTCGTTGTAGCGGACGAAGTGCGGCGAGGTGAACATGCCGGTGGACGCCCCGAGCGCAGCGAGCAGCGCCGCGAGATGCGCCACGGTGGAGCCCTTGCCGTTGGTGCCGCCCACGGTCACGACCGGGAATGCCGGCTCGGCGATCCGCAAGGCGCGGGCGACGGCGGCGACGCGCGTGAGCTCCATGTCGATGCTCTTGGGATGCACCGACTCCTGCAGCGTGAGCCACTCGGCGAGCGTGCGCATCGGCTAAGCTGGCTCCGCGCAGCGGCGCGCGCGTCAGGCAGCGGCGGCGGCCGGCAGCTTCAGCAGCAGCCGCAGCAGCGCTGCGATCCGGTCGCGCATCTCGCGGCGGTCGACGATCATGTCGATCGCCCCGTGCTCGAGCAGGAATTCGCTGCGCTGGAAGCCCTCCGGCAGCGTCTCGCGCACGGTCTGCTGGATGACCCGGGGACCTGCGAAGCCGATCAGCGCGCGCGGCTCGGCGAGATTGAGGTCACCGAGCAGCGCCAGACTCGCCGACACCCCGCCGGTGGTCGGATCGGTCAGCACCGAGATGAACGGCAGGTGCGCCTGCGCCAGGCGTGACAGCGCCGCCGCGGTCTTCGCCATCTGAAACAGCGAATACAGCGCCTCCTGCATGCGCGCCCCGCCGCTGGCGGAGAAGCACACCAACGGCCGCCGCTCCTGGATGCAGTAATCCACGCCGCGCTTGAAGCGCTCGCCGACCACCGAGCCCATCGAGCCCCCGAGGAACTGGAATTCGAAGGCGCAGGCGACGATGGGCAGCGCGTGCAGCGTGCCGGCCAGCACCACCAGGGCATCACTCTCGCCGGTCGCTTTCTGCGCCTGGAGGAGCCGGTCGCGGTAGCGCTTGCTGTCGCGGAACTTCAGCGGATCCTCGGGCGAGATGGCCGCGCCGATTTCCGCGCTCGTGCCCGGGTCGAGAAAACGCTCCAGCCGGTCGCGCGCACCCATGCGCATGTGATGGCTGCACTTGGGACACACATACAGGTTGCGCTCCAGCTCGGCGCGATACAGAACCGCATCGCACGCCGGGCACTTGATCCACAGCCCCTCCGGGACCGAGCGCGTGCGCCGCTCGGTCTTGATGCGGGAGGGCATGATCTTCTCGAACCAGGACATCGGGGACGCGCGCTTCGGGAGTGAAACGTAAGTTGCGCGATCATAGCCGATCGGGCGCAAGCACCCCGGGCGGGCACCCCGCCGGCAGGGCGAACGCCGCCGGATAGCGTACCGACACCAGATACAGCCCCGCGGCCGCAGCGGTGGCGGCGTTGCGGGTGCGATCGCGCCCCTCGAGCACCTCGCGCGCCCAGGACGGGGGTGCGTCGGCCCTGCCGATCGCGATCAGCAGGCCCGCGATGTTGCGCATCATGTGGTGCAGGAAGGCATTGGCGGTCGCCTCGATGACGACCCAGTCCCCGCGCCGCTCGACGCTCAGGCGCTCCATGCGGCGGATGGGGGACTTGGCCTGGCATTCCGAGGAGCGGAAGGCGCTGAAGTCGTGCTCGCCGAGCAGGGCCGACGCGGCCTGCGCCATGCGCTCGTGATCGAGCGGTCGATGGATCCAGGCCGCACGTCGCGCCAGCAGAGCCGAGCGGGCCAGGCGGTTCAGAATCAGGTAACGGTAGGTGCGCGCCTCGGCGCAGTAGCGCGCGTGAAAGTGCGCCGGCACGGCCGCCGCCCAGGACACACTCACGTCCGCTGGCAGTTGGCTGTTGGCGCCGAGAACCCAGCCGCGCGTGCTGCGTGTCGCCCGCGTGTCGAAGTGCGCAACCTGCCCGTGCGCGTGCACCCCCGCATCGGTGCGACCGGCGCACACCAGAGTGACCGGCTCGGCCGCGACGCTGCTAAGGGCGGTTTGGGTGATGTACTGGATGGTCGGCAGGCGCTCCTGCGCCTGCCAGCCTGCGTAGGCGCTGCCGTCGTACTCGATCCCGACGGCGATCCGGTTCACGCGCAATCCAACGACAAAGGCCTGTTTTTCGCGGCCAGAAGCCGCGCCTTTTGGCCGCGTGTGCGACACAGTCGCGCGACTGGCCTGCTGCAAGCGCCGCAGGCGCTCGCAGCCAATCAATTACATTACCCCGGGAGCGACTCCATCAGACGCTGGGCTTCCTGTTTCTGCGCCGCCGAGCCCTCGGCAAGCACTTCCTCGAGAATGTTGCGCGCACCGTCTGGGTCGCCCATGTCCATGTAGGCACGAGCCAGATCGAGTTTCGTGCCGACTTCACTCATGGTCACCGGCTCGAGGTCCGGCAGTGCCAGGTCCTCCGAGGACAGCCTCTGCGTGGCTGCGAACGCGGTGTCCGGCACCGTCGCGGTGCCCACGTCGAGGTCCAGCCCGCCGCCATTGGCGGCGTGCGTCCCGGTGGAGCCGCCGACGTCGAGGTCCACACCCCCGGTGTGCACCGCCGGTTGCGTCCCGGTCGAATCCCCCAGATCGACATCCACTTGCTGCGCGCCGAGGGCGGCGAGCCGCGAGGTCGCCGAGGTGTCCGGCACGACCTGGCTGTTTTGGGTGAGCGCCGCCTCGAGCTCGTCATGATCGAACTGCCAGGCGCCGGACTCCTCCCGGCGGTGCTGCGCGTCCTCCATGACCTGGCGCGAGCGCTCGTCGAAGCCCGCGACCAGCGTCGGGGCATCCGCGCCGGAAACCCCCGCGAGGCCGGGCTGATCCACCGTGTCGACCTGCCCCACGTCCAGGCCCAGATCATCGATGGCCAGCTCTGCGGTCTGGTCACCGCTTTGCTTGAGCGCCGACTCGAGTTTCTGCCGGATGGTGGGGTTCTCCTGGGTCGTGGCGATCGTGGGCTGCTCCACGGTCGGACCCTCCATCTCCGCGGTGCTGCCGAGGCCGAGGCCCCCGTCGTGGCGCATGCGGGCCGTCATCTGGCGCGTCGTGCCGGTGGTGCTGAGGAAAGTGTTCTCGACCAAGGCGTTGCTGTCGGTGACGTTGGTGGGTGATTCTGTCGTGCGCTCGTCCACGGCGGCGCCGATGTCCAGATCCACTCGCTGGGTCGCATCCCCGGCGATCGGCTCGCCCATGAGGTCGAAGTCCACGCGGCTCTGACCGCCTTCCAGGTCAAGATCAACGCCCCCGGCCGTCGCACCGCTCACCGCGCCGGCACCGGAGAACAGCGAATCCTCGGGCGCGAGCTGCTTGCCCATGATGAGGATCTTCTCCCACTCTCCGGGCGCCGCCTCGTCACGGCTGTCCGCCAGCTCGCGTGCAGCCGTCAGGAACTGGTCCTTGTTGCCCCACACGAAGAACACTTCGAGGAGCTTCAGTCTCAGATCGCGGCGCGCGGGCTCGCGGCTGACGGCAATGCGGATCAGGTCCGCGGCCTGGTCGTACAGCCCGTACGCCATGTGGAAGTCAGCTTCGGCCAGCGGGTCGCCCTGGTCGAGGTTGATCGCCGTCTCGCTGCTGATGGTGTCATCGCTCGCCGCGTGCCGCGCCGCGGGCGCAGCTTGCGCCCCTCCGGCGGGGAAGCGCGGCCGCTCGTGCGTCCCGGTTTCCTCCACCAGGAAAGCGGGCTGCGGGCTCGCGGCCGCCTGCATGGGCTCCGCGGATCCAAAGCCGCGGCCGGGTGCGAAGCCCGTGTCCGAGGACCCCGTCAGGCGGCCGAGGGAGTCGTCGAACTGCGCCGCGCGGCGCGCACGGATGATCCTTGACCCCGCAAACGCGACGAGCACCAGCAGCAGCAGCCCAATCGCCCACCAGTAGCCCAGGAGGGTGTCAACGAGTGAGCCTCCGGCGGGAGGGGGAACGGGCGTCGGCGCGGGTTCCGCGCTCGGCGGCGGCGGTGCTTCGGCAGCCGTCTGGGGCGGTTTCTCTTCGATGGGCGGCGGCGGAGCGGCCTGCGGTGCGGGAGCCTGCTCGACAGGGGCCTGCGCGGGAGCCGGCGCGGGTGCGGGCGGGGCAGCCTCGCGAGTGGGTGGCAGCGCAGGCGGTGCGGGCGGGGCCTGCTTGGCCGCCAGCTGCTCCTGCAGATGCGCCAGGTCCGCGTTCTTCAGGTCCAGCAGGCGTTTGGATTCAGCCAGCTGCCCTTCCAGATCGTGCACCCGGCCCTGGAGCTGGCCGACTTCGGCGCCCGGGGCGGCTCCGGGCGTCGCGCCCACGGAAGGCGACTCCGAGGGCGTCACCAGCTTTAGCCTCCCGGGCCGCTCGCCCGAGGGGGCAGCGGCGGCGCCGCTGCTGGAGCGCCACGCGGCGTACTGGCGGCCAATCTCCGCCGCCGCTTCGCTCGGCGACACCGCGGCTGCCTGCGCGGCGTCCGGGATGCGCAGGAGGGCACCGGAGTGCAGCACGTTCATGTTCTTTTCGAAGGCGCGCGGGTTGGCCTGGTAGATGGCAACCATGAGGCTGCGGGTGCGGGGAGTATTGGCGCCGGCCCCTGCCTCGCTGCTCGCGATGGCCGACAGCGTCTCGCCACGCTGGACGACGTGCATCGACCCACCGCCCGCGTCCCCGCCGGCCGCGCTCGCTCGTGCCGGGGGTGCGCCGCTCGCCGCGCTCGATTCGGGGCCCGTCGCCGCCGCTGCCGCGGGCGCCGGGTCGCCGGCGCGTGCGATCGCACCTTCGCGCGCCCCGGAGCCGGTCGCGGGTGCGCTCACCGGTGAGCCCGCCACGCCCGACTGGCCGGGGGTGTACACCGGCGGATCGAGCAGCATGGTGTATTCGCGCACCAGGTGGCCGCGCGCCCAGTTCACTTCCACCAGCAGCGTAATAAAGGGCTCGGAAATCGCGTCCGTGGACCTGAGCTTGAGCATCTGGCGGCCGTCCGGCGCGCGCACCGTGCGTACCTGCACGCCGGCAAGGTAGGCGGGCCAGTCGAGGCCGTAGCGCGCGAAGGTCTCCCGTGAGGCGAGCTGAGCCTGTACGGTATTGGCTTCATCGGGCGCGACGTCGACGAGGTCAACTTCCGCGTCGAGCGGCGCGTTGAGCGGCGAGAGGAGACGGATGTCTCCCATACCCAAGGCAAGCGCCGCCGTCGGCAAGGCCAGCAGCAATGCCAGCGCCCGGCTTGAGCGTTTGGCGACCATCAGGGCACCCCAAAAAGCATTATTGGACCAAATGTCCTGTTGAAACAAGCGGATAGGGCCCAGGATGTGAGCCCCCCGTGAACATCGCGGCAATATAACTTAAATAGGGCGTTGCGCCAAAGCCTCGGCGATCTGAACGCTGTTCGTGGCGGCCCCTTTTCGCACATTATCCGCGACAATCCATAAGTTAAGTCCTCGATCCGGGGCGAGATATTCCCGGATTCTCCCGACATAAACTGTGTCGCGCTTCGCTGCCTCGGTAGCCGCCGTGGGGTATCCGCCCGCGCGGCGCTCGTCCATGACGGTGACTCCGGGCGCTTTGCGCAGTAGTTCACGCGCCTGGTCGGCACTCAGCGGGCGGCGTGTCTGGATGTGCACCGCCTCGGAATGCCCGTAAAACACCGGCACTCGCACCGCCGTAGCGTTCACGCGGATCGCCGCGTCCCCGAGGATCTTGCGGGTCTCCCACACGAGCTTCATCTCCTCGCGCGTGTAGCCGTTGTCCTGGAAGCTGTCGATGTGGGGCACGCAGTTGAAGGCGACCTGCCCGATGCCCGCATCCGCTGCCACCCCCTTGCCGCTGAGCGCGTCGATGGACTGCCGCGCCAGCTCCTCGAGCGCCGCGCGACCCGCGCCGGAGGCGGACTGGTAGGTCGCCACCTCGATGCGCTCGATGCCGGCCGCGTCATACAGGGGCTTGAGCACCAGCACCATCTGGATGGTGCAGCAGTTGGGGTTCGCCACGATGCCGCGAGTGCCCAGGCCCGCGAGGGCGTGCAGGTTCACCTCCGGTACCACCAGCGGCACGTCCTCCTGGTAGCGGAACTCGGAGGTGTTGTCGATGACGAGGCAGCCGGCCGCCACGGCGCGCGGCACGTACTCGCGTGACACCTGCGCGCCGGCGCAGAACAGCGCGAAGTCGCAGTGCGCGAACTCGAACTCCGCCAGCTCCTGCACCGGGTAGCGGCGCCCGCGGAAGCTCACGCTGCGGCCGAGCGAGCGATCGCTGGCGAGCGCGTGCAGTTCCGAGACCGGAAAGTTGCGCTCCTCGAGGACCGTGATCAGGGTCTCGCCGACCAGGCCGGTGGCGCCGATTACGGCAACTCTGAACTGTCTGTCCATGCGCGATGAGGCGGGCGCGGCGATCAGCCGCGCGACGCCGCGGTGATGTCCGGCGTCGGTGACTTCACGTCCGCGTTCTGCGCGCGCTGGCGCAGGTAGTGGTCCATGAGCACGATGGCGAGCATGGCCTCCGCGATCGGCGTCGCCCGCAGGCCCACGCACGGGTCGTGGCGGCCGGTGGTCACGATCTCGACCGCGTTGCCGTCGGTGTCGATGGTGCTGCCGGGCACCTGGATACTGGAGGTGGGCTTGAGCGTCAGGTGCGCGATCACGTCCTGGCCGGAGGAGATGCCGCCCAGCACCCCGCCCGCATGGTTGCTGCGAAAGCCCGTGGGCGTGAGCTCGTCGCGGTGCTCGCTCCCGCGCTGGGTCGCGGCGCGCGTGCCGGCTCCGATCTCCACGGCCTTCACGGCGTTGATGCTCATGAGGGCGTGGGCGATGTCCGCGTCCAGCCGGTCGAACACCGGCTCACCCAGTCCCGCGGGCACCCCGCTCGCCACCACCGTGACGCGCGCGCCGATCGAATCCCCGGCGCCGCGCACCTTCCAGATCAGCTCCTCGAGCTCGGCGATGCGCGCGGGGTCCGGACAGAAGAACGGATTCTGGTACGCGAATGCGGGATCCACCGGCTCGAGCAGCAGCGACCCGACCTGACTCAGGTAACCGTAGATGCGCACCCCGAGGCGCGCGGCGAGGTAGCGGCGCGCAATCGCGCCCGCCGCGGTGCGCATCACCGTCTCGCGCGCCGACGAGCGCCCACCGCCGCGGTAGTCGCGCACCCCGTATTTCTGCTGGTAGGTGTAGTCGGCGTGTCCGGGACGGAAGCGATCCTTGATCTTGTCGTAGTCGCGCGAACGCGCGTCGGTGTTATCGATGAGGATGCCGATCGGGGTGCCGGTCGTGCGTCCTTCAAACACCCCCGAGAGGATGCGCACCTGGTCGGCCTCGCGGCGCTGACTGACGAAATGGGACGTGCCGCTGCGGCGGCGGTCGACGTCCTGCTGCAGATCCGCCTCGCTGAGCGGGAGCCCGGGCGGGCAGCCATCGACGATGCAGCCCATGGCGGGCCCGTGGCTCTCGCCGAAGGTGGTCACCGTGAACAGCCTGCCGATGGTGTTGCCGGACATGATTATTGGCTGAAAGTGGCCTGCGGCCCTTTCAGCGGCCAGCCTAGCAGCTGTTTCGACCTGCGGGCAAAAGGCGTGGCTTTTGCCCGCCAGCATGCCGGTTCTACGGCGGACCGAACGTGGCCTGCGGCCCTTACAGTTGCTCGCGCGAGAGCAGGAACACCCCGCCCCCACCGCGCTCGAATTCAAGCCACACGAAGGGCAGACGGCGGAATGCCCGTCGCACCGCGCTCTCGGTGTTGCCCACCTCGACGATGAGCACTCCGCGCGGCCGCAAATGCCTGCGCGCCTCGCGCAGGATGATCCGTACGGAGTCGAGCCCGGCGCTGCCGGCCGCGAGCGCCACGCGCGGCTCGTGCCGGTACTCCGGCGGCAGCCCCGCAAGCTCGCGCGCGCCCACGTAAGGCGGATTGGAGACGATGATATCGTAGGTTGCGCGCCCGAGCGCGCGGAAGTGATCGGACTTCCTGACCCTCACCCGGCGCGCGAGCCGATGACGGCGCACGTTGCGGCGCGCCACCTCCAGGGCGGCATCGGAGATGTCGACCGCGTCGATGCGGGCACGCGGCAGGGCCCGGGCACAGGCGATGGCGATGCAGCCCGAGCCGGTGCCCAGATCGAGCACCCGATGCACTCGGCGCGCATCGATCCAGGGCTGGAAGCCGCGCTCGATCAGCTCGGCGATGGGCGAGCGCGGCACCAGCACGCGCGCGTCGACCTGCAATGGCACACCCGCAAACCAGGCGACCCCGGTGAGGTAGGCGGCCGGAATGCGCTCCTCGATGCGCCGGGTCACCAGCGCGCGCGCGCGCCGCTGCCCGGCCGGGCCGACGCGCCGCCCAAGGCTCAGTGCGCCGCCGCGGCTCCGCGGGCGCACGGCATGCAGCACCAGCGCCGCGGCCTCGTCCCAGGCGTTGTCGGTACCGTGTCCGAAGTGCACGCGCGCGCGCTTGAGCCTGCCGGCGGCGCGCGCGATCAGTGCGCGCACCGTCACCGCGCGCCCGGCGCGCCGTGGCCGGCCGCGTACGGCGCGCGTGGCTGTATGAAATAATTCGGCCATGACCTTCACACGCGCCCGTTTGACTCTGGCCGCCGCCGCGCTGTGCGCGGCGCTGGGCGGCTACTGGTTGGCGCAACAACTTGACAGGGCGGGCCCGCGGCTGGCAAGCGGCACCTGGCTCCCGCAGCCCAAAGCGGTGCGTGACTTTCGCCTCACCGACACCGCGGGCGGGGCCTTCACCCGCGCCGAGCTCGCCGGCGGGCCGACGCTGGTGTTCTTCGGTTTCACGCACTGCCCCGACGTGTGCCCGACGACTCTCATGACACTCTCCCAGGTCAGGCAGCGCGCCGCGCTCAAGGGGCTCAAGGTGCTGTTCGTCAGCATCGACCCGCAGCGCGACAGCGCGCGCGTGCTCGGCACCTACGTGCACGCCTTCGATCCCGCATTCCTCGGGCTCACCGGCGAGCCGGGCTCGATCCTGGCGCTGGCCGCGGATTTCGGCGTGGCGGTCAACCGCGTGCCGCTGCCGGGGGGCGACTACACCATGGACCACTCCGCGGTGGTGTTCCTGCTGGATGCGCGCGCGCGCATCGCCGCGATTTTCACGCCGCCCTTCGAGGCGGCGGCACTCGCTGCAGACCTGCGCCTGGCCGCGTCCCGTCTATGAACGCACCTGATGCCGACAGCGTGCGCTCGCGGCTGTTCGTCGCCCTGCAGTACCTGCTGCCGCAGCATTTGCTGTCGCGCCTCGCGTACCGCATCACGCGCAGCCGCGTGCCGTTCATCAAGAACGCCCTCATCAGGAGCTTCGTGGACAACTTCCGCCCTGACATGAGCGAGGCCGAGGAGCCCCAGCCGCTCAAGTACGAGAGCTTCAACGCCTTCTTCACGCGCTCGCTGCGCGCGCAGGCGCGCCCTTGCGATCCCGACCCGGCGGTGCTCGTCTCTCCGGTCGACGGCCGCGTGAGCCAGATCGGACGCCTGGACGGCTCCTGGCTGGTGCAGGCCAAGGGCCACGCCTATACGCTCGAGTCGCTGCTGGCGTCGGACCTGTCGTGGCCGCAGCGGTTCCGCGGCGGCGCCTTCGCCACGCTGTATCTAGCGCCGTTCAACTATCACCGCATCCACATGCCGTTGCGCGGAGTGCTGCGCGCGGCGTGGTACGTGCCCGGGGCTCTGTTCAGCGTCGACGCCACCACCACCGCCGGCGTCCCCGGCCTCCTGGCCCGCAACGAGCGCGTGGTGTGCGTGTTCGGGCACGAGGCGCTGACCTTCGCCGTGGTGCTGGTGGGAGCCCTGTTGGTGGGCAGCATGGCCACCGTGTGGCACGGCGAGGTGACCCCGCGCCCCCTGCACGGCTGTGCGGATCTGCCGCTCGATGCCGGTCGTGCGCCGCTCACTCTGGAGAAGGGAGCGGAGCTGGGCCGCTTCAACATGGGCTCAACCGTCATCCTGCTGCTGCCGCCCGGCAGCAGCGAGTGGCTGCCCGGGCTCGCACCGGGCAGCAGCGTTCGAGTCGGTCAGGCGCTGGCGCGGCTCACGTGACGGACGGCGGCGAGTGGCGGCCGAGCGCTTCACGCGAGCGGCTCATCGAGCGCGCGGCGCTGCTGGCGCGCACGCGGAAATTCTTCGCCGCCCGGGGTGTGCTCGAGGTCGACACGCCGCTGCTGGTGAATGCACCCGTGAGTGACGTGCATATACACTGCGCCTCGGTGCAGCTCGCGCCAGCCCCGCCGGCAACCGGGGCGCAGCCGGCGGCGCCACCCTTGCGGTTCCTGCATGCCTCGCCCGAGTACGCCATGAAGCGTCTGCTCGCCGCCGGGAGCGGTGACATCTACCAGATCTGCCACGTGGTGCGCGGGCTGGAAAGCGGCCGGCTGCACAATCCGGAATTCACGCTCATCGAGTGGTACCGACTCGGGTTCTCGCTGGAGGCGCTCATGGATGAGGTGGAGGCGCTGGTGCGCGAGCTCCTGGGCGAGGTGAGCGCGCAGCGCTCGAGTGAGCGCATCAGTTACCGGGACGCCTTCGCACGCGAGCTGGGGCTGGATCCCTTCACCGCGCCCGCAGCCGAGCTGGCCCAGGCGGCGCAGCCGCTCGGGTTCGCGGGCGCCGGCACCGACCGCGACGCGTGGCTCGAGCTTCTCATGGGATCGCTCGTCGGCCCGCGGCTCGGCCGCGAGGCGCTGACTTTCGTGCACGGCTATCCCGCGACCCAGGCGGCGCTGGCGCGTATCGATCCGCGCGAGCCGCGCGTGGCGCGGCGCTTCGAGCTGTACTGCGATGGCATCGAGCTCGCCAATGGCTTTCACGAGCTGGCGGCGCCGAATGAGCAGCGGGCACGCTTCGAGCGCGACAACGCGCAGCGGCGGCGGCTCGGTCTGCCGGTTTTCCCGCCCGATGAGCGGCTGCTGGCCGCGCTTGGCAGCGGGTTTCCGGACTGCGCCGGCGTGGCGCTCGGGTTCGAGCGCACGCTGATGCTCGCCACCGGAGCGACGCACATCGACGAGGTCCTGGCGTTCCCGACGGCGCGGGCATGAACGGCAGGGACTGCCCGCATGCAATACTCACCCCACGGCCGCGAGCGCAGAACGCATCGATGAGCTACGCCGTCACACGCTACGACTTCCGCGACAAGCCGCGCGACTACGCGCGCCTGCGCGATGAGCTCGCGAGCCTGCTCGCCGGCGAGCGCGACCTGATCGCCAACGCAGCCAACACCGCGGCGCTGATCTTCGCGGCCCTGCCGGACGTCAACTGGGCAGGCTTTTATTTCCTCAAGCACGGTGAGCTCGTCGTGGGACCCTTCCAGGGCAAGCCGGCCTGCGTGCGCATCGCGCTGGGGCGCGGGGTGTGCGGCACGGCGGCGGCGCAGCGCCGCACGCTCCTCGTGCCCGACGTGCATCAGTTCCCGGGCCACATCGCCTGCGATGCGGCGTCGCGCTCGGAGATCGTGGTGCCGCTCATCGCTGCCGAGGGGCTGCTCGGCGTGCTCGACATCGACAGCCCGCTGCCGGGCCGTTTCGATGCGGCCGATGCCCGCGGCCTGGAATCACTGGCCTCACAGTTCATGGCGGATGCCGGGCAGGCCGCGACGCGCGCCGCGCTGTGATGACGCCCGCACGGCCCGCGACGCGCGGGCTGGCGGCCGCGACCGCGGCCTTCAGCATCTGGGGGCTGTTCCCGGTCTACCTGCACCCCTTGAGCGGGGTGCCGGCGCTGCAGGTGATCGCCCACCGCGTGACCTGGGCCTGCCTGTTCATCTTCGGGTGGCTGCTGCTGCGGGGCGAGCTCGCAAGAGTGTCCGCTGCGCTGACCAACGCGAGGCTCGTGGCGCGACTCACGCTCACCGCGCTGCTCATCAGCGCTAACTGGCTGGTGTACGTCTGGAGCGTGACCCACGCGCACATCGTGGACACCAGCCTCGGCTACTACATCAACCCGCTCGTGAACGTGGTGCTGGGAGTGTTCGTGCTGCACGAGCGGCTCAATCGCGCCCAGTGGACCGCGGTGGCGTTGGCCGCGACCGGGGTTGCCTATCTCACCGTGCTCGCCGGGCGTCCGCCGTGGATCGCGGGTGCGCTGGCGGTGAGCTTTTCGCTGTACGGGCTGCAGCGCAAGGTGATCAGTGTCGATGCCCTTCCAGGGCTCGCGACCGAGACGCTGCTGCTGTTGCCGCTGGCGGTGGGGTATCTTGCCTGGTGCCGGGCGGCCGGCGGTGCCGCGCTCACCCTCGAGCGCCCCGGGATCGCGGCGCTGCTGATCGGCAGCGGGCTGGTCACCGCGATTCCGCTGTTCCTGTTCGCTTACGGGGCCCGTGCACTGCCCTACTCGACGCTCGGGGTGCTGCAGTACATCGCCCCGAGCCTGCAGCTGCTGTGCGGCGTGCTCCTCTATCACGAGAGCTTCCGGCCCGCGCTGGCGGCGGGCTTCGCGCTCATCTGGGTGGCGCTGCTGATCTACGCGGCCGATGGCCTGTGGCGGGCGCGGAACGCGCCGCGCGCGCTGCGCGTCTGAGCCCCTAGCCCCTGGCGCGCGAGATGTATTCGCCGCTGCGGGTGTCGATGCGGATCACTTCGCCCTCGTTGATGAACAACGGCACGCGCACCACCGCGCCGGTCTCGACCTTGGCGGGCTTCTGGCCACCGGTGGCGGTGTCTCCGCGCAGACCCGGGTCGGTCTCGATGATCTTCAGCTCGATGTGCGGTGGCGGCGTGACCACCAGTGGCACGTTGTTCCACAGGGTGACGACGCACACCACGCCGTCCTTGAGCCACTGCGCGTTCTCGCCCACGGCCGACTTGCCGGCGGTGTACTGCTCGAAGCTCTCCGGCACCATGAAGTGCCAGAAGTCCCCGTCCTGGTAGAGATACTGCATGTCGGTATCGACGACGTCCGCGGCCTCGAGTGATTCCCCGGACCTGAAGGTGCGCTCGATCGTGCGGCCGGTCTTGAGGTTGCGCACCTTGATGCGATTGAACGCCTGACCCTTGCCCGGCTTGACGAACTCGTTCTCGATCACGGTGTAGGGATCGCCGTCGAGCAGGACTTTCAGACCCCCGCGGATCTCGCTGGTCGTGTAGCTGGCCATGGTCGGTCTCGCGTTTGTAAGAGCTGCGGCCGGCGCGGCCGCGCAAAAGGGCCGCGTATGATAGCGGCATCGCCCCACCCCCGCCAGCGCACCCGTCTCACCGGCGGCGCTTTCCGCGAGTTCGCGCACACGGAGCGGCGCTATGCGGGTGCTAGAATCGACGCGTCATTGCGGGCGCACCCCCACGGAGGCCGACTTGACCGAGCAGGACGCCGTTCCGCTCATAGTGCTGAGCTCTGCGCGCGAGCCGGTCGAAGCCGTCAACAGCATCCTGCGGCGCGCGGGACGACCGGCCCATTGCACCTGGATCCCGGCGCTGCGCGATCTGGGTGATGCGCTCACGCAGCTCAACCCCCAGATCCTGGTGCAGGTGGCCGACGGCCACGAGGAGCTCGGCTCGGTGATCCGCCTGCGCGACCGGCTGGCGCCCGGCGTGCCGGTGTTGTTGCTGACACCGGCCGTGGACGAGACGCGCATCGCCGCGGCGATGGCGCTCGGCGCACGCGACGTCGTGACGCTCGCCAACACCGAGCGCCTGCGGGCAGTGATGCTGCGCGAGCTCGAGGTCTTTCGCACCGGGCGCACGCTCCATGCCACGCTGAAATCCGCGCAGGAGGCACGCACCCAGCTCGGCAATGTGCTGCAGCGCTCCAACGACGCGATCATTCAGGTGCAGGAGGGAATCGTGGTCGACGCGAATCCCGCCTGGCTGGAGCTGTTCGGCGTCGAGGGCGGCGTCGCCGGGGAGCCGGTGATGGACCTGTTCGAGGACTCCACCCACGCGGCGCTGCGCGGGGCACTGGCGGCGTGCCTGCAGGGACGCTGGAAGGCCGGTCAACCGTTGCGGGCCAACGCGCTGCTCGGAGACGGCAGCGTGCTGCCCATCGAGATGACGCTCGCGCTCGGGGAGCACGAAGAGGAGCAATGCGTCAGCCTGATGGTGCCATCCAGGCCGAGCGAGGAGCGCCGCACCCTCGAGCGCCCCGCGGGGGCCGCTGAGAGCGGTAGCGCTCTGCTGGCGCGGCCCGAGCTCCTCGAAGCGCTCGCGCGGCGCCTGGCGACCCCGGCTGCGGGCGGCATGCGCTGCCTGGCGGTCATCAAGCTCGACAAGTTCGCGGATATCGAGCGCGTGGTCGGCGCCACGGCGAGCGAGGACATCCTGGTGGAGTTCGCGCGGCTGCTGAAGGACACGTTACATCCCAAGGAAGTCGCCGGGCGCTTCGGCGGTGTGCGCTTCATGGCGCTGCTGGAGCGCGGCAACGAGCACGACATCAACGCGTGGGGCGAGCGGCTGCTGGCGCGCATGCAGAAGCAGGTGATGCGCGTGCACGACAAGGCGGTGTCGGTGACCTGCTCCCTGGGGCTGTCGGTCGTGTCACCCGGCCAGGTCAAGGTCGACGCGGTGATTGCCGATGCGCTCGAGTGCGCCAACAAGGGCGCCGCCCGCGGCGGCAATCAGAGCATCATGTCGGACCGCGCCGACAATGACAGCCGCGTCATGTCCTATGACAAGGTGTGGGTGAAGCACATCAAGGCGGCCCTGATGGAGAACCGCTTCCGGCTGGTGCAGCAGCCCATCGCGAGTCTCGAGGGCGAGCGTCCCGGCATGTACGACGTGCTGGTGCGCATGATCGACCAGCAGGGCCGGGAAGTGCTGCCGTCGGAATTCATGGCGGCCGCCGGGCGCAATGATCTGCTCAAGAACATCGACCGCTGGGTGGTCGGCGCATCGCTGTCGTTCGCGGCGCAGAAGAAACCCGAGTGCCTGTTCGTGCGCCTGTCGAAGGAGACCGTGCGGGATGCGGGCTTTCTCGAGTGGCTCGACAATCACCTGCGCTCGAGCCGCGCCGAGCCGCAGCGGCTGTGCTTCCAGATCACCGAGGAGAGCGCGGCGAGCTACCTGACGCAGGTCAAGGCGCTCGCCGCCGTGCTGCGCTCGCGGCGCTTTCGCTTCGCGCTCGAGGGCTTCGGCTCCGGACGCGACAGCGCCGGCCTGCTCGAATCAGTGGCGCTGGATTTCGTGAAAATCGACGGCACCATCATCCAGGAGCTGGCGGCGGATCCGCAGCTGCAGCAGCGCGTGCGCGCGCTGGTCGAAGCCGCACGCAAGCGCAACGTCCAGACCATCGGCGAGCGGGTCGAGGACGCCAACACCATGGCCGTGCTGTGGCAGGTGGGCGTGCAGTACATCCAGGGCTACTTCATCAACGAGCCCGAGCAGGTGGTGATGGCCGAGCGCTGAAGCGCCGCCTCAGAAGCTCACGCCCAGGCCCAGGTCAAAGCGCCTGAAGCCCTGGTTGAGCTGGAACCACTGATAGTCGCCCTTCAGCACCAGGTGTGTGCCGACGTAGAAGTTGGCACCGGCGGTGAACACCCGATCCTCGCTCCGCGGCCAGTATCCGAAGTCCCCGCCCGACAGCGGCACCAGCCCGGGAGGGACCACCGGGCCGCGGGTGCCGGCGTAACTGGCGCCCAGGTTGTAGCGCTCCCAGCGAACGAAGGGCGCCGCCTGATAGTCACCCTGCTCCCACAGCCGATAGGCGCCCTGCAGGAAATATCCATAGAACGATGACGGCAACGGGTTGGGAGAGCCCGGGTGTGCCGCGTTCGCCGGTCCGGTGTTGCTGATCGAGCCGCGCGCGTAGAGCGCCGACAGGTCGAGCTTCCCGGGCATCCAGCGCGCGTGCGCCTCCCACAGCGTGACGCGCGGATCGCCCGGTGCGCTCGACTCGCCGCTGCTGAGCGCGCCCCCGAGGAGCAAGGCCGGAACGCCGTAGTAGCTGAGCGCAGCGTACTGCGACAGGTGCCGCGCGTTTGCCAGCGCCAGCTCCTGGTGCGTCGCCTGCAGCGGCGCCGTGCCGCTGTTCGCCAGGGCGAGCGCACTCGTGTACGGCGGGAATGCCGGGGCGAAGTCCCACTTCGACAGATCAAAGCCGGTGGTCAGCCCGACGTTCCAGCCAAATCCCGCGCGGCTGTCGCCGTGCAGGTTGAAGCCGCCCTCGCGCCAGGTGCTGGGGATGATCAGGGTCTCGACGAAATTGCGCTGCACGCCGTAGAAGCGCGTGGGCTCGTGATGCTCGTTGAGAAACCCGAAGGGCATCAGGAACAGACCGCCGCGGGCGCTGAGCGCCTCGCTGAAGGCGCGGTCGACGTAGAACTGCTCGACCTCGAACTCCCCCGGGTCGCTCCCCGAGGCCACCGCGTGCTCGACTTCGTATTCGGAGTTGAATTCGGTGCGCTCATCAAAGGAGTAGCCGAGGCCGAACACCGCGCGCGCCAGATCCGCCCGTGCCTGGTTTCCATAGCGCGTGGGATCGATGTAGTACATCTCGCCGTAACCCCACAGGCGTACCCCGGCCGCCAGCGCCGCAGCGCCCGGCGTCGAGGGCGGCGCGGGTGTTGGCAGGGCGGATGAGTTTGCGGCCGCCGGTGGCGCAGCGCTCGGCGTCGGGGGCGCCGCGGGTGTTGACGGCGTCACGGACGGCGCCGCGAGCGGGCCGGTCAGCTGCGCCAGCGCCCGCTCGAGCCGCGCGAGCCGCTCGCGCAAGGAGCGATTCTCCTCTGTCAGCTGCTGCAGCTGCGCCTGCACCGGTGCCAGTTGCGCCTGCATGTCGATCAACCGCGCATCGTCCGCAGCGGCAGCGATAGCAGTGGCGCAGGGCGCCAGCGGGCAAGCCAGGCTTGCGAGCAACAGGCCGCGAGCTCGTTGGCCAACGATCTTCGCCATGACTCTCCCACTCCCATGGGCTGTACGCGGCCCTAAGGGGTCCAAATGCTAATGCGAATCATTCCTATTAGCAACCGAGGCGGTCGCTTGCGTGCTGGGCCCAGGGGGTGGAATCGCCGACCGCTCGGGCTGCGTCGCCCGCTCGAGCCGCTAGGGCGGCGGCAGCAGCGTTTCCAGCCGGTCGATCTGGCGCGGCCAGCCGCGCTTGAGCACCGCACCGCGCTGCGCGCGCTCGCCGACATAGTCCTGCAGGTCACGCCACTCGAGAACCTTCTGCTGCTCGCCCGACCAGAGGACGAGACTCGCCTTCGGCGCCACCACCGCCACCGCGGTCATGAGTTCCGTGCGCGCCGCGGCCTTCTTGGCAGGGATGTCGTAGAGCTTGTTGCCCTTGCCGCGCGGCATCTCGGGCACCTCCCCCACCGGGAAAGCGAGGAGCTTGCCTTCGCTGCTGACGACCGCGACGAGGGAGTCCGCCGATGCTACCGGTGCCGGCGCCAGTACGTGCGCGTTCTCGGGCACGTTGAGCACGGTCTTGCCGGCACGCCGGTCGGTGATGAGGTCCTTCAGTCGCGCGGTGAAGCCATAGCCCGCATCGCTCGCCAGCAGCCACAGATCCTCCGGCTCCCCGATCATGACGCCGGCGAACTTCGCGCCATCGGGCGGATCGAGACGGCCCGAGAGCGGCTCACCCTGCCCGCGCGCCGAAGCGAGCGAATGCGCCGGCAGCGTGTAGGTGCGTCCGGTGCTGTCGATGAACACCGCCGGCTGCAGGCTCCGTCCGCGCGCGAGCGACTGAAAGTCATCACCGCTCTTGTAGGAGAGCGCGCGCGGATCGATGTCGTGACCCTTGGCCGAGCGCACCCAGCCGCCGGTGGACAGCACCACGGTCACCGGCTCGTTGGGGATCAGGCTCGCCTCATCGATCGCCTGGGCCGCCTCGCGCTCGATGATCTTGGTGCGCCGCTCGTCGCCGTACGCTTGCGCATCGGCGCGGATCTCGGTGGCGATGAGCTTCTTCAATTTCGCCTTGCTTCTGAGCAGCGTGTCGAGCTCGTCGCGTTCCGCGGACAGGCTCTTCTGCTCCTCGCGGATTTTCATCTCCTCGAGCTTCGCGAGGTGGCGCAGGCGCGTGTTCAGGATCTCCTCGGCCTGCTCGTCGGAGAGCTTGAAGCGCTTCATCAGCAGCGGCTTCGGCTCGTCCTCGCGGCGGATGATGCGGATCACCTCATCCAGATTCAGGAAGGCGATGAGCAGACCATCGAGGATGTGCAGACGCTTGCCGACCTTGTCCAGCCGGTACTGCAGGCGGCGCGTGACGGTCGTGGTGCGGAACTCGAGCCACTCGCCGAGGATCTCCTTCAGGCCCATCACGCGCGGGCGGCCGTCGAGCGCGATGATGTTGAGGTTGACGCGGTAGTTGCGCTCCAGGTCGGTGGTCGCGAACAGGTGGTTCATGAGCTCCACCAGATCGATGCGGTTGGAGCGCGGCACCACGACCAGGCGGGTCGGATTCTCGTGATCGGACTCGTCGCGCAGGTCATCCACCATCGGCAGCTTCTTGGCGCGCATCTGCTCGGCGATCTGTTCCTGCACGCGCGCCGGCGACACCTGGTAGGGGAACGCCGTGATGACCACGTTGCCGTCCTCGATCTCCCAGGTGGCGCGCGCCTTGAACGAGCCGACGCCCTTGTCGTAGAACTCCTTCAGGTCCGCGCGTGGCGAGATGATCTCAGCGCCGGTCGGCAGGTCCGGGCCCTTCACGTGCTTCATGAGCGCCGCCGTCGTGGCCTCGGGCTCCTCCAGCAGCTGGATGGCGGCGGCGGCTACCTCGCGCAGGTTGTGCGGCGGAATATCGGTCGCCATGCCGACCGCGATGCCGGTGGTGCCGTTGAGCAACAGGTTCGGCAGCCGCGCCGGCAGGATCACCGGCTCCTGCAGCGTGCCGTCGAAATTGGCCGTCCAGTCCACCGTGCCGTCGGAGAGCTCCCCGAGCAGCACGTCGGCGTATCTGGTGAGCTTCGCTTCCGTGTAGCGCATGGCCGCGAAGGACTTCGGGTCATCCTGCGAGCCCCAGTTGCCCTGGCCGTCAACCAGTGGATAGCGATAGGCGAAGGGCTGCGCCATGAGCACCATGGCCTCGTAGCAGGCCGTGTCTCCGTGCGGATGGAACTTGCCGAGCACATCGCCCACGGTGCGCGCGGACTTCTTGTGCTTGGAGACCGCCGACAGCCCGAGCTCGCTCATGGCGTAGACGATGCGCCGCTGCACGGGCTTCAGCCCGTCACCGAGCGCCGGCAGCGCCCGGTCGAGAATCACGTACATCGAGTAGTCGAGGTAGGCCTTCTCGGTGAAGGTGCGCAGCGGCTGGCGCTCGACGCCCTCGAAGTTCAGTTCCTGGTTCTCGGGAGGCATGTCTACACCTGAACGTCCGCGAGGTTGCCCTTCTCTTCGAGCCACTCGCGCCGGTCGGCGGCGCGCTTCTTGGCGAGCAGCATGTCCATGAGCTGATCGGTGTTGTCCTTGCCGTCGATGGTGAGCTGCACCAGGCGCCGCGTGCGCGGGTCGATGGTGGTCTCGCGCAGCTGCGTCGGGTTCATCTCCCCCAGGCCCTTGAAACGCGTGACCGTCGCCTTGGTACGCGGGCTCTCCTTCTCGATCTTCTTCAGCAGCTGGTCGCGCTCGGCGCCATCGAGCGCGTAGTGCACCTGCTTGCCGGCATCGATGCGGTAGAGCGGCGGCATGGCCACGTGCACGTGTCCGTGCGCCACCAGCGGACGGAAATGCCGCAGAAACAGCGCGCACAGGAGGGTGGCGATGTGCTGACCGTCGGAGTCCGCATCCGCGAGGATGCAGACCCTGTGATAGCGCAGCTGGGAGAGGTCGCTCGAGCCGGGCTCGATGCCGAGCGCGACGCAGATGTCGTGCACTTCCTGGCTGCCCGCGATCTCGCCCGCATCGAGCTCCCAGGTGTTCAGGATCTTGCCGCGCAGCGGCATGATGGCCTGGAAATCCTTGTCGCGCGCCTGCTTGGCGGAGCCACCCGCGGAGTCGCCCTCCACCAGGAACAGCTCGGAGCGCTTCGGGTCCTGGCTGGTGCAGTCGGCGAGCTTGCCGGGCAAGGCCGGGCCGCCGGTCAGGCGCTTGCGTACCACACGTTGCGCGGCCTTGGCCCGCTCCTGCGCGTTGGCGATCGCGAACTGCGCGATGCGCTCGCCGGCATCCGGATGGCGGTTGAGCCACAGCGCCACGGAATCGCGCACGAAGGCTTCCACCAGCGCGGCGGCATCGCGCGAGCCGAGCCGCTCCTTCATCTGTCCGGCGAACTGCGGCTCGTGGATCTTCACCGACAGCACGTAGTTCGCCTTGTCCCACACGTCCTCGGGGGTGAGCTTGATGCCGCGCGGCACGAGATTCCTGAATTCGCAGAACTCGCGCACCGCCTGCGCCACGCCCGCGCGCAGCCCGTTCACATGGGTGCCGCCTTCGATGGTGGGGATCAGGTTGACGTAGCTCTCGCCGATCGGTGCTGCCGCATCCGGCGCCCAGCACAGTGCGTAGTCGACCGCGTCGTTGTCGCCCTCACGCGTGCCGGTGATGGGCTCGGCGGGAATGCGCTCGAGCTTGCCCAGCTCCTCGATGAGATAGGCGCCGAGATCCCCGCTGTAGAACCACTCATCCTTCTCGCCGCTCGCTTCGTTCCTGAACGTGACGCGCAGGCCCGGGCACAGCACCGCCTTCGCCTTGAGGGTGTGCTTGAGCTGCGGCACGGAGAACTTGTCCGAATCGAAGAACTTCGGATCGGGCCAGAAGCGGATGGTGGTGCCGGTGTTGCGCTGGCCGACGGTGCCGGTCTCCTCGAGCTTGGAGGCGATCTTGCCGTCCTTGAAGCTGATGTTGTATTGCTTGCCACCGCGCTTGATCCAGCACTCGAGGTGCTTCGACAGCGCGTTCACCACCGAGACACCGACCCCGTGCAGACCACCGGAGAACTTGTAGTTCTTGTCGGAGAATTTGGCGCCGGCGTGCAGGCGCGTGAGGATCAACTCCGCGCCGCTCACCTTCTCCTTGGGATGGATGTCGACCGGCATGCCGCGGCCGTCGTCCTCCACCTGCAGCGATCCGTCCTTGAAGAGGGTGACGTCGATCTGCTTGCAGTAACCGGCGATCGCCTCATCGACGCTGTTGTCGATGACCTCGTGCGCCAGGTGATTGGGCCGTTGCGTGTGGGTGTACATGCCCGGCCGTCGCCGGACGGGCTCGAGGCCGCTCAGGACCTCGATATCGGAGGCGGTATACGACTGGCTCATCCGGCTGCGTGGATCATCCGTGGCTGGGCGCCGCGTGCGCGCGGCGATCTTAGCAGACCGCACGCTGATCGCCGGCGTTAGGCGAAGTCGGCCACCAGCGCGAGCCGTATCGCCGCGGGCACTTCGTGCACGACATAGCGATAGTGCTCGTGATCGACGCCCACGGCGAGCATCGCTCCGGCCTTCAGGCTGGCGATCATGCCGGGGGTGAGCTCGAAGCGCAGAAAATGCACCGCCGAGGTCTTCTCCTCGTTCTCCCGCTCCAGATCCTCGTCGGCAATCGCGAACACGCGCGCGTGAGCGGCCACCTGCACCCAGCAGCCATCCTCGATACCCTTCAGGCGCGCCAGTGCCTGCGCCCGCTCCGCGGGTTGCGCATATTCGATCAGCAGCGTCACCTTCCAGTTGCTGCCGTCCGGGATCAGCGGGTTGAAGGCGCCGAGCTCATCCGCGATGCCCTGCGGCTCGAAGATCCGCTCGGTGCGCAGCATCTCCTGCACCTGGTACTGAATCGTGAGCCGATCCTCGAAGCACCAGGTGGTGTCCGGCCCGATCGCGAGCCGGCGCTCGCCCTTGTGACGCAGCACCCGCGCGCGGAATGCCGGCCGCTCGCGGGCGTACTGCTCGAGCGACATGAGGTCCGTGGCCACGAGCTTCTCCATGTCAGGTGAGTCCGTACGCGATCCGCAGCAGCCGCAGCGGATGCTCGGGGGCACGCGGCTGCGCGAGGCCGCTCGCGATCTGCTGAGCCGCCATCGGGCAGTCGCTGGCGTAGTGATCGGCCTGCGCGCTCTCGACCCGCTGCACCACCGCTCGCCCGATCCGGACCGAAGCGGCGCGCGACTCGTGCTTCACGCCGTAGGTGCCGTTGTGCCCCGAGCAGCGCTCGATGGTGTCGACGCTGGTGCCCGGCACGAGCCGCATCACCTCGCGCGTCTTCAGCCCGATGTTCTGCACCCGCAGGTGACAGGGCACGTGGTAGCTCACCTTGCCGAGCGTCGCCTTGAAGTCGGTGCGCAGCAGCCCCGCCTCGTGACGCAGCATGAGATATTCGAACGGATCGAACATGCGCGCGGCGACCTGGCGAACCTGCGCATCCTCGGGGTACATCAGCGGCAGCTCCTGCTTGAACATGAGCACGCACGAGGGAATCGGCGCCACCAGGTCGTAGCCGGCATCCACGGCCCGCGCCAGCTGCGGGATGTTGAACTCCTTGAGCCTCGCGACCGCCTCGAGGTCGCCGAGCTCGAGCCGCGGCATTCCGCAACAACGCTCCTGCGCGAGCAGCGTGATCTCGATGCCGTTGTGCGCGAACACCGCCACCAGGTCCTCGGCGAGCGCCGGCTCGTTGCGGTTGCCATAACAGGTGGTGAACAGCGCGACCCGCCCGCTGGTCGCCGCCGTCGCCTGCACCGCGCTCGCCCCGGGCGCAGCCGTGGCGCGCGCCGTGCTGCCAAGATACGCCAGGCGCTTGCGCGCGCTACGCGCGTGGTACTGCGGCAGCGGCGCCGTGCGGTCGACCCCCAGGGTCTTCTCCAGCAGCGCGCGGCCTGAGGCGGTGCGGTTGACCGCGTTCACCAGCTCCGCCACCACCGGAATCCCGGCGAGCCTGCCGACGGCATCGGTCGCGGTGAGTGCGCGCTCGCGCAGCGTGAAGCCCGTCGTGCGCGCGCGCACCGCCTTCGCGCGCAGCATCAGGTGCGGAAAGTCGACGTTCCAGGGATGCGGCGGCACGTACGGGCACTTGGTCATGAAGCACATGTCGCACAGGTAGCAGTGATCCACGACCTGCCAGAACACCCGCCGCTCAACGCCCGCCACTTCGCCCTGCGCGGTGCCATCCACCGCGTCGAACAGCGTGGGAAAGGCGTTGCACAGGCTGAAGCAGCGGCGGCAGCCGTGGCAGATGTCGAACACGCGCTCGAGTTCTTTCTCCAGCGCGCCGCCGTCGTAGAACTTCGGGTCGCCCCACTCGAGCGGGTGGCGGGTGGGAGCCTCCAGGCTCCCCTCGCGTGCGCCCGGGGCGGAACCCAGGCGCGGTGGCGTAGTGCTCATGCGCGCAATCGGGCGCTCAGGCGCTGGCAGCGCCAGTTGAGCGCGCGGGGCGCAAGCTCAAATGCCGTCCAGGGCCTTCTGGAAGCGATTGGCATGCGAGCGCTCGGCCTTGGCGAGCGTCTCGAACCAATCGGCGATTTCCCCGAAACCTTCCTCGCGCGCAGCTTTCGCCATGCCGGGGTACATGTCGGTGTACTCATGGGTCTCACCGGCGATGGCGGCCTTCAGATTGAGCCGGGTCTCCCCGATGGGCAGCCCGGTTGCCGGATCACCCACCACCTCCAGATACTCCAGATGCCCGTGAGCGTGGCCGGTCTCGCCTTCCGCGGTGGAGCGAAACACCGCCGAGACGTCATTGAACCCTTCGACGTCGGCCTTCTGCGCGAAATACAGATAGCGCCGGTTGGCCTGCGATTCTCCGGCGAACGCATCCTTGAGATTCTTCTCCGTCTTGCTGCCTTTGAGATTCATGGCATTCCCTCACTTAGACTTAGACTCGGTCTAACCCAAGCGTACGACTCTATCGCCGCACCGCAAGTGGCGTCAACCCCGCGTTGACCCTCGTACCGCGCGCTGTGTAACGTTGCGCGCCCCTGGCTTACCGGCCCAAGCCTTTCAGGAGCGACGCCGCGTGACGCGCAACAGCAAAGGCCCCGATTTCGAGCAGGCGCTCGCGGAGCTCGAGGCCCTGGTGGAGCGCCTCGAGCGCGGCGATCTGCCCCTCGATGAGGCGCTGAAGATCTTCGAGCGCGGCGTCGTGCTCACGCGCCACTGCCAGGGCTCGCTCCAGGCCGCGCAGCAGAAGGTCGAGATCCTCCTGAAGCGCAGTGGCCAGCCCGGCGCATCGATCGAGCCGTTCGAGGAGGCTTCCGACGAGGCCGAGGGCGCGGCGCCCGACCCGCAGTGACGGACGCGCAGGTCGGGCACGCGCAGCTTGCGGATGTGCGGCGGTTGCCCACTCGCGCCAGTTGAGTCTGCCGGTACGCCGCGGTGCCCCACCGAGGCGCCGACGGAGCGGCCATTGTCGGCCCTGCCGCGCCGCCCGTGTACACTGATGCGCCGATGAGCTCACCGCCCGACAACTACCCGCTGCTGTGCGCGATCGAGTCGCCGGCGGATCTGCGCCGCCTGCCGGCGGGCAAGCTCCCGGCGCTGGCTGCCGAGTTGCGCGCGTTCCTGATCCACAGCGTCAGCACGCGCGGCGGTCACTTTGCGGCAGGCCTCGGCACGGTGGAACTCACGATCGCCCTGCACTACGTGTTCGACACCCCGCGCGACCGTCTGGTGTGGGATGTCGGCCATCAGGCCTACCCGCACAAGGTGCTGACCGGGCGGCGCGAGCGGCTGCACACCATCAAGCAGGACGGGGGCCTGGCGCCCTTTCCGGCGCGCTACGAGAGCGAGTACGACACCTTCGGCGTCGGACACTCGAGCACCTCGATCAGCGCGGCGCTGGGCATGGCGGTGGCGGCGGCGCGCACCGGCGAGGATCGCCGCGTGGTGGCGATCATCGGCGACGGCGCCATGACGGCGGGCATGGCGTTCGAGGCGCTGAACCACGCCGGCTCACTGCCCGCGGACCTGCTCGTGATCCTCAACGACAACGACATGTCGATCTCGGAGAACGTCGGCGCCCTTTCCAATCACTTCGCGCGTGCGCTCTCGGGCCGGATGTACGCGCACCTGCGCGAGGGCGGCAAGAAGGTGCTGCGGCAGATGCCCACGGTGTGGGAGCTGGCGCGCCGCTCGGAAGAGCATCTGAAGGGCATGGTGCTGCCCGGCACGCTGTTCGAGGAGATGGGGTTCAACTACATCGGGCCCATGGACGGTCACGACGTCAAGGCCCTCGTCAGCACGCTGCGCAACATCCGCAAGCTGCGCGGACCGCAGTTCCTGCACGTCGTGACGCGCAAGGGCAAGGGCTACGCCCCCGCCGAAGCCGACCCGATCAAGTGGCATGGGCCCGGGCCGTTCGACCCGGTGAGCGGCACGATCTTCAAGGAAAAGAGCACCGGACCCACCTACTCGCAGGTCTTCGGCCAATGGCTGTGCGACATGGCGGAGCGCGATCCGCGCATCATCGCCGTCACGCCGGCGATGCGCGAGGGCTCCGGCCTGGTCGAGTTCTCCAAACGCTTCCCCGATCGTTATTTCGACGTCGCGATCGCCGAGCAGCACGCGGTGACCTTCGCCGCGGGGATGGCCGCGGAGGGACTCAAGCCGGTGGTCGCGATCTACTCGACGTTCCTGCAGCGCGGCTACGATCAGCTCATTCACGACGTCGCGCTGCAGAACCTGCCGGTGGTCTTTGCGGTGGACCGCGCCGGCCTGGTCGGCAGCGACGGCGCGACCCACCAGGGGAGCTACGATCTGTCCTACCTGCGCTGCATTCCCAACACCGTGATCATGGCGCCGGCGGACGAGAACGAGTGCCGGCAGATGCTGTACACCGCGAGCACGCTCAACGGCCCGGCAATCGTGCGCTATCCGCGCGGCGCAGGTCCCGGAGCCGCGGTGAGCGCGGAGCTCACCGCGCTGCCGATCGGCAAGGCGCAGCTGCGGCGCGAGGGCAAGAGCGGGCTGGCGCTGCTGGCGTTCGGGGCGCTGCTGCCGCCGGCGCAGCCGATCGCGGAAGCCCTCGACGCCACGCTCGTCAACATGCGCTTCGTCAAGCCACTCGATGAGGATCTGGTGGTGTCGCTCGCCGCGCGGCATCGCGCGCTCGTGACCATCGAGGAGAACGCCACGCACGGCGGGGCCGGCTCCGCGGTCCTCGAGGTGCTCGCCTCCGAAGGTCTGCAGCTGCCGGTGCTGCAGCTCGGCATTCCCGACCGCTTCATCGAGCACGGCTCGCGCGAGGGGTGTTTGCGCGCCGCCGGACTCGACGCCGCCGGACTCGGCGCGAGCATCGAGCGCTGGTGGGCGCTGCAGTCGCCGGAACGCCTGCGCTCCGCCGGCGGCGCGTAACGCCCCGCGGCGCACGCTACCCAAAAAGAGGTATTCCGCGGCACTGCCGCGTCCCTAACAATGCAATTACGGATTTCCGGGCGTTTCCTGTAGGCTTTCCTCATGACTCCGCCGCTCGCCACCGCCAAGCTCGCGCGCACTGCCGTCACCGAGGTCGAGGACGTGCAGGCACGCCGCGACACGCGCGAGCTGCCCATCAACCGCGTGGGCGTCAAGGACATCAGCCACCCGGTGCGGGTCAAGGATCGATCCGCGGGCGAACAGCACACCATCGCCAGTTTCAACATGTACGTGAGCCTGCCGCACAACTTCAAGGGCACGCACATGTCGCGCTTCGTGGAGATCCTGCACGGCGAGCGCGAGATCTCGGTGGAGTCGTTTCGCGGCATGCTGCGTACCATGACCGAGCGGCTCGAGGCCGACACCGGGCACATCGAGATGAGCTTCCCGTTCTTCGTCATGAAGCGTGCCCCGGTCTCCGGCGTCGAGAGCCTGATGGACTACCGCGCCAGCCTCATCGGCGAGCACCGCCACGGCCACACCGAGATGTGGGTGCGGGTGTCGGTGCCGGTCACGAGCCTGTGTCCGTGCTCGAAGAACATCTCCGACTATGGCGCCCACAACCAGCGCTCGCACGTGACCATCACCGCAAAGCTGCGCAGCCACATGTGGATCGAGGAGCTCATCGAGATCGCCGAGAGCGAGGCCTCGTGCGAGCTGTACGGAATTCTCAAGCGCCCCGACGAGAAGTACGTGACCGAGCGCGCCTATGACAACCCGAAGTTCGTCGAGGATATGGTGCGCGACGTCGCCACCCGGCTGAACCTCGATGCGCGCGTGGCGGCGTACCTGGTGGAATCGGAGAATTTCGAGTCCATTCACAACCACTCGGCCTACGCGCTCATCGAGCACGACAAGGACGCCTGAGGGGTCAGGCGCCCGAGGGGTCCCGGCCTGCCATGTTGGCCCGAGCGGGCCCGCACACGCCGCGCGAGCGGCGCGCATGAAGATTTCTTAATGCGGCGCTCATTGCGGCCCGAGGTCGCGCCCTCTAACTTCTGCGCTGGTCTCAAGGCTCGTTCACGTGAGGACAGCGCGCATGAACATCATCACCGCATTCACCGCCATCGCCATCGTGGCTTGCGGCGCCGCCCTTGCCGCCGATCCACCCGCGGCGCCGTCGGCGACGCCGGTGAAGCATGCCTCGCTCAAGGTGTGCAACAAGCAGGCGGACGCGAAGAAGCTCACCGGGCCGGTGCGCGCGCGGTTCGTCAGGGACTGCCGCGGCGGCAAGAGCTCCGCACCCTAGGCGGGCAGCTCGACCAGCACTTTGAGACCCGGGTCGTTGCTCTGCAGCTCGAGCCGCCCGCGGTGCAGGCGCGCAATGGCCGCGACCAGACTCAGGCCGAGGCCGCTCCCCTCCTGCTTGGCGCCCGACCCGAAGCGCACGAACGGTTGCACGGCGCGCATCCGGTCCTGGGTGGCGATGCCCGGGCCGTTGTCGCTGACGGTGAGCTGCACGCAGTCGCTCAGGCGCCGCACGGCGACCTCGATGCGCCCGCCCGCGGGCACGTACTTCAGTCCGTTCTCGATGAGATTGGTGAGCAGTTGCGCGAGCAGCTGGCGATTGCCCTGCGCGATGGCCGAGGCGTCGCGCCGGCAGGCGAGCGCGAGGCCCTGCGCTGCGGCGACCGGCTCGAACAGCTCGACCAGCTCGGCGGCAAGTTCACCGACATCCACCGACGCCGCGGATGCGAGTGGTGCGCCGGATTCGGCGAGCGCGATCTGCAGCAGCGTGGCGAGCGTTCGCTGCAGATGATCGACTTCCCGCAATGCCGACTCGATCGACTCGTGCACCGCCGGCTCGAGCGGCGGTGAGCGCAGCAGCAACGCGTCCATGCGGGTGCGCAGCCGGTGCAGCGGCGCGCGCAGATCGTGCGCGGTGCTGTCGAAGGTCGCGCGCAGCGTGACGGCCTGCTCCTCGAGACGATCGAGCACCCGGTTGACCGACGCCGCGAGCGCGTCGAACTCGTCATTGGCACCCGCCACCGGCAGCCGCAGCCCGGTCTCACCCGCCATGATGCGCTGGCAGGTGCTGGTCACCTCGCCCACCCGCCGCGCCAGCTTGTGGCTGAACCAGAAACCGGCCAGCGCCGCCGCCAGCGTCGACAGGCCGATGCCCCACAGCGCGGCGAAACGGAATTTCTCGGCAAAGCGCCGCCCCTGTGAGATATCCGTTCCCACCAGCAGCAGGTCCCCGCCCGGCAGCGTGCGTACCGCGGCGCGTACCGGATGCACCGCGCGCCGTCCCGGCTCGACGGTGGCGATCTCGAACTCCGGCCAGCGCCCCGCGGGCATGCCGTCGAACGGCCAATGGGTCACGTTGCCGGCGATGCGCTCGAAGTTGGCGTCGGCGATCATGTAGACCGCCCCGATGCGACCCCAGCTCTCGATGCGCAGGTTGATCTCATCCGTGACGCCGGGCACGCCGCTGCGCGCGAACTTCTCCTCGAGGCTCTTGAGCTCGGTGTCGATGATCAGGTCCACCTCGTCGGTGATCAGGCTTTCGGTGAGCAGGTAGGCGCTGCCGAGCGTCACGCTGACCGCGAGCGTCACCAGCAGCGTGTAGCCCACCGACAGGCGGAAGGCCGTGGTATTGAACAGTGCGGGGCGCACGGATCAGGTGTCGGTGCGCAGCACGTAGCCCGAGCCGCGTACGGTGTGGATCAGCGGGTGGTCGGTGTCGCGATCGATCGCCTGCCGCAGGCGGCTGATGTGTACGTCGATGAGATTGCTCTGCGGGTCGAAGTGCAGATCCCACACGCCCTCGAGCAGCATGGTGCGCGTCACGACCTGTCCGGCGCGGCGCATGAGAAATTCCAGCAGCTTCAGCTCCCGCGCCGTGAGCTCCACCGCGCGCCCGCCGCGCGTCACCCGCCGCGCCAGCAGGTCGAACTCCAGGTCCTCGACTTTCAGGCGCGTGGTGTGGGGCGAGCCGGCGCGGCGGCGCAGCAGCGCTTCGATGCGCGCCAGCAGCTCCGCGAACGCGAACGGCTTGGTGAGATAGTCATCGCCACCGGCCTTGAGCCCGCGGATGCGGTCATCCACGCTGCCGAGCGCCGACAGCACCAGCACCGGAGTCAGGATACCCTTGGCTCGCATCAGCTCGATGATCGCAAGCCCGTCGACGTGCGGCAGCATGCGGTCGGTCACGACGAGGTCGAACTGCCCCTCGGTGGCGCGCAGCACCCCTTCACGCCCGTCGACGGCATGATCGACACTGTAGCCACTCTCGCGCAGGCCCTTGACCAGAAAGCGTGCGGCCTCGGCGTCGTCCTCGATGAGCAGTACGTGCACGGGCGACAGAGTAGGAGCCGGCGCCGCCGCCGCGCAAGAGTCGCCGCGGGCTTACGCGGCGGAGGGGCGGGCGCGTTCGGCGCTTTGCAGTCGGGCGATGAGTGCGCTCAGGAACACCCGGTTGAAACGCAGCTGGCAGGACGCGGATACCTGCTCGAGCAGCGTCGAGCTCACCTTCAGCACCGTCACCGCCGCGGCCGCGCGGATGGTGGCGGTGCGCTTGGCGCCGGGCACGTAGCTCGCCTCGCCGAAGCAGTCGCCGGTATCGAGCGCGCCGACGCGCTGGCTGTGCCGCTCGACCACGCAGTTGCCGGTGACCAGGATGTAGAAGCGATCGTCCATCTCGCCTTCCTTGACGATCTCCTCGCCCGCCGCATAGTCCTGCCAGCTGCTGGCGCGCAGCACTTCCCAGATCTCGGCGTGCGAGAACTCGTGGAAGAACTTCAGGCGCCGCAGTACGCCGAACTGTTCCTGGCGGTCGATGCGCGCGTTGGCCTCGCGCAGCCGCTGGTGCACGCGGGTGAGGTCGGCGGCGAAGTCCAGGCCGCTCTTGCAGCGCTTGGCCGGCTCCTTCTGCAGCGCCAGCGCCACCACCGTCTCGAGCTCCTCCGGCACGTCCTTGCGCATCGTGTGGATCGGCGGCGGCGTCGCGTACACGATCTGGTGCAGGAGCTTCTGCAGATTGCCGGCGCGGAACGGTCGCGCGCCGGTGAGCAATTCGTACATCACCGCGCCGAGTGAATACAGATCGGAGCGGTTGGTGAGCTCGAAACTCTGCACCTGCTCCGGAGACATGTACGAGGGGCTGCCGGCGATGCCCTCGATGCGCGAGATGTCCGAATCCGACACCAGCGCGATGCCGAAGTCGATGATGCGCACGTCGCTGTCCTGCGTGAGCATGATGTTCGAGGGTTTGATGTCGCGATGGATCACGCCGCGCGAGTGCGCGTAGTGCAGCGCCTTGGCGCACTTGAACATGATCTCGACGGTGTCGTCGATGCGCAGCAGGTTGTCCGGACGGCAGTAAGCGGCCAGCGTGCGGGCCCCGTGCACGTGCTCGGTGACGATGTAGCAGTGGCCGTTTTCCTCGCCGGCATCGTAGATGGGCAGGATGTGCGGATGCTGCAGCATGCCGACCAGGTGCGCCTCGGAGAGAAACATCTTGCGGGCGATTTTTGCGCGCTCCTCGTCGCCGCCGGTGTCCATGTTGTAGACCTTGATGGCGACGTCGCGGCCGTAGTACGCGTCATGCGACAGGTACACGATACCGGTGCTGCCGCGGCCCACCTCCCTGACCACCGTGTACTTGCCGATCTTGTCCGGCATGCGTATGCCGGGCCGTGCAGGTGGAACGGATTTTGGTACCGAAGTTGGCATTGGGCGCGGCGCAGGTACGAAGAGGCGTGTCAGGATACGGTCTCGCCCCGCCATGCGACTGTGATGCAAGCCTCACGCCCCCGCACGCCACGAGCGCGGCGCCGGCGCGCTCGCGGCGCGAGGCTCCGGGCCGCTCAGGAGAAATGCTGATAACCGGAATGCGAGAACTCCATCACAGTACCGTCGCGAATCACGACCGCCCCCGGGGCGGCGCGCAGCGCGCCGATGCGGCTGTAGCCCCAGCGTTGCGGCGGCAGCTCGCTGAGCAGTGCCGGCAGCTTCTCCGGATGCACCGCGAAGCACAGCTCGTAGTCGTCCCCGCCGGTGAGCGCCAGCTCCCGTGAGCGCTGCTCCCCGAGCGTGCGCAGCAGCGCCTCGGACACCGGCACGGCGCCGAAGGAGATCTCGACCCCGGCGTGGCTCGCGTGCGCGAGCTTGCCGGCGTCCCCGAGCAGCCCGTCGGACACGTCGATGCAGGCGCTGGCGTGGCCGCGCAGCCGCTCCCCGAGCGCCATGCGCGGCGTCGGCAGCAGGAACCGCTCGCGCAGGTACGCGAGCGCCTCGGCGGGCGCCTGCAGCCGCCCCTGCTCGAGGGCCAGTCCCGCGGCCGCATCCCCCGGTGTACCGGAGACGAACAGCGCATCCCCGGCGCGCCCGCCGGAGCGCCGCAGCGCCTCACCCCGCGGCACCTGCCCGAGCAGCTGCACCGTCACGCACAGAGGTCCGCGCGTCGTGTCTCCGCCGACCAGCGCCACCTCGTGCGCACGCGCGAGCGCGCTGAAGCCCGCCGCAAACTCCGCCAGCCAGCCCTCGTCCGCATCCGGCAGTGTGAGCGCGAGCAGCGCCCAGGCGGGCCGGGCCCCCATCGCCGCAAGGTCGCTCAAGTTCACGGCGAGGGAGCGGTGGCCGATGGACGCCGGCGGGGATTGGTGCGGGAAGTGCACGCCGGCGACCAGCGTATCGGTGGCCGCAACCAGCTCGGCCTCGGGCGCGACGGCGAGCAGCGCGGCGTCGTCACCGATGCCGGCGAGCACATCGGGACGCTGCGCCCCGCAGGTGCTGAAGTACCGCTCGATCAGCGCGAATTCCGACAGCGGCATGTGCGCCTGCCCGCTCTAGTGCTCCGCCGGCCGCAACACACGCGCGGCGCGATCCAGCACGGCGTTCACGAACTTGTGTCCGTCGGTCGCGCCAAAGCGCCGCGCTAGTCCCACCGCCTCGTTGATGGCGACGCGGTACGGCACCTCCTGGCGGGCGCTGAGCTCGTACAGGCCGATGAGCAGGATGGCGTGCTCGATCGGATCGAGGAGCCGCGGCTCGCGGTCGCAGAGCGTCGCGAGCTGCGTGTCGAGCTGCTCGTGCGAGCGCCACACGCCCTCGATCAGGGCGCGGAAATACTCGCGGTCGGCGCGCGGCATGTCCTCGGCCTCGCCGAACTCCTGCACCAGGTCCTGCCACGGGCAGGCATTGAGCTGCCAGCGATACAGAGCCTGCAGCGCGAGCTTGCGCGCCACGGTGCGCGTGCCATGGTGCTCGCGGGCCGGCGCTGCGCTCATCGGCGCGCACCCCTCACAGGCGCGCCATGAGGCCGGCCATCTCGAGCGCGCACTGCATCGCTTCGCCCCCCTTGTTCCCGGCGGTGGTCGCGGCGCGTTCCAGCGCCTGCTCGAGCGAGTTCACGGTCAGCACACCGAAGGCGATCGGCACGCCGGTCTCGAGGCTGGCCAGCTGCAGGCCGCGAGCGCATTCACCGGCGACATAATCGAAGTGCGGCGTGTCGCCGCGGATCACGCACCCCAGGGCCACGAGGGCATCGTAACGGCCGCTGCCGGCGAGCTTGCGCGCCACCACCGGCAGCTCGAACGCGCCCGGCACGCGCACCACCGCCAGGTCGGCGGCCGCGCCGCCGCGCTCGAGCCACGCGCCCGTGGCCCCCTTGAGGAGACTGCCCACGATGAAATCGTTGAAGCGCGCCGCGACGATCGCGATCTTGCGCCCGTGGGCACTCACTTCACCCTCGATGAGTTGCGCGGCCGTCACCCCTCTTCCCCGACGTAACCCTCGACCTCCAGTCCAAAGGCGGAGATGCCGTGCATCTGTTTGGGTGCCGACAGCACCCGCATGCGCTTGACGCCCAGGTCCTGGAGAATCTGCGCCCCGACACCGAAGGTGCGCAGCACCACGCCCTCGGCGCGCGCCTGCGCCGCCTCCGCCGCCGCCGCGGCGGGGGCGAGCGTGCGCAGCGAATCGGCGAGCTCGCGGGCCGACTCCTGCTGGCGCAGCACGATGACCACGCCGTTGCCCGCCTCGGCGATGCGCTGCATGGCCGCGCGCAGTGTCCAGGCGCGCGTCGCCGCGTGTATGCCGAACAGGTCGCGCAGGGTGTCGGCGAGGTGCACGCGCACCAGCGGAGTCTCCGGGCCGTCGAGCCGCCCGCGGGCGAGCGCCACGTGCACCTCGAGGCTGGCGCGGTCCTGGTAGGCGTACAGGCGGAACTCGCCGAGCTCGGTCTGTACGCTGTGTTCCGAGATGCGCTCCACCGAGCGCTCGGTGCGCAGGCGATGGCGGATGAGATCGGCGATGGTGCCGATCCTGAGCTGGTGCCGGCGCGCGAATTCCTCGAGCTGCGGCCGGCGCGCCATGCTGCCGTCCTCGTTCATGACCTCGCACAGCACGCCCACCGGCTTACATCCCGCCAGACGGCACAGATCGATCGCAGCCTCGGTGTGCCCCGCGCGCACCAGCACCCCGCCGCGGCGCGCGCGCAGCGGGAAAATGTGCCCCGGACGGGCGAAATCGCCGGGCACGGACGCCTCATCCGCGAGCGCGCGGATGGTCGCCGCGCGGTCGGCCGAGGACACACCGGTGGTGGTGCCGGCGCGCACGTCCACCGACACGGTGAAGGCGGTGCGCTGCTGCTCGTCGTTCACCGGCACCATCTGCGGCAGCTCCAGACGCGCCAGGCGCTGCTCCTCCATCGGCACACAGATGATGCCGCTGGTGTGGCGGATCATGAAGGCGACCGCATCGGGCGTCACGCACTCGGCGGCCATGATGAGATCACCCTCGTTCTCGCGATCCTCATCGTCCATGACGACGACCATCCGACCGGCGCGCAGCTCGGCGAGAATCTCGGCGACGGAATCGAGCGCCGGCCCCTGGGGTGCGGGCGCGCCCTTACCGGTCAGTGACAGGACTTTGGACATGGTGTGCGGTCGGGTGATACGGCTTAGTCAGTATACCGGAAGCGCCCGCCGCCCCCGCGCGCACCAACTCACGCACCCACCGGCCGCGCACCTTCCCGCGCCAACGGCGGCCTCAACTCGCCGGCAGCGCCAGCAGCCGCGCCAGATAGCGCGCCACCTGGTCGACTTCGAGATTCACGCGCGCCCCCGCGCGCAGCGAGCCGAGAGTAGTGCCGGAGCGCGTGTGGGGAATGATGTTGACACCGAAGCTCACCTGCTGCACCGCGTTGATGGTGAGACTCACCCCGTCGACGGCGACCGAGCCCTTGGGCGCGAGGTAACGCGCGAGCGGCGGCGGTACGCCGATGCTGAGGCGCACGGAACGCGCGTCCTCGCTCAGCTCCAGGACCTGCGCCACACCGTCGACGTGTCCCGACACCAGGTGTCCGCCGAGCGCGTCCCCGGCCCGCAGTGCGGGCTCGAGATTCACCGCGGCTCCGGGCTGCAGGTCACCGAGGGTGGTGAGCGCGAGCGTCTCGCGCGATACGTCGGCCGCAAAGCTGCGCTCCTGCACCGCAGTCGCGGTCAGACAGCACCCCTGCACGCAGATACTGTCGCCGACGCGAACGCGCGACAGGTCGAGGTGCCCGGCCGCGATCACCAGGCGCACGTCACCGCCGCGCGCCTCGAGCGCCTGCACCGTGCCGATGTCCTGGACGATTCCGGTGAACACTGCAGCTCCTGCGGCGGAGGCTTCAGCCGCTCACCGCGGGCGCCGGCTCGACGCCGGGGCGCAGCCGCAGCCGCAGGTCATCACCCAGCTGTCGGGTGCCGATGAGCGTGAAGGCGTGCGCCTCGTTGAGGGCGCGCAGCTCCGGAAGCTCGAAGAGCGGTCGCGCCTTGTCGCCGAGCAGCTTCGGCGCCACGTACAACAACAGCTCGTCCACCAGCGACTGTCGCACCAGCTCGCCCGCCAGCGCGGCTCCTGCTTCGACCTGCACCTCGTTGCATTCCAGCTCGGCGAGTCTATCGAGCACCGCGCCGAGCACCAACCGCTCGTCAGCCACCGGCACGGACTCGATGCGCGCTCCCCGGGCGCTGAGTGCCGCGCCTGCGCTCGCATCGTCCAGCGCCGCCATCGCCGTCAGGATCAACACCTCCCCGCCCGCGGTGAACAAGCGCGCGCCCGGCGGGGTGCGAAGCTGGCGATCGAGCACCACGCGCAGCGGCTGGCGTGGGCCGTGTCCGGATGAGGCGGCCGCCACCCGCACGTCAAGCTGCGGATCATCGGCGAGCACGGTACCGATACCCGTCAGGATAGCGGAGCTGCGCGCGCGCCAGCGCTGCACGTCAGCGCGCGCCGCTTCGCCGCTGATCCAGCGACTCGTGCCGCTGGCGAGCGCGCTGCGGCCGTCCAGGCTCATGGCGAGCTTGAGGCGCACCCACGGGCGTCCCTGCTGCATGCGCTTGACGAATCCGCAGTTGAGCTCCAGCGCTTCCCGCTCCAGCAGCCCCGCTTCGACCGCGACACCGGCAGCGCGCAGCGCCTCGGCGCCGCGCCCGTTCACCTGCGGGTTGGGGTCAGTAGCCGCGTACACGACGCGCGCGACGCCCGCTTGGATGAGCGCCTCGACGCACGGCGGTGTGCGGCCGTGGTGACAGCACGGCTCGAGCGTGACGTAGACCGTCGCGCCCGCCGCCTGCTCGCCGGCGGCGCGCAGCGCCACGACTTCCGCGTGCGCGTCCCCTGCGCGCGCATGCCAGCCTTCAGCGACGGTCTGCGTACCGTGTGCGATGACGCAACCCACGCGCGGGTTCGGGTCCGTGGTGGTGAGCCCGCGCGCGGCCAGGCTGAGCGCGCGCTGCATCGCCAGGCGGTCGTAGTCAGAGAACACGGGTCACGCTCATTTCTTGGCGCCGGGCCCGGAAGTGGCGTCGTTCGCCGCAGGCTCCGCCGGCAGCAGCGGCAGCTGATCGCGATCGGCGGCGCGAGCCGTGGCGCGCTTGCGCGCCCGCGGCTGCGCCGCGGCCCCTGCCGGCGGACGCGCGCTGCGCAGCCGCTGGATCTCCTCGTGAAACGCCTCGACGTCCTCGAACTGGCGGTACACGGAAGCGAAGCGCACATAGGCCACCTCATCCAGGTGGCGCAGCTCCTCCATCACCAGCTCTCCGATCGCGCGCGCGGACACTTCCCGGTCCCCGAGGCTGCGCACCTTGTGCACCACGCGGCTGAGGGCCTCGTCGAGCTCGGCGCGCGGCACCGGGCGCTTCTGCAGCGCTTTCTCCATGCCGGCGCGCAGCTTCGCCTCATCGAACGCCTCGCGCCCCCGGTCGCCCTTGATCACCATCGGCATGAGGAGCTCGGCCGCTTCGAAGGTCGTGAAGCGCTCGCCACACTTCAGGCACTCGCGGCGCCGGCGGATCTGCCGGCCCTCGCCGGCGAGGCGCGAGTCGGTCACCTTGGTCTCGACGTGGCCGCAGAAGGGACAGTGCATGCGGCTTCTTTTCCGCGCGCTACGGCCCGTACACCGGGAAGCGCCCGCACAGCTCGAGCACCTGGGGCCGCACCCGCTCGATCACCGCCGCTGCTCCCTGCGCCTCCAGCACCTCGGCGATGAAATCCGCCACCTGCTCGACTTCGCGCACCCTGAAGCCGCGCGTGGTGGATGCCGGGGTCCCGAGGCGCAGGCCGCTGGTGATCATCGGCGGGCGCGGGTCGTTCGGCACGGCGTTCTTGTTCACCGTGATGTTGGCTCGGCCGAGTGCCGCGTCGGCGTCCTTGCCGGTGATGTTGCGGTCCGCGAGGCTCAACAGGAACAGGTGATTGTCGGTGCCGCCGGAGACGATCTGGTAGCCGCGGGTGACGAGCCGAGCCGCCATGGCGCGCGCGTTGCTCAGCACCTGGAGTTGATAGTCCTTGAACTCCGGCTGTAGCGCCTCGAGCAGCGCCACGGCCTTGGCGGCGATGACGTGCATCAGCGGCCCGCCCTGGGTGCCCGGGAACACCAGCGAGTTGAGCTTCCTGGTGATCTCCTCGTTGGCGCGCGCCAGGATCAGTCCGCCGCGCGGACCGCGCAGGGTCTTGTGAGTGGTGGTGGTCACGACGTCGGCGTGCGGCAGGGGGTTGGGGTACAGGCCCGCCGCCACCAGCCCCGCGACGTGCGCCATGTCCACCACGAAGTACGCGCCCACGCTCCTGGCGATGGTCGCGAAGCGTGCCCAGTCGATGACGCGCGAGTACGCCGAAAAGCCCGCGACGATCATCTTCGGGCGATGCTCCTCGGCGAGGCGCTGCACCTGCTCGTAATCGATCTCGCCGCTGTCGGGTCGGATGCCGTACTGCGCGGCACGGAACAGCTTGCCGGAGAAGTTGACCTTGGCGCCGTGCGTCAGATGGCCGCCGTGGTCGAGACTCATGCCGAGAATGGCATCCCCGGGCTGCACCAGCGCGAGGTACGCGGCCGCGTTCGCCTGCGATCCGGAATGTGGCTGCACGTTGGCGTAGTCGGCGCCGAAGAGCTGCTTGGCGCGCTCGATCGCCAGTTGCTCGACCACGTCGACGTACTCGCAGCCGCCGTAGTAGCGCTTGCCGGGATAGCCTTCCGCGTACTTGTTGGTGAGCACCGAGCCCTGCGCCTCCAGCACCCGTGGACTGGCGTAGTTCTCGGATGCGATGAGCTCGACGTGCTGCTCCTGGCGGCGCCGCTCGCCGGCTATCGCGCGCGCCAGCTCCGGATCGAAGCCTTCGATGGTCATGGTCGTCCGGAACATGCGCGGCGCCTTGCGGGTGTGAAGAAAAGCGGGGGCGCGAATTGTACCGGAACGATGCGCCAGCCGCCTTGGCCGCGCGGCGCACCGCGCGCGCCTACATCAGATTTTCGACTACCGCGGTCCAGGCCCGGGCGAGATTGTCGCGGTTGTATCCCCCGCCGCCCAGGGCGAGCACCCGGCCGTGACCGAAACGGTCGGCGAGCGCGGCCAGCTCGCGGGCCGCGCGTCCGTGCACGCGCGGCGAGAAACGCAGGTGGGTGATCGGATCGCCCTCGAGACTGTCGGCGCCACACTGCAGGATGATGAATTCCGGCGCGAACTTCTCCAGGTGCGCCATGACGTGCGGCCAGACGCGGGCGAACACCTCATCGTCGGCACCCGGCGGCAGCGGCACGTTGAGCTTGGTGCCCTCGGCAGCCCCGCGTCCCCGCTCCTCGAGTGCGCCGGTGCCGGGATACAGGTAGCGCCCATCCTCGTGCAGGTCGGCGAACACCACCGCGGCATCCTCCTCGAAGGCGTAGAACACCCCGTCGCCGTGATGCGCGTCGATGTCGACGTAGCCGACACGCTTCAGTCCCGAACGCTTGAGCAGCTCGATGGCGACGCCGCAGTCGTTGAACACGCAGAAGCCGGCGGCGCGATCGCGCGCCGCGTGGTGCAGTCCGGCGATGGGCACGAAGGCGCGCCGGCTTTCGCCCTGCATGATCGCCTCCATGGCGCTCAAGGTGGCGCCGACCACGCCGGCGGCGGCTTCGTACACGCCGCGGAAGGCCGGCGTATCGCCGGCATCGAGAAATCCGGCACCGCTCTGCGAGCGCTCGCGCACGAACTCGAGGTAGGCGGCGGTGTGGAACGAGCGCAGCTCATCGTCCGAGGCCGTGCGCGGCTCGAGCACGCGCACGCGCTTATCGAGGCCGCGGGCGTCGAACTCGCGCACGAAGGCGGCGAGACGGTCCGGGCCGAATGGATGGCCGTCGCCGAATCCGTAGCGCGCCAGGCGTTCGCTGACGACCACAGCCATGCTGCTCATGTCGGTCGTGAGGCTCCCCAGGCCAAGGTGTCTGCAGGCGCTGCAAGCCTAACACAGCGCCGCTGGTGCGGCCGGCAAGGCATCGCCATCGACGCCGGCCTCGACCATAATCAATTGCATGGCTCAATACATCTACACCATGAACCGCGTCTCGAAGGTGGTGCCGCCCAAGCGCGTCATCCTGCGCGACATCAGCCTGTCGTTCTTTCCGGGCGCGAAGATCGGCGTGCTCGGCCTGAACGGCTCGGGAAAATCCACGCTGCTGAGGATCATGGGCGGCATCGACACGGGCTTCGACGGCGAGGCGCGTCCGCAAAGCGGCATCCGCATCGGCTTCCTGCCGCAGGAGCCGCAGCTGGACGCGGCGCTCAACGTGCGCAGCACCGTGATGGAGGGAGTCGGGGAGGCCTTCCGGCAGTTGGAGGAATTCAACCGCATCAGCGAGCAGTTCGCGCACCCAATGACGGACCAGGAAATGACCGCCCTGCTGGCGCGCCAGGCTCAGCTGCAGGATGCGATCGACGCCGCGCAGGGATGGGAGCTGGAGCGCAAGCTCGAGATCGCCGCGGACGCGCTGCGCCTGCCGCCGTGGGAGGCGAGCATCGCCACGCTCTCGGGTGGGGAGCGGCGGCGCGTGGCGCTGTGCCGGCTGCTGCTCTCGGCCCCGGACATGCTGCTGCTCGATGAGCCCACCAATCACCTGGATGCAGAGTCGATCGCCTGGCTCGAGCGCTACCTCGAGGAGTACCCGAGCACGGTGATCGCGGTCACGCATGACCGCTACTTCCTCGATAACGTCGCGCAGTGGATCCTCGAGCTGGATCGCGGCTACGGTATCCCGTGGCACGGCAACTACTCCTCCTGGCTCGAGCAGAAGGAACAGCGCCTGGGGCTCGAGGAGCGCGAGCGCGAAGCGCTGCGCAAGACCCTCGCTCACGAGCTGGAGTGGGTACGGCAGAACCCCAAGGCACGCCAGGCGAAGAGCAAGGCGCGGCTGCAGCGCTACGAGGAGCTCGCCTCGCGCGAATTCCAGGAGCGCAACGAGACCAACGAGATCTACATTCCGCCCGGGGAGCGTCTCGGAGATCTGGTGATCGCGGCGTCCGGCCTGCGCAAGGGCTACGGCGATCGGCTGTTGATCGACGACCTCTCCTTCAGCCTGCCGCGCGGCGGCATCGTCGGCATCATCGGCCCGAACGGCGCCGGCAAGACCACCCTGTTCCGCATGCTCACCGCCGCCGAGCAGCCCGACGCCGGCGAGATCCGCGTAGGTGGAAGCGTGCGCCTGGGGTACGTCGACCAGTCGCGCGATACGCTCGATGATCGCAAGACCGTGTGGCAGGAGATCTCCGGCGGACTCGACATGATCAAGGTCGGCGCTTACGAGACGCCCTCGCGCGCCTACGTGGGACGCTTCAACTTCAGGGGCACGCAGCAGCAGCAGCTGATCGGCGAGCTCTCGGGCGGTGAGCGCAACCGCGTGCACCTCGCCAAGGTGCTGCGCTCCGGCGGCAACGTGCTGCTGCTGGATGAGCCCACCAATGATCTTGACATCGAGACGCTGCGCGCGCTCGAGGAGGCGCTGCTGAGCTTTCCCGGCTGCGCGGTGGTGATTTCCCACGACCGCTGGTTCCTCGACCGCATCGCCACCCACATCCTCGCCTTCGAGGGCGACTCGCAGGTCACCTGGTTCGAAGGCAATTACCAGGAGTACGTCGAGGACTATCGGCGGCGCAAGGGCGAAGACGCCGTGCAACCGCATCGCATCAGGTACAAGCCGCTCACCCGCTGAAGGGACACCGAAGCCTTGTCCGCCACGACCGCAGCGCCGACGCCAGCTCCCGCGGAGCGGGGGCTGTGGCGCTGGGTGGGGCCGCTCGCGACGCTGCTGGTGTTTGGCGCCGTGGTGCTGGTGCTGCATCACCAGCTGGCGCGGCTGCACGTCAAGAGCGTGTTGCAGCACCTGCACGCCATCCCGCGCGCGCAGGTGCTGGCCGCGCTCGGCTTCACGGCGCTCAGCTACTGGCTGCTGACCACTTACGAGGTGCTGGCGCTGCGCTATCTGCGGCGGGCGATCCCCTACACCCGGATCCTCTTTACCTCGTTCATCGCCTACTCCTTCGGGCACACGCTCGGGTTCGCCGCCTTCACCGGCGCGGCGATCCGCTTCCGCCTGTACGCGACCGCCTGCATCAGCGCCATCGAGGTGGCGACCATCTCCGCATTCTGCAGTCTGTCACTCGGTATCGGGCTGGCGACGGTCGCCGGCCTGTCGCTGCTGCTCGCGCCCACGCACGCCGCCAGGGTGCTGCACCTGTATCACACCTGGTCGCTGCTGGTGGGCGCGCTGCTGCTGGCTGCGGTGATCGCCTACGCACTGTGGGCGTGTCTGGCGCGCGGCAAGCTCGAGATCCGCGGCTGGGCGCTGCGCGCCCCGGGAGCGGCGATCGGACTTGCGCAGATCGGCCTCTCGGTCATGGACCTGTCGCTGTCCTCGGCGGTGTTGTGGTCACTGCTGCCGCAGCAGACGCACATCGGCTTCGTCACCTTCATCGGCGTGTACGCCGCCGCGGTGATCGCCGGCATCGCGAGCCACGTGCCCGGCGGGGTGGGCGTTTTCGAGGCGGTGATGCTGTTCGCCCTGCCGGACGTGCCGGCGGACGCGCTGCTCGGCTCGCTCCTCGCCTACCGCGGCGTGTACTACCTGGTGCCGCTGCTGTTCGCGACGCTGCTGTTCGGCTCCAAGGAGCTGTCGGCGCGGCGCTCAGCGCTCGCCCGCGCGCAGCAGCTGGCGAGCCTGTACATCGCACCGGTGGTGCCGCAGATCGCCGGCGCCCTCACATTCCTCGCCGGGGCGCTGCTGCTGTTCTCCGGTGCCACGCCGGCGCTCGACGAGCGGCTCGAGTTCCTCGACCAGTTCCTGCCGCTCGCGGTGCTGGAAGTGTCGCACCTCGGCGGCAGTCTCGTGGGCCTGGGGCTGCTGGTGCTGTCGCGCGCGCTGTTCCGCCGCGTGCAGGCGGCCTATTACATCTCGGCGTGGTTGCTGGTCGCGGGCATGTTCGCCTCGCTCCTGAAGGGGCTCGATTTCGAGGAAGCGATCCTGCTCGCTCTGGTCCTCGGCGTGCTCATGCTCGGGCGCCGTGCCTTCTACCGCCCTACCGCCGTTCTCTCCGAGCGCTTCACGCCGGTGTGGGTGGTGAGCATCGCCGGCGTGATCGTCATGGCGGTGTGGATCGGCATCGTCTCGCACCGGCACGTCAGTTACTCCGATCAGCTGTGGTGGACCTTCGCGCTCTACGGTAACGCGCCGCGCATGCTGCGCGCCTCGCTCGCGGTGATCGTGCTCGGCAGCGCCTACGTGCTGCTGAACATGCTGCGGCCGGCGCGTCCGCAGCCCGCGGTCGCCGGACCCGGGGAGCTGGCGCGGGCGCGCGCACTGATCGCCCTCGCTGATGTCACACTGGCGAACGCCGCGCTGACCGGGGACAAGCGGCTGCTGTTCAGCGACGGCGGCGATGCCTTCGTGATGTATCAGATCGCCGGCCACAGCTGGATTGCGCTCGGCGATCCGGTGGGCTCGCAGCAAGGCGCCGAAGAGCTGGTGTGGCGATTGCGTGAGATCTCCGATCACCACGGCGGCCAGACCGTGTTCTACCAGGTGGGCCCCGAGCGGCTGGCGCTGTACGTGGATCTCGGGCTCGCGGCGCTGAAGATCGGCGAGGAGGCGCGCGTGCCGCTCGCCGGGTTCTCGCTCGAGGGCGCCGCGCGCGCGGAGCTGCGGCAATCGCACCGCCGCGCGCAGCGCGACGGCGCCAGCTTCGAGGTGCTGCCGCCGCAAGCAATCGAGCCGCTGCTGCCGGTGCTGCAGCGCATATCGAGCGCCTGGCTCACGAGCAAATCCACCGGCGAGAAGCGCTTTTCCGTGGGGGCGTTCTCACCGCAGTACCTGCGGCAGTTCCCGCTCGCCGTGGTGCGCTGCGGCGGAGCTCCGGCCGCATTCGCGAACCTGTGGACCACGGAAACCCGCGCCGAGCTGTCGGTGGATCTGATGCGCTTCGGTCCGGAGGCGCCGCGCAGCGCCATGGATTACCTGTTCGTCGAGCTGATGCAGTGGGGGCGCGAGGCGGGCTTCCGCTCATTCAATCTCGGTATGGCGCCGCTGTCGGGTCTGGAAACCCATCCGCTCGCACCCGCGTGGCACCGGGTCGGCAATTTCATCTTCCGCCACGGCGAGCACTTCTACAACTTCGATGGGCTGCGCCGCTATAAGGCGAAGTTTGATCCGCAGTGGGAACCGCGCTACCTGGTGGCGCGCGGCGGCATCGCGCTGCCCAGGGTGCTGATCGACGTGTCGGTGCTGATCGCCGGTGGCATGAAGGAGTTGTTCGCCGGATGAGCAGGCAGGTGCTCCTCCCCGCGCGGGTGCGCCGTCCGGGCGCGCTGTCTGCAGGCTGCCTCGCGCTCGCGCTGCTCGCCGGCGGCGCCGCGCGCCCCGCGACCGCCGCCCCCCCACCCTCGGCGAGCGCGCGACCGCAGCCGCAGGGCCCCGACCGCAGCTACGCCACGCGCCTGCCGGCCGGACGCTTCGGCACCGTCACCGTCTACATCCCGGAAGGGCCGGCACGCAGCGTCGCGATTTTCCTCTCCGGGGATGGCGGCTGGCAGCTGGGCGTGATCAGCATGGCGCGCGCGCTCACCGACACGGGAGCGGTGGTGATCGGTGCCGACATCCGCCGCTACTTCGGCAGCCTGAAGCGCGCGGTGCAGAGCCCCGGCGCGCCCTGCCAGATGATCGCGGCGGATTTCGAAGCCCTCAGTCACCAGGTGCAGAAGGAAATCGGCATGAGCGAGTACCAGGTGCCGGTGCTGATCGGTTACTCCTCCGGCGCGACCGTGGTGTACGCGGCATTGGTGCAATCGCCGCCCGGTACCTTCGCCGGCGCGCTCAGTCTCGGCTTCTGCGCCGATCAGGATTTCGCCGGCGCCGCGCTGTGCCCGGGCGCCGGGCTTCACTACCGCCACAGTCCACGGCACGAGCTCGTGCTCGAGCCCGCGGCGGCCCTCGTGCAACCGTGGATCGCGCTGCAGGGACAGCGGGACCAGGTGTGCAGCCCGCACGCGGTCGATGAGTTCGCGGCGCAGGTGACGGGCGCACAGGTGGTGAAGCTGCCGCTCGTCGGTCACGGCTTCGGAGTCGAGCGCAACTGGATGCCACAGTTTCGCGACGCTTACGCGCGCCTCACCACGCGCGCGGCAGCCCCGCCGCAGCCCCCGCCCGACATCCAGGACCTGCCGGTGACGGAAGTGCATGCGAGCGGTGAGTCGGATGAATTCGCGCTGCTGCTCACCGGGGACGGCGGCTGGGCCGGGCTCGATCAGGAGCTCGCCGCGCGCCTGGCGGCGCGCGGCGTGCCGACCGTGGGACTGAACTCACTGAAGTATTTCTGGACCGAGCGCACGCCGGAAGCGACTACGCGCGACGTGGCGCGCGTGCTGCGCCACTACTTCGCGGCCTGGAACAAGCAGCGCGTGCTGCTCATCGGTTACTCCTTCGGCGCCGACGTGCTGCCGTTCGTGGTCAATCGACTGCCGCCGCAGCTGCGCGAGCGCGTCGCGAGCGTAAGCCTGCTGGGGATCGACGCCAACGCATCCTTCGAGGTGCGCATCAGTGACTGGGTGGCAAACGCCGGCGGTGGTGCGCCGACCCGACCGGAGCTGGCGGCGCTCGCTCACGTGCCGGTGCTGTGCCTCTACGGCGAGGGCGAGAGCGACTCGATCTGCCCGCAGTTGTCAGGGGCCGGCATCGCCCGCGAGCAGATCGGCAAGGGACATCATTTCAGCGGCGAGTACGCGCGGCTGGCCGACCGCATCCTCGCCTTTGCGCGCAGCGCCAAGCTGTGACATAACGCGCACCACATGGGTAGATCTATGCAGACACGCCGATGGACCTGTACTCGGGCGCGCGCTGAGGTAACATGGAGTTGACGCGGCACATACAACAACACGAGCCGCCGCGCGCACGCTAATGTCCCTGTACATAGATTCCGCGAGTCATCTGCACCACGACCAGGAAAAGAACCTGGTGGTGACCTGCCCGCATTGCCAGGCGGTTGCCCACATCACCCCGACCGCCGTGCCGCGATTCGAGGACCTGCAGCTGTACCGTCCCAACCAGGTCGGCATCGTGTACCTGTGCGACGCCTGTCACGCGCCGATCTTCCTGCGCTTCACGGTGCGCGTCTACGGCACGACGCGCATCGAGCTGTCACCCCAGTTCACCGAGGTCGAGCGGGCGCGGGAGAAATTCAGCTTCGCCTACGTCCCGGAAGACGTGGAGCTGCTGTTCCGCGAAGCGCTCACCTGTTTCTCGCAGGGAGCGTTCAACGCCTTCGCCTCCATGTGCCGGCGCACGGCGCAGGCGATGTTTGCCGACCTCGGCGAGGCCGGCCGGCTGCGCCTGTTCGATGAGTTCAACGCGGTGCGCGAGCTCGCCGACATCGCCCCCGAGATCTTCGCCAAGCTCAAGAGCGTGCTGTTCGGCGCGGAGCTCGACGCGCGCTCCGCCCTGCCGCTGCTCGATGGCTACGAGGCCGGGATCATGCTCGAGGTCGCCAAGGACCTGCTGTACGAGGCCTATGTGCGCAAGGGCAGGCTGCAGCAGGCGATCATGGTGCGGCGCTTCTTCCTCGACGAGACCAATCCCAACATACCGCCCCTGGATCAGCGAGCTCAGCTCTCAGCGGGCTGAGTCACGCCCGCCGCAGTCAGTCGACGAAGCGGCGTGCATTGCGGAACAGGCGCATCCAGCCACTGTATTCGCCGGCATCGCGCGGTCGCCAGGAATTCTGCAGGTAGCGGAACGAGCGCTCCGGGTGCGGCATGGTGATGGTCACGCGCCCGTCAAGGTTCGACAGCGCCGCGATGCCGAAGGGCGTGCCGCTGGGATTGGCGGGATAGGAGCTGGCGAGGCTGCCGTCGTTGTTGAGGTAGCGAAACCCCACCAGGCCGCTCCCCGCGCAGGCCGCGGCGGCGGCGCTTGACTCGAACTCTGCCCGCCCCTCGCCGTGCGCCACCGCAATGGGCAGGATCGAGCCCGCCATGTCCTGCAGCAGCACCGACGGGGAGCGCAGCACCTCGACCTGCGAGAAGCGTGCCTCGTACTGCTCGCTGCGGTTGCGCACGAAGCGCGGCCAGTGCGCGCTGCCCGGGATGATGACCTTGAGCGCGGCGAACATCTGGCAGCCGTTGCAGATGCCGAGCGCGAAGCTGTCAGCTCGTGCGAAGAAGCGCTCGAACTCCGCGCGCGCCCGCTGGTGGAACAGGATCGATTTGGCCCAGCCCTCGCCCGCCCCCAGCACATCGCCATAGGAGAAGCCGCCGCACGCCACCAGGCCCTTGAATTCCTCGAGCGAGCGCCGGCCGCTGAGCAGGTCGGTCATGTGCACATCGTGCGCGGTGAACCCGGCGCGCTCGCAAACGGCCGCGGTCTCGACGTGACTGTTGACGCCCTGCTCGCGCAGGATGGCGAGCGCCGGGCGCGCGCCGCGCGCTACGTAGGGGGCGGCGATGTCCTCCGCGGGATCGAAGCTGAGCGCCACCGACAGGCCCGGATCTGACTCCGCAGTCTGCGCGGCGAACTCCTCGTCCGCACATTGCGGCTCATCACGCAGCCGCCGCAGGCGCCACGAGGTTTCCGACCAGGCACGCTTCAGGTCCACCCACGACTCATCGAGCTGCGCCGCGCCGATCCTGATCTGTACGCGCAGCTCACTCACCGGCGCGCCGAGGTACAGGGCGGCATCGGCGAGCTCATGGCGCGCCAGCAGCTCGCTGAACGCGGGCTCATCCCCGGCCGCAATCTGTACCACCACACCGGGCTCTTCGGAAAACAACTGCGCCAGCGCCGTGCCGCGCTCCTTGGGCAGCGCAATGTCCAGTCCGCAGTGTCCGGCGAACGCCATCTCCAGCAGCGTCACGAACAGTCCGCCGTCGGAGCGGTCGTGATAGGCGCGCAACATGCCCGCGGCGCGCGCTTGCGCCAGCGCCGCTGCGAAGCGCGTGAGCCGCTGCGGCTCGTTGAGGTCCGCCGGTTCCTCGCCCAGCTCCCCGTAAACCTGCGCCAGCGCCGAGGCTCCCAGGCGGTTGCGACCACCGGACAGGTCGATGAGCCACAGTGACGTCGGGCGCTCATCGAGCTGCAATGCGGGCGTGAGCGTGCGGCGCACGTCCTCCACGGGGGCGAATGCGGAGACGATCAGCGACAGCGGCGCCACCACGCTCTTCTCGACGCCGCCCTCGCTCCAGGCGCTCTTCATCGACAACGAGTCCTTGCCGACGGGAATCGCGATACCGAGCTGCGGGCACAGCTCCTTGCCCACCGCCTGCACCGTAGCGTAGAGAGCCGCATCCTCGCCGGCTTCACCACAGGCGGCCATCCAGTTGGCCGACAGGCGGATGTGCGACAGCGAATCGATATCGGCCGCGAGGATGTTGGTGATCGCCTCGGCGACCGCGAGGCGCCCGGACGCCGGTGCATCCAGCACCGCGACCGGCGTGCGCTCGCCCATCGCCATCGCCTCACCCGCCGTGCCGTGGTAGTCGGCGCTGCTCACCGCCACATCGCTCACCGGCACCTGCCAGGGCCCCACCAGCTGATCGCGGCTGATGAGCCCGCCGACGGTGCGATCGCCGATGGTGATGAGGAAGGTCTTGTCGGCGACCGCCGGCAGGCGCAGCACGCGGTAGGCGGCCTCGCGCAGCTGGATGCGGGCGGTGTCGAGGGGCCGGTGCCGCACGGGGACGCTGCGCACGTCACGCGTCAGCCGCGGCGGCTTGCCGAGCAGCACCTCGAGGGGCATGTCGACCGGCTGATCGGCGAACAGCGGATCGCGCACCGCCAGCTGCCCGCTCGCGTCGGTCTCGCCGATCACCGCGAACGGGCAGCGCTCGCGCTCGGCGATGGCGGCAAAGCGCGGCAGCGCCTGCGGAGCGATGGCGAGCACGTAGCGCTCCTGGGCCTCGTTGCACCACAGCTCGAGCGGCGACATGCCCGGTGCGGCGCTCGGAATGGCGCGCAGATCGATGCGCGCGCCGCGGCCGCTGTGGGCCACGGCCTCGGGCACGGCGTTGGCAAGGCCGCCCGCGCCGACGTCATGGATGAGCGCGATGGGATTCTGCTCGCCCAGCGCCCAGCAGCGATCGATGACTTCCTGGGCGCGGCGCTGGATCTCGGCATTGCCGCGCTGCACTGAGGCGAAGTCGAGGTCGGCGCTCGAGCTGCCGCTGCCGACCGAGGAGGCGGCACCGCCCCCCAGCCCGATGAGCATGGCGGGCCCGCCGAGCACGACGAGCTTCGCGCCCACGGGCACTTCGGCCTTGTCCACGTGCGCGCGCCGCACGTTCCCCAGGCCTCCGGCGATCATGATCGGCTTGTGGTAGCCGCGCACGCGCTCGGGCGCATCGCCGGCGGCGCGCTGCTCGAAGGTGCGGAAGTAGCCGCACACCGCCGGGCGGCCGAATTCGTTGTTGAACGAGGCGGCGCCGATCGGCCCTTCGAGCATGATCTCGAGCGCGGAAGCGATGCGCGCCGGCGCCCCGAAGTGCTGCTCCCAGGGGCGCTCGTAGCCGGGGATGTGCAGGTTCGACACCGAGAAGCCGGTCAGCCCGGCCTTGGGTTTTGCGCCGCGACCGGTGGCGCCCTCGTCGCGGATCTCCCCGCCCGCGCCGGTCGCAGCCCCCGGGAAGGGCGAGATGGCGGTGGGATGATTGTGCGTCTCCACCTTCATCAGAATATCGATCGGCTCGGTGCTGGCGTGATAGACACCGGAAGTCGGCTCGGGGAAATAGCGCGCCCCGGTGGTACCGGCAATCACCGCGGCGTTGTCGCGGTAGGCGGACAGCACGCCCGTGGGATTGCGGGCGTGGGTGTAGCGGATCATCGCGAACAGCGACTCCTCGCGAGCCTGCCCGTCGATGATCCAGCGGGCGTTGAAGATCTTGTGGCGGCAGTGCTCGGAGTTGGCCTGCGCGAACATCATCAGCTCGACGTCGGTCGGATCGCGCGCCAGTCGCGCGAAGCTCGCCATGAGGTAGTCCATCTCGTCCGACGACAGTGCCAGGCCTAGCGCGCGGTCCGCCTCCTCGAGCGCCGCGCGGCCCGCCGCGAGCGGCACCCGCGCGAGCGGGCGCGGCTGCGCGTCCTCGAACAGGCGCGCCGCCTGCGCTCCATCGCAGAGCGCCATCTCGGTCATGCGATCGAGCAGCACCGGCGCGAGGCGCGCGAGGCGTTCGCTCCCCAGGGGTCGGGCGGCGCGTACCCGGTACTCGATGCCGCGCTCGATACGCCGCACGCCCGCCAGTCCGCACACGCGCGCAATGTCGGTCGCCTTGCTCGACCAGGGCGAGATCGTGCCGGTGCGCGGCACCACCAGCAGGCACTCGCCCGCGCCCGCCTGCGCCGGCGCTTCCAGTCGCGGCCCGTAGGTCAGCAGCTGCGCGAGCACCTCGCGCTCGGGTGCGGACAGCGGTTGCGCGAGCTCGGCGAAGTGCATGAAGCGCGCCGCGAGCCCCGTGACGGTGGGCTCGAGCGCGCCCAGACGATCCAGGAGCTTGGTGATGCGGAATGCGGACAGCGCCGGCGGACCCGGAATCTGCAGCATGGTCTAGGCGCGCCTCACTTCTTCTCGCCCGGCGGAGTCGAATAGATCGGCATCGGGAACTGCGCGACGTTGGCGCCGCTTTCCAGCACCGTGATCTTGGGCGAGCCGTGCTTCTTTACTTCGTCGATGCGCAGGATCGAATGCATGGGCAGGAAGGTACGCTTCACGCCGGAAAATTCGCCCTTGATTCGCTCCTCCGAGGGGTCGAGGACCACCGAGGAGCGCTCCCCGAACAACAGCTCCTCGACCTCTATGAATCCGAACAGCTCCCCATGGCTGACTTTGTGGGCATAGACCTCGTAAACCTTGCCCTGATTCACGAACATAATGCGGAAAATGTGACTGGTAGCCATGGCTTAAGCGGGGGTCGCTGCTAATTTTGACGCTGGCATTATATGTCCGCGGATTGGTCTTTGAGTCGGGGAAGCATGCTGAGGCTCCGTATCGTCAGTGATCAGCGCCGCTCGCTCGCGGAGCGCAGCAGCGCGACCTTTTCCGTGGAAGGCGGCACCATCGGCCGTTCCGCCGATAACGACTGGGTGCTGCCGGACCCCTCGCGCTACGTCTCTGCGCACCACGCGCGGGTGCAGTTCCGCGAAGGCCACTTCTATCTGCAGGACGTCAGCACCAACGGCGTGTACGTGAACGACGACATGGAGCCGCTCGCCAAGCGCGGCTCGAGCGGCTACCGGCTCTCCGATGGCGACGTACTGCGCATGGGCGACTACCACATCGTCGCAGCCCTCGAGGCGCTGCAGGCGCAGCAGGCGCAGCAAGACGCCGCGGCGGCCGTCCCGACCAGCATTCATGCCCTGCACACCCTCGGGCGTGCGCCCGACGCTGACATCGGCGCATCGCTCGATCTGCATGAGCTGCTGCAGCCGGGCAACGGTACGGACTCGGTGCTGCCGGTCAATGCCTACGGCCAGTCGGTCGACTCCGGACGGGTGCGCGCGCTCGCCCGGCAGGAGGCCGAGCAGCTGCCGGAGGCGCAGCGCGAGTTGCCGCTGCCGGAGGACCTTGACCGGCACTCCTTCGGACAGCGCATGGCACGCCTCGCCGAGGCGGTCGGGCGCGAGCCGAAGGCCGGTGTCAGCCTGATCGCGCTCGAGGACGTGCGTACCGGACTGAACGCCTTCTGCCGTGGCGCCGGCATCGAGCCCGAGCGATTGCCTGCGGAGGCGCAGGTGCGGTTGCTGCATCTCGCCGGCCGGCTGTTTCGCGAGGCGCTGGTCGGCCTCAAGGATCTGGAGCGCAGCAGGAGCGAAACGCGCAACCGCTATCGCATCGAATCCCCGCCGCAGGAGCCCGATGACCCGCGCCCGTCGCTGGCCGACTCGATGGTGGAGGAGCTGCTGATCGCGCTGTTCGTGCAGCACGAAGGCCGCCGGCTCGACTCGGTACAGTGGCTGCGCGAAGCGGTCCTCGAGGCCAAGCTGCACGAGACCGCCACCGCGCAGGCGACGCGCGCGGCGTTCGTGGAATTCCTCGACCGGCTCGACCCGGCGGAGCTGGAGGCGCGCTTCGAGCGTGCCGCACGCCGCGGCAAGGCGCGCGCCGCCGACAAGGCGCAGTACTGGGACCTGTTCACGAGCTTCTATCGCAATCTCATCGAGATGCCGGCGGAGCATCTGCCGCACACGTTTGTCGAGGCGTTCGCCGCGGCCTACCGTGAGGTGTTGAAGAAACCGGCATCGTGAGGGGAGCGCGGTACTCATGGCGGAGAGGGTGGGATTCGAACCCACGTGCCGGTTTTACCCGACCATCCGATTTCGAGTCGGCGCCGTTATGACCGCTTCGGTACCTCTCCGGCTCCGCACGGGTGTTGCGGGGCTGGTATTCTAGCGGAAAGCCCGCGTGGCCAGGGGAGGGTTCGTGCGCGCACTCACGCTCAGCGCCGTCGTCACCCTGCTTGGCGCTCTCGCGGGCTGCGCCCCCGTGGCCTCCCCCACCCTCGATGCGATCCGGGCGCGCGGCGAGCTGCGCGTCGTCACGCTGAATCTCCCCACCTGTTACTACCTGGGCGCGCAGGGGAGCGAAGGGCTGGAGTTCGAGCTGGCGCGTGCCTATGCGGCACGCCTGGGCGTGACACTCACCATGTATGCGCTCGACAACGAGGAAGCGATGCGGGCGGAACTCGTCGCCGGCCGCGCCGATATCGCTGCGGCATCGCTCACCGACACGCCCGACTGGAGCCGCGTCGCTGAGGCGGCGCAACCCTACGCACGCATCCCGCAGCTCGTGGTCTACCAGCGCGGCGGCGTGCAGCCGCGGGACACGCTGCAGCTGGAAGCGGCCAAACTCGCGGTGCGCGCCGGCAGTCCGCAGGAGCGGATCCTGCAGCGCCTCAAGAGCACCGTCGCGCCCACCCTGCAGTGGGTGGAAACTGCGCCGAGCTCCGCCGATCCGGTGGAGGACGTTGACTCCGGCGGCGCGGTTTACGCCCTCACCGACGCGCGCGAATTCTCCTTTTCCCATCATCTGTATCCCAACGTGCGGGTGGGCTTTGCGCTGCCCGAGGCGCGCCCGGTGCAATGGCTGGTACGGCACGGCGCGCCGGATCTGCTCGCGAGCGTCAACAAGTTCTTTCACGACCTCGAGGCCACGGGCGCCCTGGCAGGGCTCATACAACAGTCCTCCGGCGACACGCGCCGCTTTGCCTACGAGGAATCGCGCGAGTTCCAGACCCACCTCGGCGACCGGCTGCCCGCTTACCGTTCCTGGTTCGAGCAGGCGGCCGCGCGCTCGGGCACCGACTGGCGCCTGCTGGCGGCGATCGGCTACCAGGAGTCGAAATGGGATGCGCGCGCCGAATCCGGCGACGGCGCCCGCGGGGTGATGATGCTCACCGCCGACACCGCACACGCCATGGGCATCAAGGACCGCAGCAACCCCCAGCAGAGCATTTTCGCGGGGGCGCGCTATCTCGCCCAGGTGCGCGCCATGGTCCCGGAGCGCGTTCCGGAGCCCGACCGCACCTGGCTCACGGTTGCCGCCTACAACGTGGGCTTCGGGCACCTGGAGGACGCGCGCATCCTCGCCCAGGCATTCGGCAAGAACCCCGACTCCTGGGCCGAGGTGCGAGCGCGCCTGCCGCTGCTCGCGCAGGAGCGCTGGTACGCGCGCGCCAGGCGCGGCTACGCCCGCGGCTGGGAGCCGGTGCAATACGTCGATCGCATCCAGCGTTATCTCAGGCTGCTGGAATGGCAGCCGGGCGAGGCGGTGCCGCGCAGCGCTACGGTCACCCACGCGCCCGCTCCCCGGGGCGCACCGGCTCCGGACACAGTCAGTCACGGAATTCCGGGAGCCTGAGGCTCAGAGGCACACGCCCCGCGCGCGTGGCGGGGAGGGTGCCGCGCTCGCACGGTGAGCTCACTCGCGCCGTGGCGCGAAGAACTCCTGCAGCAGCCGCGCGCACTCCTCCATGAGCACCCCGCCGAAGACATCGACGCGATGGTTCAGTCCCGGCAGCGTGAACACGTTGGTGATGCTGCCGGCCGCACCGGCGCGCGCATCCCAGGCGCCGAACACCAGGCGGCGCACGCGCGCGTGCACGATCGCGCCGGCGCACATGACGCACGGCTCGAGCGTCACGTACAGCGTGGTGTCGGTGAGCCGGTAGCTCCCGAGCGCCTGACCCCCGGCGCGCAGCGCCTGGATTTCCGCGTGCGCGCTCGGATCGTGGCTCGCGATCGGGCGGTTGCCGCCGCTGCCGATGACGTCCTCGCCACGCACCAGCACCGCTCCCACCGGCACTTCGCCCGCTGCGCCGGCGGCGAGCGCGTGCCCGAGCGCGATGCGCATGAAAGCAACGTCGCGAGCGCCCTCAGCCGGATCCGTCATGTGATGCATCCGGGGGCGGGGCGGGCGGCGCCATGAACAACGCCGGATCGACGAAGGCGGCATTCAGCGCCACCCCGAAGTGCAGATGCGGCCCGGTCGCGCGCCCGGTGGATCCCACCTTGCCGATGATGGCGCCCGCCTTGACGCGCTCACCCGGCTTCACCGCGATGGCGCTCAGGTGACAGTACATGGAGATGAGGCCCCCACCGTGATCGAGGAACACCGTGTTGCCGTTGAAGAAATAACGCCCCGTGTCGAGCACGCGGCCGTCCGCTGCGGCCATGACCGGCGTCCCGGCCGCCGCGGCAATGTCCATGCCCGAGTGGGGGCTGCGCGGCTCATCGTTGAAGATCCGGCGTGAGCCATAGGAGCTCGAGCGGATACCCGGAACCGGCTGCAGGAGCCTGAGAGTCGCCGGCGAACTCTCCGAGAACGTGCCGATGGCCCGCAGAATGCGGGGCCGCTCGCGCGCGACGCGCGCCAGATCCTTGGCCGACAGGTTCACCTGACGCGGTGCCACCGTGAGGCGCTGCACACTGTACTGCTTGTCGACGATTTCGAAGCCCACCGTCGCATCGGCCGCCGGGTCCTCGTGCACCCGCAGCTGCGCATGGCCGGGGGCCTGTGACAGAGGGATGCCCACCACGGCCAGCCATTTGCCCTGCACCGGCAGCACCAACACCCGCTGCTCGCCGAAGGTCACCCGTGGCGCGCTCGCTGCGTCGAGGGTCAGCAGGGCGACGCCGCCCGGAACGAGCTCCTGCTGCGGCAGGAGCGGCGCCGCGGGCGAGTCCGCTGCGGCGGGCATCTCCGGCGCCCCCGCGAGGCTGGTGGCGACGGCGCCCGAGAGCAGCGCCGCTGCGAGGCGGCGTGCGGCGCCCCGCAGCGCACGCCGCGCGCCCGGCGCCAGGCGTGTGCCGGCGCCTGGCACGCTAGCCTTCCTGACGGCGGGCGGTGACACGCGCCGTGAGGCTCCCGCGGGCGAGGCGCGCTTCGATCTCCTCCCCGGGCGCGATCGCGGCGGCGTCGGTGAGCAGCGCACCGCTCGCGGCGCGCGTCACGATGGCGAAGCCGCGGGTGAGCGTCGCGAGCGGGCTGACGGCGTTCAGTGCGCGCTGCGCCAGGGCCAGCCGGTGCTGCGCGCGCGACAGGCATCGGCTTGCGGCGTGCTCGAGCCGTGCCCCGGCCTCCTGGTGGCGCGCGAGAAATCCCCGCACCAGCTGCTCCGGCGAGCGGCGCACCAGACGCGTGATGCCGTGCGCGAGGCGCATCTGATCGCGGTGCAGGCCAGCGTGCGCCGCCGCGCCGAGGCGCTGCGTGAGATCATCGAGACGCTGCATCTGCTGCTGCAGCCGTATGCCCGGATGCGCGAGCTTCAGGCGCCGCCTGGTGTTCTCGAGGCGCGCACCATTCACGCGCAGCTCGCGGTGCATGCCTGCGCCCAGGCGCTGCGCGCCACGCGCCAGCACCTCCAGGCACGTTCTGCGCTCCGGCACCACCAGCTCCGCGGCACCCGAGGGGGTCGGGGCGCGCGCATCGGCTGCGAGGTCCGCGATGGTGAAGTCGATCTCGTGCCCGACGCCCGAGACCACGGGCAGCCGGCAGGCGCGTATGGCGCGCGCGACCCGCTCGTCGTTGAACGCCCACAGATCCTCGAGCGAGCCGCCGCCGCGGGCGAGGATCAGCACCTGGCACTCGGCGCGCGCGCAAGCCGTCTGCAGCGCCGCGACCAGCGCCGGCGCGGCGGCCGCACCCTGCACCGCCGTCGGATAGATGAGGACCCCTGCGGGCGGATAACGCCGCGCCAGGACGTGCAGGATATCGCGCAGCGCGGCCCCCGATGGCGAGGTGATCACGCCGATACGCTGCGGAAAGCGCGGCAGGCTGCGTTTGCACTCGAGCGCAAACAGACCCTCGGCCGCGAGCTTCGCTTTCAGGCGCTCGAACTCGCGCCGCAGCGCGCCGATGCCCGCCTCCTCCAGGTGCTCGACGATGAGTTGGTACTCGCCCCGCGCCTCGTAGACGCTGATGCGGCCGCGAACCAGCACCTGCGTGCCGGCGCGGGGCGTGAAGCCGACCAGCGAGTTCTGCATCCGGAACATGGCGCAGCGCAGCTGCGCGTCCCGGTCCTTGAGCGAGAAGTACCAGTGCCCGGAAGATGGTTGGGAGAAGTTCGACAGCTCCCCTTCCACCCACAGCACACCGAGCCCGCGCTCGAGCAGCGCGCGCACCTCGCGGTTCACGCGGGTGACGCTGTACACGTCCCGGGCGGGCGCGGCCCGGGCGCGGTCCTCAGGGTTTACGGGCATAAAGTACCTTAGCACGAGGTTTACCGGCCCGGGCCGGGCGCATATAATTGCGCATGCGCCTTCTCGAAGAAGCTCTGACCTTCGACGACGTCCTCCTGGTTCCGGCCTACTCGGAAATTCTGCCACGCGAGGTCGATCTCTCCACGCGCGTCACGCGCCGCATCCGCCTGAATGTGCCGCTCATGTCGGCGGCCATGGACACCGTCACCGAGGCTCGCCTCGCCATCACCATCGCCCAGGAAGGCGGCGTCGGCGTCATCCACAAGAGCATGACCATCGAGGCCCAGGCGCGCGAGGTCGACCGGGTGAAGAAGTTCGAGAGCGGCGTCATCAAGGACCCGATCACCGTTTCCCCCAACATGACGATCCGCGAGGTGCTGGACCTGACGCGCTCGCGGGGCATCTCGGGCGTGCCGGTCGTGGTCGGTAAGAAAGCGGTCGGGATCGTCACGCATCGCGATCTGCGCTTCGAGGACAAGCTCGAGGCTCCCGTCTCCTCGGTCATGACGCCCAAGGAACGCCTGGTCACGGTGCGCGAGGATGCACCCAAGGACCAGGTGCTGGCGCTGCTGCACAAGCACCGTATCGAGAAGCTCCTGGTGGTGAACGGCGACCACGAGCTGGTTGGCATGATCACCGTGAAGGACTTCCAGAAGGCCAACGAGTTTCCGCGCGCCTGCAAGGACGACGGCGGCCGCCTGCGCGTCGGCGCGGCGGTCGGCACCACCCCTGACACCCTCGATCGGGTCGCGGCCCTCACCGAAGCGGGCGTCGACCTGGTGGTCGTGGATACCGCGCACGGGCATTCCCGCGGTGTGCTCGAGACGGTGAAGCGCATCAAGGCGAAGTGGGCGGACAGCCAGGTGATCGCCGGCAACATCGCCACCGCCGAGGCTGCGCGGGCGCTGGTCGAGGCCGGCGCGGACGCGGTCAAGGTCGGCATCGGGCCGGGCTCCATCTGCACCACGCGCATCGTCGCGGGTGTCGGCGTACCGCAGATCTCCGCCGTCGCCGCCGTCGCGCAGGCGCTGCACGATGCGGACGTACCGGTCATCTCCGATGGCGGCATCCGCTTCTCCGGGGACATCGCCAAGGCGATCGCGGCGGGCGCGCATGCGGTCATGATCGGCGGCCTGTTCGCCGGCACCGAGGAATCCCCCGGCGAAGTCGAGCTGTACCAGGGCGCGTCCTACAAGTCCTATCGCGGCATGGGCTCGCTCGGCGCGATGGGCGAACGGCACGGCTCGGCGGATCGCTATTTCCAGGACGCGGCCACCGAGCTCGAGAAACTGGTGCCGGAGGGCGTGGAGGGGCGCGTTCCCTACAAGGGGAGCGTCGTCACCATCCTGCGCCAGCTGTCGGGCGGACTGCGGGCGGCCATGGGCTACACCGGCAGCCGCAACATCACCGACATGCGCACGCGCCCGGTGTTCGTGCGCATCACCACCGCCGGCATCCGCGAGAGTCACGTGCACGACGTCAGCATCACCAAGGAAGCCCCCAACTACCGGGTGTCCTGAAGTCCCATGGCGAGCGTTCCACGACCTGCCGGCACTCCCCCTCCCGCGGCTGCAGCCGCCGGCGAGGCCATGCACGCCGGCGGCACCACAGCCGGCAGCGGTGCACACCCGGACATCCACGCGCACCGCATCCTGATCCTGGACTTCGGCGCGCAATACACCCAGCTCATCGCCCGCCGCGTGCGCGAGCTGGGCGTGTACTGCGAAATTCGCCCCTGGGATGTGAGCGACGCGGAGGTGCGCGCCTTCAGGGCGCGCGGCGTGATTCTCTCCGGCGGACCCGAGTCGGTGACCGACGCCAACCCGCCGCGCTCGCCCGCCGCGGTCTACGAGCTCGGCGTGCCGGTGCTGGGGATCTGCTACGGCATGCAGACCATGGCGCAGCAGCTGGGCGGGCGGGTCACGCCGGGAGTCGAACGCGAGTTCGGCTACGCGGAAGTGACCGTGACCGGCGCCTCGCGCCTGCTCGATCACCTGCAGGACCGCCGCAACCCGGCCGGGGCGGCGGTGCTCGATGTGTGGATGAGTCACGGCGATCGCGTGGATGCGTTGCCGGAAGGGTTCGTGGCGACCGCGAGCACCAGCACCATTGCGTTCGCCGCCATGAGCGATGAGCGGCGCCGCTTCTATGGCGTGCAGTTCCATCCCGAAGTGACTCACACCCCGCAGGGTGCGCGGCTGCTGGAGCGCTTCGTGCGCGAGATCTGCGGCACGGATGCGCTGTGGAGCGTCGGCAACATCATCGATGATGCGATCGCCCGGGTGCGCGCGCAGGTCGGCAAGGGCAAGGTGCTGCTCGGACTCTCCGGCGGAGTCGATTCGTCGGTGGTCGCGGCCCTCCTCCATCGCGCCATCGGCGATCAGCTGGTGTGCGTGTTCGTCGACCACGGGCTGCTGCGCCTGGGCGAAGGCGAACAGGTCATGGACACCTTCGCGCAGCATCTGGGCGTGCGCGTCCTGCGGGTCGACGCGCAGGCACGCTTCCTCACGGCGCTCGCCGGCGTCACCGACCCGGAAGCCAAGCGCAAGATCATCGGTCGCACCTTCGTCGAGGTGTTCGACGAGCAGGCGCAGCAGCTGCGCGGCGTGCAGTTCCTCGCTCAGGGGACCATCTACCCCGACGTCATCGAATCCGCCGGCGCCCGCACCGGCAAGGCGCACGTCATCAAATCGCATCACAACGTGGGCGGACTGCCCGAGAAGATGCACCTGCAGCTGCTGGAGCCGTTGCGCGAGCTGTTCAAGGACGAGGTGCGCCGGCTCGGCATCGAGCTCGGGTTGCCGCGCGAGATGGTCCATCGCCATCCCTTCCCCGGGCCCGGCCTGGGCGTGCGGATCCTCGGCGAGGTGCGCCGGGAATACGCCGAGCTGCTGCGGCGCGCCGACGCCATCTACATCGAGGAGCTGCGCAGGCACGATCTCTACGACCGCATCAGCCAGGCGTTCGCGGTCTTCCTGCCGGTGCGCTCGGTGGGCGTCATGGGCGATGGGCGCCGCTACGACTACGTGATCGCGCTGCGCGCGGTGGAGACGGTGGACTTCATGACCGCGCAGTGGGCGCGCCTGCCGTACGAGTTTCTCGACCACGTCTCGCGGCGCATCGTCAACGAGGTTCCCGGCATCTCCCGCGTGGTGTACGACATCTCGAGCAAGCCACCGGCGACGATCGAGTGGGAGT
>Ga0209488_10000046_pt1 | contig 84042 bp, 80 predicted proteins | sample Rivendell_Oct201_8_FD_188349 | JGI IMG/M metagenome (GOLD analysis project Ga0209488, IMG submission 188349) | Vadose zone soil microbial communities from the Eel River Critical Zone Observatory, Northern California, USA -... | ecosystem: Environmental > Terrestrial > Soil > Vadose zone >...
CTCAAACGAAATGATCGGCCGCACCACGGCCAGCGCCAACGCGACACCTGACTGGACGACGATCCCTATAGCCGCATCGGCATCACGACGTAGCGCGTGTGTGTCGTACCGGGTGCGTGGATGAGGCAGCTGCTGTTCGAGTCGGTGAGCCCGATGTGGACCTTGTCGCTCTCGATCGCGCTCAGGGCGTCGAGTAGATAGTTGACGTTGAATCCAATCTCCACTTCCTCGCCCTGGTAGGAAACCTCGACCTGATCCTCGGCTTCCTCCTGCTCAGGGTTGTGGGCCTGCAGGGTCAGCAGGTCTGGCCGGGCGGTGAGCCGGATGCCCCGGTACTTCTCGTTGGAGAGGATGGCGGTCCGTTGAAGGGCCTGTCTCAAGGTCTCCCGGTCCGCTTCCACCGTGCGGGGCGGATTCGCCGGAATTACCCGGGCGTACTCCGGGAAACGACCATCAATCAGCTTCGAAGTGAAGCGAATTTCGCCGATCTGGGCCCGAACGTGATTTGTACCGACGGCGAGCTCGATGGTGCCCTCGGTCCCGAGGGTGCGCTGCAGCTCGAGCACCCCCTTGCGGGGCACGATGACCTGGTGAGTGGCTCGGGCCTTTCCCGACAGCTCCATCTCGCATAGCGCGAGGCGATGCCCGTCGGTCGCCACGGCACGCAGCGCCTTGCCGTCGGTCTCGAGCAGCAGCCCGTTGAGGTAGTAGCGCACGTCCTGCTGCGCCATCGAGAAATGCGTCTTGTCGATCAGGCGCCGGAACTCGCCCTGCGCCACGCTGAGTGTGTGCTGCGCGTTGATCTCCTCGACCAGGGGAAACTCCGCCGCCGGCAGACTCGAGAGCGTGAAGCGGCTGCGACCCCCGCGCAGCGATACGCGCTCACCCTCGGTGCTCACGGTGACGCTCGTCTTCTCCGGCAGTGAGCGGAAAATGTCGAGCAGTTTGCGGCCCGGCACCGTGATGTCTCCCGGCTGCTGCACGTTCACCGTGCAGGTCGCCACGAGCTCCACCTCCAGGTCGGTTCCCGTCACGCTCAGGCGATTATCCCGCGCAGCCAGCAGCACGTTGGCCAGCACCGGCATGGTCTGGCGGCGCTCGACCACACCGATGACACTCTGGAGCGGTGCGAGCAGGTCCTCGCGGCTGGCGGTCAGTTTCATGAAAGCTCTCTTCAGTAGGATCTTATTCGGTGGAAGTCTCTTTATTGTTAAGACTATAGAGCCTGGGGATAACGGGCATAAGAAAACTTTCCACGCCCGCTCAGGCTGTTGCCGGCCATTTTCCGCGGCACATGTACAGGGACGGACCGATCAACAGCTGTGCGCGGCCTGTTCGTAACTTTATCCTCATGCTCGCCCACAGCAAGTCCACAGGGTGGTCCACATCAACCCGCCAGGGTTCTCAACAGGTTTGAGTAGTCTTCCTTGATGCGCTGCTCGCTGTCGCGCAGCTCCTTGATGCGCTTGCAGGCATGCAGCACGGTGGTGTGATCGCGGCCACCGAACGCATCGCCGATCTCCGGCAGGCTGTGGCTGGTGAGCTCCTTGGCGAGCGCCATCGCCACCTGCCGCGGCCGCGCCACCGAGCGGCTGCGGCGCTTGGACAGCAGGTCCGCCATGCGCACCTTGTAGTAGTCCGCCACGGTCTTCTGGATGTTGTCGACGGTAACGAGTTTCGCCTGCAGCGACAGCAGGTCCTTGAGCGCTTCCTTGGTGAATTCCACCGTGATCGCGCGTCCCGTGAAGCGCGAGTTCGCGATCACCCGCCGCAGCGCGCCCTCGAGCTCGCGCACGTTGGAGCGGATGCGTTTGGCGATGAAGAACGCCACTTCCTCGGGCAGGGCCACGCCAGTGGCCTGCGCCTTGGTCATGAGGATCGCCACGCAGGTCTCGAGCTCCGGCGGCTCGATCGCCACCGTGAGGCCCCAGCCGAAGCGTGATTTCAGGCGCTCTTCCAGCCCCTCGACCTCCTTCGGATAGCGATCGCAAGTGAGGATCACCTGGTGCTGTCCCTCCAGCAGCTCGTTGAAGGTGTGGAAGAACTCTTCCTGCGAGCGCTCCTTGCCGGCGAAGAACTGGATGTCGTCGATCAGCAGTGCATCGAGCGAGCGGTAGGCGGTCTTGAACTCGTTCATCGAGTTGTGTTGCAGCGCGCGCACCATGTCGCTCACGAAGCGCTCCGAATGCACGTAGGCAATGCGCGCTTCCGCGTCGCGGTCCTTGATCAGGTGCGCGACCGCGTGCATCAGGTGCGTCTTGCCGAGGCCGACGCCGCCGTAGATGAACAGCGGGTTGTAGGCGCGGCCGGGATTTTCCGCCACCTGGGCCGCCGCGGCCTTGGCGAGCTGGTTGCTCTTGCCTTCCACGAAGGTGGCGAAGCAGAAGTCGGCATTGAGCCGCGCGCCGACCACCAGCCCTTCGGCGCGGCGTGCGCGCGCGGGGAGCGCTGCGACGGTGGTGCGCGCCGCGGCGCTGCGCGAGCCGACTTCCACGGTCACGATGGGCACGTCTCCGGTGCTCTCATCGCGCAGCAGCTCACCGATGCGCGGCAGCAGGTTGGCGTTGATCCAGTCGACCACGAAACGGTTGGGCGCCAGGAGCTTGAGCGCACCGTTCCCCTCCATGGCCTGCAACGGCCGCACCCAGGTATTGAACTGCTGCTCCGGAAGCTCCGTCTCCAACGCGCCCATGCAGCGAGTCCAAAGCGACGCTTCCACGCGCGTTGCCTCCGCGACGTTTTCAGGTGAACGTTGAGGAAAAGGCCGCGGAGTCTATACCGATCGCGCCGCGCGCTGAAGGTTTTCGCAAGCGTCCGTGTATTGACACCTTGACGCTCAACGGCTTAGCCTTGCCGCCCTTTTTTGCGAGCCACGCATCGTCCACGGAGCCCACGGCATGAAGCGTACCTATCAACCGAGCAAAGTGCGCCGCAAGCGCACCCACGGGTTCCGTGCGCGCATGGCCACCAAGGGCGGCCGCAAGGTGCTCGCGCGGCGCCGCGCCAAGGGCCGGCACAAGCTGATACCCTAGGCCCCACGGGTTCACGCGCACTGCGACAGCCCCTGCGTAACCCATCCTTAACAGTCTCCTCAAGGGCTCGATGCCAGGGCGGCTCACTCTGCCGGCGCGACTTCGTCTGCGGCGCAAGCGCGATTTCGATGCCGCTTACGCGCGCGGGCGGCGCATGGGCGATGGATTTTTCGCGGTGACTGCGAGTGTCAACAAATCGGGCGCTCCGCGTCTGGGGCTGGCGGTGGCGGTGCGTGCGGCGGGCGGCGCGGTGGCTCGCAACCGCATCCGGCGCATCATCCGCGAGTCCTTTCGCCTGCACCAGCGCGAGATCCCCGCCGTGGACCTGGTGGTGAGCATGCGGGCAGGCGCGCGCGACGCCACCGGCGAGGCGCTGCGCGAGAGCCTCGCGGCACTGTGGAAGAAGGTCGGCGAGCAATGCGCCACGTCGCAGCCTTCCTGATCCGCCTGTATCAATGGACCCTCAGTCCGCTGCTCGGGCCGGCGTGCCGTTTCTATCCCTCCTGCTCGCAGTACGCCCTGCAGGCGCTGCTGCGCTTCGGCCTCCTGAAGGGCGGCTGGCTCGCGCTCGCACGCCTGGCGCGCTGCCACCCGTGGCATCCGGGCGGATTCGATCCCGTGCCGCGCGCGCCCCTGTGCACCCGTCACGCTCATGACCAATAACCTCACTCGCTTCAGCCCGCGTCTGTGGCTGTGGGTCGCGCTCGCGGCGCTGCTGCTGCTCAACTACCAGACCTGGATCCACGACTACGCTGCGCCCTCGGAAGCCGCGACGGCCGCGCAGGCGGCGAATGCGGCCCCGCACGCGGCCGCGCCTGCGAGCGATCTGGGCAGCAGGATTCCCGAGGCACCCCGCGCCGCGACTCCCGCCCGCGGCGAGCGCGCCCAGAGCGAAGCCGGAGCGGCAGCCGCCTCAGGCGCCTCCGGCACGGCGCCCGGCTCCGCCGCCGCGGCGCCGCGGGTACGCGTGCGCACCGACGTACTCGACCTCGACATCAGCACGCTTGGCGGCACGCTCACGCGTGTGGATCTGCTCGCCTATCCGCAGGTAAAGGGCGAGGCCACGCCGGTGCGCCTGGAGAACGAGGACGATCCGCTGACGCGCTACGAGCTGCAGTCGGGACTGACGGACTCGGGCGGCGCGCCCTATCCCACTCACCTCGCGAGCTTTGCGAGCGAGCAGGCCGAGTACAGCCTCGATGGCCGTAACGAGCTGCGCGTGCCGCTCACCTGGAGTGAGGGGGGAGTGAGCGTCACCAAGACCTTCGTGTTCCATCGCGGCGAGTACCGCATCGACGTGCAATACGAGGTACACAACGGCGGGCCCGCGCCCTGGACGGCGCGCCCGTACGCGCAGATCCTGCGCGATGATCCGCCCACCAAGCGCTCCATGTTCAATGTCGAGAGTTACGCCTTCCACGGTCCGGCGATTCGCGACGGCACCAAGTACCGCAAGCTCGACACCACCGACGCGCAGGACAGCCACCTGTCCCTCGAAGTGCGCGACGGCTGGCTCGCCGCCCTGCAGCACCACTTCGTCAGCGCCATCGTACCGCCGCGCGGCGCCCCCTGGCGCTTCACGCTGGGTGTCTCCGGGAATGAGTACCTGCTGTCGGCCACGGGCCCGGAGCAGTCGGTCGCGCCCGGCGCCACGGTGCAATTCGGCGCCTCGCTCTACGTCGGCCCCAAGCTCCAGGGGCAGCTCGAGGCCACCGCGCCTGAGCTCGGCCGGGTGGCCGATTACGGCCGGCTGTGGTTCCTGTCGATGCCGCTGTTCTGGGTGCTCGACAAGGTGCACGCGATCACCGGCAACTGGGGCGCGGCGATCATCCTGGTCACCTTCCTGCTGAAGCTCGTGTTCTATCCGCTGTCGGAGGCGAGCGGCCGCTCGATGGCGAAGATGAAGACCATGCAGCCGCGCATCAAGAACCTGCAGGAGACCTATAAGGACGACCGCGAGAAGCTCGGCCGCGCGATGATGGAGCTGTATCAGCGCGAGAAGATCAACCCGGTCGCCGGCTGCCTGCCGATCGTGATCCAGATCCCGGTGTTCCTCGCGTTCTACTGGGTGCTGCTCGAGAGCGTCGAGATGCGCCAGGCGCCCTTTGCGCTCTGGATCCATGATCTGTCCTCGCGCGACCCGCTGTTCATCCTGCCGGCGATCATGGCGGTGGCGATGTTCGTGCAGTACAAGCTCAATCCCGCGCCCCCGGACCCGGTGCAGGCGAAAGTCTTCATGATCATGCCGATCGCCATGTCGGCCACGTTCGCGTTTTTCCCCGCGGGACTGGTGCTCTACTGGGTGACGAATACCGTGCTGTCGATCGCGCAGCAATGGAACATCAACCGCCGCATCGAGGCGGCCGCGGCGGCGCGCAGAACCTGACGCCTGCCCCGCGGCGCCCGCGCCGCGCACGAGGGCGCCGCTTCCATTCCGAGGGCCTCCGGCGGTAGCCTGCGCACGGCCGAACATATGACGCGTCCGGACACCATCGTGGCCGCGGCGACGCCTCCGGGACGAGGGGGCGTCGGCATCGTACGCATCTCCGGCCCCAAGGCGCCGGAAGTGGCGGCGGTCATGCTCGGTGAGCTGCCGCAGGCGCGCCACGCGACCCTGGCGCGCTTCCTCGACGCGCAGCAGGAAGCGATCGACGCGGGACTCGCGCTGTTCTTTCCGGCGCCGCATTCCTACACCGGCGAGCACATCCTCGAGCTGCACGGCCACGGCGGGCCAGTGGTGATGGAGGCGCTGGTGGCGCGGGCGGTGGAGCTCGGCGCGCGCCGCGCCCACGCCGGGGAATTCACCCAGCGCGCCTTCCTCAACGACAAGCTCGATCTGGCGCAGGCCGAAGCCGTCGCCGATCTCATCGATGCCGGCTCGCGCGCGGCGCTGCGCGCCGCCATGCGCTCGCTGCAGGGGGAGTTCTCCGCCATGGTGCGCGGGCTCACGGAGGCGGTGATCGAGCTGCGTAGCTACGTCGAGGCGGCGATCGACTTTCCGGAGGAGGAAGTCGACTTCCTCGCCGACCACGAGCTCAGTGGGCGCTTCGAGGCGGTGCGCGAGCATTTCGACGGCGTGCTCGAGAGTGCGCGCCAGGGGCGGCTGCTGCGCGAGGGCATGACGGTGGTCATCGCCGGCCGGCCGAACGCCGGCAAGTCGAGCCTGCTCAACCGGCTCGCCGGCTACGATGCGGCGATCGTCACCGCGATTCCCGGCACCACGCGCGATGTGGTGCGCGAGCGCATCCATCTGGACGGCATGCCGCTGCACGTGCTGGACACCGCGGGTCTGCGCGAGGGAGGCGATCTGGTCGAGGAGGAAGGGATGCGGCGCGCGCAGGCCGAGATGCAGCGCGCCGATCGCGTGCTGTTCGTCATCGACACCGTGGAGGACCCCGACGCCACGGCCTTTCGCGACGAGCGCGCGCGTCTGCCGGCGGATGTCCCGGTCACGCTGGTGTTCAACAAGTGCGATCTCGCCGTCGGCCTGCCGGTCGCCGACACGCTCACCCGCCCGCCGCACATCACGCTCTCGGCGCTCACCGGCCGGGGGCTGGAGGACCTGCGCGCGCATCTGAAGCAATGCATGGGGTACCAGAGTGTGGATGCCGGGACGATCAGCGCCCGCCGCCGGCACCTGGAGGCGCTGGCGCGGGCGCGACAGCACACCGAAGAAGCCGCGCGCCAGCTCACCGAGCAGCGCGCCGGAGAGCTGGTCGCCGAGGAGCTGCGGGCGGCGCAGCAGGCCTTGAGTGAGATCACCGGCGAGTTCACCAGCGAGGATCTGCTGGGGCGGATCTTTGCCGGGTTCTGCATCGGCAAGTAACAGCTCCGCGAGAGCGCCGCGCCAGGCAGAGCATTCGTCCCAGCTTGGATTCGTCACAGGTTGGAAACACAATAACAACTCTGAGCGGCCAGGGACGGCGTTCACCGCAAAGCCCTCTGCGTCGCTTGGTGTTCGACAAGCACAAACAGGGAGGATGTGAAATGACAAGCTCAGGCTACGTGCAAACACTGACGGCGGCCGCGCTCATCGGCTGCCTCGCCACCGCCAGCTCGCTGGCGGCGGATGAGAGCCTCACCGAAAATCCTTACGCGCCCGCGTACGGTCACGCCTACCGCCACGGTGCGGTGCCGACGCGCGAGGCCGTGCAACAGATGCGCGCCTGGGAGGCTGACAGGCACGCAGCCTACGGTGCCAATCGCCGCCGCAGCTCCAAGATCCTCGCCTTTGGCGGCGGGATCGACGGCATCGGTGTCACCAGCGGTACCCCGAAGGTCTACCTGGTGTTCTACGGCAGCCAGTGGACCAGCGGCGGGGATCCCAATGGCGCGGCCACCTACCTGCAGAACCTGTTCCGCGGGATCGGAACCGGCGGTGAGATGTGGTCGGGCACCATGACGCAGTACTGCGACGGCCCGACCGTGCCCAGGGGCGCAACCACCTGCAACCCGGGCAGCACGCCACACGTGGGTTACCCCAGCGCCGGCGCGCTGGCCGGAGTGTGGTTCGACACGGCAGCTCCGTCGCCCTCCCAGGCGAGCATCACGCAACTGGCGCAGGAGGCGATCAGGGCAGCCGGGCATTTCGGCAACACCACCGCGGCCACCAATCGCTACGCGCAGTACGTTGTCGTGTCGCCCTCAGGCACGCACCCGGACGGCTTCGGCAGCGCGAATTTCTGCGCCTGGCACACCTACACGACCTCCTCTTACGGGGATATCGCCTTCACCAACATGCCCTATGTGACCGACCTGGGCGCCAGCTGCGGCGAGAACTTCGTCAACAGCGGCTCCGCGGGGCTGCTCGATGGCTTCTCCATCGTGAACGGCCATGAATACGCCGAAACGGTGACCGATCAGAATCCGGCCGGCGGCTGGACCGCCCCCTCGGGCGCGGAGAATGGCGACGAATGCGCCTGGATCAGCTCCGGCCAGGGAGCGGCTGCGAACGTGAGCATGGGCAATGGCGCGTACGCGATGCAGAGCACCTGGTCGAACGACACCAATGCGTGCGACATCTCGCACGCAATCCGCTAGCCGCTTCTTAACTCAGGGAGGATTGAAAATGACAAGCTCAGGCTACGTGCAAACACTGACGACGGCGTTCATCGGCTGCCTCGCGGCGGCCGGCTCGCTCGGCGCCGGCGAGCCCCTCACCGGCAATCCCTACGCGCCCGTCTACGATCACGCTTACCGCCACGGCGCCGTGCCCACTCGCGAGGCCCTGCAACGCATGCGCGCATGGGAGGCTGCCCGGCAGGCATTGCCAACCCTCAGCCTCCCCGGCCTTAACACCCTCTCCTACGGGGGCGGGATCGACGGTATCGGTGTGACCAGCGGCATCCCGAAGGTCTACCTGGTGTTCTACGGCAGCCAGTGGACCGGCGGCGGGGATCCCAATGGCGCGGCCACCTACCTGCAGAACCTGTTCCGCGGGATCGGTACCGGCGGCGAGAGGTGGTCGGGTACCATGACCCAGTACTGCGACGGCCCGACCGTGCCGGCGGGCGCCACGACCTGCAACCCGAGCAGCACGCCGCACGTGGGCTACCCCGGCAGCGGTGCCCTGGCGGGAGTGTGGTTCGACACGGCGGCCCCGTCGCCCGCCAATGCCACCGCCGCGCAACTGGCGCAGGAGGCGATCAACGCTGCCGCCCACTTCGGCAACACCACACCGGGCGCCAACCGCTACGCGCAATACGTGGTGGCGTCGCCGACGGGGACCCATCCTGACGGCTTCAACACCCCGACGTCGGCTTTCTGCGCCTGGCACGACTACACCAGATCGTCCTACGGCGACATCGCGTATACCAACATGCCGTACGTGACCGACCTGACCACCAGCTGCGGCGAGAACTTCGTCAACAGCGGCTCGGCGGGCCTGCTCGATGGTTTCTCCATCGTGAACGGCCATGAGTACGCCGAGACCGTAACCGATCAGAATCCGGCCGGCGGCTGGACCTCCATCACGGGCCAGGAGAATGGCGATGAGTGCGCCTGGATCAGCTCCGGCCAGGGAGCGGCCGCGAACGTGAGCATGGGCAATGGCGCGTACGCGATGCAGAGCACCTGGTCGAATGACACCAACGAGTGCGACATCTCGCACGCGATCCTGTAGCTGCTCCGCCGTTGGTCATACCGAAGGGCCGCCACGCGCGGCCCTTCTTTTTTACGGCTGCTTCGGCGGCGGCGCGCTCGCGGCCGCGGCGCTGCCCTTGAGCGCCAGGTCCTTGCTGTACACGACGTTCATGACGTTGTCGTACCAGCCCTCGACCTCGGGCTTCACCAGGTGCTTGTTGACGTAGAAGTACAGCGGCAGCAGCGGGTGATCGCGCAGCATGAGCCGCTCGGCCTGCTCGAGCAGCGCGCGCCGCAGTGTCGCGTCGGTTTCGGCCGCGGCGCGCTTGAGCAGCGCATCGTAGGCCGCGTTCGCGTAGTGCGGCAGGTTCACGCCGAAGTCGCTCTTCAGGTACTGCGCGAAGGTGTAGGCGTCGTTGTAGTCGCCTACCCAGCTCGAGCGGAACATCTCCACCTCGCCGCGATCGATGTCCTGCAGCAGGGACTTGAACTCCACCTGCGTCAGGCGCACCTCGGCCCCCAGGGCCTCCTTCCACATGGAGGCGATCGCGACCGCGAGCTTGGTGTGCACTTCGCCGGAGTTGTAGCGCAGCTCGAAGCTGAGCGGCTTGTCGGGTGAGTAGCCGGCTTCGCGGTACAGGCGCTGCGCTTCGGCCACGCGCGCCACCATGGGCTCGCCCCGATAGTCGAAGGACTGCGCGCCGTAATGGTCGATCCCCGGCGGCACCCAGCCGTAGGCGGGCAGCTCACCCACCCGCAGCACGAGCTGCGCGAGCTTCTCGCGGTCGATGACCAGCGACAGCGCCCGGCGCAGCTTCGGTGAGTCGCGGAAGGGTGCGCGCCTCAAGTTGAAGCCGTAATAGTAGGTGGTGAGCTGCGGTGAGACGTGCAGCTGATCGGCGAGGTTCGCCTTGATCCAGTCGAACTGCCCGCGCGGTACCACGAACGTGACCTGCAGCTCGCCGCCGCGATAGCGCGTGAGCTCGGCGTTCTCATCCGGGATCAGGAGGTACTTCACCGCATCGAGCCGCGTCGCGGCGTTGTTCCAGTAGTAGCGGTTGCGGCTGGCGAGGATGTAGGAGCCCTGCACCCATTCTGTGAGGACGAACGCGCCGTTGGAAACCATGACGCCGGGCCGCGCCTGGCCTTCGGGGTGGGCGGCGAGCGTCGGCCGGTGCACCGGACAGGCGCTCGGATGCGACAGCAGGGTCGGCAGATACGGCGCAGGCGTCGCGAGCGTGACGACGACGGTCCCATCATCCGGCGCCGCCACGCCCAGAGCCTCGGGCGGCTTGCGAGCGGCGACGATGTCGCCCGCGTTTGCGATGACGTCGATGTACTGCGCATAGCCCGAGGCGGTGGCGGGGTCCACCAGGCGGCGCAGTCCGGCGACAAAATCCGCCGCCACCACCGGCTCGCCGTTCGACCAGCGCGCCTCGCGACGCAGCTTGAAGACGTAGACCCTGCCGTCGGTGCTCACGCCCCAGGTGCTCGCCACCCCCGGCGCGACGGCGGCATTGCGGTCGAGCGTGGTGAGGCCCTCGCACAGATCGCGCAGGATGCTCTGCGCCTCGAAGCCGCGCGCTTTCTGGGGATCCAGCGAGTCCGGGTCGGGTCCGCCGCCGCGAACCAGCATGGCCGCCTGCGGCGCGGCGCCTGAGCCTGCGGGCCCCTCCTGCGAGCGCGTACAGCCGGCGAGGCAGGCGATCAGCGTCGCGGTGGCGGCGGCGGAAAGCGCGGCGCGCCGCGTGCTCATGCCGGGCGCGAGCGGCTCGAGTTGATCTGCCCGCGCAGCTGCTGAGTCGCCGCGCGCGCCGCGCTGGCGAAGTCCTCGCCCGAGGAGGCATACAGGATGGCGCGCGAGGAGCTGATGATGAGACCCGTGCCGCGCGCGGTCTGGCCGTTCTGCACCACCTGCGCCACGTCGCCCCCCTGCGCTCCGACCCCGGGCACGAGCAGCGGCATGTTGCCCACCAGCGCTCGCACCTCGGCCAGATCCCCGGGATAGGTGGCGCCCACGACCAGCAGACAGTTGCCCCGGGAGTTCCAGCGCTGGGCGGCCAGCTCCGCGACCACCTGGTAGAGCTTGCGTGCGCCGATCAGTCGGTCCTGCAGGTCGCGCGCCCCGGGATTGGACGTGCGGCACAGGATCACGACGCCCTTGTCCGCGTGGCGAAGGAACGGCTCGAGGGAGTCACTGCCGAGATACGGGTTGACCGTGACGGCATCCGCGCCGTAGCGCTCGAACGCTTCGGTGGCGTAGCGCTCGGCGGTGTTGCCCACATCGCCGCGCTTGGCGTCGAGAATCACCGGTACGCCCGGATGGCTCTTGTGGATGTACTCGATGGTGCGCTCGAGCTGATCCTCGGCCTGGCAGGCGGCGTAGTGCGCGAACTGCGGCTTGTACGCGCACACCAGGTCGGCGGTGGCGTCGATGATGGCCTTGTTGAACTGGAAGATCGGCGAGGGTTCGGCGGCGATATGCCGCGGGAAGCGCTCGATGTCCGGGTCGAGCCCCACGCACGCGAGCGAGTCGCTTCTCTCCCAGGCGCGCGTGAGCTGCTCGACGAAGCCGCTCATGCGACCCGTGTGCGCCCGCCGCCGCTGCGCTTCTTCAGGTGCACCAGCAGGATCGACACCGCCACCGGCGTCACGCCCGGGATGCGGCCCGCCTGGCCGAGGGTCGCCGGCCGCACCTCGAGGAGCCTCTGTCGCACTTCGTGCGACAGGCCCGACAGAAGCGTGTAGTCGAGGTCGGCGGGCAGCGCGGTCTCTTCGTTTACCCGGGCGCGCTCGATGTCGTCCTGCTGTCGCTCGATGTAGCCCGCGTACTTGGCGCGCACCTCGACCTGGGCGCGCACCTGCGCCGCCAGCCGCTCGTCCATCGCGCCCTCGCCGCCTGCACGGCCCTCGCAGGCTGCACGGCCCTCGCCCGCTGCACCGCCCTCGGTGCCCGCCGCGGCTACGGCCGGCGCCCCGACAATCTCCAGCAGCGCCTCGTAGGTGACTCCCGGGCGCCTCAGCAGCTCGAACGCGGACACGTCGCGCGCGAGCGGCGCACCCAGCACGCGCTGCGCCCAGGGCGCCGGCACGTCCGCGGGCCGCAGGCGCAGCGCCTTGAGGCGCGCGACCTCGAGATCGGACGTGCGCCGCTTCGCCTCCAGGAGCGCCCAGCGCTCGTCATCGACGAGCCCCAGCTCGCGTCCCGCGGGCGTGAGGCGCAGGTCCGCGTTGTCCTCGCGCAGCAGCAGGCGGTGTTCGGCGCGGCTGGTGAACATGCGGTACGGCTCGCGCGTGCCGCGCGTCACCAGGTCATCGATGAGCACTCCGAGGTAGGCCTCGCTGCGCTTCGGGACCCAGGGCTCGCGATCCCTGACGGCGAGCGCGGCATTGATGCCGGCGATGAGGCCCTGCGCGGCGGCTTCCTCGTAGCCGGTGGTGCCGTTGATCTGGCCGGCGAAGTACAGGCCGGCGAGCGCGCGTGTCTCGAGGGAAGTCTTCAGGTCGCGCGGGTCGAAGAAGTCGTATTCGATGGCATAGCCGGGCCGTGTGAGGTGCGCGTTCTCGAAGCCGCAGATGGTGCGCACGAACTCGCACTGCACGTCGAAGGGCAGGCTCGTGGAGATGCCGTTCGGGTAGACCTCGTGGGTGTTCAGTCCCTCGGGCTCGACGAAGATCTGGTGCGAGGGCTTGTCCGCAAAGCGCACCACCTTGTCCTCGACCGAGGGACAGTAGCGTGGGCCGACGCCTTCGATTACGCCGGTGAACATCGGGGAGCGGTCTGTGGCGGCACGGATGATGTCGTGCGTTCGCTCGTTTGTCTTCGTAATGAAACAATCTACCTGCCTCGGATGCTCATTAACACGGCCGAGGAACGAAAAGACGGGAGCGGGGTCATCCCCCGGCTGAACCGCCATGACCGACCGGTCGAGGGTACGGCCGTCGATCCGCGGCGGGGTCCCGGTCTTCAGTCTTCCCACAGGCAGGGCCAGCTCGCGCAGCCGCGCGGCGAGCCGGTTGGAGGGTGCATCACCGGCCCGGCCGCCCGGATAGTTGGTGAGGCCGACGTGCATGCGTCCCGCGAGGAAGGTGCCCACGGTCAGCACCACCGCCGGGGCTTCGAAGCTGATACCGGTGACCGTGACCACACCGCGCACCCGGCCGCAGTCCACGATCAGGTCGGCCACCTCCTGCTGGAAGAGCGCCAGCTTCGGCTGGTTCTCGAGCAGGCTGCGGATGGCCTGCTTGTAGAGTTGCCGGTCGGCCTGGGCGCGGGTGGCGCGCACCGCCGGGCCCTTGCTGGCATTGAGCGTGCGGAACTGGATGCCGGCGCGGTCCGCCGCCCGGGCCATGGCGCCGCCGAGCGCGTCGATCTCGCGCACCAGGTGTCCCTTGCCGATGCCGCCGATGGCGGGATTGCAGCTCATCTGCCCCAGGGTCTCGATGCTTTGGGTGAGCAGCAGCGTGCGCGCTCCCACGCGTGCGGCGGCGAGGGCCGCCTCGGTGCCGGCATGGCCGCCGCCGATGACGATGACGTCGTAGGCGAATCGCTGCTGGGGACTCATGGCTTGCACGGCTGACGGCGGCGCGGGACGCGTATTGTAGGGCCGCAAACCCCACGAACAAGAGCGCGCTTGCCTTATGCTCTCACCGCATGCGGATCGCCCCTAGGGCCGTGGGCGCGCTGCTGGTGCTGGGTCTCAGCGCCGGTGCGGCAGCCGCGGCTGCGAGCGCGCCGGGCCTGGTACTGTCGGCGTGCGAGCTCGAGCACCCGTTGCGATTCACCGTCGTGGCGGCCGAGTGCGGCGTGCTGTCGGTCGCGGAGAATCCACAGGATCCTGCCGGCCGGCACATTCCCCTGCACGTGGCGCGCGTGCCGGCGATCAGCCGGCGCAAACAGGCGGACGCGCTGTTCATCCTGGCCGGCGGCCCGGGAGCGGCGGCCAGCGCGTTCTACACCACCGTGGCCGGCGCCTTCGCGCGCATTCACCGCGAGCGCGACATCGTCCTCATCGACCAGCGCGGCACCGGAGGATCGAACCCCCTCGATTGCGCAGCGGACGCGCAGCTGCTGTATCGCGCAACGCAGGACGAGATCGCCGCCGACACGCGACGCTGCCTCACCCGGCTCAGTGCGCGCGCCGACGTCGCCTACTACACCAGCAGTCTCGCCGTGCAGGATCTGGAGCGCGTGCGTGCGGCCTTGGGTATCGGGCGCATCGACCTGTACGGCAACTCCTACGGCACGCGGGTCGCGCAGCACTACCTGCGCCGCTTCCCGCAGCGCGTGCGCGCGCTGATTCTCGACGGCGTCGTGCCCGCGCCCGTGGCGCTCGGGCCGGCCACGGCGAGTGATGCGGAGCGCGCGCTCCTCGACATCCTGGCGCGCTGCGCCGCCGAGCGCGCCTGCCGCGCCCGCTACGGCGACCCCGCGCGCAGCTACCACAGCGTGCGGTCCTCGCTCGCGAACCATGCGGAGCCGGTGACGGTGGCCGATCCGTCCACGGGCGAGGCGACGCGCTTCAGTTTTGGCACCGCGCACCTGGCGACGGTGCTGCGCCTCGGCAGTTACACCGCGGAATACGCCGCGCTCCTGCCGCTGCTGCTCGATGAGGCCGCCGCGCACCAGGACTACGTACCCCTCGCCGCGCAGTTCCTGCTCATCGAGCGCGGCTACGGTGAGGCGCTCGCGAGCGGCATGCACAACAGCGTGGTGTGCGCCGAAGACGTGCCCTTCTATGACGCGCGTGGCATCGACCGCGCGCGCCTCGCCGACACCTTCCTCGGCACGCTGCAGCTCGACGGGCTCGAGGGCGTGTGCCGCATTTGGCCGCACGGGCCGATCGATGCGGACTTGCACGCGCCGCTGCAGAGCGACGTGCCGGCGCTGCTGCTGTCGGGGAGCGACGATCCGGTCACACCCCCGGCGTTCGCGCAGCTTGCGGTGCGCGGCTTCCCGCGCGGCCTCTCGATCGTGCTCGAGGGCTTCGGCCACGGCCAGCTGACCGCCCCCTGCATGGATCGCGTGCTGGCGCAGTTTCTCGCCCGCGCCTCGGTGGTCGGACTCGACCTCGACTGCACGCGCCGCGCGCGTCCGCTGCCGTTTTTCACCTCGCTGAACGGTCCGCCGCCCTGAAGGCGCGCGCACGCCTTATGCGCCCGTGATCGAGGCCACGCACCTCTACAAGCACTTCGGCGCGGTCACGGCCGTGCGCGACGTCAGTCTGCGCGCGCCGGACGGCCGCATCACCGGGCTCCTCGGGCCCAACGGCGCCGGCAAGTCCACCACGCTGCGCATGCTGTACACGGTGCTGCGGCCCGATGCGGGGGATGCGCTCATCGACGGGCACAGCGCGGTGCGCTCGCCCCTGCAGGCCGCCCGGCGCCTCGGGGTGCTGGCGCACGGCGCCGGCATCTATCCGAACCTGACGGCGCGCGAGAACATCCTGTACTTCGGCGCGCTGCACGGCCTGAAGCGCGCCGCGGCGCGCGAGCGCGCCGCCGAGCTCGTGGGGCTCCTGGAGATGGAGGAATTCGCCGACCGCCGCGCCAAGGGCTTCTCGCAGGGGGAGCGCGTCAAGACCGCACTCGCCCGCGCGCTCGTTCACCGGCCGCGCAACCTGGTGCTGGACGAGCCCACCAACGGGCTGGATGTCATGGCGGTGCGCGCCCTGCGCCGCCTGCTCGGATCGCTGCGCGAGGCCGGACACTGCGTACTGTTCTCGAGCCACGTGATGCAGGAGGTGAGCGCGCTGTGCGACGAGGTGGTGGTGATCGCGCACGGCACGGTGCTCGCGAGCGGCACCCCGGAGGCGATCCGCACCCGCACCGGCACCGCCGGCCTCGAGGAGGCCTTCGTCGCCCTGATCGCCGGCGCGGGTGGGACTTAAGCCGTGCGCGCCATCCTCACCGTGTTCGGCAAGGAGTTTCGCGAGAATCTGCGCGAGCGGCGCACGCTCATCTCGGCGCTGATCCTGGGTCCGCTGCTCGGTCCGTTGCTGTTCGCCGGCGGCCTGTCGCTGCGCATCGAGCGCGGCGCCGAGGAGGGTGAGCGCCCGATCACGCTCGCGGTGGTGCATGGCGAGCGCGCTCCGAACTTGCTCGGCTTCCTGCGCCAGTACGGGGTGCGGGTCGAGTCCGTGGACTACGACCCCGCCGCGGCCCGTGCCGCGGTGCAGGCGCACACCCACGAGCTGGTGCTGGCGGTGAGCGCGGACTTCGCCGCGCACCTGGCGGCGGGCACGCCCGCGGCGGTGCTGCTGTACGCGGATTCCTCCGACCCGTCCGTGTCCGGCACCCTCGCGCGGGTGAGCGCGCTCCTTGAGCAGTACGGCTCACTCCTCGCGCGGCTGCGGGTGGTGGCCCGCGGAGTGGATCCCCTGGTGCTGTCCCCGCTCGCGCTGCAGAACATCGACGTCGCCACTCCGGCGAGCCGTTCGGTGCTGGCGCTCGGGACCCTGAGCTACCTGGTGCTGCTCACCATGCTGATGGGCGGCATGTACCTCGCCATCGACACCACCGCCGGTGAGCGCGAGCGCGGCTCGCTCGAGCCGCTGCTCACCGTACCGGTGCCGCGCGAAGCTCTGATCTACGGCAAGATCCTCGCGACCTGCGCCTACATGACGCTGTCGCTGACTCTCACCGTGGCGGCATTCGCGATCATGCTGCGGTTCACGGGGCTGGAGCGCTTCGGCATGAGCGTCAATTTCGGCCCGCTCGTGGGCCTCGCCGTCGTCCTGTTCTGTCTGCCGCTGGTGCCCCTCGGTGCTGCGCTGATGACCATCGTGGCCGCCTCCACGCGCAGCTACCGCGAGGCGCAGACCTGGCTCGGTCTGGTTTTACTCGTGCCGACGCTGCCGCTGGTGTTCGCCGGCGTGATGGGACTGCGCCCGACGCTCGCGCTCATGGCGGTCCCCTCGCTCAGCCAGCACTTCCTCATTACGAGCCTGTTGCGCGATGAGCGGGTGCCGGCGGCGTATCTCGCCCTGTCGGTCGCAGCGACCCTCACCCTGGGCGCGCTGCTCATCGCCCTGGCCGGACGTCTCTACCGCCGCGAGGCGCTGCTGGGATAAGGCACGGCGGCCGCTGGCGGCGGTGCGCGCGCGAGCAGCGCGTGCAGCTGGGCGAGGTTCGCGTCCGCGAACGCGCGTGCCTCGACTTCGAAGCGGTTGTTCCAGTAGCCGCGCCGCAGGCATTCGAGCAGGTAGCGGGCCGCGGTGAGCTCGCCCGGCTGCCATTGCCTGATGACATGGCAGTACTCGTGCAGCATCAGCCAGGGGTTGGCGAAGAACCCGGCGGCACTGCCGCGCAGGTAGATGCGCCCGGGGCGCGTGGTCGCAACCGCGCCGTGCAGGCGCGCGAACCAGGAATGCTCGATCACCGTGACGCGGGCGACGCTCGCGCCCAGCAGCACTTCGAGCGCGGTGCGCACCTCAGGCGGTGGCGCTGCTGCGCGTGAGCGTCTCATGCGCGGCCCCACACTCAGGCGTGCGTATGCACCCACCCCATGGCCGGCCGGAAGCGCAGCGTGCGCGCGGGGCCGGCCGCGATGTCTTCGGGCAGCACCTGCACCCCGGCGTCCTCGAGGTAATGGCGCACCAGCTTGATCACGATGTCGCAGGCCGGATTCACCTGCGGGCTATCCGCGAGATGGGCCACGATCCGCGCCTGCAGACGGCGCGCGGCAGGGGCGCTCTCGCGCAGCGTCTCGAGGCAGCGGTGCAGCAGCAGCAGCTCGGTGGCGAGCGTCGAGTCGGTCACGTCGGCGGGCTTGGAGTGCCTGACGATGCAGCGCAGGTGCAACAGGGCTCCGGCCTCCTCGTCGGCGTCGTACACGCACACCGCAATCGCCGAGCGCAGCTCGGCTACCAGCAGCGCTTCGCCGGAACTGACTTCGAACCGATCGGGCGCGACCTGGATTTCTGCGCTGGCCATGTACTGTTGTATACCGCGCCGCATGAGGCTGCGCGTTTCTCCTGCCCAAAGTATGAACTGCCGCACGAAGCACGCGTAGAATATGCCAATGGGCTGCGGGCTGGGGAACATGCGCTGTCTCATCGCCGTCATGCTCGCGTGCGTCGTGGCGCAGTCCCCGGCACGCGCACAACCGGTGCCGGCCTCGCCCGTGTCGTCGATTCGCGTCAGCGGGGATGCCAGGATCACCGCCCGGCCCGATCGCGTACAGATCGATATCGGCGTGAGCACGCGCGCGGTGCAGTCGCAGGAGGCGGCGTCGCAGTGCGCGCGCCAGGTGGATGCGGTGCTGGCGGCGGTGCGCAAGGCCACCGGTCCCGCGGCGGACCTCAAGACCATCAGCTACTCGCTCAATCCGACCTACCAGTACCACCCGAAGGGCGAGGAGCCGACGCTCACCGGCTACAGCGCCCTGAACGTGGTGCAGGTGACGCTCGATGATCTGGCCAAAATCGGCACGGTCATCGACAGCGCGACGCAGGCCGGCGCCAATTACCTGCAGGGCATCCAGTTCACGCTGCGCGATCAGGACCTGGTGCGCGCCCAGGCGCTGCGCGAGGCGGCGACCCGGGCGCGCGCCGAAGTCGACGTGCTCGCCGCGACGCTGGGACTGAAGGTGGTGCGCGTGCTCAGCGTCGAGGAGAACAGTCCGCGCGTGATACCGGTGCGCGCCTACATGGCAGGACAGCGCGCGATGGCGAGTGCGGCCGCAGCGACACCGGTGGAGGCGGGGACCCTGGACGTGAGCGCCAACGTCTTGCTCACGGTGGAAGTGAGCCCCACGGCACGCTAGGCTCAGATTCGAAAGGACCGACCATGACCACGGTGCGTCAGTTGCTCGATCGCAAGGATCGGGCGGTGTTTTCAGTAGGACCGGAGACGCCGGTGCTGGAGGCGATCCGCGCAATGGCCGAGCATCACATCGGGGCGCTCCTGGTCATGAAGGGCGAGGTGCTCGCCGGCATCGTGTCCGAGCGCGACTACGCCCGCAAGGTGATCCTGCTCGGGCGCTCCTCCAGCGACACGCCGGTGCGCGACATCATGACCACCCCGGTTCTCACGGTGTCGCCCGAAACCTCCGTGGAGCAGTGCATGCAGTTGGTCACCGACAAGCGCGTGCGCCACCTGCCGGTGGTCGAGGCGGGCCGCGTCGTCGGCATGGTGTCGATCGGCGACCTGGTGAAGGCGCTCATCGCCGCGCAGCAGCAACAGATCGAGCAGCTCGAGAGTTACATCCACAGCTGACGAGGGACCCGTGCGTTGGATCTCGGTGAGGTGCCTGACGGCTGCAGCTCTGGCCTCGGCGCTCCTCGCACCTCGCGTCCCTGCTGACGAGACATCGAGGGGCAGCCCGGGCGTCTTCGCGTTGGGGCTCGGGGTGGTGTATCTCGCTCCGGCGAATCCAATTCTCAGCGACGGAACCAGTATGGGCGGGAAGCTGTACCCGCAGATCTCCGGAGAGTGGTTCCTGGGGCGCAGTTGGTCAACCGAGCTTGCCCTTGGGACGCCGACGAACTTCGGTGTGACGAACTTCGGTGTGAAATTGGGCGGGATCAGGTTGATGCCGAATGCGTGGACGACCATGTACCGCTTCGCGCCTGAATCCCGTCTGCGGCCGTACCTGGGCGCAGGTTTTCACTACACGAGGTCGTCTCTGATAGATCAAGGTCCCAGCAACTACACCAGAATCGCAAGCTCCACCGTGGGCGCGGTCGCTCAGGCAGGACTTGATGTACCGGCTTCGCCGAATTGGCACCTGAAGGTGGATATCCGGTATCTGGCTTGGCTCGAGCCCAGCTCGGGCACGGTGCAGGGGGGGCTGGGTGCGCAGCCATACAGGATCGACCCTTTCCTGTACAGCCTCGTCGGCAGCTACCGCTGGTAGCCGAGCGGTGGCACGGTTTCGCCGTGCAAGTCGCGCGGCCGCTACTTGCGCCAGTACGCCGGCCGGAACAGCACGATCACGCTGAAGATCTCCAGTCTTCCGAGCAGCATCGCCGCCGTGCAGATCCAGGTCTGCTGGACGGTGAGCGCATGCAGGTTGTGCACCGCACCCGGGGGCCCGAAGCCGTGTGCCGTGTTGTTGATCGAGGCGATGACCGCGCTCATGGAGGAGTCGAAGTCGAGTCCGGTGAGCAGCATGGCGAAGGTGAGCAGCACCGCGGTCATGAAATACAGGAAGATGAACGCCAGCACCGCGTGACCCACACCGTCCGGGATGGGCCGGCCGCCGATGCGCACCGGCGCGATGGCGGCCGGATGAATGAGGAGTGTGAGCTCGCGGCCCGCCTGCCGCGTCAGCAGCAGCGTGCGGAACATCTTGATGCCGCCTCCGGTCGAGCCGGTGCTGCACACGATGCAGGACAGGAACAGCATCCAGTAGGGCGCGAACACCGGCCAGCGCTGGTAGTCCTGGGTGGTGAGGCCGCTGGTGGTGGCCTGGGAGATGACGTTGAATGCCGAGTGGCGCAGCGCGGTGGAGAAATCCGCATACACCTCGTCGCGGGTGAGCAGCACCGCGATCGCGACCACGCTCACCGCCAGCAGCGCGAATATCGCCTTGCACTCCGGGTCGACCTTGTAGCTCTCCAGTGACAGGCGCCGCAGCGCGATGAAGTGGCGCGCGAAGTTCAGCGACGCGATCAGCATCAGCAGGATCAGCACCGCCTCGATCGCCGGGGAGCCGAAGTACGCGATGCTGCGGTCGTGGGTGGAAAAGCCGCCCAGCCCCACCGCCGAGAAGGCATGGCAGATGGCATCGAACCACGACATGCCGCAGATCCGCAGCGCCGCGATGCCGGCAAGGGTGATGAGCGCATACACCAGCCACAGCGATTTCGCGGTCTCGGTGATGCGCGGCGCCAGCCGCTCGTCCTTCACCGACCCCGGCGCCTGTCCCTTGTACAGCTGCATGCCGCCCACGCCGAGCACCGGCAGCACCGCGAGCGCCATGACGATGACGCCGAGCCCGCCGAACCAGTGCAGCGAATGGCGCCAGAAGTTCAGCGAGGGTGGCAGCTGATCGAGCCCGTTCAACACGGTCGAGCCGGTGGTGGTGAGCCCGGACATGGCCTCGAAGAACGCACCGGTGAAGCTCAAGTCCGGCAGCGACAGGAGCAGCGGCAGCGCCGCGGCACCCGGCAGCAGCAGCCAGCCGAGCGTGAGCAGCAGGAACCCGTCGCGCGCCTTCAGCGCCCGCCGGAAGCGCAGCGTCGCGCCCGCCAGCAGGAGCCCCGCGCCGGCGGTGAGCGCCGCGGCCAGCAGGAATTTCGGCCACAGACCATCGGCCATCACCAGGGAACAGCCGACCGGCAGGGCGTAGGCGAGCGCGAAGGTCCCCAGCAGCAACCCCAGAACGTGCGCGACCGCGAGCACCGCCGCGCCCTAACGCGTCGAACGCAGGAACAGGCGTTCGACCGCCTCGAGGTGGCGGCGATCGGCGAGGAACAGGATCACATGGTCGTCCGCGCACACCAGGGTGTCGTGGTGCGCCATGATGACCTCCTCACCCCGCACCACCGCGCCGATGGAGGCGCCTTCGGGCAGCGGAATCTGCCCCACCATCTTGCCGACCACGCGCGAGCTGCGCTCGTCGCCGTGCACGATCGCCTCCAGCGCCTCGGCGGCGCCGCGTTTGAGGGAATGCACGCGTACCACGTCGCCGCGGCGCACGTACGCGAGCAGCGAGCCGATGGTGACGGTCTGCGGCGAGATGGCGATGTCGATGCTGCTGCTCTCGACCAGCTCGGTGTACGAGGGCTTGTTGATGAGGGCGATCGCCTTGTGCGCACCCAGACGCTTGGCGAGCATCGCCGAGAGGATGTTGGCTTCTTCCGAATTGGTGAGTGCCGCAAACACATCCGCGCTGTCGATGTTCTCCTCGATCAGCAGCTCCTCGTCCGCGGCATCGCCGTGCAGCACGATGGCGTTTTCCAGGAGTTCCGCGATGCGGCGTGCCTGGCGCGCATCGCGCTCGATGATCTTCACCTGGTTGTGCGGCTCGAGCGTCTTGGCGAGGCGGAAGCCGATGTTGCCGCCGCCGGCGATGACGATGCGCCGCGCCGGGTCGTCGGCGTGGCGCAATTCGCCCATGACGCGGCGGATGTCGTTGCGCGCCGCCAGGAAGAATATCTCGTCGCCCTCCTGCACGACGGTGTCACCCTCGGGGGCAACGCCGCGGCCGTCACGGTAGATGGCGACCACGCGCACCTCCACCTTGGGCAGATGCCGCTTCAGCTCGCGCAGGCTCTGACCGACCAGGAGGCCGTCGCGCCGCGCCCGCACCCCCACCAGGCGCACCTTGCCGTCGGCGAAATCCAGCACCTGCAGCGTGCCGGGATGATAGATGAGACGCTCGACGTAATCGGTCACCAGCTGCTCGGGGTTGATGAACACATCTACCGAGAGGCCCTCGGCGCCGAACAGCGCCGCGCGGCTGGTGTAATCGGCCGCGCGGATGCGCGCGATCTTGGTCGGGGTGCGAAACAGCGTGAACGCCACCTCGCAGGCCATCATGTTGACCTCGTCGCTGGAGGTGAGCGCGACGATGATGTCGGCCTCGGCGGCGCCCGCGTTCTCGAGCACCGTCGGATGGGCGGCGTTGCCGGCGACGGTACGCACGTCCAGGCGGTCCTGCAGATCGCGCAGCACCTCCTCGTTGACGTCCACCACCGTGACCTCGTTGGCCTCTTCGCGCGACAGGTGGTCGGCGGCGGTGCGGCCGACCTGACCGGCACCCAGGATGAGGATTTTCATGCTGACCTACAGCGGTTCGAGATTCGCGTACTGCACCATCAGCCATTTCGTGCCCTGGCGCTCGAAGCTCACCTGCACGCGCGCCTGCGCACCGTTCCCCTCGACGTTGAGGATCACACCCTCGCCGAACTTGCCGTGCCGCACCCGCGCCCCGAGCCGCACGCCGGCCACCGCCGGCTCCTCGAAGCGAAAGCGCCCCACCGCGGCAGGTAACGACACACCCACGCGCGGGCGCACCTCTTCCAGCAGCTCCTCGGGGATCTCGCGCACGAAGCGCGACGCCTGGCCGTAGCTGTCGACGCCGTGCAGACGCCGCTGCTCGGCCCAGGTCAGATACAGCTGCCGCATGGCGCGTGTCATGCCGACATAACACAGCCGGCGCTCTTCCTCCAGGCCGTCGAGGTCGGTGAGCGAGCGTTGATGCGGGAACAGCCCTTCCTCCATGCCGCACAGGAACACCACCGGGAACTCCAGCCCCTTGGCGCTGTGCAGCGTCATCATCTGCACGCAGTCCTCCCACTCATCCGCCTGGCCTTCGCCGGATTCGAGGGCGGCGTGCGCCAGGAACGCCTCGAGCGGCGGCAGCTCCGCCGCCTCGGGCGTGAAGCCGCGCGCGGCGCTCACCAGCTCATCGAGGTTCTCGACGCGCGCTTCGCCGCGCTCGGCCTTCTCGCGGCGGTAGTGCTCGATGAGGCCGCTCGCTTTCAACACCTGATCCACCTGCTCGTGCAGCGCGAGGCCCCGGCTCTCGCCGGCGAGGCGCTCGATGAGCGCGAGGAACCCGTGGATGGCGCCGCCCGCCTTGGCCGCGAGGGCCCCCCCGCCGCCGCTGCAGACGGCGGCGGCCGCCTGCCACAGCGAGCAGCCGGCTCCGCGGGCATGCTCGCGCAGCACCTCGAGGCTCTTCGCGCCCACGCCGCGCGTCGGCAGGTTCACCACGCGCTCGAAGGAGGCGTCGTCGTTGCGGTTGGAGATCAGCCGCAGGTAGGCGAGCGCGTCCTTGATCTCCGCACGCTCGAAGAACCGCAGGCCCCCGTACACCCGGTACGGCACGCGCGCCGACAGAAACGCCTCTTCGAACACGCGCGACTGTGCGTTGGAGCGGTACAGGATCGCGATCTCGCGCCGCTGCCCGCCCTGCGCCACCCACTCGCGGATACGGTGCGTGACGAACTCCGCCTCGTCGCGCTCGTTGAAGGCGGTGTAGAGGCGGATCGGCTCGCCGCGCGCACCGCGGGTCCAGAGGGTCTTGCCGAGGCGGCTGGCGTTGTGCGCGATGACGCCGTTGGCCGCCTCCAGAATGGTCGCGGTGGAGCGGTAGTTCTGCTCGAGGCGAAAGAGTGCCGCCAGCGGGTAGTCGCGCCGGAACTGCTGCAGGTTCTCGACCCGTGCGCCACGGAACTTGTAAATCGACTGATCGTCGTCCCCTACCACGAACGGGTGACTCGCGGCGCCTGCCCCGGCTGCCGTGCTCGCCGGGGCGAGCAGGCGCATCCAGGCGTACTGGATGGCATTGGTGTCCTGGAACTCATCCACCAGCACGTGCCGGAAGCGCTGCCGGTAGTGCGCCAGGAGCCCCGCGTTGTCGCGCCACAATTCGAATGCGCGCAGCAGCAGCTCCGCGAAATCCACCACCCCCGCGCGGGCGCAGGCGGCCTCGTAGGCCGCGTACAGCCTGATCAGCTGGCTGCGGGTCGGGTCGCTCGCCTCCTTCAGGTGCTGCGGACGGCGGCCCTCGTCCTTGTTGGAGTTGATGAACCACTGCACCTCGCGCGGCACCCAGCGCGTCTCATCCAGATCGGAGGCCTTGAGGAGCTTGCGGATGAGACGCTGCTGATCCTCGGAGTCGAGGATCTGAAATCCCTGCGCGAGGTTCGCCTCGCGCCAGTGCAGCCGCAGCAGCCGGTGGGCGATGCCGTGAAAGGTGCCGATCCACAGCGCGCCGCTCGGCACGCCCAGCAGCCGCTCGACGCGCGCGCGCATCTCGCCCGCGGCCTTGTTGGTGAAGGTCACCGCCAGGATCCCGTGCGGGGAGGCGCCCTCGGCCTGGATCACCCAGGCGATCCGGTGCGTCAGCACGCGCGTCTTGCCGCTGCCCGCCCCGGCCAGCACCAGCACCGGACCTAAGCGGGCCGTGACGGCGGCGCGCTGCGCCTCGTTCAGGGGATCGAGGATCGGGGACACATCCATGGCGGGCGCATTCTACGGGAAACGCACCAGGCTCAGGCCCCCCGGGGCTTCAACGCTCCTGCGCGAAGCGCACCAGCGCCACGACGAAGCTCAGCAACACAGGTCCGATCACCAGTCCCAGGATGCCGAAGGCGGCGGCACCGCCGATGGCGCCGATGAAAATCGCCAGCGTCGACACCTCCACCTGGTGCGCGGTCAGGAGCGGGCGCAGGATGTTCTCCCCGACCCACATGGCCGCGGTCCAGCAGGCGAGGAAAATCGCCGCGCCCCAGCGCCCGCCGAAGCCCAGATACAGCACCGCCGGAATCAGCACGGCGCCCGCGCCGGCCGGCAGGAAGGCGGCCACGGTGGCCAGCACGCCGAACACCACCGCTGAGGGCAGGCCCACCAGGGCGAAACCCACGCCGACGAAGATGCCCTGGATGAGGGCCGTCACGGTGGAACCAAACACCACGGCGCGCGTCACGTCGCCCAGGTATTTCAGCAGCCGCGCGCGCCGCTCGTGCTCCACCGGCACGAGGCGTGTCAGGCCATCGAGCATCGCGCGCCCGTCGCGCAGGAAGAAGAACAGCATGAACAGCATCATGAAGAAGCCGACCAGGGTGCCGATCGCGCCCAGCGCAACGCTCCCTCCCATGGAGGCGGCGCTCTTGAGCAGTGTCTGCAGGCCGTTGGTCATCCAGCCCTGCAGCTGCTCGGCGCTGACCAGCGCGTTCTCGCGCATCCAGCCGACCGCGCCGCCGATGAGCGGATAGCCCGACAGACGCTCGACCACCTCGGGGAAGGAGAGGAAGCTGTGGCCGCGCAGATACTCGATGAGCCGCGTCACCTGGCCGACGAACGCGCCCGTCAGCACCGACAGCGGCGCCAGCACCAGGAAGGGCGTCAGCGCGGTGAGGATGCCGGCCGAGAGGGCCCGCCGGCCCTTGAGGCGCTGCGCGAGCCGCTCCTGCAGCGGATGCAGGATGAAAGCCAGCACCGCCGCCCAGCCGAGCATGCCGCTCAAGGGGTCGAGGATCTTCAGCAGCAGGTAGCCGAGGATCGCCGCGGTGGCGAGCTGAAAGGTGCGCAGGTAGAAGGCGGATTCCAACGCCGCTACTCGGAGCCGCTCACCTTGCCGAAGCGGTAGTTGACGCGCAGGCCGTACACGCGCGGCTCGTTGGTCGTCTGGCGCAGGTCGAAGTTGCCGGTACTGGTGTAGATGATCGCGTTCTTGTCCGTGAGGTTCCTGACGTAGAGCTCGGCAAGCCAATGGCTGCCTTCGGGATTCAACCCGAAGCGCAGGTTCATGATGGTGTAGTCCGGCTGCAGCATGCGCGGAAAGCCGTTTGAGCCGGCGACATGAAGGTCGTTCCACATGTCACCCTTGTGGGACAGGTCGAACTGCGCGTACCCCCTGAGGTTGCCGCCCAGCGCATGCTCGTAGCGCAGGTTGGCGCTGTAGTTGAAGTACGGCACGTAGGGCAGCCGCTCGCCGACATTGACGGCGAAGGCCGTGAAGGTACTCGATACCAGGTGCGCGTCGGTGTAGGCGGCGGAAGCCTGGAATGACCAGCTGTCACTTATCTTGTAATTGACATTCGACTCGACGCCGTAGATGCGCCCGTCACCCACGTTGGCGTTGAAACTGCTGGGGGCGCAGATGTCTATGTCATAGAGGAGCGTCTGCAGGTTTTTCCAATCCATGTAGTAGGCCGCGCCGTCCCACACAAGGTGGCCTGCCAGGCTGGTCGTCTTCCAGCCGAGTTCGTAATTGTTGAGTGTGTCGGGTACATAGCTCGACGGCACCCCGTTCGCATAGCACGAAGCGGGAAAGCCGGAATTAGCCCCGCCATCGCGGAAACCCTGGGAGAAATCGGCGTACAGCATCACCTTGTCGGTGAGCTTGTAGTTGATCCCGAACTTGCTGTTCCACTTGTGCGAGGAGCCCGTCGACAAGGTCGACGCCGTGGGGGCGTAGGCAAACTGCCCGTAGGGGCTGAAGTAGGAGAAGCTGGAGTGAAAGTGCACGACTCCTGCTTCGACGTTGAGCTTGTCCGTGAGATCGAAGCTGATGTCCGCAAACTCAGTGGTCTGCAGGTAGTCGGAGCGGGTGGTATAGCTGTACCAGATTCCTGGGGGGAGCGAGGAGGCGGTTTGGCCGTAATAGGCGAGATAATACTGGAACAAGTCACCCTGTGGCTTCAGTCCCGGGTTGTAGTAGGTGCTGCCGGAGTTCTTGTCTACGGTCTTCTCCCAGTACAGACCCGCGAGCCAGTGGAAACGCCCGCCGGGCTTGGACACGAGCCGCAGCTCGTCCGACCAGCGCTCGGGATTGGTGTGGTATTCGTAGTATTGCAGCGGGACATTGCAGCCACTGAAGGGCTCGGCGGGGGCGCTGTAGTGCGGTCCGGTATCGCACGCCAGTGACTCTACGAACCCAGGCTGGAGGCCAGAGTCCGGGTGACTGAAGTTCTCCATGTATTGGGAGTACTCGTTCAGCTGCCGCGTCGGCAGCGACCAGTAAGTGCTGGCGAAGACCAGGTCCGCGATGCCGACGTTTCCGTCTAAGTGCAAATCCCAGTTCTTGGCCTGAAAGCGATGGTCCTCCGGACCGAAGCGCTGCACGGTGCGGGGCACATGTGGATCTTCGTCCCACGCGCCGAGCGCGGACAGGCGCTGATAGTCGTAGGACGCCGTCGCACTCCAGGAATCGCTGAACACCGCTTTGAGGGCGACACGCCCGCCCTCCTGATGCTCGCGGTTGTAATCGTTACGCGCCCACTGCGCGTTGGTTGAGACCGTACCGTTGACCCAGTTGCGCGTGGTGAGCGCGTTGTTGACGAAGCCGCCGTGGGCGGCGCTGAACGCGGAGACGCGCAGTCCGAGCCGGCCCTCGATCAGCGGCACATTGAGAAACGCCTCGTAGCTCTGGTCTTGCTGGCCACCCTGGATCTTGCCGCCGTCGAAATCGGCGCCGGCGCTGAAGCCATTCACGTCGGGCTTGTTGGTGATGTAGCGCACCGCGCCAGCCATGGAGCCGGCGCCGAAGGTCGTACCCTGCGGGCCGTTCAACACTTCGATGCGCTCGATGTCGTAAAGGTGCAGGTCCGGCTGCACCCCGTACCAGCTCAGGGACGAGTCGTCGAGAAAAAATCCGGTCGCGGAGCTGTTCGCGTAGTTCGGATTGCTTCCGTCGGAAACGCCGCGCATGAAGAAGACCTGGGTGCCGGGGCCCACGCTGATGAACGAAATCGACGGCACCTTCGCCGCATAGTCATCGAATTGCGTAATGGCGAGATTCTGCAGGTCCTTGTGCGTGAACACGTCGATGCTGATGGGGACGTCCTGGAGGTTCTCCTCGCGCTTGCGCGCCGTGACGACCACTTCCTGCAGCCCGCCGCCGGCAGCATCCGCGGTCGCCGCCAATGCGGGCGTGCGCGGTGCGGCCACACTGGCGAGCGCTGCTGCGACGGCGAGGCCGATCCGGGAGCCTGGAGGCAGCGTCGCCTTGCAAAAGTGATCGGCCGCACGAACCTTGGCTCTGATACCCATGCGCTGCCCCCCCTTCAGTCACCACTATCGCGCGCTTTTTGCGCTGGCGCGTGCCCCGATCATCCTTGGTGCGGGCGCTCTTAGTCAACGATCGTTCAACAAGGGCGATCCGCTGCAAGCTCGCGGCGTTCAGCCGCTCTAGAAGCGCTCGAGACTGTCTCCGAGGGCACGACGCAAAGGCTCGAGCTCAGTGGCGAAATGCCGCCAGTAACCCACTCCCGAGGTATAGAGCGGCTGACGCACCTGTTCGGCGCTGGCGGTGCGCACCGAGCGTTGCGTCTGGTGAAAGGAGAGGCAGGCGGCCTCGAAGGGCAGCCGGCAGTGCTCGAGCAGGAGGCGGATGTTCGCCTCCGGGTCGCGCACCAGCTCCTCGTACTGAAGATGCAGCACTTTGCCCGGCAGCACGGCATCCCAGTGATCCATGAGCGACAGATAGCAACGGTAGTACCGACCCAGATGGTCGAGGTCGTAACTGAAGGTCTGCCCTTCCGCGAAGTGCTGCTTGAAGGTGCTGAAGCAGCAATCCATCGGATGACGACGTGCGTCGATGATGGTTGCGTGCGGCAGGATCGCGTGGATGAGTCCGACGTGACTGAAATTATTGGGCAGCTTGTCGGTGAAGCGCTCCCGCCCCCGCCGTAGCGGCGCGGTCTCCTCGATGTAGCGGCTGCCGAGCGCACCGAGCTGCACCGCCGAGGCGCCGCCGACGCTCTCGGGGTAGCCGTCGCGGTTGGCGGACAGGTCTTCGAACTCGCGCGCGATGTTGATGATGTTCGGCAGCTCCATGGTGCCTTCGACGCACGAGTGGCTGGCGAGGATCTGCTCGACCAGCGTCGATCCGGAGCGCGGCAGGCCGACGATGAAGATCGGCGCGTCGCTGAGGTTCCCACTGCCGGCGCGCGCGGCAAAAAACGCGCCGTCAAAGAACGCGCGAATGCGCGCGCTGCGGCGCTCGAAGTTCTCGATGTCGAACGGCGCATCGAGGCGCCGCCGCGCGTTGCCCGTGGCGTAGTGCGCGAAGGCTTGCGGGTACAGCTGGCGCTGCTCGAAAGCCTTGCCCAGCGCAAAATTCAGCTGCGCCTCGTTGGAGCGCGCGCCCTTATCGCTCGCGAGCAGGGACTGCATGGCGGCGACCTCGGTCTCGCTGAAGGTATAATTCTTGAGGTCAGCCAGGCTCCAGTAGGCTTCCGCATTGCCCGGATCCAGCGCCAGCGCCGCCTTATAGGAGGCCTCGCTCTCGCGCCGCCTGCCGAGCGTCTTTTGAACGTGTCCGATGGACATCCGCAGCCGTACCTCGTCGGGCTTGAAGCGCGCCGCCTGCTCGTAGGCCTCGAGCGCTTCCTCCTGGCGCATGAGCCGCGTCGACACGGCGGCGATGGTGATCCAGCTCTGCGGGTTTTCGGGCTCCATCTTCAGTAAGTGGCGTGCGGCGGCGTCCGCTTCCTTGATGCGGCCCAAGGCAAGGAGCGCCGGGCCGAGTCCCCGGTACGCGAGCGGGACGTGCTCGGACTGTTTGCGGGCATGGCGCAGCAGGCGCTCGGCATCGTGGGGTACGTCCGCCGCGAGCGAGAGTGCCGCCAGCCCGCACAGCGCGGCCACATGACTCGCATCGGAGCGCAGGATTTCACGAAACAAGACTTCCGATTTTTTCCGGTCGTCGGCCACGAGCGCGGCCGTGGCTTCCTCTACACGCTGCCGCTGCGGATCGCTGAGGCGCGCGCGCTCGAAGGCCGTACGGGCATCCGCGTACTGGCCCAGGTCAACGAGCACGTCGCCGTAGGCGAGCCAGGCGAGATGGTGGTGGGGCGTGCTCTTCAGAACCCGCCGTACTTCTTCGCGTGCCTGCTCGGGCCTGCCGTCGCAGCGGTAGGCGCGCGCGAGATCGACCCGCGCGTGGGCGAAGCCGGGCGCGCCCGCGAGCACGCGCTCGAGAATGGCGATGCTCTCAGCGATCTTGTCCTGGGCGAGGAGCGCAGCGCCGAGGAGCCACTGGCAGTTGAGATCACCGGGCGCCTGCGCCTCGAGCGAGCGCAGCCACGCTTCCGCGGTCGCCGCCTGACCGGCGCGCAGCGCCGCGTGCGCGCGGCGGCGGCTCTCTTCGAATGCGACTGGTGCGTGCGGCGCGCTCATGGTTTCTGAGGTGCAGGTACCCGACAGTTTGCCCCGGCAGCGGGGGCTCAGGCTACACTTCTCCGCCGGGTACCGCCCGGTGCGCGTACACAACTCGAAAGACCGCGTACATGAAACGCCTGCCGCCGATTGCTGTTGCTTTCATCGCCGGCCTTGCGCCGCTCGCGGCACAGGCGGGCCGCGCCCTGACGCCGGAGGATTGGTTCCGCTTCCAGGCGCTGTCCGATCTTAGGATCTCGCCCGATGGCGCCGGGGTCGCCTACCTGGTGACGAGCTACGACCGGGAGTCCGACGAATCCCGGAGCGCGCTGTGGATGGCCAACTGGGCGGGGGACGCGAGCGTGCAGCTGACGCGCGGCGAGAGCGTGTCGGAGCCGCGCTTCAGCCCCGACGGGCGCTACCTGAGCTTCCTGTCGGCGCGCCCTGCCGGGGAGCGGACCCAGCTGTGGGTTCTGGATCGGCGCGGTGGGGAGCCGCGGCAGCTGACTCACGTCAGCGGGGAGCTCACGAGCTACGAGTGGTCGCCCGACGCTCAGCGCCTCGTGCTCGTCATGCACGCCAGCGGCGAGGCGGAGGCCAAACCGCCGCAACCCATCGTCATCGACGCGTTCGAGTTCAAACACGACCGGGAGGGCTACCTGAGCGCGGCCTCGCACGCGCATCTGTACCTCTTCGATGTGCGCAGCGGCGCCTGCCAGGCGCTCACCGCGGATTTCGGCCGCCGGGAATCGCATCCGGCCTGGTCGCCCGACGGCGGGCAGATCGCCTACCTCAGCGATCCCATGAAGGGCCCTGGTGAGACCGGCAGCGATGAGATCGATCTCATTGCCGCCCGCGCCGGCGCGACGCCGCGGCAGCTGCTGACGGGCTGGTCGCCCAACAACCCGAGGCTCGCATGGAGTCCGGACGGAACGCGACTCGCGTTCCTGCAGGGCGCGCAGCCGAGATTCAACGCCTACATCATGGACACTCTGGCGACGGTCGAGGTGAAGTCGGGTGAGGTGCGCGCCCTGACCGAGCGCCTCGATCGCGCGGTCCTCTCGCCGGCGTTCGCAGCCGACGGCCGCTCACTTGAATTCGCCGTCGAGGACGACGGCACCCAGTACCCGGCGCGGGTGCCGCTCGCGGGCGGGGCGATCGAGCGCCTCGGCGGGCCCATGGTGGTGCACGAGCTCGCCGCGGCGGCCGGGCACACCGCGGTGTTGGTTTCGACCGACGGCTCGCCGGTGGAAGTCTATGCGCTCGAGCAGGGCCGGCTGCGGCCCCTGAGCGCGCACAACCAGGCGCTGTTCGGGGAGTTGCAGCTCGGATCGGTCGAGGACATCGCCTTCAGGAGCCGCGACGGCACGGCGGTGCACGGACAGCTCGTCAAGCCGCCCGACTACCGGTCCGGGCGGCGCTATCCGACCATCGTGTGGATCCACGGCGGACCGAACGGCCAGGACGACCACTCCCTCGAGCTGCAGGGCTACGGACCGCCGCTCGAGCGGCAGCTGTTCGCGACCCACGGGTACGTGGTGCTCGCCGTCAACTATCGCGGCAGCACCGGGCGCGGCGCGCAGTTCGCCCGCAGCATTCTCGCCGACTGGGGCCACAAGGAAGTCGAGGACCTGCTCGCCGGGGTCGATTACGCGGTCGGCTTGGGGCTGGCCGATCCGGCACGCCTGGGGGTCGGCGGCTGGAGCTACGGCGGTCTGCTCACCGACTACCTGATCGCGAGTGACACGCGCTTCAAGGCGGCGATCAGCGGCGCCGGTAGCGGCAATCAACTCTCGACCTACGGCACCGACGAATACGTCGTGGAATACAACGCCGAGCTCGGACCCCCGTGGCGCAATCCGGCGTTATGGCTCAAGGTGTCCTACCCGTTCTTTCACGCCGACCGGATCCGCACTCCGACGCTGTTCCTCGGCGGTGACCGGGACTTCAACGTGCCGGTAGCCGGCAGCGAGCAGATGTATCAGGCCCTGCGCACGCTCGGGGTCCCGGCGCAACTCATTGTCTATCCCGGGGAGTACCACTCGCTCACCCGACCGAGCTTCCTGGTCGATCGCTCCCGGCGTTACCTCGAGTGGATGGGGAAGTACCTCCAGGGCCAGCCCTAGCGGGCGGCGCTCTGCGGCGCCTCACCGGGCGCGGCCGACGAAAGTCTCATCGGTGAGGCTGTCCAGGAACGCGAGCAGCGCGCTGCGCTCGGCAGCGGAGAACGGCACGCGTGGCAGACGCCGATCGGCACGCGCGGCCTGGGCGAGGGACGAATAGTGATCGAGCACCGCGGTGAGGCTCGCGAAGCGTCCGTCGTGCATGTACGGGGCGGTGAGCGCCACGTTGCGCAGGGTCGGGACCCGCATCGGGCGGGCGCTCGTGCCGTTGCGTGCGAAGCTCGCCGGCCCGGTCTCACCCTGCGCATCGCGCCAGTTGCCCGAGAAGTTGAATCCCGAGTGGCACCCCGAGCAGCCCGCGCGCCTGGAGAAGAACAGCGCCATGCCCTGCTTGGCTTGCCCCGACAGCGCCTCGTGCTCGCCGCCGAACACGTAGCGATCGAAGGGCGAGCCGCCCGAGATCAGCGTGCGCTCGAAGCTCGCGATGGCCTTGACCACATGCTCGAAGGTCACGGGGGCGGGATCCCCCGGGAAGGCGGCGGCGAAGTCGTCCGCATAGGCCCGATCCGCCGCCAGCTGCGCGCACACGGCGGCCTCGCGGCCCTTGAGCCCGAGCTCCAGCGGGTGCTCATTCAACATCGGCTCGAGCATCTGTGCCTCGAGCGAGCGCACCCGGGGCCTCATCCAGCCGAAGCTGATGTTGTAAGCGACGTTGACCAGCGCCATGGCGTTGTGCGGCAGCGCCTCGCCGGTGGCGCCGATGGCGACCGGCCGATCCTGTGCGAAGGAGTGCGCCGGTTCGTGACAGCTCGCGCAGCTGTACTGGCCGCTCACCGACAGGCGGCGCTCGAAGAACAGCCGCTCACCGAGCGCCACCTTGGCCCCGGACATGGGATTGTCAGGCGGTACCGCGGGCGTGGGGAAACCCCGCGGCAGGTGCCAGACATACTCTTCGGCCGCCAGCGGACAGGTGGCGGCGAGCAGCAGCAGCGCAGCTGCCGGGAGGCCTCCCCGCGCGCGCCTCAGCGCCAGCTGGCCGCCGTGCCGGCGCGCGTCAACGCCGCGGTCTGGCCCGCGATCTGCGCTCGCTCCTGGATCCACTTGTCGAGTTCGTCCAGGTTGGTGGCATTGCTGCCGGAGGCGTTGGCGCGCTGATCCGCGGCCCAGCTCTTCATGGCCGCCAGGAGCTTGCCCGCCAGCGCCCGGTTACCTGCGTACAGGTCGAGGTACGCCTGCTGCGCATCGGGGACGCGACTGAGCGCGAGATACGCCTCGCCGCGATACTCGAGAGCGTCCGCGAAGCCCGGCTTGAGAATGAGCGCCTTGTCGTAGGCCGCGAGCGCCTCCTCGTAGTGCCCGAGCTTGCGGCTCGTGTAGCCCACGTAGTTCCACGCCTCGTGCAGCTGGGGGTCGAGCCCGGTCGCCTGCTGGAACTTGGCCAGCGCTTGCGTATAGCGCTCGCGGGCCTCCTGCGCGGCCTTGTCCTTCTTGCCGGCATCGTTCGCCTGCGCGGCGCTCTCCTGTGCCTTGTCGGCTTTCTTCACGTAGTGCACGCCGTCGTTGTAGGCGTCGCGCGCCTTCTGTTGCGGCGTCTGCTCGCGCGCCATGGGCGGTGGTGAGGGCATGGACATCCCGCCGCCGCCGTTGGCCCAGGCCGCGGCCATCCCGCTCGCCAGCAGCGCGCCGGCCAGCACCCGAAGAGCAATGCGCATAAACCGTCCTCCTGAGAGCCCTATGCTGCAACGTTCGCGCCGCAGCGGGCAACCGCCCGCGAGCGCGCCTTCAGCCGATGGCCGTTCCCTCACCCGCCGCGCCTACGGCGCCCTGGGGGCCGGCGCCGCGACCGACCAGTGGGCGTTGCGGAATTTCCACCGGCCGTCGCGCCGTTCCGCCACGGCGGTGAAGTAGCCGCGGTCCGTGACCCGGCCGCCGTCGGCGGCCACCCGCAGCTCGGACCACGAGCTCGCCATCACCGCCAGATCCGGCGTCAGCGGGTCGATGCGCAGATCGTCTCCCCAGCGCAGCTCGATGGACCTGAGCGTGCGCGTGAGATCGTCGATCCCGCGCGCCGCGGACGCGGCGTTCGAAAACACCAGTTGCCCGTCGGAGGCCATGAAGAACGAGGTGCTCGGGGAGAAGTAACGGCGCCAGGCGGCCGGGCCTTCGCGCGTGACGTCGTGCGCGACGTCCCGGGCGAACTGGCGCACCGCGTCGTTGACGGCGCTGCGCGTCGCAGGGCTCAGGGCGGCCGGCGCGGCGCCCACGGCATCAGGCCGTGGCTCGCAGCCGCTCGAGGCCAGCGCTGCCGTGATGAGGATTGCCGCCGCGACGCGCACGCGCTCACCAGCGATTGCGCAACTCGCGCAGCTTCACGAACACGGTGCGGGCATCGGGATGCTCGCCGATGTCGGGAAAGGCTTCCCGCAGCCGCGCTATGACCGCGGGATTCTGCAGCCGCAGGAACGTGTTGATGCGCTTCTCCTGCCCGAGCGTGGTCACCGGCGCGGCGGCCGGGTCATGATGGCGCGCCTGCTCGAGCAGCGGCGCCGCGTCCGGGTTGCCGGGCTCGCGATCGAGCGTGAACTCGAGGTTGCGTGCCAGGTACTCGTGGCCGGGGAACACACGCGTCTTGTCCGGCAGGCGCGCGAGCTGCGTGACGAAGGTGTCGTAGAGCTTCTCCGGGTCCCCGCCGTTGAAACAGTTGCCGGCACCGGCGTTGAACAGGGTGTCGCCGCAGAACAGCGCCGGCTCCTCGGTGCGCGACAGCAGGCAGATGTGCGTGAGCGTGTGCCCCGGGGTGTCGAGGCATTCGAGCTCCACGGTGCGCCCGACCTTGATGATGTCCCCTTTGGCGAGGCCCCGATCCACGCCGCCGATACGCGCGGCGGCAGCCGCGTGAGCCGCGACCTTGGCGTGGGTTGCCGCCTTCAGGCCGGCATTGCCGCCGGTGTGGTCGGTGTGCTCGTGGGTGTTGAGAATCTGCGTGATCTCCCAGCCGCGCTTGCGCGCCGCCTCCAGGCACAGCCGCCACTCCAGCGGATCGACGGCGAGCGCCTCGCCGGTCTCGGCACAGGCGATGAGATAGTGAAAATTGCGCAGGCTGTTTCCCGACCAGACACGTTCCGTCAACATAAAGGCACCTTTGGCTGTCGCTGGGTCGCAACGTACCCTGAAAGGGGCGGTGCGCGCCATAATGCACCCATGGCGCACACGTTTCTGTTCCAACCGGCGGTATGGACCGCGCAGGGAACGCTGTGGCGCGCCGACGGCGAGCCGCTGGAGGCGATCGGCCGCACCGAGATCGCGCATCGCGCGGAGTGCTGGCTGCTGTCGGGCACGCTCAAGGTGCTCGGATCGCCGCCGGCGGAATTCGTGCACGCGTACTGGATCGAGCCTCCCGGCCCCGACGGCACCAGCATGAAATGGCGCTTCGAGGACGCGACCTTCGGTACGCTACTCGGCCGCTTCGCGGTCATCGGCGAGTCGATCCTGTCGGTGTACGCCTGCGAATCCACGGGCTATCACGGCGCGGAGCACCTGGGCCAGATCGACGCCGACACCTACCGCACCGCCGGTGTGCTGCTGTTGAAGGACCAGATCATCTATTCCTGGCGGATGATGCTGCAGCGCACCTCCTAGCGCGCCTGAGCGCGCCCCGCGCCGCTCACGGTCCGCCGCCGCGCAGCGTCGGCAGGTAGTGATCCACCAGGAGCGCCGCGAACAGCCACATGAGATAGGTCACCGAGAAGCGGAACACGCGCATCGGCAGCTCCTCGCGGGCGGTGATCTTGAGCGCCAGCGCGTAGTAGAGGAACCCGGCGTTCAGCGCCAGCGCGGCGGCGAGATAGGCGAGGCCGCTCATGCGGGTGAGGAACGGCATCAGCGTCACGACCGTGAGCAGCACGGTGTACAGCAGTACCTGCAGGCGCGTGTAGGCGAGGCCGTGCGTCACCGGCAGCATCGGAATGCCGGCGCGCGCATATTCATCGCGGCGCGCGATCGCCAGCGCCCAGAAATGCGGCGGCGTCCACACGAAAATGATGACAAACAGCAGCAGCGCATTCGGGTCGATGCCGTTGGTCACCGCCGCCCAGCCGAGCACCGGCGGCGCCGCCCCGGCCGCGCCGCCGATGACGATGTTCTGCGAGGTCGCCCGTTTCAGCCACAGGGTGTAGATGACCGCGTAGCCGATGAGGGACAGGAAGGTCAGCACCGCGGTCAGCAGGTTCACCAGAAAGGCGAGCATCGCCATGGCGGCGACGCCCAGCACGGCGGCGAACGCCAGCGCCTCACGCTCGGTCAGCTGCCCGCTCGGCAGCGGCCGCGCGCGGGTGCGGGCCATCTGCGCATCGATGCGCCGGTCGAGCACGTGATTGAGGGTGGCGGCGCAGGCGGCGGCGAGCGCGATGCCGAGATTTCCCCACACCAGCGCGTCGAGCGGCGGTGCTCCGGGGCTCGCGAGCAGTGTCCCGACGATGGCGGTGAAGGTGACGAGCGCGACGACCCTGGGCTTCGTCAACTCGAGGTAGCGGCGCCACACTGGCGGCGCTACGGGTGCATATTCCGATGTCGTCGCCACGGGATGCGCAGCCTAGCAGATCGCGGTGCGACGCTGCCGGGCGAGCGCCTTACCGCGTACTCAGGGATCGCAGCAGCGCCAGCGTGGCGAGCAGCAGCAGCGCGGCGCCGGCGGTGTGCGCCGTGGCGAGCCACAGCGGCAATGCCTTGAGCACCATGGATATGCCGATGAGCAGCTGCAGGCCGAGCGCCCCGAGCAGCGCCCAGGCGCGCAATCGCGCGCCCGACAGCCCACGGCGCCGCAACACGAACAGTGCCGCGAGCGCCAGTGCCGCCGCCGCCAGCAGCGCGCCCAGCCGGTGCGTGAGATGAATGGCGACGCGCGCCGGGTTGTCGAGCAGGCCGCCTTCATAGTCGACGTCGAGACCGTGCCACAGCACGAAGGCGTCGTGATAATCCCCGTGCGGCCACCAGGTGCCCTGGCAGGTCGGAAAATCCAGGCAGGCGAGGGCGGCGTAATTGCTGCTGGTCCAGCCCCCGAGCGCCATCTGCAAAGCGAGCGCGGCGAGACCCACGAGCGCGAGCTGACGGGCGCTCGCAATCGGTGAGGCGCCGCCGCCGCTGATCTTGCGGCCGGCGCTCTTGAGCGCGGTAGCCCCCCAGGAGCTGCGCGGCAGCGACAGCATCAGCCACCACAAGAGGCCAAGGGTGGTCATGCCGAACAGCAGGTGCAGCGTCACGATGAGGGGCTCGAGCTGGCGGGTGACGGTGAGCATCCCGAGCGCGGCCTGCACGATCAGGGTCGCGAACAGCATCAGTGCGAACGGCACGCTCACCGGCCGCTGGCGGCGCGCGCTGATCGCGAGCGCGGTGATCCCTGAGATCACCAGCCCGAGGGCGCCGGCCGCATAACGGTGGATCATCTCGCGCCACGCCTTGCCGGGCGCCAGCGGCCGCCCGGCATACGCGGCTTGCGCCGCGGCGCTGTGCTGCGCGCCCAGGGGTGTGAGGTGGCCGTAGCAGCCGGGCCAGTCGGGGCAGCCGAGCCCGGCAGCGCTCAGGCGCACGTAGGCGCCGAGCACCACTACGGCGAAGCACAACAGCACGCCTGCAACGGCCAGGCGACGCATCCAGCGGGCAACCGGCATGGTTGGAACTCTCGCGACGTCAGCCGATGTGCGACAGCTTCAGCAGCTTCTTCAGGTCCTCGAGCAGCCCGTGAGGATCCCGGCGCGCATCGTAGCTCATCATGAGGTTGCCGAGCGGATCGACCACGAACAGCGAGTGCTCGCGCCCCGGGGAGGGAAACTCGCGCAGCAGCGCCGCGCCCGCCGGGCCCGCCGCGTCCAGGATCTCGAGGCCGGCCTGCTCGCGCCCGAGCAGCTCGCGGGCACAGCACTCGGCGCTGACGAGGAACACCCGCTGCACGCGCGTCATGTCGTTGTTGAGCGCGAGGCGCGTCTGACGCATCACGTACAGAGCCTGGCGGCACGGGCTGTCGCAGGCGCCGTCGCCGACGTACACCAGCGACCACTGGCCGCGGAACGCTGTGCCGTGGGCCGCCGCGGTAACGCCGGGCCGCGGCAGCCTCACCGGCGGCAGCGCCCGCACCGGCGTGATCAGCACGCCGTGGTTGACGCGCTGCGCCGGCCGCCAGCCGGTGCCGTAGTACGTGAACAACGCCATCACGAGCGGCAGCAGAAACAGTGCCGCAAGCCCCGCCAGGGTGCGCAGGTTGCGCGCGCGCAGCGCTCCCGCCGGGGTGTTCATGCGCTCGCCGCAGCCGGGTTCCTGCGCGTGCTCATGATCGCCCACACGATGAGCGCCAGCGTCGCGAAGCACCACCACTGGATGGCGTAGGAGAGGTGGCGGAGCGGCGCCATGCCGGGCGGCTGCCAGTCGCGCAGATAACCGAACGGGGCCTGCGGGTCGAGCAGCACGATGCGCGCCGCGAGCGGAGTGCCGAGCGCCGCGGACAGCTCAGCCACGCTCGGGTAACTGGTGAGCTTGGGCCACGCCGCGCGCGCCTCGGGGGCGGCCCGGCCGCTGGCGAGCCCCGGGCTCGGGAGCGGCGCAGTGCGGCCGCTCAGGGTCACGGGCGCCGCGGCCTGCAGGGAGACATCCGGCAAGCTCGTCCGCGTGCCGGAGAACGGCACCCAGCCGCGATCGATCAGCAGCACGGCAGCCTCGGCGCGCCTGAGCGGCGTCAGCACTTCGTAGCCGGCGCGCCCGCGATGAGTGCGGTTGTCGAGCAGGAACTGGTGCGCGCCATCCAGCCGCCCCGTCACGCTCACGCGCTGGTACAGCGGCACATCGCCCACGGCGCGCTCATCGAGGGCGATCACCCGATCCGCGCCGCGCGCGAAGCGGCTCCACTCTTCCTGGCGCTCGATCCCCTTGTGCCACTGCCACACCCCCAGGCGGATGAAGAGCGCGCACAAGAGCAGCGTCGCGACCGTGAAGCCGGCCGACGGGGCGAACACGCTGCTGCCGAGCCTCAAGCCCCGCGACATGGATCATTGCTCCGCGGCACCCCGGCGCTACACTGCGCCCCATGCGTGCGCTGGTGTTGGTGCTGATCCTGGCGAGTCTCGCGGGGATCGTCGCGAGCCTGGGCTTCGGGCTGTTTCATCTGTCGCGCGGCGGCGCGGACGATTCGCGCAAGCTGGCGCGCGCCCTCACCATCCGCATCGCCGTGTCGCTGGTGCTGTTTGCGCTGTTGATGCTGGCCTGGTACCTGGGGCTGATCGCGCCCCACGGCCTGCAGTCCGGCAGCGTCCCGCCGCATCCGTGAGAGCGGGCGCGCAGCTACAGCCAGTAGACAAAGATGAACAGGCCGAGCCACACCACGTCGACGAAGTGCCAGTACCAGGCGACCGCCTCGAAGGCGAAATGCCGGGTGGCGGTGAAGTGCCCGCGCAACACCCGCAGCCAGATGACCGTGAGCATGATCGCGCCCACCGTCACGTGCAGGCCGTGGAAGCCGGTGAGCATGAAGAACGTCGAGCCGTAGATACCGGTCGAGAGCCGCAGGCCGAGCTCTCGGTAGGCCTCGCCGTACTCGTGCGCCTGCAGTCCGACGAAAGTGAAGCCGAGGCAGAAGGTCAGCGCCAGCCAGATGGCGAGCGGCACGCGCTTGCCGGCGCGCAGCGCGTGGTGCGCCATGGTGACGGTGAAGCCGCTGGTGAGCAGGATCGCGGTGTTGAGCGCCGGGATGCCGATCGCCGGGATGGTGCTGAAGGTGCCGTCCCCATGACCGCCGACGTGTCCCGGGCCGTTGGTCGGCCAGACGCCCTCGAACTGCGGCCAGAGGATGAAGTTGGTGAACACCTTGACGCCCTGGCCGCCGAGCCACGGCACCGACAGCATGCGCGCGTAGAACAGCGCGCCGAAGAACGCGGCGAAGAACATCACCTCGGAGAAGATGAACCACATCATTCCCATGCGGAACGAGCGGTCGACCTGCAGGTTGTAGATGCCGTGCTGGTTCTCGTCGATGACGGTCGAGAACCAGCCGAAGAACATGTAGGCGAGCAGCACCGCGCCGGGCAGGAAGACCCAGCCACCCGCCCAGTCATTCAGGTAGCCGATAGCCCCCAGCATGATGGCGAACAGCGCGATCGAGCCGCGGATCGGCCACGGACTGTCGTGCGGGATGTAGTAGTGGCTGCTGTCGGGAGCGTGTGCGTTGGCCATGTCGGTGCCTAGGGTTGGCGGGTGACGCGCGAGGATTCGTCGTAGAAGGTGTACGCCAGTGTGATCAGATCGATGTGGCGCGGCAGCGCCGGGTCGATGAAGAAGCGCACCGGCATGTCGCGCCCCTCGTCGAGCCGGAAGTGCTGGGGCGAGAAGCAGAAGCATTCGGTCTTGTGGAAGTACGCGGCCACCTCCGATGGGGCGATGTTGGGTACCGCCTGCGCCACGCTGTCCCGCCCGGTGAGGTTGTGCGCGTAGAACTGCGCCGTGTAGAGCTGGCCCGGATGCACGTCCAGGGTGCGCAGCACCGGACGGAACTCCCAGCTGCCGGCGCTGGCGACGTCCGCCAGGAATTCCACCTTCACGGTGCGGTTCACGTCCGGGTGCTCGACGGCCTGCACGCGCTCGAGGAGCCTGGTCTGGTCGCCGTAGCCGGTGACCGAGCACAGCACGTTGTACAGCGGCACCAGCGCAAAGCCGAAGCCGAAGCTGCCGGCCGCCATGGCGAGCAGCTGCCACAGCAGATGGCGGTTGGCGCGCCGCGGGTCGCTCATTTCCAGCCGCGCACCAGTGCCATGAGGATGAAGCCGAAGTAGAAGCCCGCCGCGATCAGCGCGAACAGCAGCGCGCTGCGCCGTACGCGCCGGCGCCGTTCGGCCTCATGCGGCGCCGCGTCCGGGGTGCTGGTGTGCGAGTGCATCAGTGCGCCGCGCCGCGCGCGATGACCGCATCCGACGGCGGCGTGGTCCAGGAGTGGTACGGCGGCGGCGAGGGCAGCTCCCACTCCAGTCCATGCGCACCCTCCCAGGCCTTGTTGCCGATGGGCTGACCGCCGCGCACGCACTTCCAGATGATGTAGGGAAACAGGAACTGCGCCAGGCCGAAGCCGAAGGCGCCGATCGAGGACACCATGTTCCAGTCGGTGAACTGCACCGCGTAGTCGGGAATGCGGCGTGGCATGCCGGCGAGCCCGAGGAAGTGCTGCGGGAAGAACAGCACGTTCACGAAGATCGCCGACAGCCAGAAATGCCAGGTCGCGAGCTTCAGGTCGTACATCCTGCCGGTCCATTTCGGCAGCCAGTAGTACACCCCCGCCATGATGCCGAAGATCGACCCCGGCACCAGCACGTAGTGGAAGTGCGCCACGACGAAGTAGGTGTCCTGGTACTGGTAGTCGGCCGGCACGATCGCCAGCATCAGGCCGGAGAAGCCGCCGATGCTGAACAGGAACAGGAACGCCAGCGCGAACAGCATCGGCGGCTCGAAGGACAGCGAGCCCTTCCACATGGTCGCGGTCCAGTTGAACACCTTCACGCCGGTGGGCACCGCGATCAGCATGGTGGACAGCATGAAGAACAGCTGCGCCGCGAGCGGCATGCCGACCGTGAACATGTGGTGCGCCCACACGATGAAGGACAGGAAGGCGATCGAGGCGACCGCGTACACCATCGCTTCGTAGCCGAACAGGGGCTTCCTCGAGAAGGTCGGAATGACCTCCGAGATGATGCCGAAGGCGGGCAGGATGAGGATGTAGACCTCCGGGTGCCCGAAGAACCAGAAGATATGCTGGAACATCACCGGGTCACCGCCGCCGGCGGCGGTGAAGAAGGTGGTGCCGAAGAAATGATCGGTGAGCAGCATGGTCACCGCTCCGGCGAGCACCGGCATCACCGCGATCAAGAGGTACGCGGTGATCAGCCAGGTCCACACGAACAGCGGCATGCGCAGCAGCGTCATCCCCGGCGCGCGCATGTTCATGATGGTCACCACGATGTTGATGGCGCCGAGGATCGAGGAGGCGCCCATCAGGTGGACCGAGAACACCAGCATCGGGAAGGACGCCCCGGTCTGCAGCACCAGCGGCGGGTACATGGTCCAGCCGCCCGCGGGGGCGCCGCCGGGCACGAACAGCGAGGACAGCAGCAGCGTGAACGCGAACGGCAGGATCCAGAAGCTGAAGTTGTTGAGGCGCGGCAGCGCCATGTCCGGCGCCCCGACCTGCATCGGGACCATCCAGTTCGCCAGCCCCGTCCACGCCGGCATCACCGCGCCGAAGATCATGATCAGCGCGTGCATGGTGGTCATGGAATTGAAGAACTGCGGATCGAAGAACTGCAGGCCGGGCTTGAAGAGCTCGAGCCGGATGAGCATCGCCATGCCGCCGCCGATGAAGAACATCGTGCAGGCGAGGATCAGGTACATCGTGCCGATGTCCTTGTGGTTGGTCGCGTAGACCCAGCGGCGCCAGCCGTGCGGCTTGTGGTCGTGGTCGTGGGAGGCGGCGTGCGAGGGCTGCTCGGCCATGTGTGATTCTCGTTGCGCTGCGTTGGGGGTGATCAGGGGGCGGTCGCGGCCGGGGCGCGGGCGGCTTCGGCGGGCGCGGCGGCGGGCGTCACCGCGGGGGGGGCGAGCGGGGCGGCCGCCTGCTTCTGCGCAGCGGCCTTGTCCTTGAGCCAGGTCGCGAAGTCCGCCTTGGAGCGCACGTCGACCACGATGGGCATGAAGCCGTGGTCGCGGCCGCACAGCTCCGCGCACTGACCGCGGTACAGGCCCGGCTTGTCCGTGTCCACCTTGAACCAGGCCTCGTTCACGAAGCCCGGGATCGCATCCTTCTTGACGCCGAAGGCCGGCACCCACCAGGAATGGATGACGTCCGCGGCGGTGATCAGCACGCGCACCTTGGTGCCGACCGGCACGACCAGCGGGTGATCGACGTTGAGCAGGTAGTGATCGACGCTGTTGGGATCGATCCCGGAAAGCAGCTCGCGCGCCGCGTCGCTGTGGCGATCGAGGCGCGAGTAGTAGGCCACGCCGTCGTCGAGGTAGTCGTACTGCCAGCCCCACTGAAAGCCGGTGACCTTGATGGTGAGCTCGGTGCGGGTGGTGTCCTCGATTTCCACCAGCGTGCGCGCCGCCGGCACCGCCATGGCGATCAGGATGATCACCGGCACCACCGTCCAGATGGCTTCCACCTTGGTGTTGTGGACCAGGGTGGCGTCCGGGATCGCGCCCCGGGACTTGCGGTAGGCGATGATCGACCAGATCATCGCGCCGAACACCACCACCGCGATGGCGACGCACACCCAGAAGATCTCCATGTGCAGGTCGTAGATCTTGCGGCTGATCTCGGTGACCCCCCGGGGCATGTTGAGCTGGCTCCAGCCGGATTCGGCCTGCGCCGCCGAGGCGCCGCACGTCGCGACGGCGGCCAGGGCGAGCGGGGCGAGCTTTGCGCGGATCATCATTATTAACGTGCCTTACAGCGCGCACCCCGACCGTCGAAGGCGGCGCGTCTCAAGCGAAAAGCAAACCAGCTCCGACCGCGGGCCCCTTTGGGCTTACGGCCAGGAGGGCGACTCGTTGACGCGGCCGATGAGGCGCTGCAAGCGAAGCGCCAATCCACGCCGCTCCTCTTCCGTGAGAAAGCTGCCCAGCTCGCATTGGCGGCCGTGCGACTCGATGGTGAGCCGGCTCGGGTACTGCACAGCTGCGGGGCGGCGCAGTTTAACCTGCGCCCAATGCCGCGGGAACACGACCCGCGCGCAGCGCTCGCGCACCTGCGATTCGATGCTCACATCCGCCTCGCTCACGGTAATGGTCTGGCGGTGGAAGCGCCGCTCGAGGGACACCCTGAGCGCCCAGCCGAGCAGCGCCATTTCCAGTCCCGCGAACGGCAGGATGGGCCAGAAGCCCTTGCACGCGAGGAACGCGCCGACCCCGCACGGGACCACGCAGGCGGCGGCAAAAAACACCTGCGCACCGCGAACGCTCAGCGAGCAGTTCGGGCAGATCTCGATGCGCAGTGGTTCGCTGTCCACGTACGCTGCGATGGTAACGCGCAGCGGCCCTTATTCAAGGCGCCCGAAGCTTATGGCCTTGCGCGCGAGCCGCGCCGCCGCTTCCTCGAGCGTGAGCGATGAAGCGGCCGCGGGCTCACAGGGCGCGATGGCGAGGGCGGGCTCACCGAGGAGCCGCTCGAGCGAGGCGAGATTCTCGGCGGTGCGCGCCATGGCGGGGTCGACGGCGCTCGCGATCCAGCCGGCGAAGCTCACGCCCCGCGCCTCGATCGCCAGCCGCGTGAGCTGCGCGTGATTCAGGCACCCGAGCTTCACGCCCACGACCATGAGGGTCGGCACCGCGAGCGCCCAGGCCACATCCGCCATGGTCTGCCGGTCGCTGATCGGTGCGAACCAGCCCCCCGCGCCCTCGACCACGACCCAGTCCGCCTGCGCCGCCAGGACCTCGAAGTTTCGGCGGATCACGGCGATATCAACCTCGATCTGGGCCTCTTTTGCGGCGATATGCGGTGAAATGGCCGGCTCAAAGCAATAGGGGTTCACCACGGCGTAGGCCGTCGTGGCCTGCGCCGCCTCGATGAGGGCCAGGGCATCGGCGTTGCGCAGGCCCTCGGGTGTGCGGGTGGCCCCCGACGCCACCGGTTTCATGACCGCCACCCGGGCACCCTGGGCCCGAAGTCCACGCGCCAGCCCGCACGCCACGACCGTCTTGCCCACGGCGGTGTCCGTGCCGGTGACGAAAATCCCCCTGGCGGTCATGGCCGTGCCGCCCGCCGGATCGACCCCGGCGCGATGCGCGCTTCCCCGGCCAGGGCCGGCGTGGCGCGGCGCCCGGCCGCTCCCCAGCTCGCGCCGTAGATGACTTCGTAGGTGGCCGGCAGTCGATCATCGCGGCGAAAGGCCTCGTAGGCGTCCTGCATGCGCTTCAGACGCGAGCGGCCGACGAGCGCGCGCGGCCGCCCGGCCGTGACATTGTGTGCACCGATGGTCTTCAGATCGCGCATCAGGGCCAGGGCATCGGGGTAGCCGACCGCGATGCGATCAACATCGAGCACCGGCTCCGTGAGACCCGCGCGTACCACAGCATCACCGACCTCGTGCACATCGACGAAGTGATTCACATGATTGTAGCCGTCGGCGCTCGCCCACGCGCCCCGCAGCTCCTGCAGCGTGTCCGGACCCAGGGTGCTGAAGGCGAAGAAACCGTCAGGCTTGAGCACACGGCGACATTCGGCGAGCGCCGTCTCGAGCGGCTCGCACCATTGCAGCATCAGGCTGCTGAACACCACGTCCACGCTGGCGTCGGCGAGTGGCAGGCGCAGCGCGTCCGCGCACACCCGTTCGAAGCGCCGCCACCACTGTTGATGCCGGCGCGCCTCGCGCAGCATCCCGGGGGCGAGGTCGAGGGCAATCACCAGGGCGCGCCGGTAGCGGCGCTTGAGCTCGCGCGTGACGCGGCCGGTGCCGGCACCCAGATCGAGCACCACGCGCGGTTCCAGGGCGAACAGCGCGAGCCGCTCGAGCAGCTCCGCGGCCACGCGCGCCTGCAGCCCGGCGGCGGACTCATAGCCGGCGCTGGCGCGATCGAAGGACGCACGCAGCCTGCCGCGGTCGAGGCGATAGGCTTCCGCGGACTTAAGCACGCAGGAACTCCGTCAGCAGCTGCGCGAAGCGCGCCGGGCTCGACAGGAACGGGGCGTGCGCGGCGCGTGCGAATTCGACGTAGCGCGCGCGCGGCAGCGCCGCCGCGAGTGCCCGGGCCGCGGCCGCGCGCGTGATCCGGTCGAGGCGCCCGGCGATCACCAGCGCCGGTGCGCGTACCAGCGGGAGCGCCCTGCGCAGGTCGGCCTCCTTCAGCCGCGCGAGCCCCAGCGCGAGGGCCTCGGGGCGCGCCCCTCCGTGCACCGCCACGGCGTGGCGCAGCCTCTCCAGCACCCGGGCGGCGGTGCGCGGTGCGCTGCCGCGCACCTGCAGAGTGAGGAACCGGCTCACGGTGCGCTCGCAATCCGCCTGCAATTGCCTCTCGAGCCGGCGCAGCAGCGCCGGCGCGGTGCCGCAGCGCCAGCCGGCCGCGGCGAGAAACTTCGGTGTGGTGGCGACCAGCGCCAGGCGCTCGATTCCTGCGGGCATGGCGGCGGCGAGATCGAGCGCGAACTGCCCGCCTGAGGACCAGCCGAGCAGCGCGTAGCGCTGCGTCAGGGGCGCGAGCGTCTCATGCACCCGCCAGGCCTGCGCCGCCGGGGTGCTGGCGCGCGCGTCCCAGTCGCTCTTGCCGTGCCCCGGCAGATCGATGGCGATGACCCGGAAGCGGCGTGCCAGAGCCCCCGCGAGCTCATCCCACACCCGCAGGTTCAGGCCCCAGCCGTGCAGCAGCACCACGTCCCGGCCGCGTCCCTGGACCTCGAAGTACAGAGCGCTCACGCCTGAACGCTCCGCGCCCGCGCGCACGCGCACGCGAGCTGCGCGACCAGCTCATCGACCTGTGCCTCGGTGTGCGCGGCGGACAGCGTGACGCGCAGGCGCGCGCTCCCCTGGGGCACCGTGGGTGGCCGGATGGCCACGACCCACAGGCCGGCATCCTGCAAATGCGCTTGTGCGGCGAGCGCGGCGGCAGCGCTGCCGAGCACCACGGGCTGGATGGGAGTGCCGGAGTCGGTGAGCGGCACCTGCGCCTCCCGCGCCTGTCTGCGAAAGCGCGCGGTGAGGGCCAGCACGCGCTCGCGGCGCCAGCTCTCGGTCTGCGCCAGCTCGAGCGCGCGGCGCGTGGCGGCCGCCACCGGCTGCGGGAGCGCCGTGGTGTAGATGTAGGAGCGCGCCGTCTGGATCAGGTACTCGATGAGATCGGCGCCGCCGGCCACGAATGCGCCGAACGAGCCGAAGGCCTTGCCGAGCGTGCCGATGAGCACCGGCACCTCCTCGGCACCGAGGCCAAAGTGCTCGAGTACGCCGCGTCCGCTCGCGCCGACGACACCCAGGCCGTGCGCGTCGTCGACCACGAGCCACGCATCCTGCGCGCGTGCGGCGCGCGCCAGCTCCGGCAGCGGCGCCAGATCCCCGTCCATGCTGAACACGCCGTCGCTGGCGATGAGCGCCGTGCGCTCGCCGTCGGCGCCGAGCTGCGCTGCGGCGGCCTGCGCATCGGCATGGCGGTAGCGCCGCAGCCGCGCGCCCGCGAGCCGCGCGCCGTCGATGAGGGATGCGTGGCTGAGGCGATCGAGCAGCACGCGCTCCCCGCGGCCCGCGAGCGCGCCCAGCACCGCGAGGTTTGCCATGTAGCCGGTGGAAAAAAGCAGCGCGCGCTCGCGCCCGGTGAAGGCCGCCAGCTCCTCTTCCAGGCGCTGGTGCTCGGCGCCGTGGCCGCTGACCAGATGCGAGGCGCCGCTCCCCGCGCCGGTGCGCGCCGCGCAGGCGCTCATGGCCGCGGCGGGCCCCGGGTGGCGCGCGAGACCCAGGTAGTCGTTGCTGCTGAAGTCGATGAGCTCACGCCCGCCGGCCAGTGCCACCACGCGGCTGTCCGGCGCGCCGCAAGCCTCGAGCGTGGTGCGCGCCCGGCGCAGCTGCCGCTGCGCGAGCCGCGACAGCGCCGCCTCAAGTGCCGGTGCGGCTCGTTTCATGGCGAGCGGGCACCTGCGCTTTCAGCTCGCGGCGCGGGCCGCGCCGGGCGGCGCGGCCGGGAGTTCCTGCGTGGAGCGTGCGCGCGGGGTGCCCTCGGCGGTGAGTCCCAGCCGCGCGAGCAGCCGGCGGTCGTGCTCGATATCGGGGTTGCCGGTGGTGAGCAGCTTCTCGCCGTAGAAGATGGAGTTCGCCCCGGCGAGAAAGCACAGCGCCTGCAGCTCATCGCTCATGCCCTCGCGTCCGGCCGACAGGCGCACATGGGCGCGCGGCATCAGCAGGCGCGCGACCGCGATGGTGCGCACGAAATCGAACGGATCCACGTCCGGGCCGTGAGCGAGCGGGGTACCGGGGACCTTCACCAGCTGATTGATCGGTACGCTCTCTGGATGCGCGGGCAGATTGGCCAGCGTGCGCAGCAGCTCGGCGCGATCGGCGCTCGACTCGCCCATACCGATGATGCCGCCGCAACACACCTTCAGTCCCGCCGCCCGCACCGCGGCGAGGGTGTCGAGCCGGTCCTGGTAGCTGCGCGTGGTGATGATCTCGGCGTAGTAGTCCGCCGAGGTGTCGAGGTTGTGGTTGTAGTAGTCCAGGCCCGCCGCCTTGAGCTCGCTCGCCTGCGCGCTCGTGAGCATCCCGAGGGTGGCGCAGCTCTCGAGCCCGAGTGCGCGTACCTCGCGCACCATCTGCACGATCACCTGCAGGTCGCGCGCCTTGGGGGAGCGGTAGGCCGCACCCATGCAGAAGCGCGTCGCACCCGCGGCCTTGGCGCGCGCCGCGTGCTCGCGCACCGCGGCGACCTCCAGCAGCGCCTGCGGGGCGAGCCCGGTGTCGTAGCGCGCGCTCTGCGGGCAGTAAGCGCAATCCTCGGGACAGGCGCCGGTCTTGATGGACAGCAGCGTGCTCATCTGCACGGTGTTGGGTTCATGGTGCGCGCGGTGCACGCGCTGCGCGCCCAGGATCAGGTCCGTGAACGGCAGGGCGAACAGGCCCTGCACCTCGGCCAGCGTCCAGTCGTGCCGGATGGGGTCGTGAGTCATCCGCGGGACGATGCCCGAGCGCGGCCGCTCATGTCAACGAAGCGCAGCAGCCTGAGTCGACAATTGGTCATTCTGTGCTCGCCGGCGAAGACCAGCCGGGCTGGGTGTTCAGGTACGGCCGATAGGTCGCAATCAGCTCCCGCTCGATCTGCTCGCGCTCCGCCGGCAGCGCAACCACCATGGCATGGACGTGGCTGGCCCCGAGCCGGCATGCCGCAACCCAGTGCTCATGAGTCTGCAGTCGGGTCTTGAAGCTCTCGGTGATGCCGACGTAATAGGCATGCCACAGGGCATCAGCCTGGATACCCGCGAAGATGTAAACGCCCGGTTCGTCGTTCCAGTCCGCCTCCATGGACAGAACGTGGAACGCGTGCACTCCCCAGTTGACCGTGTTCGCCACCGTGGCTCCTTCGTGGCTGTTGAATCGCGCTTCAGCGGCCGAGCAGGTGCAGCGCCAGGGCCAGCGCGACGGTGAGCGCGCCGAGCACCGCGACGAGCACGCCGGCGGCCGCGCAATCCTTGGCGATGCGGATGGCGGGGTGCTCGTGCGGATGCAGCGCATCGGCGAGCCCCTCGAGCGCGGTGTTGAACAGCTCGGCCGCAATCACGACCGCGCTCGAGAGCAGCACCAGCGCCCACCACAGCGCGCTCGGGCGCAGGATGCCGAGCGCCGCCAGCGCCGCCGCCAGAGCGAGCAGCTGGACCTGCAGGCTGCGCTCCGCGCGCACGCCGTGCACGAGACCCTGCAACGCGAAGCCCAGGCGTGCACGGAACGACTGATTCTTGTACAGACTCATAGACTACGAGCCCACCCCGTCACCGGGAGCTTACCCGTGCCCATCCGCTGCCGCACCGTGTTGTCCGCCGCCGTCGCGCTGCTGCTCGCGGTGCTGGGGACTGCCCCGGCCCGCGCCGGCGGGGGCCCGTTGGGGATCGACTCGCGCCTGAGCTACGACAACTCAGGCCTCTGGGCGCGTTCCAACCAGAACGCACTGATCGCGGTGCTGCTGGTGGGGGAGGTGGGCGGCGCGCTCTGGGAGGGGGGCGAGGATCGCTTCGGACGCACGTTGTGGCACTCCATCGATGCGACCCTCATCGGCGGGGTGTCCTCGGAGGTCCTGAAGCGGGTGTTCTCGCGCCAGCGCCCCGACACCACCTCCGACCCCAACCACTGGTTCAAGGGCGGCGGCAACCAGAGCTTTCCCAGCGGCGAGGTCACCATCACCAGTGCCGTCGTCACACCGCTGGTGCTCGAGTACGGCCGCGAGCACCCGGCGGTCTACGCGCTGGAGCTGCTGCCGGTGTACGACGCGATCGCCCGCATGAAGGTGCGGGCGCACTGGCAGTCGGACGTGATCGCCGGCTTTGCCCTCGGCAGCGCCGCGGGCTACTTCGCGCATTCCCGCCGCGGCACGCCGCTGGTGCTGTCGGTCATGCCGCACGCCATCTATGTGGGGTTGAAGAAGCAGTGGTGAGCTCGGGCGCGCGGCGCCTCAGCTGGCGTACACGTACTGCAGCAGGATGCCGACGAACACCACCAGGCCCACGTACTGGTTGTTGAGGAAGGCGCGCATGCAGCCGGCGGGATCGCGCTTGCGGATGAGCCACTGCTGCCACAGGAACAGCACGCCGGCCGCCGCCAGCCCGCCCTCGTAGGGACGTCCGAAATGCAGGTTGCGCCCGACCAGCACCAGCGCGCCCAGCATCATCGCCTGCATCACCCCGATCAGCAGCCGGTCCATGTCCGCGAACAGGACGGCGCTGGACTTCACGCCGATCTTCAGGTCGTCCTCGCGGTCGACCAGGGCGTAGAGGGTGTCGTACATGGCCGCCCAGATGACGGCCGCGATGTACAGCACCCACGCGACGCGCGGCAGCGCGCCGGTCTGGGCCGCGAACGCCATCGGCACGCTCCAGCCGCCGAAGGAGATGCCGAGGTACAGCTGCGGCATGGGGAAGAAGCGCTTGAAGAGCGGATAAGAGACGGTCAGCAGCGCGCCGATAGCGGCGAGCTGTACGGTGAGCAGGTCGAGCCGCGTCACCAGGTACAGCGCCATGCTGAGCAGCAGGGCAAATAACACCAGGGCCTCGCCGGGCGAGACGCGGCGCGCGGCGAGGGGCCGGTCGCGCGTGCGCTGCACGTGCGGATCGATGTCGCGGTCGAGGAAGTCGTTGATCACGCAGCCCGCGGCGCGCATCACCACCACCCCCAGCACGAACACCAGCAGCACCTCGGGGCGTGGACGGGCGCTGCCCGCGATCCACAGCGCCCACAGCGCCGGCCACAGCAGCAGCCACGTGCCGACCGGGCGGTCGAGACGCATCAGCCGGCCGTACTCGGTCACGCGCCGCGCGAGGCGGTACGACAGCGGCGCCTCCGGGAGCTGCGGCGCCGAGGCGAGCGGGGGCGATGCGGTGCTCATCCGGGAACGCTCATGCGCGCAAGTCTAAGCGCCGGCCGCGATCCCCGCAGCGCATACCAGGCGATGTAGGCGTAGCACAGCAGCGGCAGGAAGAAGGCGAGCTGCACGCCGATGCGGTCCGCGAGCACGCCCTGCAGTTGCGGGATCACCGCGCCGCCGAAGATCGCCATCACCAGCAGACTCGAGGCCTTGGGCGTGAGCGGCCCGAGGCCCTCGATGCCGAGGGTGAACAGGGTCGGGAACATGATGGAGTTGAATAGCCCGATTGCGATCACGCTCCACATCGCCACCGCCCCGCTGCTGAGGATGGTGGTCGTGAGCAAGGCGATCGCCACCAGGGCGAACACGCACAGCAGCACGCGCGGCGCAATCCGGCGCAGCAGCGCCGAGCCGATGAAGCGGCCGGTCATCGCGGCGCCCCAGTAGTACGAGACATAGTGCGCGGCGCTGCCGGCGTCGAGGTTGCCGATGCGCGCAAGCGTGATGTAACTGATCAGGAAACTGCCGATGGTCACCTCCGCGCCGACGTAAACGAAGATGGCGAGGACCCCCAGGCGCACGTGCCGGTACCGCAGCACCTCGGTGAAGGTGTGCGGGTGCGGATCGGCCTGTTCGGTGGCCTCGGTGAGTGGCGGCAGGCGGAACAGGTACACGCAGCTCGCCAGCAGCAGCAAGCCTGCCGCGACCGCGAGATACGGCAGCTGCACCGATTGCGCCTGCGCGATGCGGTAGGCCTGTTGCTGCGCCTGCGGCAGCCGCGCCAGCTCGGCGCTGCCGAGCACCGCGACCGCGAGGATCAGCGGTCCGATGAGCGCCGGCGAGAGCGTGTGACCGAGCGAGTTGAGCGCCTGCGCCAGAGTGAGACGGCTCGAGGCGCCGCGTGGCTCGCCCAGCAGGCTGATGTACGGGTTCGCCGCGACCTGCAGCAGCGTGATGCCCGTGGCGAGCACAAACAGCGCCAGCAGGAACAGCGGATAAGAGGGCACCTTGGCGGCCGGATAGAACGCCAGTGCGCCAAGCGCCGCGATCAGCAGCCCGATGACCATGCTCGGCTTGTAACCGACGTGCGCGCTCAGGCGTCCCGCCGGCAGCGACATCACCAGGTAGGTGCTGAAGAAGGTGAACTGGATCAGCATCGTGCGCGCGTAGTTCATCTCGAACACGGCCTTCAGATGCGGGATCAGCACGTCGTTGAGGCTGGTGAGCGCGCCCCAGGTGAAGAAGATGAGGGAGAGGACCGCGATCGCCGCGTTGGCGGACAGGTTGCGACGGCTCACGGCGCTTCAGCCGACCCGGCCGTAGCGCTCACCCGCGCCGATCCAGCGGGCGGTGAGCGCGGCGATGTTGTCCGGGTAGGATGCCAGCAGCAGCTCGGCGGTCTGCTGTACGCGTGGCAGCAGGTCCGCATCGCGCATCAGATCCGCGACGCGCAGTTGCGCAAGTCCGGTCTGACGCGTGCCGAGCAGCTCCCCCGGTCCGCGCAGCTCGAGGTCGCGGCGCGCGATCTCGAAGCCATCATTGCTCCGGCGGATCACCCGCAGGCGCTCGCGCGCCAGCGCCGACAGCGGCGCGCGGTACAGCAGCACGCAGGTGCTCGCCTCGGGCCCGCGCCCGACGCGCCCGCGCAGCTGATGCAGCTGCGCCAGTCCCATGCGCTCGGCGTTGTCGATCACCATCAGGGTCGCATTCGGCACGTCCACCCCCACTTCGATGACGGTGGTGGCGATGAGCAGCTGGATCCCGCCCGCCTGGAACGCTTGCATGGCGTGATCCTTTGCGGGGCCCGGCATGCGCCCGTGCACCAGCCCCACGCGCACGGCCGGCAGCGCCTCGGCGAGGCGCGCGGCGGTCTCCTCCGCCGCCTGCGCGCGCAACTCGTCCGATTCGCCGATCAGCGGGCAGACCCAGTACGCCTGGCGCCCGGCGCGGCAGGCCTGCGCGATGCGCGCCACGACCTCGCTGCGCCGCTGCTCCGGCACCACGACCGTCTGCACCGGCGTGCGCCCCGGTGGCAGCTCGTCGATCACGGAGATATCCAGATCGGCGTAGGCGGTCATGGCGAGCGTGCGCGGAATGGGCGTCGCGGTCATGATCAGCTGGTGCGGCAGGCGCCCCTGCCGCTGTCCCTTTTCCGAGAGCTTCAGACGCTGCTGCACGCCGAAGCGGTGCTGCTCATCCACGATCACCAGCGCCAGGGCGGCAAACTCGATGCCTTCCTGAAACAGCGCATGGGTGCCGACCACCACGCGCACCTCTCCGCCGGCGATCGCCGCGAGCGCGCTGCGCCGCGCGCGTGGCGCCTGTGAGCCCGACACCAGCGCGACCGTCTCGCCCAGCGGTGCAAACCACTCGCGCAACGTGCGCCAGTGCTGCTCGGCCAGCAGCTCCGTGGGCACCATCAGCGCCGCCTGCAGGCCGCTGCCGGCGGCGCGAGCGGCGGCGGCGGCGGCCACCACGGTCTTGCCGCAGCCGACATCTCCCTGCAGCAGCCGCACCATCGGCACGCTGGTGGCGAGATCCTCCTGCGCATCGCGCAGCGCGCGCGACTGGGCGTGCGTCAGGGCGAACGGCAGCGCCTCCAGGAACCGGCGCTCGAGCCCTTCGCCATCGGCGAGCGCCCAGGCGGGGTCGGTTTTCAGGGCGCGCTTCCTCAGCCTGAGCGTGAGGTGGTGCGCCAGCAGCTCCTCGAAGGCGAGTCGCTGCTGCGCCGGGTGGCGCCCGGAGGCGAGCTCGGCGAGCTGCGCCGCGCGCGGCGGCCGGTGCAGGTAGTAGAGCGCTTCCCGCAGCGAGGGCAGGCCCGGCGGCAGGACGGCCTCGCGGGGCAGCCAGTCGCGCAGCGCGCTTCGATCCAGCTCCCGCAGCGACTCGCCGATGAGCGCCCGCAGCCGTCCCTGAGGCACGCCTTCGGTGAGCGGATAGATCGGCGTCAGCGTGTCTTCGAGCGGCGCGGCGTCCCCGCTGAGCCGCCGGTATTCCGGGTGCACCATCTCGAGCCCGAGTGCGCCGCGGCGCACCTCACCGAAGCAGCGCAGCCGCGTACCCCGCGCCAGGCCCTGGCTCTGGCTCACCGAGAAATGGAAGAACCTCAGGGTGAGCATCCCCGAGCCGTCGGAGATCCGGCACAGGAGCTGGCGCCGGCCGCGGTAGGCGATCTCGGTGAGCTGCACTTCGCCTTCCACCGCCGCCCGCACGCCCGGGCTGAGCGCGCCCACGGCCGACACCCGCGTGCGGTCCTCGTAGCGCGACGGCAGCACGAACAGCAGGTCGCAGATGCGCGTCACGCCCAGGCGCGCCAGGCGCGCGGCGAGCGCCGCCCCCACTCCGCGCAGCGCGCTCACCGGGCGCTGCTCGGCGCGCTCGGCCGGGGAGGGGCCGGCGGCGGCGGCGGGATACCTGCGGCTCAGCCCAGGTGCAGGACGCACTCGATCTCGACCTGCGCGCCACGCGGCAGCTGTGCGACGCCGACCACCGCGCGCGCCGGGTAGGGCTTGCTGCAGTAACTCGCCATGACCTCGTTCACCTTGCCGAAGTGCGCCAGGTCGGTGAGGAATACGTTCATCTTGACCGCGTGGGCGAGGGAGCCACCGGCGGCTTCCGCCACCGCCTTGAGGTTTTCGAACACGCGGCGGATCTGCACCTCGATGTCCCCGCTCACCAGCTGCATGGTCGCCGGATCGAGCGGCACCTGGCCGGACAGGTAGACGGTGTCGCCGGCGCGCACCGCCTGCGAGTAGGTGCCGATCGCCTGCGGGGCGCGCTCGGTGTGGATGGTCTGGCGGCTCATCAGTTGCTCCTCCTGCGCGGCATTCACCCGCCGCGGTCGCTGTCGGCCTCGGTGTCCGCTTCGTCGGCGGTGTGTTCGGAGCGCGCGTGCGCGGCTATGGTGCGCGTCACGCGTGTGACGTCGGACATGCGGCGGATGACGCGCACCAGGCGCGCGAGATGCCGGCGGTCGCGCACCCGCAGCTCGAAGGTCAGCACCGCGGTGTCGCTGTCCTGCTCGTCGATGGAGACGTGGTCGATGTTGGTTTCCGTGCTGGCGATCGCCGCCGCGACCGCCGCCAGCACCCCGGTGCGGTTCACCACGTAGACGCGGATCTCGGACGAGAACAGCCGATCCGGAGCGGTCTGCCAGCTGACCGGCAGCCAGTTCTCCGGATGCTTGCGGTAGTCCTCGACGTTGACGCAATTCTCGCGGTGGATCACCACCCCGCGGCCCGCCGACAGGAACGCGAAGATCGGGTCGTACGGAATGGGAAAGCAGCAGCGTGCGTAGCTGACCAGCAGGCCCTCGGTGCCGGCGATGGCCAGCGGCGCCAGTCCGCCGGCGCTGTTGGTCGCCGTGGCGCTGGGCAGCAGGCGGCGCGCGACCAGCGGCGCCAGGCGCTCGCCCATGCCGAGCTTCTCGTACAGCTCATCCAGATCCTTCAGGCCGAGCTCGCCGAGCGCGGCGCGCTGCACCTCGGGCAGGACCTCATCGAGCGATACGCTGAATTCCCCGAGCGCCTGCACCAGGAGCTTCGCGCCGAGCGCGATCGCTTCCGTGCGCCGCAGGCCCTTGAGGTAGTGGCGGATGGCGCTGCGCGCCTTGGCCGTCGCCACGAAGTTGACCCACGAGGGGTTGGGGGTCGCGCCCTTGGCGGTGATGATCTCGACCGTCTGGCCGTTGCGCAGCACGGTGCGCAGCGGCGTGAGACGCCGGTCGAGCTTGGCGGCGACGCAGCGGTTGCCGATGTCGGTGTGCACCGCGTAGGCGAAATCCACCACCGTGGCACCCGAGGGCAGGCGCAGGATCTGCCCCTTGGGGGTGAACACGTACACCTTGTCCGGGAACAGGTCGACCTTGACACTCTCGAGGAATTCCTCGGACGAGCCGGCCTCCTGCAGCGACACCAGATTCGACAGCCACTCGCGCGTGCGCTCGCGCTGCGTGGAGTCGGCATCCCCGCCGGTCTTGTACTTCCAGTGCGCGGCAATGCCCGCTTCGGCCACGCGGTGCATGTCGCCGGTGCGGATCTGCACCTCGATCGGCACCCCGTTGGGACCGAACAGGGTGGTGTGCAGCGACTGGTAGCCGTTCACGCGCGGGATGGCGATGTAGTCCTTGAAGCGTACCGGCATCGGCTTGAACACCGAGTGCACGGCACCGAGGGCGCGATAGCAGGTGTCGGGGGTATCGACCACGATGCGGATGCCGTAGACGTCCACGATCTCGCTGAGCATGGCGCGCTTGCGGCGCATCTTGCTGTAGATGCTGTACAGGTGCTTCTCGCGCGCCACCACGTGCGCCTGGATGCTGCTCTTCAGGAGCCCGGCGTTCAGCTGCTGCTGGATCTTCTTGAGGAATTCCTTCTGGTTGCCGCGCGCACGGCGCAGCGCGTGCTCCAGCACCTGGTAACGGCGCGGATACAGCGCCTCGAACCCCAGGTCCTCGAGCTCGAGCTTGATGTTGTAGAGCCCGAGCCGCTCGGCGATCGGCGCGTAGATCTCGAGCGTCTCGCGGGCGATCGCCCGGCGCCGCGCCGGCGCCATGGCTCCGATGGTGCGCATGTTGTGCATGCGGTCGGCGAGCTTCACCAGGATGACGCGCAGGTCGCGCACCATCGCCAGCAGCATCTTGCGGAACGACTCCGCCTGTGCCTCCTCGCGGCTCTTGAACTTGATCTGGTCGAGCTTGGTGACGCCATCGACCAGCTCGGCCACGTCCGCACCGAAACGCGCCGCCAGCTGATCCTTGGGCGTCGGGGTGTCTTCGATGACGTCGTGCAGGATCGCCGCCATGATGGTGTCGGCGTCCAGGCGCAGATCAGCGAGGATGGCCGCGGCCGCCACCGGGTGGGCGATGAACGGCTCTCCCGAGAGGCGTTTCTGCCCGTGGTGCGCCGAGGTGCCGAACTCGGCCGCCTCGCGGATGCGCGCGACCTGCTCGGGCGGCAGGTAAGTGCCGACCGTGGCCAGCAGTTCCTTCAGTCCCGGAGTGCGTCTTCCGCCGGGCAGCAGTCCCAGGAGCGAAGACGCATAGTCCATGGGTGAGCGCTGGCCGTCAGTCTCCGAGGCCGAACTGCGGAGCGCGGAAGCTGGACTGGTTGTCGGCGTCGGGCGCCACGGTCTCGGGCGCCGGCTCGGGCTCGCGGAGCATTTCCGCGGTCACGTTGCCGGCCGCGATCTCGCGCAGGGCGAGCACGGTCGGCTTGTCGTTCTCCAGAGGCAGCGTCGGCTCGGCGCCGTTGGCGAGCCGGCGGGCACGCTGCGCCGCCAGCAGCACCAGCTGGAACAGGTTCTCGACGTTCTGCAGGCAATCTTCTACGGTGATTCGGGCCATGGGGTCGCTTGACGAGTGGGGCGCACCCCAAGGGGTGCACAGGGCCTAGCACTATAAGGCAAGAACGGCGCATCAGGCCAGTGCGGCCGGCTCGGGCGCCCGTCCGCCGGGCGCCTAAGGGCTGGTCACGGCGGCGCCAGCAGTTCGCCGAGCAAGGGCGCCAGTTCCGGCCGCGGGCTCCTCAGGTCCTCAGCGCGCCCGGCAACGATGCGCCGCAGGTCGCTGACCGCCCGTGCGAAGTCGTCGTTGACGACGAGGTAGTCGAACTCGCGGTAGTGGGACATGTCGGCCGCGGCATCGCGCAGGCGCCGCGCGATGATCTCCGGGGAGTCGGTCGCGCGGCGCGCCAGCCGCTCGGCGAGCGCGCGGCGCGAGGGCGGCAGGATGAATATGCTCACGCACTGCGGCATGGCGCGGCGCACCTGCTGCGCGCCCTGCCAGTCGATTTCCAGGATCACATCGTATCCCCGCCGCAGCTGCTCCTCGACGAAGCCGCGCGCGGTGCCATAGAAGTTGTCGAACACCCGCGCGTGCTCGAGGAACTCCCCGCGCGCCACCAGTTGCTCGAACTGCGGCACCGAAACGAAGTGGTATTCACGCCCTTCCTCCTCGGTGGGGCGCCGCTTGCGCGTGGTGTGCGAGACCGACAGGCGCAGGCGCGGCTCGCTCGCCAGCAGCGCCTTGACGAGCGAGGTCTTGCCCGCACCGGAGGGGGCGGCGATGACGAACAGCCTGCCGAGCTTCATGGGGCGGCAATATAGCTGGCCGACTGGAGCATCGCGACGAGCGCGCGCAGCGCCCGGGCGCGGTGGCTGAGCGAGTTTTTCTCGGACGTGTCGAGCTCGGCGGCGCTGCGCCGCTCCCCGAGGGGCACGAATACCGGGTCGTAGCCGAAGCCGCCGCGGCCGCGCGGCGCGCTGCCGATGTGACCCTCCCAGCTGCCGTGTGCGATCAGCGGCCCCTCATCGGCGGCGCTGCGCACCAGGACGATGACGCACCGATAGCGCGCCTGGCGCTGCGGCTGGGCGACGTCGCGCAGCTCGGCGAGCAGCTGGCGCAGATTGTCGTCATCGCTCGCGCCCTCGCCCGCGAAGCGCGCCGAGCGCACTCCGGGACGCCCGCCGAGCGCGTCGACCTCGAGCCCGGAATCATCCGCCAGCGCCGGCAGCTGCGCGCACCGCGCGGCGTGGCGCGCCTTCAGGAGTGCGTTCGCGAGGAACGTCGCGCCGCTCTCGGGCACGGCGGTGATGCCGAGCGCGCCCTGCGGGATGAGCGTGAGGGACAGCGGCGCGAGCAGCGCCGCCAGCTCGCGCAGCTTGCCGGGGTTGCTGCTGGCCAGAACGACGCGCGTCACGGCCCCCTGAGCGCCTGAGCCTGCAGCGCGAACAGCTCGCCGATGCCGTGCGCCGCGAGATTCAGCAGCGCATCGAGCTCGTGGCGGCGGAACGCATGGCCTTCGGCGGTCCCCTGGATCTCCACGAACGCGCCTCCATTGTTCATGACCACGTTCATGTCGGTTTCCGCCTGGGAGTCCTCGGCGTAGTCCAGATCGAGCACCGGGACGCCGGCGACGATGCCGACCGACACCGCCGCCACCTGCCCGTGCAGCGGGCTCGCGGCGATCAGGCGCCGCTGCACCAGCTGCTCGCAGGCCTCGGCCAGGGCGACGAAACCGCCGGTGACGGAGGCGGTGCGCGTGCCGCCATCGGCCTGCAGCACGTCGCAGTCGATGGTGATGGTGCGCTCGCCGAGTGCCTTCATGTCCACGACCGCGCGCAGCGAGCGGCCGATGAGGCGCTGGATCTCCTGGGTGCGCCCGCTCTGCTTGCCGCGGGCCGCCTCGCGTGCCGTGCGCGTGTGCGTGGCTCGCGGCAGCATGCCGTACTCGGCGGTGACCCAGCCGGAAGCCTTGCCGCGCAGGAACGGCGGCACCGTGTCCTCGACGCTGGCGGTGCACAGCACCTGCGTGTCGCCGAACTGCACCAGCACCGAGCCCTCGGCGTGCCGCGCGTGACGGCGCATGAAGCTCACCTGCCGCAGCTCATCCAGGGCGCGTCCGGAAGCTCTGGTCATGAGTGCATCCCTAATCCCCGAGCCAGCGCAGCGCGGCCGCGGAAGTGTTGTCACTGCCGCTGCCGGCGCGCTGCACGGCGCGCGCGCCGAGCTCCAGCAGCTTCGCGCGCAGCTCCCCGGGCTTACCGACCTCGGTTGCGATCTCGGTGTCGGTGAGCGGGCCCCACAGCCCGTCGGTGCACGCCAGCAGCACGTCGTCCGGCTCCAGCGGGCGGCGCCGCGTCAGCGACATGTCCGGCAGGATCGGATCCCCGCCGAGGCAACATTCGACGAAGTTGCGCATCGGGTGGTTGTGCGCCTGCTCGGCGCTGATGAGCCCCTCGCGCAGCAGCAGCTCCACGTGACTGTGGTCGCGGCTGCGCGCCACCAGCGCGCCGCGGCGCAGGTGATACAGGCGGCTGTCGCCGACGTGTGCCCACCAGCTGGCGCGCTGCTGGACGAGGCACACGGCACAGGTGGCGCGCGGGCGCTGCTCGAGCGGCAGCTGCACGCCGAGCTTCACCACCTGCTCGTGCGCGCGCCCGAGCGTCAGGTGCAGGAACCCCAGCGGATCGAACAGCGGTTGCGGCGTGTGCCAGAACGCGTCCACGATCACCTGCTGCGTGACCTGCGCGGCGCGGGCGCCGTCGGCGTGTCCTCCCATGCCGTCGGCCACCAGCAGCAGGACGGCTTTTTCCGCCACCGCGACCGCGACCCGGTCCTGGTTCTCTTCGCGCCCGCCGAGCAGGCTGATGTCCGCGTATTCGAGCCGCAAGAAGAATTCCATGCATCTGTTAGACTTATCGAGGCTTTATATCACCTGTGCGGCGAGCGGGCGTAGCGACGCTAAGCGGATCGAAGGGACATGATCGCGAGCATGACCGGCTTTGCGCGCCGGGAAACCACCGGAGAGTGGGGCACACTCGTGTGCGAGTTACGCAGCGTGAATCATCGCTTCCTGGAAGCGGGCTTTCGCCTGCCGGATGAGCTGCGCGCGGCCGAAGGAGAGCTGCGCGCACGTCTCACGCGCCACCTGCGCCGCGGCAAGGTCGATTGCACCCTCAGCTACCGGCGCCCGCAGGGCGCGGGCAGCGCGCTGGAGGTGGATACCGTGGCGCTCGAGCGCGTGCTGGCCGCGGTGCACATCGTGGCGCGCACGCTGCGCGAGCCCGCCGCCGCGGTGAACGCGGTGGACGTGTTGCGCTGGCCGGGGGTGCTGCGCGAGGACGGCGGCAGCGGCGAGCAGCTGCTGGCGGCAACCTACGCCGTGTTCGGCGCGACCCTCGAGGAGCTGGTGGCGGCGCGCGCGCGCGAGGGGGCGCGGCTGCGCGAGCTTCTCGAGCAGCGCTGCACCGGACTCGAGGAGCTGGTGGCGCAGGTGCGCGCGCGGCTGCCGGAGGTGCAGGCGCGCATGCGCGTGCGCCTCAACGAGCGGCTTCTCGAGCTGACCGCGGGCGTCGATCCCGAGCGGCTCGAGCAGGAGCTGGCGCTGCTCCTGCAGCGCCTCGACGTGGACGAGGAGCTCGAGCGCCTTGCGGGCCACATCAGCGAAGTGCGCCGCGTCATCGGCGCGAGCGAGCCCGCCGGCCGCCGGCTCGACTTCCTCATGCAGGAGCTCAACCGCGAAGCCAACACCTTGTCCTCGAAGTCCCAGGACCTCGAGACCACGCGCAGCGCCGTGGACATGAAGGTGCTGATCGAGCAGATGCGCGAGCAGGTGCAGAACGCGGAATAAGGCCTGACCGCACGGCTCGTCCTTGGTCCTTGCGTAACGTCCCTCTCCCGAGCTCGGTCGCGAACTGGCGACAGTGTTGCCGATGGCAGCGCCTGTCCGGCCGGTGTAGCGTTACCGGTCGAAGCGCGTCGCAAGCTGAGCAGGATAGCTGGCGCTCAGTAGGGAGAACTCCATGAAGACAATCACGGCTTGTTTCATTGTTGCCTTCACCGCGGGTGCGATAGCGGGGTGCGGCGGCGGAAGTTACTCGGGCAGTTCTCCGATGCCCATGCAGAACCTGCAGTCGGCCACCGCGCCGTCGCAGCCGATGAACGTCACATCGACGACCTTGTCGACCACCTACGGCGGCAACAACTACAGTGTGACTGTCAGCAATACACCCGGCGGCATGATGATGTTCAACGGTCAGATGGCCGACACCAGCGTGCTGACGCTCACCCTGACGAAGAATGGCACGGTCGTCTCGACGGACAACACGACGGCTTATTACCTGACGAACCCGTACAGTCCCCTGGGCCTTTCCGGGACGACAAATGGTGTGGCCTGGACAGCGATCATCACGAGCTTCATGCCCTTCCCGGCGACTCTGGCCGTCGGCTCTTCGGGCACGCTGCTCGCCGCGACTTACAGGGATAGCATGGGCAACGCCATCGGCAGCCTGACGGAAACCTACACGGTGACCGCTGACAGCCCTACCGCCGTCTTCGTCAACATCAAAGGGTCAGGCACTCTCAACGGCACCCCGGCAACCGATACCCTGATTTATTCGGTCACGAGCACCGGAGCCATTGCGCTCGTGCAGCTGCAGATCACGGTCAACGGGGTGACTCTGACGTTTAAATAGGCCGTGAGCTCAGGCGAGCCCCAGCCCGGGTCAGCTCCTTCTTTTTCCGCGCGCTCTTCCGTAACCGGCGGGCAGTCTCACCGTCCAGCTGTGTTCTACGGGGCATCCGCTCGGGGATCGAGTCCAAAATGGCATGCAGGTTCTTGGCGCTCTCAGGAAGGACCCTGACGCTGTTACTTCCGCTGCGACGCTCAGGCCTTAGCCGGTAATCATTCTGGGCTCACATCGATTGTTTATAATCGTTCTGGGCTTAAAGCAGTCGTTCCGGTATCATCCAGGAGAACACGCAGCCGATCGGGGCAGTCAGCCCCTGCGCATGGGATTCCCATGCCCTGGCCGGTAATCGTTCCAGTCTAAAATCTATAACCTATAATCATTCCAGGCTTAGAATAATCGTTCCGGTATCAGCCAGGAGGTAGAGAACCATTGCCGGACTGGATCGGCTATCGGTGGCTGATCGAGCGCTTCGGCCTCACCGTGACCCAAGCGCTACGAACCGAGACGCTCATCGGCTCCACTCGGGCGACTGTCAGCGATGGCACCACCGAGCGGCGCACGGTGCAGCAGCAGCTGCGCCCCGAGCCCACACTCGCCGGACACCTGAGCTTCGCGCTCAAGCACGAGGGCGTTCATCTGGAGGCACTCTCGCGCCTGTTCGCGGTGGGCCCGGCAGCTGAACTCGAAGATTGGATTCGACGTGAACCCACCGGCCGATATGCGCGGCGCACAGGGTTTCTGTATGAGTGCCTGACCCGCCAGCGACTCGATGTGCCAGACACGACGCGCGGCAACTACGTCCCTGTGGTGGACTCGGAACTTGAACTCGTCGCGTCAACACCGATCAACAATATCCGCTGGCGCGTGCGCGACAATCTGCTCGGCAGCGCGGGCTTCAGCCCTCAGGTACATCTCACACCGGATGTGGCGCGAGCCCTCGACTTCGACGTCCGTGAGCACATCGCACGCCTCGAAGGCCAGTTCAGCCCGGAACTCGTGCGGCGCAGTGCGGTGTGGCTGACCATCAAGGAGAGCCGCGCCAGCTTTGAGATCGAGCATGAGGAGAACAAGCGCGATCGCATCCAGCGCTTTGCCGCGGTCATGGAGCAGCGCACGGGGCAATCAGCCGATCCGTTCAGCCCTGCTGACTTGGAAGCCTTACAGCGCGAAATTCTCGGACCGAATGCCCTCCACTACGGCCTCCGTCGCTCGCCGGTGTTTGTTGGAGAGACTGCTCGCGTCGGTGAGGAGCGCGTGCACTACATCGGGCCGCATTGGAACGATGTGCCCTCTTTCTTGGAGGGCTTGCGTGAACTCTTGAGGCGGACGGCGGGAGTGTCATCAGTGGCCCGCGCGGCGCTTGCGTCCTTCGGTTTTGTCTATCTGCATCCCATGATCGATGGCAACGGTCGCATCAGCCGCTTTCTGATCAACGACGTGCTGCGTCGGGATGGTGCCTTGCCCGCGCCTTACGTTGTGCCGATCTCGGCGATCCTACAGAAACCGGACTTGCGTCCGTTGAGCTACGACGGGGCGCTCGAGCTCTTCTCGCGGCCGCTGATGCAGCAGTATCGGGGCAACTGGTCGTTCGGGCCGGAACAACTCGGCGACGATGGCGTGACGTACAACCTGCAATTCGACCGCTATCAGGATGCGCTGCACGCCTGGCGGTATCCGGACTTGACGCGTCAGGTCACCTTCCTCGCGGCAGCGCTCGATTTAACGATCGAGCAGGAGATGCGCGCGGAGGCGCAATATCTGCAGCGCCACGGCGCAGCGCGGGCACGCCTGAAGAGCATTGTCGAGGGACCGGACCCGACGCTGGATCGCATCATCCGCTCGGTGCGGGAGTCGCGCGGCACGATCAGCGGGAAGTTGCGGGCTGAGTATCCGATGCTCGAGCGTGCCGAGATTGCGGACGATGTGGTGCGCGCGATCCGCGAGGAGTTCCCGTGGACGGCAACTAGCGAGGGATGATAACTCGCGGGAAGTAACAACCTCAGGGATCTCAGGTACTCTACCGGCAGCGAGTCGCTAGCCGTGAGGCGTCCCCCAAGGTCCTCGCGGAACTTTTCGCGCGCGCGGCGTCTCGAATCCGCAACGCCGACGATCGGGATCCGGCCACACCCGAGCACGCCCCATGAGCCCGTCACCCTCCGCGCGGCGCCTGCCCGCACTCGCGGTCGTCGCCGGGGCGCACGCGCTGGCGCTGTGGTGGTTTCTGGCGCTCACCCGTACGCAGGCGATCCCTGGCGCCCCCGACGCCGGGGCGCTGGTGCTCCTGCTCCTGCCCGAGCAGGGCAGCCAGTCCGTGACTGCCCCGCCACCCGAGCGCACCCGCCAGCCACTCCCACCCGCGCTGCCACTCGAGCCTGCCCGCACGCCCGGCTCCACCGCACCCGCCCCGGGCGCGCCGTCCACCGCCATCGACTGGGCGGCGGAAGCCACCGGCGCGGCGTCGCGCTGGGTCGCACGGGATGAGGCGAAGGGACGCACGGCGCGCGCTTTCGGTGTGCCGCCGGCCAGCGCGATGTTCGCGCCGGCCCCTGCGCGTACGCCGGGCCTCGCGTGGAATCACGCGCGCACGCACCGCGTCGAGGCGCTGCCCGGCGGAGTGACCGTCTTCCATATCAACGACCACTGCGCGATCGCCTTCTTCTGGATCATGCCCTTTTTCGGCTGCTCCCTGGGGATGATCCCCACACGCGGTGACCTGTTCGAGCACATGCACGATGCGCGCGATCCGCCGCGGCCCCTGCCCGCGCGTTAGCTCAAGTCCGCACCGGTTCTGCGGGTCCCGCCGGCCACCAAGGCCAAGGCCCTGCGTTGCCCTCAAGCGTAGTATCCACCTCCGACATGCCCGCGCTCATCACTCCGCCGCTCGCCCTGTACGTGCACTTCCCCTGGTGCGTGCGCAAATGCCCGTATTGCGACTTCAACTCCTACACGTTGAACGGCGAGCTGCCGCTGGAGCCGTACGTACGGCGGCTCGGGCGCGATCTCGCCGCGCAGGCACCTGAGGTCGCGGGGCGCGCAGTGACGAGTGTGTTCTTCGGTGGCGGCACGCCGAGCCTGTTCTGCCCGGACGCCATCGGCCGGGTGCTGGACTCGGCACGGCGCCATCTCACGCTGGCGCACGACCTCGAGGTCACGCTGGAGGCGAACCCGGGCGCCGTCGAGCGCGGCGCGTTTCGGGAATACCGCGCGGCGGGCGTGACGCGTGTGTCGCTCGGCGCGCAGAGCTTCGATCAGGCGAGGCTCAGCGCCCTGGGGCGGATTCATTCGCCCGCCGAGACGCGCCTCGCCGCCGCCGAGCTGCACGCCGCTGATCTCGGCAACTTCAACGTCGACCTCATGTACGGCCTGCCGGGACAGGAGCTCGCCGCCGCGGTGCGTGACGTGGAGGAGGCGCTCAGCCTCGCGCCCGCGCACTTGTCGCATTACCAGCTCACGCTCGAGCCGGGCACGGTGTTTGCGGCGCAGCCGCCGCCGCTGCCGGATGATGACGCCGCCGCGGGCATGCTGGCGGCGTGCGGCGAGCGGCTGCTGGCGGCAGGCTTGGCGCAGTACGAGGTGTCGGCGTACGCGCGCGCGGGGCGGCAATGCCGCCACAACCTCAACTACTGGAGCTTCGGAGACTATCTCGGCATCGGCGCCGGCGCGCACGGCAAGCTGACGTTCCCGCAGGCTGGCCAGATCGTGCGCACGGTGCAGCCGCGCGAGCCGCGCCGCTATCTGGCCGCCTCCGACGCTGAACTCACGCGCCGGGTGATAGCCGCGCGCGAGCTGCCGTTCGAATTCATGCTGAACGCGCTGCGCCTCACCGGCGGATTCGATGCGCAGACGTTCCCCGCGCGCACCGGGCTCGACTGGCAGGAGATTGCGGCGCCGATGCAGGCCGCGATCACTCGGGGCCTGATCGTGCGCACCGCGACGGGCTACCGGCCGAGCGAGCTCGGGCTGCGATTCCTCAACGAAGTACTGCTCGGATTCATGCCGGAAATCCCGAAATTCAACGGTTCTTCTGCGTTGTCAATCGGCGTTTCGGGCGCGCGCTCGGGCGCCTCCCGGCCTTTATTCACAGGCCCGGGGAGCGTCATCGGAGAATGAGCCAATTACAGGGTAAACCCGCCAAGCCGCTCCACAAGATCTCTGTAACCCATTGAGGAACCAAGCTAAAAATGCATGCTCATTTTTTGACCAAGGTAACAAAAATGCAATCTGACGGCGATATCGCAGCCCCGCGGAGGACTCCGTCCACAGAGTTGTCCACAGCTTCTGTGGATAAGGAAACCCGGCAAAACGGCGGGCTCCTTCAAGGTGCTTGAGGCCGCGCGACACTGCCGCTAAACTGCCGCGCCGCGCGCCCTTTAACTCGTGTGCTTGACGCCCCATTGAACGGTGAGCGTCTTCGTCAGACACCGTGAACACTCCCATGAAAGCCGCCATCCATCCCGACTACAAAGAGATCACCGTCACCTGCACGTGCGGCAACACGTTCAAGACGAGCTCGACGCTCGGACATGATCTGCAGGTCGAGGTGTGCTCGAACTGCCATCCTTTCTATACCGGCAAGCAGAAGATCGTCGACACCGCGGGTCGCGTCGACAAGTTCCGCAAGAAGTACGCCACGGCGGCCGGCTCGCGCTGACTCGCCCTTTCAGCCATCCGGGCTCGAGGGGCGGGCGCGGAACTTCGGCCCCGGCAAGCGCTCTACTGCCGCAGCACGTGCCTGAAGCTGGCCCCAGGGGGAGTCGCGTCATGCGCCGCACACTTGCCGCCGCCGTTGCCTGCGCCGCCGCGCTCGCCGCCACCAGCTGCGCCACCAATCCCGAGAGCGGCACGCACCACGTCGTCTTCACCTCGGTGAAGGGCGAGCAGGAGCGGGCGCGGCGCGACCACGAGGAGATCAAGAAATTCTACGGCCTGTACCAGGACCAGGCCCTGCAGGACTACGTGCAGATGGTCGGCACGCGCGTGGCGCGCAACACGCCGATCGCGGACTGGGATTTCCAGTTCTTCGTGCTCGATGACGACTCGATCAACGCCTTCACCATCGGTGGGGGCTACGTCTACATCCATCGCGGGCTGCTGCCGTACCTGAACTCCGAGGCCGAGCTGGCCGCGGTACTCGGGCACGAGATCGGTCACGACGTCGCACGTCATCCGGCGCGCAGTCAGGCGCGCGGCGTGCTCCTGGGGACCGGCGCGCTGGCGACCGCCATCCTGACCGGCAACGCGGCGATCGCGGAAATGGCGGACCTCGGGGCGACCGCCTGGATGCAGGGCTACGGACGCGACCAGGAGTCGGAGGCCGACCGCCTGGGGCTCGAGTACGCCGCGCGCAGTGGCTATCGCCCGGAGGCGATGGGCAATGCGATGAAGGTGTTCAAGGCGCAGGAGTCCTTCGAGCTCACGCGTGCCAAGGACGAGGGGCGCGATCCCAACATCTACCACGGCGTGTTTTCCGATCACCCCGCGCCCGATGAGCGCATCGTGCAGGCGACGCTCGGTGCGGCGAACATGACCACCGTGCCGCGCGGCGGCTGGATCGATAACCGCGACGACTATCTCAAGGCGATCGACGCACTGCCCTTCGGCTCCTCCCGCGAGCAGGGCATCGTGCGTGACAACCGCTTCTATCACGCCGGCATGAAGCTCACGATGGCCTTCCCCAAGGGGTGGCGGGTGAAGAACGAGCGCGACCGGCTGCTGATCACCAAGAAGAAGGAGTTGCTGATGCAGCTGACGGTGGAGAAACGCCCGGAGAAGAAATCCCCGCGCGAGTTCCTGCTGCAGAAGCTCAGAGGCGCATCGATCGCCCGCGGTGAGGCGCTCGCGGTCAACGGTATGGAGGGCTATGCCGTCATCACCCGCTCGGGCTCGCCCCTCGATGGCGGATCCGGCCCGGTGCGCCTGGCGGTGCTGTATCGCGGCACCCAGGCCTTCGTGATCGGCGCGGCCAGCCGCTCGAGTGAGGCGGGCGCGCCGCTGGATGACGGGCTGTTCATGTCGTCGATCGGCACGATGCGCGACATGAAGCCCTCGGAATATCCGCTCGCCGAGCCGTACCGCCTGAAGATCATCCAGGCGACCGACACCACCAGGATCGATGACTATGCCAAGGACATGCCGGTCGAGAAATTCAAGAAGGAAGAGCTGCGGCTGCTGAACGGCCTGTATCCCAAGGGGGAGCCCAAGCCCGGCGATTCCATCAAGGTGGTGCAGTAACACGCGCCAGCTCCCGGGGGCGCGCGCTGCCTTGCACGATAGCGCCCCTAGCCGCGGGTAGGCCGCGCCTTGATTCAGGGCACGGACCATGTAAATCTGGCTCGTTCGAGTGCCGCGCCCGCAGGCGCGCGCGGTAACGCCACACGGAAACGCGGCTGTGGACATGACCGGCAAGACGGAGACGACCTTCGAGCTCACCGATAGCGCCAGCGGGCGCAGCAGCCACCTGCCGGTGCGCACCGGCACCATCGGGCCGGCGGCGCTCGATATCGCAGGTCTTCACAAAGACCTCGATGTGTTCACCTACGATCCGGGCTTCGGCGCGACCGCCGCGACCGAGAGCCGCATCACCTACATCGACGGGGATGCGGGCGTGCTGCTGTATCGCGGCTACCCGATCGAGCAGCTCGCGGAAAAGAGCTCCTTCATGGAGGTCGCCTACCTGCTGCTGCTCGGAGAGCTGCCCACGCCGAAGCAGCTCGAGGAGTTCACCTGCAACATCCGTTACCACACCATGCTCAACGAGACGTTGCTGCGCTTCTTCAACGGCTTCCACCACAACGCGCATCCCATGGCGATGGTGTCGGCGGTGGTGGCGTCGATGTCGGCGTTCTATCACGACACCATGGATATCCATAACCCGCGCCACCGCGAGATCTTCTCGCATCGCATCATCGCCAAGCTCCCCACCATCGCCGCCGCTGCGCACAAGCACTCCGTCGGACAGCCGTTCATCTACCCGCGCAACGACTTGAGTTACGCCGCCAACGTGCTGCACATGGTGTTCGCCGTGCCGTGCGAGCCCTACCGGCTCGACCCCATCGCCTCCGAGGCGCTCGATCTGCTGTTCATCCTGCACGCCGATCACGAGCAGAACGCCAGCACCTCGACCGTGCGCCTCGCCGGCAGTACCGGCGCCAATCCCTACGCCGCGATCTCGGCGGGCGTGTCGGCGCTGTGGGGGCCGGCACACGGGGGCGCCAACGAGGCGGTGCTGGCGATGCTCGAGCAGATCGGCAGCGTCGACCACATCCCCAAGCACCTGGCGATGGCCAAGGACAAGTCGGGCCACTTCCGCCTCATGGGCTTCGGGCATCGCGTGTACAAGAACTTCGACCCGCGCGCCAAGATCATCCGCGAGATGTGCCACAAGGTGCTGGCGCGGCTCGGGCGTGCCGACAATCCGCTGTTCGAGCTGGCGCTGCGCCTGGAGGAGATCGCGCTCAAGGACGAGTACTTCGTCTCGCGCAAGCTCTACCCGAACGTGGATTTCTATTCCGGGGTCATCTACAGCGCCATCGGCATTCCGCGCTCGATGTTCACGGTCATGTTTGCGATCGCGCGCACCGTGGGCTGGGTGGCGCACTGGCAGGAGATGATCTCCGATCCGGGCATGCGCATCGGCCGCCCGCGCCAGCTGTACACCGGTCCCGCGCGCCGCGACTACCTCGAGATCGCCAGGCGCCTCTGAAGAGCGGCGCGCAGGCGTCGCGCCTGGGCGCCGCCGCTCGAGCGCGCGCCGCCCTCAGGGTTGCTGCAGCAGGGCCTCGACCTCGAAGGTGTTCGCACGCCGCATCGGCCGCCCGTCTACCGGGCTCACCGGCGCCTGGCGGATGCCGTCGGTCGGAAACACCGTCGCCTCGATCGGCTGCGCGTCCATCTCGAAGCGCACGCCCGGAAAGGGCCGCACCCGCTCGGCGTTGAGCTTGACGCGCTTCTCGGTCACCTCGTGCGGGATGCAGGCATCGAGCAGCTTGAGAGTGACCGATTCGACCCGGTCGGCGAACAGGTGCAGCTGCACCTCGGTGTGCAGGGTGGCGGTGCCCGAGAGCACCGGGCCCACCAGCCGGGGCTCGAACTCGCGCAGGTAACGCATGGCCGAGAGTGCCGCGTGGCGCTGGGCGTGCAGCGCCTCGAGGTGCGAGGCGCCGCCGAAGAGGCGCTGGTACTCGGCCAGCGCGCTCTCGATCTCACTGTTCTTCGGCAGCACGGCGGCGCCGTCCACCACCCCGAGGCGCTCGGCGGCCTTGCGCTTGGCCACCAGGAAATCGCGGATGCCGTGCTCGGCCATGAGGCGCGCGGCTTCCTGGGCCAGCGCGCGCCGCAGGTGCTCGCTGCGGGTCGCGTGTCGCTTGGCTTTCATCGCGACTTTCAGAAGATCGGTTCGCTGCTCGCCTGGCCCTCAGGGCCTTGAGCCACGGATCCTGAGTCGGGCAGGTGGTTCGCCATGAAAGTCTCCGGCACGCCGTCAGGATTCTCGGCGCTGACCAGCGTGCCGGTCTGGGGGGAGATCCGCAAGGTGACCAGGCCGTCGGGCATCGTGCGCTGCTGCTCCGGGACGCCCCGCAGCGCTTCGCGCATGAACTGGATCCAGATCGGCAGCGCGGTGCGCGCACCCTCCTCGGCCTCCCCGAGCGGACGCTCCTGGTCGAAACCCACCCACACGGTGGCCACGAGATTGGGGGTGAAGCCGTTGAACCAGGTGTCCTTGACCTCATTGGTGGTGCCGGTCTTGCCGGCGATGTCGCTGCGCCCGAGCGCGAGGGCCCGCCGCCCGGTGCCGCGCTTGATGACGTCCGACATCATGTCGGCCATGAGGTACGCGTTCTGGGCGCTGATGACGCGCGGCGCCACCTGGTCCGCGGGCAGCGGCGCAGGCTCACCGTGTGCCGGATCCGAGACCCGCAGCGGCTCCGCGCCCGCGGACTGCGTCTGGCCCGCATCGCACTGCGCACACACCATGCGCGGCGCGGCGCGCCATACCACCGCTCCCGAGCCATCCTCGATGCGATCGATGAAGTACGGCCCGACGCGATAACCGCCGTTCGCGAACACCGCATAGCCGGCCGCGACATCCAGGGGCGTCGCCTGCAGGGTGCCGAGCGCGAGGGTGAGATCGTGCGGCATGGTGCGCGCATCGAAGCCGAAGCGGGCGATGTAGTCGATCGCGGTGCTGACGCCGAGATCCTTGAGGATGCGGATCGACACCAGGTTGCGCGAGCGCACCAGCGCCTCGCGCAGGCGCGTCGGCCCGGCGAACTCGCGGGTGGAGTTCTCGGGCCGCCAGGCCTCCTCGCTCCCGTTGGCGTCGAGGACGATCGGCGCATCGAGCAGCACGGTCGCCGGCGTAAAGCCATTCTCGAGCGCCGCCGAGTACAGGAACGGCTTGAATCCGGAACCGGGCAGGCGCCGCGCCTGGGTGACGCGGTTGTACTTGTTGGTGAAGTAGTCGAAACCGCCCACCAGCGCGACGATGCTGCCGTCGTTGGGATCGAGCGCCACCAGCGCGCTCTGCGCCTCCGGGATCTGCCCGAGCTGCGCGTGCCCGGCTTCATCGGCGACGACGTAAATGACGTCGCCCTTGCTGAGCACCTGGCCGGCATCCTTCGGCGCCGGCGTGAGCGTTTCGCTGCGCAGCTGCTTGCGCGCCCACGACAGCCCGTCCCACTCGATCTGCACCGGTCCCAGGGTCTTCACGTAGGCGCGCGCACTCTTCTCGGCGACCGACACCACGATCGCCGGCGACAGGTTGCCGATCCCGGCGTACTCGTCCACCAGGTCGTCGTAGTCCGGCTCGCCGTGCGCCGGCAGGTCCACGTGTCCGGCCGGCCCGCGCCAGCCGTGGCGGCGGTCGTACTCGATCAGTCCGACGCGCACCGCGCGGTTGGCGCTCGCCTGCAGCCGCCCGTCGATGGTGGTATAGACTCGGTAGCCGGCGGTCTCGGCGTTGGCGCCGAAGCGCTGGCGCAGCTCGAGGCGCGCCATCTCCGCGACGTAGGGGGCCTCGACGTCATAGAGCGGCGCATGGGCGCGCGCCTGCATCGGCTCCTTGTTGGCGGCCTCGGCGGTGGCGGCATCGATGTACCCGAGCTCACGCATGCGCCGCAGCACGTAGGCGCGCCGCCCGGTGGCGAGCTGCGGATCGACGATCGGGTTGTAACGCGAGGGCGCCTTGGGAACTCCGGCGATGGTGGCGGCCTCGGCCACGTCGAGCTTGTCGAGGGACTTGCCGAAGAAGGCCTCGGCGGCGGCCGCCACGCCGTAGGCGCGCTGCCCGAAGAAGATCACGTTCAGATACAGCCCGAAGATCTCCTGCTTGGTGAACTCGTGCTCCATGCGGTAGGTGACGAAGGTCTCCTGCAGCTTGCGCCGATAGGTCTTGTCGAGGTTGAGGAACATGTTGCGCGCGGCCTGCATGGTGATGGTGCTGGCGCCCTGGCTCTTGTCCCCGGAGAGCAGATCGATGAGCACCGCACGCACCACGCCGAAGTAATCGATGCCGTGGTGCGCGAAGAAGCGCTCGTCCTCGGCGGCGAGAAACGCGTGCTTGACGAGATCGGGGATCTGGTCGTACCCGACCGGGATGCGGCGCTGCTCGCCGATCTGCGCAATCAGTGCACCCGAGCGGGTGTACACGCGCAGGGGCACCTGCAGCTCGACGTTGCGCATCGAATCCGTCGAGGGGAGCGAGGGCACCAAGTACACATAACTGCAGGCCAACGCGTAGGCGCCCAGAAGTGTGATCAGCGTCACACCGCCGGCGATGAGCACCGCAATGCGAAAGTAATTCCAATTCACAGAAACCAACTCTCTCTCCTTGCGCTCGCCATGGGGGCTATGCATAGTAGCCGGCGATTCAAGGGCAAACTCACCGAAAGGTGGGGACGCAAAGCCTCCGGTCTACGGGACGCACGTGCCTACGACAGCGGGGTTGCCGTTCGAACGTTAACGTACTCCCGCGCGAGCGGCCACGCGCCGCGCGAGGACGGTTCGAGCGACCGATCCAGCATGCACCTGCCGCCTGCGGAAGCGAAGCTTTCCGTCTCCAGAAACGCTTGGACAAGACGACGCATCATTCGTTGATCTGCGGTGTCGCCGATGCGCTCGCGCGTCACGGTTTGGGCCGCTCGCGCGGCTCGTTCGCGGCGAGCGCTCGGATCCGTGAGCCCGCTCACGTTCAATTTAACAGTGCGCTGATATATAGTGCTCCTGGGTTTGATTTAGGGTGGTCATTTTCAGGCGTAATGACCTGAAAAGGAAAGAAAAATGTTCCTATTACAACGCAAATACCGCCCACTCCTAGGACTTGACATAACGACTTCCTCGGTGAAGCTCATCGAGCTCGTCATGGGGGGTGGGCAGTACCGCGTCGAAGCCTATGCGGCCGAGCCCACGCCCCAAAACGCCATCAACGAGAAGGCGATCGTGGATGCGGAGGCAGTCGGGGAGGCGATCCGCCGCGCGGTGAAGCGCGCCGGCGCCAAGAGTAGCGAGGTGGCGGTGGCCATTTCCGGCGACGCCGCGATCACCAAGGTGATCCAGATGCCGCGCGCGCTGCGCAGCGGCGACCTCGAGGCGCAGGTCGAGATGCAGGCCGACCAGTACATCCCGTTTCCGATGGATGAGGTCAGCTACGACTTCGAGGTGTTGGGACCCAACGAGAGGGATGCGGAATCCAACGACGTGCTGCTGGTCGCCACGCGCAGCGAGAACGTCGAGCAGCGCCAGGCGGCGGTCAAGGCCGCGGGCCTCACCACCAAGATCGTGGACGTGGAGGCCTTCGCGCTCGAGAACGCCTGCAAGCTCATGACGCACCAGATGCCCGACGGCGGCACCGACCGCACCATCGCGGTGGTGGACTTCGGCGCGAGCAGCACCACTTTCAGTGTGCTGCGCAATCTGAAGGTGGTGTACACGCGCGACTTCGCCTTCGGCGGGCAGCAGCTCACCGAGGAGATCATGCGCACTTACGGGCTGGCGATGGAGGAGGCGGGACGCGCCAAGAAGGAAGGCGGCCTGCCCGGCAACTACCAGGCGGAAGTGCTCGACCCGTTCATCGACGACATGACCCAGCAGGTCAGCCGCTCGCTGCAGTTTTACCTCGCGTCCGGGTCCGGGCGCGAGCAGCCGGAAAAGATCCTGGTGTGCGGTGGCTGCGCCAACATCCCCGGAGTGGCGGAGGTGATCTCCAGCCGCGTGGGAATCTCTGCCGAGAAGGGCGACCCGCTCGGTCAGATGAAGCTGTCCTCGCGCGCCAAGGCGCAGGCGGTGCAGCGCGATGCTACGGCACTGCTGACGGCCTGTGGGCTCGCATTGCGGAGTTTTGACTGACATGCCGCGTATAAACCTGCTTCCCTGGCGTGAAGGCGAGCGCAAAGAGCGCAAGCTCGCATTCCTGGTGGCGCTCGGCGTGGCGGCGCTCGCGGCCGGCGTCACATCGTTCGCCGCCTACCTGCTGTACGGCTCGATGATCGAGTCGCAGGAGCACCGCAACCAGCAGCTGCGCGCCCAGATCAAGACGCTCGACAAGCAGATCGAGGAGATCAACAACCTCGAGGTCTCCAAGCAGAAGTTCATCGCGCGCATGGAGATCATCGAGAAGCTGCAGCGCTCCCGCCCGGAGATCGTGCACGTGTTCGACGAGATCGTGCGCACGCTTCCCGAGGGGGTGTATCTCACCGGCGTGAAGCAGACCGAGAAGCGGCTGCGGTTCGACGGCGTCGCGCAGTCGAGCACCCGCGTGTCCTCCTTCATGCGCAACATCGACGGTTCCCAGTGGCTGCGTAATCCCGAGCTCGAGGTCGTGCAGACCGCCAAGGGTCCCACGCCCGGCTCGAGCTTCACGTTGACCGCCGACCAGGTGACCACCGTGGCGCCCGAGGACGGCGCCAAGAGCAAGATCAGAAAAGCGAGCGTGGGCGGTGCGGGGGGACGGCAATGAATCTACTCGACGAGCTGCGCTCACTCGATCCGCGCGAACCGGGCCGCTGGCCCCTGCCGGTGCGCGCCGGCGCGGTTGCAGCGGCGTTTCTCGCGCTGACGATAGTCGGTGTCTACGTGCTGGTGTGGAACGAGCAGCGCCCCGAGCTGCAGCGCCACCAGGACGAGGAGCAGCACCTGCGCCAGGAGTTCCGTACCAAGCACGCCAAGGCCGTCAATCTCGAGGTCTACAAGCAGCAGCTCAAGGACATCGAGCGCTCCTTCGGCGCGCTGCTGCGCCAGCTCCCCGGCAAGACCGAGGTGCCGAACCTGTTGGTGGACATCTCGCAGACCGGACTTGCCGCCGGGCTCGAGGAGAAGCTGTTCCAGCCCCAGCCCGAGCAGAAGAAGGATTTCTACGCCGAGCTGCCCATCAAGATCCGCCTGAGCGGCAGCTACCACCAGTTCGGGGAGTTCGTGAGCGGTATCGCGGCGCTGCCGCGCATCGTCACGCTGCACGACATCGACATCAAGCCCGATAACAAGGACGCCTACGATCAGCTGTCCCTGGAACTCACGGCGAAGACCTACCGCTACCTGGACGAGGACGAGATCGCCGCGGGCGAGGCGGACAAGAAGGGCGACGTCGCCCACCGTGCGAAGCCGGCGGGTTGACCACATGTACGGGACCGCGGTACTCACTCATGCATAAGCTTTCACGGCAATCCTGCCTGCGCCTGCTGGGCGTGGCCCTGGCGTGCGCCGGCTACGCCGCGCTCACGGCGTGCTCGAGCGCGGACAACGATCTGGCGCGCTTCATCGAGGACACGAAGAAGGAGCCGGGCGGGCGCGTCGAGCCGCTGCCGGAGATCAAGCCCTACGAGACCTTCCTGTACTCGGCGGCCGAGCTGCGCTCGCCGTTCCTGCCGAGCAGCCCGGGTTCCGGTGCGGGCTACGGCGGCATACGTCCCGACGCCAAGCGCAATCGAGAGTTCCTCGAGCAGTTCTCGCTCGACACGCTGAAGATGGTCGGCACGCTGCGCCTCGGCGGGCGGATGTTCGGCCTGGTGCAGACCAAGGACGGCCTGGTGCATCGCGTGAACGCCGGCAACCACCTGGGGCAGGCGGAAGGCAAGATCACCGACATCACACCGGCCAAGATCACACTGATTGAAATAGTTCCGGACAGCCTCGGCGGGTACATGGAGCGCCCCGCGGCGCTCGCCCTGAACGAGTAAAGGTCCAGCAGGGAGTCCACGAATGCAAGCCTCTAGCCTGATGAATCGCCTCCTCGGCACCGCCCCCTGGCTGGTGCTCGCAGGGGTACTCGGCATGCTCGCGGGCACGGCACGGGCCGCGGATCAACCCGCGTTGCAAGCCATCGACGTGCAGCCCCTGGCCGGACAGCAGCTGCAGATCACTCTGCGCCTATCGGGGCCGGCGCCGCAGCCGCTGTCGTTCACCATCGACAACCCGGCGCGCATTTCCTTTGACCTGCCAAACACCACGCTGGCGCTGGCCTCACGCCGCATCGACGTGCACGCCTCCGGCCTCGACACCATACTCGCCGCCGAGACCAAGGACCGCACGCGTCTGGTGCTGAACCTGGACAAGCTGGTGCCGTATGACACGCGGGTCGAGGGCAGCAACATCATCGTCATGCTCGGCGGCAGCGCAGCACGCGCCAGCGCGGGCGCCGCCCCCTCGGGCGCGGTGGCCGCGAGCTCTGGCGGCGGGGCGCGCGAGCTGCGCGCCATCGACTTCCGGCGCGGCGCCGACGGCGCCGGGCGCGTGATCGTCAAGCTCTCCGATCCGCATATGCACGTCAACCTGCACCAGATCGGCGACCAGGTGGTCGTCGATTTCAGCGACGCGAGCGTGCCGGCCAACCTCATGCGCCGCTACGACGCGAGCGACTACGGCACGCCGATCAGGGGCTTTGACGTGACCCGGGTGGGCAACGGCTCGCGCATCTCGATCACCGCGGGCGGTGACTACGAGCAGCTCGCCTACCAGTCCGACGACCAGTACGTGGTCGAGGTGGCGCCGCGTCGCAAGGCCGCCAACGCCCAGGAGGACCGCCCGGTGTACACCGGCGAGCGCCTCACGCTGAACTTCCAGGACATCGAGACACGCGCGGTGCTGCAGCTGCTGGCCGATGCCAGCGGCCAGAACATCGTGGTGAGCGACTCGGTGACCGGCAACGTCACCCTGCGGCTGCAGAACGTGCCGTGGGACCAGGCGCTCGATATCGTGTTGCGCACCAAGGGTCTCGACAAGCGCCGCCAGGACAACGTCATCATCGTGGCCCCGCAGGCCGAGCTCGCCACCCGCGAGAAGGCCGAGCTGGCCGCGCGCAAGGACGTGCAGGAGCTCGCGCCGCTGCGCTCCGAGTACCTGCAGGTGAACTACGCCAAGGCCCAGGACATGGCGGCGCTCATCAAGACGCAGACCAATTCGCTGATGTCCACGCGCGGCAGTGTGGCGGTCGACGATCGCACCAACACCCTGCTGCTGCAGGACACCGCCGACCGGCTGGCGGACGTGCGCCGCCTGGTGGCGACACTCGATATTCCGGTGCGCCAGGTGCTCATCGAGGCGCGCGTCGTCATCGTCAGCAACGACTTCGAGCGCGATCTGGGCGCGCGCTTCGGGCTCACCAACTGGCAGAAGAACGGCCAGAACGGTCTGGTGAGCACGAGCGGTACCTCTGCCGGCACCGACAGCATGACCAACACGTTTCTAACCGGACAGAACGCGATCAACACCGCCCTCAACCAGAACGCGTTCAACGCATCCCTGGTGCCGCCGGGCGCGCCGGTGCTCGTGCCGGGCCCGACGTACGGGATCCCGGCGGCCGCCAGCCGCTATAACATCAACCTGCCGGTCGCGAGCCCCGCGGGTTCGATCGCCCTCGGCATCCTCGGCAGCAATTTCCTCGTCGACCTGGAGCTGTCGGCTGCCCAGGCGGAGACGCAGGCGAACATCATCTCCTCGCCGCGCGTCATCACCGCGAACCAGAAGGAGGCGACCATCGAGCAGGGCGTGGAAATCCCGTACCAGCAGTCCGCCTCCAGTGGCGCGACCACCATCCAGTTCAAGAAGGCGGTACTGTTGCTCAAGGTCAAGCCGCAGATTACGCCCGACAACCGCATCATCCTCGACCTCGACGTCAAGGACGACGCCGTCGGCACCGTGGTGGTGACCTCCGGCGGGGTGAACGTACCCTCGATCAACACGCGCGAGATCGTCACCCAGGTGCTGGTGAACGACGGGCAGACGGTGGTGCTCGGCGGCATCCTGTCGACCACGCAGCGCGAGGACGACACCAAGGTGCCGTACCTCGGGGACATCCCGGTCCTCGGGCACCTGTTCAAGAGCACTATCCACAAGGACGACAAGGACGAGCTCATGATCTTCATCACCCCGAAGATCGTGCGTGAGGGTGTGAACGTCTACAACTGACGCGCCGCTGATCCCGCGCTGACGCTTGCGGCCGCCTTACGGGCGGCCGCGGCGTTTTGTGTATCCTGTCGGCTCGCATGCTCGGCAAGACCAGCGTTTTCCTCATCGGCCCGATGGGCTCGGGCAAGACGGCCGTGGGCCGCCACCTGTCACGCACTCTGCAGCTGCCCTTCTACGACAGCGACGCGGAGATCGAGCGGCGCACCGGGGTCGACATCCCGTTCATCTTCGAGAAGGAAGGGGAAGCCGGCTTTCGCCAGCGCGAGCGCGAGGCGATCGAGGCGCTCACGCAGCTGGCGAGCATCGTGCTCGCTACCGGAGGCGGTGCCGTGCTGCTGCCGGAGAACCGCCGCCGCCTCGCCGAGCGCGGCTGCGTCGTGTACCTGCAGACCTCGGTGGCGCAGCAGGCGCAGCGGGTGCGGCACGGCAGAAACCGCCCGCTGCTCTCCGACGGCGACAGCACCGCGCGCCTGGGACAACTCATGGACGCGCGCGCGCCGCTGTATGGCGAGATCGCCGACATCACCGTGCCGACCGACGGCCGGCGCGTGCAAAGTGTCGCCGAGCAGATCCTGCGCGAACTCGCTGCGGCGCGTGCCACACCCTAGGCGCACCGCCTGCCTCTGGAGCCCTCACGTATACTGCGCGATGGCTTCTCCGCGCCGTGTGCGCACGTGGACACTCTGAACGTCGAACTCGGAACCCGCAGCTACCCGATCCTGATCGATGCAGGGTTGATCGGCCGGCCGGACGTCTTCCGGCAGCACCTGCCGGCGCACGACGTGCTCGTCGTCAGCAACACCACCGTCGCGCCGCTGTACCTGCCGGCGCTCACCGCGAGCCTGGGGCCGCGTCGTATCGTGGAAGTCATCCTTGCGGACGGCGAGAGGCACAAGACACTCGCCAACGCCGCGCGCGTACTCGACGTGCTCATCGCCAACCGCTTCGGGCGCGACTGCGCCCTCATCGCCCTGGGGGGCGGGGTGGTCGGCGACCTCACCGGGTTTGCCGCCGCCTGCTACCAGCGCGGCGTGGCGTTCGCCCAGGTGCCCACCACACTGCTGGCGCAGGTGGACTCGGCGGTCGGCGGCAAGACTGCCGTCAATCACCCCGGTGGCAAGAACCTGATCGGGGCCTTTCACCAGCCCGTGCTCGTGGTGACCGACACGCGCACCCTCGCGACGCTGCCGGCGCGCGAGCTGCGCGCCGGACTCGCCGAGGTGATCAAGTACGGACTCATCTGCGACGCGGCCCTGTTCGGTTGGCTCGAGGCGCACCTCGATGAGCTGCTCGCGGGCGCACCCGCGGCGCTCGCGCACGTCATCCGCCGCTCCTGCGAGATCAAGGCGGCGATCGTCGGCCGCGACGAGCGCGAGGTGGGCGAGCGCGCGCTGCTGAATCTAGGCCATACCTTCGGCCACGCGCTCGAATCCGCCACCGGTTATCAGGAGTGGCTGCATGGCGAGGCGGTCGGCGCCGGCCTGTCCATGGCGGCGGCCATGGCGCGCGAATGCGGCCTCATGACGGGCGATGAGGCCGCCCGGGTGCGGCGGTTGCTGGAGCGGGCCGGTCTGCCGACGCGCATCGCCTCGGTGACGCCGGCCGCCGTGCTCGAGCACATGAGCATGGACAAGAAGGTGCTGGGCGGGCGCCTGCGCCTGGTGCTGCCGCGCGGCATCGGGGACGCCCTCCTGACGGCAGACTACCCGGCGGCGGCGCTCACGCGCACGCTCGGCGCGCACTGCGGGTGAGCGCCGTGAACGACGTGCCCGCCCCGGCTGCCTCGCTGGCACCCTACGCGGCGCATGACGGGCAGTCCCGCGGCCGGCGCTATCCTGAAAGCCCGCCTGAGTTTCGCAGCGAGTTTCAGCGCGACCGCGACCGCATCATCCATTCGAACGCCTTTCGCCGCCTGGTCTACAAGACTCAGGTGTTCGTCAATCACGAGGGGGACCTGTACCGCACGCGCGTGACGCATTCGATCGAAGTGGCGCAGATCGCCCGCTCGGTGGCGCTCGCGCTGCGCCTGAATGAGGCGCTGACGGAAGCGATCTGCCTGGCCCACGACCTCGGCCATACTCCCTTCGGACACGCCGGGCAGGACGCGCTCAACGAGTGCATGCGCGAGTACGGTGGTTTCGAGCACAACCTGCAGTCCCTGCGGGTCGTGGACGAGCTCGAGGAGCGGTACGCGCAGTTCCGCGGGCTCAACCTCACCTTCGAGTGCCGCGAAGGCATACTCAAGCACTGCTCGTTGCGGCACGCGCGCGAGCTCGGGGAACTCGGCGAGCGCTTCATCCGGCGCCAGCAGCCCGGGCTCGAGGCACAGATCGCCAATCTCGCCGATGAGATCGCCTACAACAATCACGACGTGGACGATGGCATCCGCGCGCAGCTGCTGGACGTGACCGCGTTGCGCGAGGTGCGCGTGTTCCGGCGGCAGTACGATGCCGTCGTGGCGCTTTACCCGGATCTTGGCGAGCGCCGCCTGGTGCACGAAACCATCCGGCGCATGATCAACCACATCGTGGTCGACTTCATCCGCACCACGCAGATCCAACTCACGCAGGCGCAGCCGCGCTCGATCGATGAAGTACGCGCGCGGGCGCAGCCGCTGGCGATGTTGAGTGACTCCTGCCGCGAGGAGCACCTGGAGCTCAAGGCGTTTCTGCGCGAGCACGTGTACCGGCACTACAAGGTGTTGCGCATGACCTCGAAGGCGCAGCGCGTGGTGCAACAACTGTTTGAGGCATTTTTCAAGGACGTGAGTCTCATGCCGCCGGAATACCGCGACCAGGCGATATGCGGGGAAACCCCCCAGGGAGACGCCGCACGCGCGCGCGCGGTCGCTGATTACATCGCCGGCATGACCGATCGCTACGCCATCCTCGAGCATCGGCGACTGTTCGAGCCGGGTGAGCGCACCTGAGCAGCGTTCCCGGCGAGCCTCTTTTCCCCGCCAAGACCAAGCTTTGTCCGATCCAGCCGACGCCAAGTGTAGGCAGGCTCTCACAAGCATAACAGCATGTTTTAATTAGTCTTTTTCATGGACGGGGTGCTCAATCGAGCGCATACGTACTTGTCGCAAATTGACATAAGTCGATGAACTACCTATGGTTATGTCACAAGAACTCCTACATAAACATGAACAAGTCTGCCCGGGAGAAGGAAGCGGTCCTGAGTGTGTTCGCCGAGCTGGCGCGGCCGCTCATGCGTGTTGCTTTCGAGTATGGAATCTCCGCGAGCGAGATCGCCGGCGTTGTGCGCCGCACCTATATCCAGTCCCTCGAGGCGCGCCTCGCGGACCAGAAGAGAGCCACGACCGACGCGCGCATCGCGTTGGTGGCGGGCCTCGCCAAGTCTGACGTGACGGCGCTGCGCGAGGCGCTGCGCGCCGGAGCACCGCACAGCCTGCGCGCAACCGTGAGCCTTGACCAAGTCGGAAATCTGCTCACGGTCTGGCACACCCACACCGGCTTCTCGGGTGCCTACGGAATCGCCATGGAGTTGGATCTGGTTCCAACTCACGGCTCGCCACGTCGCAGCTTCCGCGAGCTCGTCGACCTTGCCTGTCCGGCGGCTGACGTCGAGGCGCTGCTCGATGAGCTGGTGGCCGCGGGTGCGGTCGAGATCATCGACTCGATGACTGTCCGCTGTTTGTCGCGTACGTACCTTCCAAAGGAAGCTGACGTAAAGCGAATAGAGCGGATGGGTCGATTTCTCGCTGTTGTCGCGACGAGCTTTGTGCACAACCTGCTGCGGGTGACCCCTGAGCCGGTGTACTTCGAACGGACGGTACATTCTGTCGAGCCACTTTCGGAGGCCGGTCGCGACCAGTTTTTGGCGTTGGCAGGCGAGAGAGGTCAGGAATTCCTGACCGAGTTGGATACCTTTCTTACACGCTTAGCGGCGTCTGAAAGAAGCGACACTGGAAAGAAATACGGAATTGGAGTCTACTTTTTTGAAGATCAGTCCACCGGGGGATTATCGGAAGCGCAGCCAGAAACCTACGGCAAGAGGAAAAGCAGTCATGGGGTGGAACCCATGGAAGAAATAGACGTATTGGCGGGGCTGGGTCACAAGAAATAGGCGAATCATTAACGACTGCTAATTGGGATATTGGGGGAGAGCATCGATGACGACATGTGTACGCATTGCAGTAGCAGCGCTGGTGGGGGCTGCTGCGGCCTCAGCAGGCTTGGCTGCGGTTGGGGGTTCGACGGCTACTCAGTTGCTCGTAGTGGGTCCGGTGGAAGCCGTGAATACCGCCGACGCTACTGCCACGATCCTGGGACAGCGCGTTCACACAGCCTTGGCCGGTCAGCTCACGGTCGGCAATGAGGCGGCCGTCTTCGGAACGAGACTGGCCGACGGAACCATTGCGGCCTCATCGCTCCAATCCCCGGGACTGTATGTTCCGGGTGCAAGCCCGATTTATCTCTCAGGGACAGTTCAAAAAGCTGAGCCCTCCCTGGGCCGTGTAGTGGTTAATGGGGTTACCGTAGACCTGACCACGATCATGTCCTATGGGCCGGTTTCCCTTGATGTCGGCAGCAAGGTGGCTGTGTCTGGAACACAGCCTGTTAGCGGTGGACGTGTATTAGTGAGTGGCCTTTCCGGCAGTGGCGCCACCACGAACGCCATCACCGGCAGCGGTGCCACCACGAATGCCATCACCGGCAGCGGCGCCATCACCGGCAGCGGCGCCATCACCGGCAGCGGTGCCATCACCGGCAGCGGCGCCATCACCGGCAGCGGTGCCATCACCGGCAGCGGTGCCATCACCGGCAGCGGCGCCATCACCGGCAGCG